>ERZ1031260.3-NODE-3-length-101239-cov-34.145922_pt1 | contig 101239 bp, 98 predicted proteins | sample MGYA00517287_ERZ1031260 | MGnify/ENA primary metagenome ERZ1031260 (study PRJEB33718, sample SAMN03159811) | human skin metagenome | collected 2014-02-25 | study: EMG produced TPA metagenomics assembly of the PRJNA266117 data set (Human skin bacterial metagenome... | reverse complement strand
TCCGCGAACCTGCCGACCATCCTGTACTCCCTGTACTGGAAGCGCTTCAACACCACGGGCGCGGTGGCGTCCATCTACACCGGGTTGATCTCGGCGCTGCTGCTGATCTTCCTGTCCCCGGCAGTCTCCGGCTCTGAGACCGCGATGTTCCCCAACGCGGACTGGGCGATCTTCCCGCTGTCCAGCCCGGGCATCGTGTCCATCCCGCTGGGCTTCCTGGCGGGCATCATCGGTACCTACTTGGGCAAGCCGGACAACTTCGACGAACTCCAGGCTGAGATGGAGGTTCGCTCGCTGACCGGTGTCGGCGTCGAAGCTCCTGTCGACCACTAATCCAAACCAAGAAGAAAGGGCCTGGTTTACCAGGCCCTTTTTGCTTAGCGGCGCAGCAAGTTCGACGACAGCGCCGCCCAATCGCGCGGCGCCATATTGCCCAGAGTCGCGGCCCCACCCGGAGTCCACTGACCCCAGTCTGCGGCGTAGACGTGGTTGATGTCTACCAACACGCCCTCGATGTGGGCCTGCAACCCCGCCTTCTGGTGGATGTTCGCGCGCGGGTGGATCCGTCCGCGGGAGCCCCAGTCGTGCTGCCAGAAGAACGAGCCGATGCCGTCTTCCAGGCACCACGCGATGGTGGAGAAGTTGCCGTAGACGCCCAGCTGGTAACCGGCGGCGTTGAGGGCCACGCCCATCGCCTTGAGGTACGGGTTGATGAGGGTGTTGAACTGGTGCAGGGTGGGGTTGTCGTCGATTGCTACGTAGATCGGGCGGCCCGTTGGCCCGCCCGCCGCGGCGTGCAGAGCGATGGCCTTCGGTGCGTGGGTGGCGGCACCGAGCGCACCCTGCTTCCAATCGGCGGTCTCCGCCTTTCCAAACTGGTAGACCGACGCCACCGCGAGACCGTTGGCCTTATAGTCCTGCGTCTCACCGATGGTGACGGGCTTGCCCTTCATCCACTCGGCACCGGGGCGGCGCTCAGAGACGTAGCGCACCGCGCCGATGTGACCCGCGGCCTTCACCGCGCGTGCCGACGGCACGGCAGCGGCGAAATCGATCACTGTGCCCAGCACGGGGCGCTGCTGCGCTCGTGCGGCAGGGGAGAGGGCGGTGGCGGCAAGTGTCGTAGCGGCGGCGGTTTTGAGGAAGGTGCGGCGATCAAACGTATTCACATACGCAACAATAGTCACAACGCGCACGCCCCGCTGAAATGCGCATGCCGAATGGCCCGCCGGCTGCGGCGGGTTCGTTCGCGCGGGGAAGTTAGGCTCGGTCGAAGAGGAGCTCCATCGCGCCCGGGGTCGTCATCGGTACCGCCGCGCCGTTTGGTGCAATCCAGCGGACGCGGCCGGCGCGGGTCGTGATGTGTCCGCGCCACCGCCGCTCGCGGTCGTCGTCGTTGGCGCCGTTGTGGTGTCTGCACAGCTGCACCAGGTTGTCGACGTTCGTCTGCCCGCCGTGCTTCCAAGCCCGCATGTGGTGGGTTTCGGTGTGCTCGGCGCTGTGCCGGCAGTCTGGGAACGCGCACGCTGGGCTCATCAGCTTCGACAGCGTCCGCTGCTTCCCATTCGCCAATCGGCTGGTGCGGTACAGGTTAACCGCACCGTCTTGCGGGTGGAACGCGGCGACCTCCAGTACGTCCCCGAATTCCTGTTGGAGGAACTCGGCCCCCGTCATGGTGGTGCCGTCGGTGCTCACGATGGTGATGTCGTCGCCGTCGCCCGCGAGGATGCGGGTGTAGTCCGGCATGGGTAGGAGCAGGATGGGCCTAAACGCGGCCTTCGGGACTCCCTCGCCGTCGCGGAGGAGGCGCTGAAGCGCGTGGGCGAGTTGCTCGGCGGCGGGGTCGGCCGAATCGATCATCTTGCGCAGGAGATGCTCGAGGTCCGCGAGGTCGCGTTCGTAGTAGGTCCAGATCAGCGAGCGCATCCCCCAACGCGATCGGGTGAAGCGGCACGACGGCTTAGGCGGCCGGTCCGGCAGCTCGATCAGTCGGCCGGCCCGCTTGGATAGGGCCCGAAACGACCCGCGGAACCTCACCAGGTCGAGCCGGATGCGCCAGCGCTCCCCGGCGTCGGCGACCAGCTGCAGCTTCTTCTCGACGAACACGAGCTGGTCAATCGGCATCCCGTCCGCGGCTTGCAGCGCCTCCGACTGCTTCCGGGTGAATTTGGTCGCCCCGAAGTAGGCGTCGTGGACGCGGCCGAGGTCGCGCACCCGGGCCGTCGATAAGCCAGCTGCTAATGCGGCGCCGCGGTCGAAGTCGGCGAGTACCCCGATGCTCGCCGCCAGGAAGTCACTGAAGGTCATATCCCAGAACCTAGGAGGGGCAGCGGACGCGCACAAGGGCCCCCGAAGAAACTGTGGATAACTTCGTGAACTGCGATTACTTATCCACAGAATTTGAAAACGGCGCTCGCGCGATCCCGCTGGCCCGGGGTATGCTGACGGGTTTCGGGCCGGTTTCCGGCGCGCCGGTGGGCTGCGGTAATCTAACGCCATTGCCCCAGTAGCTCAGTGGATAGAGCACGGCTCTCCTAAAGCCGGTGTCGGAAGTTCGATTCTTCTCTGGGGCGCCATTTTTCGCCGTAATACCTAGCGGTTATACGGCGGCGAAACCCAGGTAAACGGCTGGTCCAGCAGCGTGGTCCCCAGCTCGGACGGCGCAAGCTTGAATGTCGGGCCATTTTCGGGCGTGAGCTCTAGCTGGTCCCCGTTGGCGCGCCAACCGAACTCGAGGGTGTCCTCGATGGGGCCGCGCGGGGCGGCGTTGACGCGGTCGTCGGTCATCGGCGCAGTCAGCTGGATGGTCACGCGGTCTCCGTGGAGGGTGTAGAAGCCGAGTTGGTGGTCGCCGGAGGCTCGTCGCAAAGCGAGAAGCCCATGGAATTCACCCTCCGGAGTCTCGCCCTCGACGCGGTAGAAGTTGCCGGCCCCGGCGCCGTCGTAGGAGCCGAACGCGATCGACTCCCACCGGTCATCCGCCGCAAGGTCGTCCGCAGCCTCGATGTTGCCGCCGGCGACTGAGTACACGCCGGACAGCTCGGTGCCTTCGCGGTCGAGTGCGCGCGGAATGCCGGTGGCCATCGCGAACCCGCCGGCACCGAGTGCGACCACCGCGGCCAGGGCGGGGAAGAAGCGGGTGACGCGGTGGATCTTCTCATTCGCGATCGCGCGGGGCGGCTGCACTGCCTCGGTCGCGCGGCCGGCGATGAACCGGAAAAGGCGAGGCAGCCACGGCACCAACACCAGCAGATACAGCAGCGCCTGGAACGCGGACGGGATTTTGACGGGCACGTCGAAGGTCATGTTCAAAAGCCAGACGACGGCGAGGTCGATAAACCCGATCAGGCCGCCGAGCCACGCGGTGCGCCGCCACAGCACAAGCACCGCGGCAATGAACTCGGCGAGCCCGGCGAGGAACTGCACGACCGGCGAGAAGCCCATGAAGGTCCACAACAACCCCATCGGCGACTTCTCGCCGAGGGTGATCAAAAGCTCCGGGAAGTCGGGCCGCCCCATCTGCATGAGCCCGAGTTTGGCCAGCGCGTACGGCATGAGCAGCGCAAACGCCGTCATCCGTACGACCCAGTGCAGCATCCAACCGATTTGCTTCGCGTTCATGCGCCGCAGTGTAGCGGGTGTGTTTAGATGGGCCGGGTGAGACCATCCGCAGTGATCGTGGGCGCCGGGCCGAACGGGCTAACGGCGGCCGCGCGACTCGCCACCAGCGGGTGGCGGGTGGAGGTGTGCGAGCGCGCCAGCGAAGTCGGGGGCGCGGCTTCAACGCAGATGCTTGACGACGCTTGGCTGCGCGACCTCGGGGCCGCCTGCCACCCCTTCGGAGTCGCAAGCCCGGCGTTCCGTGCGCTGCACCTGGAGGACTACGGGGTGCGGTGGCTTCGCGCGCCGTACGAGATGGCGCACCCGCTTGACGGCAGCGCAGCGGTGCTTTCGGGATCGTTAGAGCAGACCGCAGCGGGCCTCGGTGCGGATGAAGGCGCGTGGCTGCGGCTGCACCGGCCAGTGGTGGAGCGGGTCGACGACATCCTTGCCGACGTCCTTGCGCCCATGCCGCACTGGCCGAAGCATCCAGTTTCGCTGGCGCGGTTCGGCGCCCGGGGAGTGTTGCCGACGGCAGCGCTCGGCCGCGCGGTGTTTCGCACCGAGGAGGCGCGAGCGCTCTTTGCCGGCAGCGCGACGCATGCGATCACCTCGCCCTCGCAGCCGTTCACCGCGGCGTTCGGCCTGCTCTTCGGGGCACTCGGCATGACGCGTGGGTGGCCCGTGGCCGAGGGCGGATCGGGTGCGATCACCGCCGCGTTGCGGCGGGTGGTGGAGGAACACGGTGGGGTAGTGCGCTGCGGCGAGGAGGTCACGCGGCTTCCAGGCGCGGACGCCGTGATTCTCAACCTCACCCCAGCGCAGGTGCTGCGTATCGACGGCTCCGCCCTACCCGCCCCGCGCCGAAGATCCATGCGCCACTGGCGCTACGGACCTGGCGTGCACAAGGTGGATTTCGTCCTCGACGCCCCTGTGCCCTGGGCCGATCCCCGGGTCGGCCGGGCCGCCACGGTACACGTCGGCGGCACTGTCGACGAGATTGTCTGCGCCGAGAAGGACGTAGCCCGCGGGGTGCTGCCGCGGCGGCCGTTCGTGATGGTGAGCCAGCAGTACGCCGCCGACCCCTCCCGGGGGTTGGTGTTGTGGACGTACGCGCACGTGCCGCACGGCTACCGCGAGCGTGACCCGGGCGAGGTCGCGGAGAGGATCACGCAGCAGATCGAGCGGTTCGCCCCCGGGTTCAGCAGCGTGGTGCGAACGACGATCACCACTTCGCCGCGGGCGCTCGAGGAATGGAACCCGAACCTGGTCGGAGGCGACATCGCAGGTGGGACAATGGGCGGCGCGCAGCTGCTGTTGCGCCAGCCTCACCGGCTGCGGAAAGGTCTGTACATGGCGTCGTCGTCGACGGCGCCGGGCGCCGGGGTGCACGGCATGCCCGGGTGGTGGGCCGCAGAGGCTGCGCTGCGGGACTTTGCTTGAGAAACTTACTTCCCCGTAGGTTTGAAAAGGTCTAAGGTGAGTGACATTCCGACTAATGCGGGGGTGAACTGTGACTGCAACGAAACCTCACCACGAACTCCAACAGGGGCAGGTGCAGCGCAACTACGTTGTGGCTGATCGCGGCGAGCGCCCAGTGATCCGCGGCTGGTTCCACCTCGGCGCGGCGATGCTCTCGGCGCTCGCGGCGGCGGTGCTGATCACGTTTGCGTGGATGACGTTGACGTGGTTCCAGGCACTCGGGGTGACCATCTACGGTGCCGGGTTGTTCCTACTCTTCGGCGTATCGGCGATGTACCACCGCTTCCCGTGGCGCACCGCGAACGTCGTGCAGTGGTGGCGCCGGGCGGACCACGCCACCATCTCCGTGTTCATCGCCGCAACCTACACGCCGCTGTGCCTGATCGTCTTCGAACCGTCGACCGCGGCGGTGATGCTGGCGGTCGCGTGGGTTGGCGGTATTGGGGGAGCGGTGCTCAACCTCGTGTGGATCAACCACCCGCGCTGGCTGGACGTGGTGGTCTACGTCGGGCTCGGTTGGATTATCGTGCCGCTGCTGCCCACGCTGTGGCGCGAGGCGGGTGCGGCGGTGGTGTGGCTGCTGTTCTCCGGCGGCGTCGTCTACACCCTCGGCGCGCTGGTCTACGGCTTCAAATGGCCGGGGCGCACGGCGCGCTACTACGGCTACCACGAGCACTTCCACACCGCGACCATCGTGGCGGCGGTGCTCCACCTCGTGGCCATCTGGATGGTCGTGGTGCAGGCGGGGTAGGCGCCCCGACCACTACTGCCCCCGGTTACTCCGCGCCGGTGAGCTCGCGCAGCTTCGCGCGCACCGCGGAGGCCTCCGGGTTCGTCTCAAACGTGCCGTCGGAGTAGAGCACGGTGGGCACAACACGGTTGCCGTCGTTGACGGATTCGATCCAGGCGTTGACCTCGTCCATGCCGTCGGCTTCGACATCCACCACGTCGTAAGGGGTCTCAGTGCGGTCGAGCCGCTCGCGCAGCTTGCGGCAGAACGGGCACCAGTCCGCGGCGAAGATAGTCACGTGAGCAGAAGTCTCAGGGGTGGTCATGTCAGATCCTTTCAAAGCGTTGGAACTTGTAGCGCAGGCCGGTGGTAGATACCTGCCATTCGCCGTCGCTGACGAGCTCGAAGTCGCCGTCGATGCGGGGCGCGAAGACGGGGGTAGATACGTCGAGGTCAACGTCGATAAGCGTGCGCTCAATGATGTCAACTTCGTCGATGGTGGCCTCGTAGACTTGCGCGCCGCCGATGATCCAGGCGTCCGACTCGAGGTCGGGGATGTCGCGGGAGACGTACGCGCCCTGGGACCACGCGCCGGCCTCGCGGGAAGAGATAACGTAGTTCGCCCTGCCCGGCAGCGGCTTGAAGGGGAGCGATTCCCACGTCGCGCGGCCCATGATCACGGGGTGGCCCAGCGTCAACTCCTTGAAGTGCTTGAGGTCTTCGGGAAGGTGCCAGGGCATGCCCTTGCCGTCGCCGATGACCCCGTCGAGCGATTGCGCCCAAATTGCGCCGAGGGTCCGCGTCATACCGACACCTCCGCGGTGATGGTGGGGTGGGGGTCGTATCCAACGACCTCAATGTCGTCGAAGTCGTAGTCGAATATGGACGCCGCTTTGCGCAGGCGAAGCTGGGGGTATTCGCGCGGCTCGCGGGACAGCTGCTCGCGCACCTGTTCGAGGTGGTTGTTGTAAATGTGGCAGTCGCCGCCAGTCCAAATCAGCTCGCCCACCTCGAGGCCCGCTTGCTGCGCGAACATGTGCGTGAGCAGCGCGTAGGAAGCGATGTTGAACGGCACGCCCAAGAACATGTCGGCGCTCCGCTGGTACACCTGCATGGACAGCTTGCCGTCGACGACGTAGAGCTGGAACAACAGGTGGCACGGCATGAGCGCCATCTTGTCCAGCTCGGAGACGTTCCACGCGGAGACCAGGTTGCGGCGCGAATCGGGGTTTTCCTGCAGGGTACGAAGCGCTTCGGCGATCTGGTCGATGTGGCGGCCGTCCGGGGTGGGCCAGGAACGCCACTGCACGCCGTAGACGGGGCCCAGCTCACCGTCCTCGTCAGCCCATTCGTTCCAAATGCGGATGCCGTTGTCCTGCAGCCAGCGCACGTTGGATTCACCGCGCAGGAACCACAACAGCTCGCCGACTACGCCCTTGAAGTACACCTTCTTGGTGGTCAAGAGCGGGAAGGACTCGGACAGGTCGTAACGGATCTGCCGGCCGAACACGCTGCGCGTGCCGGTGCCGGTGCGGTCGCCCTTCTCGGCGCCGTGTTCGAGGACGTCGCGCAGCAGGTCCTCGTACGGTGTGTCGATCACTTGGCCACCCCCTCGAACGAGCCGTGCTCCTCGCGGTAGCGGGCTGCGGCTTCGAGGATCTGGCCCGCCAGCTCGGGCCGGCAGATGAGCATGTCGGGGATGTATGTGTCTTTGTTGTTGTAGGTCAACGGGGTGCCGTCGAGACGCGATGCGTGCAGCCCCGCCGCCAGCGACACTCCCACGGGCGCGGCCTGGTCCCACTCGTACTGGCCGCCGGCGTGCACGTAGGCGTCGTAATCGCCGAGCAAGACGTGCATCGCCTTCGCGCCCGCGGAGCCGATCTGCGCGGTCTCACACCCCAGCTCATTCGCAATATGCTTAGCGACGGCCGGCGGCCTATTGCGGCTCATCGCCACCTTGCCGGCAAAGGGGCCTGCGACGTGTCGCACATCGGAGGACTTGAACACCACGCCCAAATCCGGCAGGCCCACCGCAGCGTGGGTGGGCACGCCGTTTTCCACCAGCGCCACGTGGACCGCCCAGTCCTGCCGGCCGGTGGCGAATTCTTTGGTGCCGTCGAGCGGGTCGACGATCCAGACGCGGTCCTTGCCCAGCCGGTCCGGGTTGTCGGCCGCCTCCTCGGAGAGGAACCCGTCACCGGGGCGGTGCTGGGCGAGCACCCGCGCGATCCAGTTCTGGGCGAGTTCGTCGCCTGCCTCCCCGAGCTCGCGGCCCCGGAGCAGGCCGACTCCGCGGATGCCTTTCAAGATTTCGCCGGTGCCTTCGGCGATGAGGTTGGTCAGCCGGGAATCCGAGTACTGGGCAGTCATGCGCCTAATGCTACCGCCGCAGGGGCTATTGTTCACCCATGACCGCGAGCATCCTCGACCGCTTCCACCCGCAGGTGGCCACCTGGTTCTCGGAGGTGTTCGAGGCGCCCACCGCGGTGCAGGAGGGGGCGTGGGAGGCCGTTTCCCAGGGCGAGAACGCGCTCGTGGTCGCGCCCACCGGCTCCGGTAAGACGCTGGCGGCGTTCCTTTGGTCGCTCAACTCGCTCGTGGAGCGCGCCGGCCAACAGGTCCTCCCCATCGACGGCGCGAAGCAGTCCACCCACGGCGGCGTCCGAGTCCTCTATATATCGCCCCTGAAGGCGCTCGGCGTGGACGTCGAGAACAACCTGCGCGCACCGCTGAACGGCATCGCGCGCGTGGCCCAGCGCATGGGGCGCGAGCTGCCGGACATCTCGGTGGCGGTGCGCTCCGGCGACACCCCGCAATCCGAACGCAACCGGCAGCTGCGCAAGCCCCCGGACATCCTGATCACCACGCCCGAGTCGCTCTACCTCATGCTCACCTCCAAGGCGGCCGCGATCCTGAAAACGGTGGACACGGTGATCGTCGATGAGATCCACGCGCTCGCCGGCACCAAGCGCGGCGTGCATATGGCGCTTTCCCTCGAGCGCTTGCGTATGCTCGCGGGCGACTTCCAGCGCATCGGCCTGTCCGCCACCGTGCGCCCCATCGAGGCGGTGGCGAACTTCCTCGGGCCCCAAACCACCATCGTGAACCCGCCGGGGGAGAAGCGCTGGAACCTCCAGGTTCGCGTCCCCGTCGACGACATGTCCGACCTGCCCGTCCCCGAGGACGCCAGCACCATCGGCGAGGCAATCTTCGACAGCACGCTTTCGCTTGACGACGACTCCGTGCCCGACGCCCCCCTCCAACCCCAAACCGCAAAGTCGATTTGGCCGCACATCGAGCAAGCCGTGTACCGCGAGGTGATGGCGCACCGCTCCACCATCGTGTTCGTGAACTCGCGGCGCACCGCGGAGCGGCTGACCAGCCAGCTCAACGAGCTGTGGGCGGCCGAGCACGACCCGGAATCCCTCTCGGCGCCGACGCGTCGCCCGCCCGCGCAGCTGATGAAGTCCGTGGACACCGCCGGCCACGCCGCGCCGGTGATCGCACGCGCCCACCACGGCTCGGTGTCTAAGGACGAGCGCGCGCTGACCGAAACGATGCTGAAGGAGGGAGCGCTGCGGGCCGTGATTGCCACGAGCTCGCTCGAGCTGGGTATCGACATGGGCGCGGTGGATCTGGTCATCCAGGTGGAGTCCCCGCCGTCGGTGGCCTCCGGCCTGCAGCGCGTGGGCCGCGCCGGGCACTCCGTCGGTGCGATTTCGGAAGGGTCCTTCTACCCGAAGCACCGCTCCGACCTCGTCCAGACGGCGGTGACGGTGCCGCGCATGCGCCAGGGGTTGATCGAGGAGCTGCACACCCCGCGCTCACCGCTTGACGTGCTGGCGCAGCAGACCGTCGCGGCGGTGGCCTTCGAGGACCTGGACGTCAACGAGTGGTACGACACCGTGCGCCGCGCCTGGCCCTACCGGGACCTGGCGCGCGAGGTCTTCGATTCCGTGATCGACCTGGTCATCGGCATCTACCCGTCAACGGATTTCGCCGAGCTGCGGCCCCGCGCCATCCTCGAGGGCTCCACCCTCAAGGCCCGCCCCGGTGCGCAGCGGGTGGCGGTGACCAATGCCGGCACCATCCCGGATAGAGGCATGTTCGGAGTGTTTCTCGTCGGCTCCGATGCGGAAGGCGGGGTGCCCCGCCGGGTCGGGGAACTCGACGAGGAGATGGTGTACGAGTCCCGCGTCGGCGACGTGTTCACCCTCGGCGCATCCTCCTGGCGCATCGAGAACATCACCCGCGACCAGGTGCAGGTATCCCCGGCTCCCGGCCACACCGGCCGCCTCCCGTTCTGGTCGGGGGACGGTCTGGGCAGGCCGTACGAGTTGGGCAAGGCGTTGGGGGCCTTTCGTCGAGAAGCAAAGAGCTCCTTGGACCCCAGCTTGGACGAGCGGGCCCGGAACAACCTGCTCCAATATCTAGAGGAGCAGGAGGAGGCCACCGGCATCCTGCCGGACGAGACGACGCTGGTGCTCGAGCGCTTCACGGACGAGCTGGGGGACTGGCGCGTGGTGCTGCACACGCCCTTCGGCAAAGGGGTCAACGCTGCGTGGGCGCTTGCCACGGGGTGGCGCGTGGCGCAGGAAACCGGCATGGACGCCCAGGCCGTGGCGGGCGACGACGGCATCGTGCTGCGCCTGCCGCAAGGCGACAAGGAGCCGGACGGGGCGCTCTTCCAATTCGACGCCGACGAGATCGCGGACATCGTCACCGAGCAGGTGGGCAACTCCGCGCTCTTCGCCTCCCGCTTCCGCGAGTGCGCCGCCCGCGCGCTTTTGCTGCCGCGCCGCAACCCCGGCAAGCGCGCGCCCTTGTGGCAGCAGCGCCAAAGAGCTGAGCAGCTTCTCGACGTCGCCCGGAACTACCCGTCCTTCCCCATCATCCTGGAGACGGTGCGCGAATGCCTCCAGGACGTTTACGACTTGCCCGCGTTGCAGGAGGTCATGCGGGACGTGAACACGCGCCGGGTGCGCATCGCGGAGGTGACTACGGAGACGCCGAGCCCGTTCGCGTCCTCGCTGCTGTTCAACTACACCGGCGCGTTCATGTACGAGGGCGACACCCCCTTAGCGGAGAAGCGCGCCACGGCGCTGTCGCTGGACCCGTCGCTCTTGGCGAAGCTGCTGGGCACCGTGGAGCTGCGCGAGCTTCTCGACGCCGACATCATCGCCGAGGTGGACGCCAGCTTGCGCCGCGTCGGCCGGGCCTCCACGAGCGAGCAGTTCGCCGACACGTTGCGCATCGTAGGCCCGGTGCCGCTGGACCAGCTCGGGGAGTACACCTCGGTGCCGCTGAATTCGCTGGAGCAGTCGCTGCACGGGCGCGTCATGCGGGTGCGCATCGGCGGGCGCGAGCACATCGCGCAAACCTTAGATGCGCCTCTGCTTCGCGACGCCCTCGGTGTCCCCGTCCCGCCCGGCGTCGCCGCGCAGGTGGACACCATCCCGGACGCGCTGGCCCAGCTGGTGGGCCGCTGGGTGCGCACGCGGGGGCCGTTTACCCTGCGAAATCTTGCGGATGCGTTTGGGTTGGCGGTGGGCGCGGCGCATGAGCCGCTGTCGCGTCTCATGGAAAAGGACAAGGTCATCCCCGGGCGCTACCGCCAGGGCGTGGATGAGGAGGAGTACGTCGCCGCCGAGGTGCTGCGGATCATCCGGACGCGCTCGCTCGCGGCGGCGCGCGCCCAGACCCGCCCCGTGTCGCAGTCGGCGTACGGGCGCTTTCTGCCGGCGTGGTCGAACGTCGCGCCGGTGGGGGTCACGCCTGCGCTGCGCGGGGCGGACGGGGTGTACTCGGTGCTGGAGCAGCTCGCCGGGGTGCGCCTGCCGGCCTCGGCCTGGGAGTCGCACATCCTGCCCGCGCGCGTGGGGGACTACTCGCCGGCGATGCTCGACGAGCTCACGGCGTCCGGCGAGATTGTCATCGTCGGCGCGGGCAAGGCCGGCGCGCGCGACCCCTGGATCATGCTCTTGCCGGCGGACTACGCCGCGCAGCTCATGCCCCAGGTGGACGAGCCGCTTTTAAGTTTGACGCAAGCCCAGGTGATGGAGAAGGTGCGCCGCGGCGGCGGGTTCCTATTCACGGACCTGCTGGAGCCCACGACCACCACCGAGGAACTTCGCGAGGCCATGTGGGACCTGGTCGAGGCCGGGTTCCTCTCGCCGGATTCTTTCGTGCCGATCCGTGCGCGGTTGGCGGGTGGGAAGACGGCGCATAGGGCGAAGCGGAGGCCGTCGAGAAGCAGGGTGCGCTCGGGCCGCACTTCGTTTGCCACGCTGACCCCGCCCGACATGATCGGCCGCTGGTCCCTCACCCCGGCCCCCGACGCGGATGCGACGCGGCGCTCGGTGGCGCTGGGCGAGTCGCTGCTGGACCGCTACGGCGTGGTCACCCGCGGATCGGTGGTTTCGGAGGACATCCTGGGCGGGTTCGCGCTGGCCTACAAAACGCTCTCCGGGTTCGAGGAGAGCGGCAAGGCGATGCGCGGCTACCTGGTGGAGGGCCTGGGCGCGTCGCAGTTCTCCACGCCCGCGACGATCGATCGCCTGCGCGGCCACCAGGATTCGGACGACTTGGTCGGATGGCCGTCCGGGGCGAAGAACCCGAACGTGCACGTGCTGGCCGCGACGGACCCGGCGAACCCGTACGGGGCGGCGCTGCCGTGGCCGGAGCAGGGGCCGACCCGCTCGGCGGGGGCGATGGTCGTGCTCATCGACGGCCTCCTTGCCGCCCACGTCACCCGCGGCGGCAAAACCATGACGACGTTCTTCGACCACTTCCCGGAAGGGGTCAACAAGGAAGAAATCGTGATGCCCCTGGTCATTGATGCCCTCACGCAGGCGGTGAGGGAGGGGCGGATGCAACCCTTGGGCGTCGAGAAGCTCAATGGTGCTCCCGCGTTCGAGTTGAAGGAGTACGGCGCGACCGTGAGCCACAGGGGTGTGCGGATCGGCGGCAAGGCCTCGGCACCCCCGAAGCGGCGAGGCAGGAGCGTGGCCGAGGCGCTCGGGGAGCTGGAGCAGGAGCCGGAGCCGCCCGAGGGCCTGAGCTTCGACGACTAGGCGGTGGGCGCGATGAGGCGTGCCCGCCGGAGCGGTTAGGGCCGCAGGTTGATGCGAGGCGTGGGCGGGGTGGTGTTGGTCGCCGGCCTGGGTGGCGGAGTGGTGGGCCATGGGGTGCGACCGGGTTGGCCAGGTGGTGGTGGGGGCGATGCATAGGTTTGGGCGCGTTTGGCCTTGATGCGGTTGACGGCGGAGTGCATGGCGGGGTCCGTGGTGTTGGTGTGACGCGTGCCGTCTGCTTTGACCAGGGTGGCAGTGCCGGTATCGGGGTCGTAGTCCATGTAGCCCTTATTGAACGACCCGTCGCGGTGGTCGTTGTTGCACTTGTGGTGGGTGGGGCATAGCCCGGTGAGGTTGTCGATGTCGGTGTTGCCGTAGCGCAGCCAGGAGATGATGTGGTGGGCTTCGCACTCGCTCATTGCGGTCGTGCACCCGGCCCAGGAGCACACGCCTTGGATGGCGAACATGGCGATGCGCTGACCCACCGACGCGAGCCGCTTCGACCGACCCAGGTGCAGCGGTACCCCGGTAACACCGTCGACGGTGAGGATGAAGTCGGTGGTGCCGTCCATGCCCAGGCGCACCAGATCGAAGGCGTTGAGCTCGACACCGACGTTGGTTTGGAACAGCGTATCCGCGTCGGCCTGCGCGAGGTCGTCGAGGGTGATCGCCACGACGACGGATGCGGCACCGCCGTTGCGGGCCTGCTCATTGTGTTCGTATTGGCGCAGTATTGCGGCGAGTTGGTCGTAGCGGCGTTGGCCCTTGGTCCGCGAGTCGATCTCGTGTTGGTGCTCGGGCGGGATGTTGGCGTTGGGGGAAAGGCCTTTGTCTGTCAGCGCTTTGTAGAGGGCGTAGTCGCTTGCGGTCATGTTAAGGCGCACGTCGAAGGTGCCGTCGGCGTTTTCTTTACCCAGGGAAGCGTCGCGCTTCTCAAACCCGGCGTTCGGGTTCTTCTTCGCGAAGGGTTTGTTGGCTTGATCCACCAAGCGCTTCACAAATGAGCGGAGGTCTTGCTCCCCGCGGTACTTCGCTTCCTCCATGGCGCGGGCGTAGATGCGCGTGCGTTCGCCTTCGGCGGCCTTGAGCAGCTTGTCGAGTTCGCGGCGGATGATGTCCTGCTTGGCGGCCGGGATGTCGTCGGCACGCTTGCGGGCGTCCTCTTGGTCTTTGCGGCGGCGCTCGGCTTCTTCCTCGGCGGCTTTGCGGGCGGCCTCCTCCGCGGCGGCGCGTTGCTCGTCAGACGGTTCACTGTCGTCGCCGAAGAGGTCGTCGAGAAACTCATCGAGGTCCGGCGGCGGTGGCGGCGGCGGGGCGAACATCGCTTTCGCCCTGGCTAGGCGGTTGTACGCCTCGCCCTTGGACAACCCGAGCTTCTCCATCAGGTACGCGTCCGGGTAGTTCGCCCCGACGAGCCGACCCGCGTCAGCGAGCACACACGCATGCGCGAACGACGCGTCGATGTAGGCCTTCTTGTCCATCGCCCGCTCAAGGCGGGCGATGTCGGGGGTGATGTCCGGAAAGGTGAGGGCCGAAGGGTCGTCGAAAAGCGAACGCAGCTGCGTGAGGCCATCAACAACCTGGTCCACAAGCTCGGTGATGTTGCTCATCGAACGCTCCTTTCCGTGTGTATCGGGGATCAATGTAACAACGCGTCCGACACGAGTGATCGAAAAGCGAACATATGTTCCAAAAGATACCCTTTACCACCTACCGTTCCGGGTGAGGGCACCTGGTCCGTGGACGAGAATGGTGAGTTCACGTTCACCCCGGAGTAGGGCTTTACCGGCACCCCGAACGCGATCAGGTACGGCGCGAAGGGCACGAACGGCCGCAAGCTGGCCCCGGGCAACGTCGTTGTGGCGTACCCGGTAGCGAAGAGCGCTGATGCTGACGCTGAAGCCTCGACCACGACTACCGCGCCGACTCCGAACCCGAACGATCCGAAGAACCCGCCGACGCCGACGCCGACTGACCCGGCTGCGGGCCAGCAGGGTTCCTCGGGTGAAGAGGTTGTGAAGCGCTGTGTTGCCAATGCGGTGCGCTCACCGATTCTGTGGGCGGTGCCGCTGGCGCTGCTGGGCCAGTTCGGTGGGAAACTCATCGAGCCGTACGTGGGCCAGTTCCAGGCGCAGCTCAACGAGATCGACGCTGAGCTCAACCGCCAGTGGCGCGAGGCGACGCGCAGCAACGACCGCGACTGGGGCTGGGGCGGTAACGGTGGCAACCGTGACCGCAACAACCAGAACGAGGCGTTCAACGAGTTGATGGCTCGCGTCAACGCGGCGAACGCGCAGCTGCAGCAGATTGCGAACTCGCCTGAGGTGCAGATGGCCGGCAAGATCCTCGCCGGTATCGCTGGCATCGCGGCCGTCTCCGCGCTGCTGTACGACTGGTGCACCACCGACCCGGGCAAGGCGTGGACATCCATCGACTTCGAAGGTGGTTCCTCCATCGACGCGAAGAAGAACGCGCCGCGCTACGGCAAGGACGCTAAGCCGACTACGGTCGCCCCGACCACGGTCACTGAGCCGACCACTTCGCCGGTGAACGAGTCGAAGTAGTAGGTATGGCGCCGGCCGCGCGCCGTCGATAAGCAACTGCCCCTGGGAATAACTCCCGGGGGCATTGCTTGTGCGGGCTGGCGCTGAGAATCCTTACGGTCCGCTTGTTCGCCAGTTTTCCAGGGACAGCGACGGCACCCGCTGGAATTCCGAGGAATTAGCCGTCACGAGGACCATCCCGTGAGCGACAGCCTGTGCCGCGATCCACAGATCATTGGGGCCGATCGGCCGGCCAACGCCCTCGAGCGTGTGGCGTATAACGGCGTATGCTTCGGCCGTCGTTCGGTCGATACCTACAGGCGGGTAGCTTTTGGCCATCTCGTCGATGATCTGGGCTTGGCGGGTAGACCTGCTTCCACTCTTTCGAGCTCCAAGGAGGAGTTCTCCTACAACCACAGTGGAGAGATGTAGTTCGCTGGCATCTGTGTTCTGGAAGCGTTCTATGACCTGCTGATTCGCCATGCGGAGGGCGTCAATCCAAACGTTCGTGTCTAGAAGATAGGCCACAGGTTTACTCCCACGCTGGGACATCGTCTAGGGGGAGTTCCTCTGGTTCGGTCAGTCCGTCTGCCCAATCTTCCGGCAGGCCAGCGGTGATCTCCTCAATGACGTCCATCGCGGATGGTCGCGTAGGGGAAATCCGCAAAGAATCGCCGACTTTTGAAATCCAGACCCTGTCGGTCTCCAGACGAAGATCCTTGGGAATCCGAATGGCCTGACTGTTACCGGATCTAAAGACGGTGGTTTCAATGGGAATTATCGGTGATGCCATATCGCCTCCTTGTATATACTGGTGAGTATAACCAAGTGGGGTTTGCTCTCGCCGGCCACTCACTAAGTACCTGGTCGGCTTTTGGCTGGGCCTCGTCCGCGTCTTTCCCGCGCGCGAGTTCGACCAGGAGATGGGGTATCTCGGCCCTGACCTGCTGGCGGAGGATTTCGACTTCGAGGAGGCTATCGCACGGATCGAGGCGGAGCTGGACCGGGAGATCGGGCGGGCCGTGTTGAATCAAAGGAAGCTCGCCGGCATCGGCAACGAGTACCGCGCGGAGATCAACTTTTTGGCTGGGACGCACCCGAGGGAGTTGGTGCGTGACGCGGAGCTGCACGTGCGTCTCGCACGGCGGCTGATGTGGAGGGCCTGAGCTTCGACGACTAGGAAGAAATCATTTGCAGGAAGTTAGGACACTAGGCGAACATCCACACCGAGGCTGAGGTAATTGTTCACCGCCCGGCGGTCCCGGCTTGCCAGAGGGACCCCGTTCTCCAGCGCTGTGAGTGCCACGAGCCCGTCGTAAACTGCTCCTCCGGCGACTCCTGCCGAAGCAAGACGGCGGTGAATGTCGACGGTTCCGGCTTGCGAAAGCATGAGGGGTTCAGGAAACCAAGTGTCCATCACCCGAACTGCGTCTTCGGCTGAGACCCGGTGATCGCCAGGCAGACGGGTGAGTACCGAATACGTCTCGACCAGCGAGTGAGCGCAGAGAACCACCTGACGGCTCAACGCCCATTCGTACACCCGGTCATGCGCTTGATGCGAAGCAAGGAGTAGTGGCACCGCGACGCTGGTGTCTAACGCAACAAGGTTTGCCATAACGCGCTTGAGCTAGACCCTGCCTGCATCAATCAGCGCGAGTACATCCTCGTCGGTGACGGTGCCTGTTCCTCGAGCCACGAGAAATCCTTCCGAGGTGGTTTCAATCGAGGCGGTGCGACCGGAAGGGATGACTGTGAGGCCGGTGCCGTATGCGCTGACATCCACTATTGAGCCTGGGGTCAAGCCGAGGGTGTCGCGCAACATCTTGGGCAGCAGCAGCCGACCGCCAGAATCAATTCTTGCTTCCATGGGGACAGACTACCATCCAAATCCCATCGAATCGGTGGCCAAACTCCCCGGGGGTGCAGGCAATCCTAGGCCCCTGGTCATTGACGTCCTGACGCAGGTGGTGGGGAGGGGGTCGATCCGCTAGTTGGTAAAGCAGAAACCCTGCGAATGGTAAAGCAGAAACCCTGCGAATGGTAAAGCGCAAGCCCTGCGAATGGTAAAGTTCCCTGCATGGACTACCTTCGTCGCACCATAGACTCTGAACTGGACGAGCTCATGCCATTTGCCGCCGCCATCGCCTTGGATGGCCCGAAGGGTGTGGGCAAAACCGGCACTGCGGCTCGCCGCGCAGAGCATACGGTGAGGTTGGATCGGCCTGGTGAGCGCACAGTCATCAGCAACGACTTCGACCTGGACACTCTCCCCCAGGGCACCATCCTGTTCGACGAGTGGCAGCACCTGCCGCAAGTCTGGGATTCGGTACGGCGAAGCGTCGATGACGGGGCGCCGCCCGGGCGCTTCCTTCTCACAGGTTCCGCGACCCCGGTTGACGCAGCGGGGACCCATAGTGGCGCGGGTCGCATCCTGTCACTGCGCATGCGGCCGATGGGTTTCCACGAAAGGCGCCTGTCCACCCCAACCGTGAAATTTTCCGATCTGCTGTACGGTCAGGGCGGCTCGGTCGACGAACCGCGTTTTGAAACGTTGGCCGAGATCGACGGCAGTACCGATGTAGCGGTAGGGGATTATGCGGAGGCGATCGCAGCAAGCGGGTTTCCGGGGATAATGGCTGCGCCTCGCCGCCTCAGGGACGGGCAGCTCGACGCCTACCTTCAGCGAGTACTCGACCGAGACCTGCCGGAACGCGACGCGGGCGTTCGTAGTCCGGAAACGCTGCGCCGATGGCTGGCGGCCTATGGCGCGGCATCGTCAACTACTGCGTCCTACAGCAGCATCTTGGATGCGACCACCGGCGGTGACGGCTACCAACCGTCTAGGCCCACCACGATCCGCTACCGGGACCACCTTTCCCAGCTCTGGCTTTTGGATCCTGTCCCGGGGTGGACCTCGTTTCACAACCCGATGAAGCGGATCGCCCAAGCTCCAAAACACCAGCTTGCGGATCCGGCGCTCGCGCTCCGGCTACTCAATCTCTCTGGTGGCGATCTGCTCACCGGGCAGGGTGCCCACATGTTCGGGCCGCTTTTCGAGTCACTGGCCACGCTGGGGGTGCGAACCTTGGCTCAGGCATGCGAGGCCCGCGTGTTCCACCTCCGCACCCAGAACGGCGACCACGAGGTCGACCTGGTCGTTGAGGGCCAGCGCGGTGCGCTCGTGGGTATCGAGGTCAAGCTTTCCGGCGCGATCGACGACCGCGACGTCCGCCACCTCCACTGGTTTAAGGATCAGATGAAGGGAAAGGTGACAGACCTCGCGGTCCTCTCCTCAGGGCGACACGCTTATCGACGCTCCGACGGCATCGCCGTCATCCCCCTCGCCCTTCTCGGGCTGTGACCTTTCACGCGGACCTTTCACTCGCGCAGCTCAGGTGCGCCGCGGGGGAGAGCCCGATGCGCGGATTCGCTTCGCGCACGCCACGCGCCCAAACTAGCGAAACATGGGCCCCAGGGTAGAGGCTTTTGCTTATCGACGCCCTCCGGTTCAGCTTAAACAAGTAGCTAGAACGATAACGGTGTTCTACACTGTTTGATGTCGAAAAGTATGCCCTTCTTGAATTCCGGAGGCTCGTGTGTCCAACCGTCAGAACCCATCATTGCGTTTGCGCCGCCGCGTGCTTGCCTCGCTGTGCGCCTTCTCCTTCGGTGCCGGCGCCGTCGTTGCAAGTCCCGTAGCACCCACGGCCAGCGCGGTACCCGCAAACCAACCCCAAAGTCAATACGTTGGAACGCCGAGGACGCTGTACCGAAACTCGACCTTGGACACGCAAAGATCCGGTTCGTGCAACGTGGGTGCGACACTGAACCTCGTTCGCCAAGGTGAAGGTGGAAGCCTAGATTATGTACAGGTACCGGGTTTCGGCCGCCTTTACGCTGACGAGATCGGCGGCGATCCCTATGAGATGAACTTGGTGGCGCAACTCGGACATGACACGGGCAAGGGCGACCAGTTCCCCCGCTACCGTGAAACGGCCCGCGTATCGGCGAACATTCTGAACGGTAAACCGCTGCTTACTCTCAATCAAGGGGAAACCCGAACAGTAATCCAAGGCGGCGGTATCGACACGGTTGTCGTATCCGATCAAGGTACCGCGAACATCGCGGTAAATAATCAGCAGACAGTCGATTTCAACGGTAACCAAAACACCGTCATTGGCTGGGGCCTGACCCAGGATGACTATCCAGGGGTGCCCTATAGCGACGCCTTCGTCGGAGTTACTGCGCAAATCTCTGGGTCGTTCGCACCCTTCCCGGACGAGAACGCATCCTGCGCGCCAATGACCTCCACCTCCACGCTGGTGACAATGCTTGCTGATGGTCAGCCACACCCCTTCACAATCAATCTCGAAGGCGTGCGCACAGAGGATTTTGAGCGCCTGCGGGTCATTGTGGTGGACAAGGACGGCAAGCCGATCGACGGCGCCAATGTGAAAAAGGGGGACGCTATCCCGGGCGCCGGTGACAACATCACCGGCATGAACACCCAGGTCACCCTGCCGAAGGACGACCCCCGCTTCCATGAGGGAAAGGGTGCGTTCCTGCAGGTGTACGCGGTTCCACGCGAGGGCGATGGCACTCGCGCGGCGGCTGGCCCGAACAAGAGGGCAGAACTTCAGGGTAAAACGGCGTACAAGCGCGACGAAGCAAAAGGCAAGGGCTTATACGACACGAATGTGCAGGTGGGCGGCCTTCACGAAGTCAACACGCCGACGTTCAGCGCCGAGCACGGTGCGAACTCCGGCGAGCCGGGGGGAGACCATCTCCGCCCAGATCGTCGGCGCCGATCAGAAGGATAAGGGCGTTAAGGCTGGCCAGGAGTTCTTGGGCGAGAACAACCCGACGTTCTCCCTCGACGAGGAAGTGGGAATTCAGTACGGCGACAAGAACCAGGGCGCCAACGATTGGACGAACCCCAAGGTTGACCCGGTTACGGGTGAGGCGACCATCACCGTCGGCAAGGGTGCAAAGGGCGGCGACCTCGCCTACGTGCCGGTGAAGGTGACCAACTCCGACGGCTCCTCGTTTACCATCAGGGCGACGTTCACCTCGAAGCAGCCCGCGCCGGTGGCGCTGCAGCCGGCCTTCAAGGCCGGCCCGGTAGGCGAGACGCTGGAGGCCACCCCGCAGTACACGAAGAACGGCGAGCCGTACATCGATCCCAAGACGGTTCGAATCGTCGGTACCGATGAGAAGTCCGACGGCAAGACGCTCACGGTCGATGGCCAGGGTACGTGGAGGGTCGATGCGAAAACGGGCGAGTTCTTCTTCACCCCGGTTGCCGGCTTCGTGGGCGACCCCACGCCGATCCAGTACACCGCGAACGGGGTGAACGGTGCAGAGCCGGTCGGACCTGCGCTGGTGAGTGTCTTCTACTACCCGCTGGAGACCCGTGAGGCCACCACTTACGGCCCGATTGAGGCGACGCAGAACTCCACTGACAACAACTCGCCCGGTGACTCGGGCCGAACCACAGCTGAGCTCTTCCCGAAACTGCCGTCTGACTGGTATGGCCAGGACAACAGCCCGGTGACGTTCCAGCTGGTTGATCCGAACGGGACTCCAGTACAGCAGGGACAGGCGCTGGAAATCCCGAACGTTGGTACCTACACCATCGACGTGAAGACCGGTGTGGTCTCCTTCAAGGCAGCTGAAAACTTCCTCGGTGCAAATGAAACTGAGAAGGACGCCGCCAAGGTCGGCATCCGGACAGTGGGTCTCACCAATGCCGAGCGTGGCGGAGAGGATGCACAGCTGACGGCGTACTACAGGCCGACCGTCGAAAAGCAAAGCTTCGCACTGCCGAACGCTCGCGAGAATGGCCAGACGGGCCAGCCGCAGAGCGCGACGCCGAACTACCGCGCCTTCTCCACTAACCCGAAGACCGTGAAGATGGTGCCGGTGGCGGGGAACACGCTCTCCGAGGACGGCAAGACCATGGATGTTCCGGACCAGGGCACCTGGACTGTCGACGACAACGGCGTGTTCACCTTCACCCCGGTCACCGGCTTCGTTGGCAGCCCGGCGCCGGTGCGTTACGAGGCGGACTCCCGCTCCGGCCAGAAGGCCGAGGGCACGGGCCAGGTCGCGATCTTCTACCCTGATCCGCGCACCTTGCCAGCGAACACCTCCGCCGCGCAGGGCGTGACCCAGGAGTCCGACGACATCGGCGACCGCAACGAGGGCAAGGCGACCAAGGACATGTTCCCGACGCTGCCGACCGCCTGGTACGGCCAAGAAGACAGCCCGGTGAAGTTCGACCTGGTCGACCCAAGCGGCAAAATCGTCGAAACGAAGAACGACAAGGGCCAGCCGACATTTACCGTGGAGAACGTGGGTACCTACACCCTCGACCCGGTCAAGGGCCTGGCCTCGTTCACCCCGGTGCCGTCGTTTACCGGCCCGGCGCCGCGCGTGGAGATCCAGACCAAGGGCATCTCGGGCGGCGAGGAGCTCAAGGCCGCCTACAACCCGTTCGTCTACCCGGTCGGGGTGGAGATCCCGTCCGCGTTCGAGCGTGCCGACCAGGTCGGTTCGCCTGTCGACGTCACCCCGATCTACGAGCGCACTAACGAAGACGGCACGCGCGACGAGCTTGCGTCCGTGAATCCGGAGACGATCCAGATCGTCGCAGACGGGCTGCCGGACGGCTCCGTGATCGGCGAGGACAAGAAGTCCGTCACCGTGCCGGGCGAGGGGAGCTGGACCGTGGATGACGCGGGCAAGTTCACCTTCACCCCGCTGGCGCCTGATCCCGCGAAGCAGGTTCAGGGCTTCACCGGCAACCCGACCCCGATCTCGTACCTGGCCAAGAACGTGCAGGATATCGAGGCGCTCGTGCCGGGCCAGGTGACCGCGCTCTACCCGCCGATCGCCACCGACGACGCCATCACCACCGGCGACAAGGGCCAAACGCAGCTCTCCACCGACACCCAGGACGGTGTGGAGGACAAGGGCCTGACGATCGCGCAGATGTTCCCGAACCTCAACCCGGAGTGGGCGAAGGCGGGCATGGAGCTTGTGGACCTGCAGGAGCAGGGCTCGCTTAACGACGATAAAACGGTCCTGACCGTCGAGGGCAAGGGCACCTACACCCTGGATAAGGAAGCGGGCACCATTTCGTTTGCTCCCGCCGAGGACTTCCAGGGCACTGCGCCGAAGGTGGGCATCAAGCTCACCGGTGTGGACACCCAGCCGGCTGCCGCATACACCCCGATCGTGCGCCCGTTTACAAAAAACGCAGTTGTTGTGCTGCCCTCCAAGGTGCAGCGGGGCAAAACGGGCGAGCCGGTCTCGCTCACCCCGCCGCTCGCGGACAACATTGACAAGTCCACGATCAAGATCCTCAACGCCGACGGTAACGAGGTCGACTCGCTTGAGGTTGAGGGTGGCAAGTGGACCGTCGATAAGCAAACCGGCGAATTCACCTTCACGCCGAACGAGGGCTACCTCGGCTCCCCGACGCCGGTGCAGTACACCGCGAAGGACCGCTTCGGCACCGAGGCCAAGGAGCCGGGCGAGGTGGCAGTACAGTACCCGAACCAGCGGACTGTCGACTCCGCGACGTCCGGCAAGTTGGACGTGAACCAGACCTCGCGCACCTTCACCGGTGAGGACGGCATGTTCCCGACGCTTCCGGCGTGGGAGTCCAACACCTTCGCGCTGGAGGGTGCTGACGACAAGGGCAAGATCGTGCGCCCGGGTGTGGGCACGTTCTCCATCGATAATGGCCGCGTGGTCTTCGACCCGGAGCCGGACTTCCAGGGCAAGGCCGAGCCGGTCACCGTGGTTGCGAAAACCACGACCGGTGAGACCCTGAGGGCGAACTACGAGCCAACCGTCGTTGGTCCGAAGAACGAGTTCGTGCTGCCGAGCGAGGCTGTTCAGAAGCAGACCGGTGAGACCGCCGGTTTGCAGCCGGTCTACGCGTCCAACGTGGACAAGAGCACGGTCGGCTTCGTGGACGCTGAGGGCACACCGCTTGCCGACGCCAACGGCAACCCCGTGAAGACGTTGACCGTCGAGAAGCAAGGCACCTGGACGATTGATGACGACGGTAACTTCAGCTTCGATCCTGTTGAAGGTTTCCTCGGCTCGCCTGAGCCGGTGCGGTACACCGCGAAGAACACCGCCGGCCAACTGGCGAAGACACCGGGCACGATGATCGCCACCTACCCGAAGCCGCGCACCGCGGATTCCGCAACCGCGGACCAGATCGACGTGAACCAGAACTCCCGCGCGTTCACCGGCGATAACGGAATGTTCCCGGATCTGCCTGCGGGATGGGATGTGACGTACGCGCTCGATGGCGCAGGCAAAGACGGGAAGATCGTCCGCGACGGCGTGGGCACGTTCTCCATCGATAATGGCCGCGTGGTCTTCGACCCGGAGCCGGGGTACGTGGGCAAGGCCGACCCGGTCACCGTGGTTGCGAAGACCGCGACCGGTGAGACCCTGAAGGCGAAGTACGAGCCGGTGGTGATCGGTACCGCCAACGAGTTCGTGCTGCCGAGCGAGGCTGTTCAGAAGCAGACCGGTGAGACTGCGAAGCTCACTCCGATCTATGCGTCCAACGTGGACAAGAGCACGGTCGGCTTTGTGGACGCTAAGGGCACACCGATTGTCGACGGCAAACCCGTGAAGGAGTTAACCGTCGAAAAGCAAGGCACCTGGACGATTGATCAGGACGGTAACTTCAGCTTCAAGCCTGTCGAGGGTTTCCTCGGCTCGCCTGAGCCGGTGCGGTACACCGCGAAGAACACCGCCGGCCAACTGGCGAAGACACCGGGCACGATGATCGCCACCTACCCGAAGCAGCGGACGGTGGACTCCGCGACGGCGGATAACGTGGACGTGAACCAGACCTCGCGCACCTTTATCGGTGAGGGCGGCATGTTCCCGACGCTTCCGCAGAACTGGAAGGTCGAGTATGCGCTCGAGGGTGCGGAGACTGACGGTCCGAAGAAGGGCCGGGTTGTTCGCCCAGGTAAGGGCGAGTACTACATTGACGTCGAAAACGGCGCCGTGATTTTCGATCCGGAGCCGGGGTACGTGGGCAAGGACGAGCCGGTCACCGTGGTTGCGAAGACCGCGACCGGTGAGACCCTGTCCGCGAAGTACGAGCCGGTGGTGATCGGTGTGAAGCCGCCGACTACTTCCACGACGACCACGCCGACCGATCCGACCACGCCGGCGACAACCACTCCGGCAACGTCGACGGGTCCGACGACCCCGGCAGCTACCACCCCGGTGACGCCGACGACTCCGGCAGCTACCACCCCGGCAACGTCTACTGATCCGACCACTCCGGCGACGCCGACGAGCCCGGTCACTTCGACGACCACCACTCCGGCGACCACCACTCCGGCGACGCCGACGAGCCCGGTCACTTCGACGACCACCACTCCGGTAACGCCGACGAGCCCGGTCACTTCGACGACCACCACTCCGGCGACGACGACCCCGGAGACGCCGACCGATCCGACCACGCCGGCGACTCCGACGACCACGACGCCGGCAACACCGACCGACCCGACCACTCCGGCGACGCCGGGGACGACGACGCCGGCAACGCCGACCGACCCGACCGATCCGACTACGCCGGTAACCACGACTCCGGCAACGCCGACCGACCCGACCACGCCGGTAACCACGACTCCGGCAACGCCGACCGACCCGACCACGCCGGTAACCACGACTCCGGCAACGCCGACCGACCCGACCACCCCGGCAACCCCGGCGACCACTCCGGCGACGCCGACCGACCCGACCACCACCACAACTCCGGCGACCCCGGTGCCTGCGCCGCAGATCCCGGATACTGTGAAGACGGCCCCGGTGGGCGAGACGGTGAAGCAGACCCCGCGCTACGCCGACAACATCGACCGCGCGACCGTGCGCTTCGATAACGGCGAGACCACCAAGGTTGTGCCGGGTGAGGGCACCTGGACCGTCGACGAGACCGGTGAGATCACCTTCACCCCGGCGGATGGTTTCGTGGGGAACCCGGCGCCGGTGGAGTTCACCGCGAAGGATAGGGATGGCCGCCCGGCGGAGCCTGCGGAGGCGTACGTGGTCTACACCGTCGCACCGCCGACGGCACCGAAGGAGCTGCCGAACTCCGGCAAGGCCGGTAAGACCGGTGAGCCGGTGACGCAGACCCCGGCCTACACCACGCAGATCAACCGCTCCACAGTCCGCATCCTGGACAACGGTGAGCAGGTTGAGAGGCTTGTGGTGCCGGGTGAGGGCACGTGGACGGTCAAGGACGGCGAGTTCACCTTCACCCCGGCCGATGGGTTCGAGGGCAACCCGACGCCGATCATGTACACGGCGAAGGACCGTTGGGGTCGCGCCTACACCGAGCCGGGCCAGGTCAACGTGATCTACCCGCAGATCGCGCAGGGCCCGTCGCTGCCGAACTCGGTCGCTCAAGGCCCCAAGGGTTCGCAGGTGACGCAGACCCCGGCGTACGGCAGCGACATCGATACCGCTTCGATCCGCATCCTCGATGCCAACAACGTCGAGGTCACCGAGCTCGTCGTGCCGGGAGAGGGCACTTGGCTTATCGACGGCGGGGTGTTCACCTTCACCCCCGCCGAGGACCTTAAGGGCGATCCGACCCCGATTCGCTACACCGGTTCCAACACGGCCGGCGTGAAGGCATCGCAGCCGGGCAAGGTGGCCGTGGAGTACTACGCGCCGAAGGAAATCGCCAATGAGCTGCCGAACTCGGGTCGCGCTGGTGAGCCGGGTGAGGCTGTGGTGCAGACGCCGGGGTACCCGGGCAACGTCGATAAGCAAAGTGTGCGAATTCTCGACGGTGATACCGAGGTCACCGAGCTTGCGGTGCCTGGCCAGGGTGTGTGGAAGGTTGCCGGTGGCACCTTCACGTTCACCCCGGAGCGCACCTTCGACGGCTCGCCGGACCCGATCCGCTACACCGCGAAGGACACCGACGGCAAGCAGTTCGTGAAGCCAGCGGAGGTCACGGTGACGTATCCGAAGGCCACCGCTGCGTCGAAGCCGGTCGTTCCGGCCTCTGGTGAGATTGCGTACGCGGGTGAGGTTGTTAAGCAGACCCCGCCGTACCCGGCCAACGTGGATCCGGCTACGGTGCGCATCATCGATCCGGCTCGCGGCGAGGTCACCGAGCTCGTCGTTCCGGGCGAGGGTATTTGGACGGTCAAGGACGGCGAGTTCACCTTCACCCCGGAGGAGGGGTTCACCTCGAACCCGACGCCGGTGAAGTACACCGCTGCGGATAAGGATGGTGTGAAGGCCGCCAACGTGGCTGAGGTGCGGGTGCGCTACCTGGCCATCGACGCGACGAAGGAGCTGCCGAGCTCCGGTGCCGTCGGTAAGCAGGGCGAGGCTGTGAAGCAGACCCCGGCGTACCGCAGCGATGTCGACCGCACGACCGTGCGCATCCTGGACGGTGAGAAGGAGGTCACCGAGCTGACCGTTCCGGGCGAGGGTACCTGGTCCGTGGATTCGAACGGTGAGTTCACGTTCACGCCGGAGAAGGATTTCTTCGGTACCCCGAATGCGATTTGGTACACGGCGAAGGCCAACAGCGGCCGCAGCTTGGTCCCGGGCAACGTGGTGGTGGCGTACCCGATGTCGGTGAAGTCGGACCCGTCAGTCACGCCGAAGCCGACCGATCCCACCCCGACCGATCCCTCTGCGACCGATCCCTCTGCGACCCCGACCCCGACCACTCCGGTGACGGATGCGCAGGGTTCGTCCGGCAGCGAGACGGTGAAGCGGTGTGTTGCCAACGCGGTGCGTTCGCCGATCCTGTGGGCGCTGCCGATCGGTTTGCTCGCGGCGGTCGGCGGCCCGATCGTCGAGCCGTACGTGGGTCAGTTCCAGGCGCAGCTTAACGGTATCAACGCTGAGTTGAACCGCCTGTGGCGCGAGAACACGAAGCAGGATGACCGCGACTGGGGCATCTTCGGCAACGGAGGTAACCGCAGGCGCAACAACGACAACGAGCAGTTCGGTGAGTTGATGCGCCAGGTCGAGGCATTCAACGCGCAGATCCAGCAAGTCGCGGGGCGCCCCGAGGTGCAGGAACTGGGCAAGATTGCTGGTGCGATCTTGGGTGTCGTCGCTCTCAGTGCGGTGATGTACGACTGGTGCACCACCGACCCTGGTAAGGCGTGGACGTCGATCGATTTCGAGGGCGGGTCGTCCATCGACTCGAAGCGCAACGCGACGCGCTACACCGGCGGCAAGGCCGCGGAGGTGTCGGCGGGTTTGACCACCGTGAAGGTCACCACGAAGGAGGAGCCGACTCAGAAGTAGGAGGGGCCTTGCCTCTCCGGCTCCCCTGAGCTAAACCCAGCGAAACGGTCGTAGCGAATCCCACGAATTGGGCGATTCGCTACGACCGTTTCGCTGGAAACTTTGGAAGGGCGTGGCTGGGAGGACGGGGCGCCGGGGCACCGCGGGGGAGGGTGTGGCGCCGGGCGGGAAACAGGCCGGCCGCGCGCCGTCGATAAGCAAATGTCCCTGGGAAGATTCCCGGGGGCATGGCTTATTCTGCAAAGCGTGAACTACAAATCCTGCAAAGCATGATCTACAATTCCTGCAAATTATAAAATAGGAGAGATTGTGGAGACAGAAGACCTGGCAGGACGCGCCTACCAACCGCGTATTGTCGATCGACGCCTCGAATTCCTGCTGCAGGCAAGTGGCGCCGTCATTATCGAAGGGCCGAGAGGTTGCGGGAAGACAATGACGGGGCTGCATCACTGTTCCTCCTACGCGTTGATTGACGATCCCGCTACGAACGAGCTCGCTCACCTAGCCCCAGAATCCGTGCTCGCCGGCCCAAGGCCCAGGCTGCTCGACGAATGGCAAACTGCCCTGGCAATTTTCAACCTTGCTCGTCGAGAGATTGATCGCTCGGCCGAGCCGGGCCAATTCATTCTGGCCGGTTCAGCGGTTCCTGCTGATAACCTCACCCGTCACACTGGTGCGGGACGGTTCTTGCGCATGCGTCAGCGCACCCTCACGCTGTTTGAGAAGGCGGAATATGTCCCGACAGTTTCATTGGAGTCGCTCTTCAACGGTGAGGAACCTCAACCTGCGGCGGATCAACTTTCCTATGGGCAAGTAATTGAGAATCTTTTGCTCCCTGGTTTCCCCGGTTATCAGAGGGGCAACGAGCAGATCGTCCTGGCGCAGTTGCGTGGCTACCTTTCGGAAGCAGCCCGATCCGACATGCAGCGGGTGGCAGACCTCCGCGTCACCCCGCTCGCGACTGAGCGACTCATCGCGTCGATTGCCCGCTCCACGGCTGCTGAAGTCTCGGTTGCTACATTGCGCAAAGACCTGGACCCCGTAAGCCCGAATATTTCCCTGCCCACGGTGACCAAGCTGCTTAACAGTCTCCAACGGATCTTCGTGGTCGAAGCGATTCCCGCGTGGGCGCCACGGTTACGCTCCAAAGCGCGTCTGAGAGTGTCGCCCAAATATCACCTAGCGGACCCTGGGCTAGCGATAGCCGCATTGGGCGCTACTGGGGCGCGGTTGAGCAAAGACCCCGAAACGACCGGCTTTCTTTTTGAATCTGCCGTCATCCACGATCTTGCCGTCATGGTCGAAGCAATGGGCGGATCCATCCACCACTTCCGAGACTCCAATGGCAACGAAATCGATGCGGTGCTTACACTCCCTGATGGTCGCTGGGCCGCAATCGAAGTCAAGACCGGTTTTGGGGGAGTGGAGCAAGGGGTTGCGTCTCTACGCAAAGCGATCGCCGTGATCGACCATGAAGCAGGCCCCCCGTCATTCAGTGCGGTGATTACCGGCACCGGAGTTGTGGCTCCTTTGGGTGAAGGAATGGTGACGTTCCCCCTCCATCACCTCAAGCCATAGCCAATTGGCCGGGTGGAACGTTTGCGCTTGCCAGAGCGAGTACTCTCGCACGCATGCCCGAAGGTGATTCCGTCTACCAGCTGTCGAAACGCCTGCAGTGGATGGCCGGGCGTGAAGTGACTAAAACATCGATTCAGGTGCCGCGCTACGCCACCGTCGACTTCACCGGTATGACCTGCGAGCGCGTGTGGCCCTATGGCAAGCACCTGTTCATGGAGTTCGCCGCCGACGGCCACGAGCCGCAGATCCTGCACACCCACCTGAAAATGGAGGGCACGTGGTCCATGCACCGCGCGGGCGAGCGGTGGCGCAAACCGGGCCACGCCGCGCGAGTGGTGCTCAGGCTTGACGACGAACCAAGGCCCGACATCGAACTCGTCGGCTTCTGGCTTGGCCTCGTCCGCGTCTTTCCCGCGCGCGAGTATGAGGTGGAAATGGGGTATTTGGGCCCTGACCTGCTGGCGGAGGATTTCGATTTCGACGAAGCCGTCGCCCGGATCGAGGAGGAGCCCAATCGGGAGATTGGCCGGGCGCTCCTCGACCAGTGGAAACTCGCGGGCATCGGCAACGAGTACCGCGCGGAGATTAACTTCCTCGCTGGAACTCATCCGAGGGAGTTGGTGCGGGACGTGGACGTGGAGCAGCACGTCCGGCTCGCGCGGCGGTTGATGTGGGCGAATAAGGATGCCCCCGTCCGCGTGACAACAGGTGTCAAGCGGGCGGGGGAGACCAGCTACGTGTTTGGGCGCAACAACAAGCCGTGCAGGCGCTGCGGCACGTTGATCAAGAAGGGTTTCCTCGGTGGCCAGGGCGATTTGGAGCGGGTGATCTGGTGGTGCCCGCAGTGCCAGCCGGAGCCGTAGGATATCTGGGAGCAAACCAGTGCAGGGGGAAAGATGGGTCAATTCGATTTTTTATTGAAAGAGCGTCCGTGGACCAAGAAAGACATTAACTCGCTTGGGGATTACTTCGCCGGTACGGGTGAAAAGCCCGGTAACGCGGCAGAAATTCTTCTGTGGTACGACGAATTGGCGCGTCAAACTGCCTCCGCTTGCGAGGCGTTCGCGCGGGAGTTTTTCGCTGAGGGATGGTGGAAGCCGGAAATAACAAGTGCCTTCAGAGTCAAATCCCAGACATCCATCGGCGAGAAGATCCGAAGAACTGAGGAAGATCCCTCAGCCAAAGTGCGACTCGATCGCATGTGGGATTTCGCTGGGGCGAGGATCACGGTCAATGCGTTGCACAACGATTTGCGCTTTCTCTCCTCTGAGTTTCAACGAGTCTTCGATGAAGCAGGACTCCGAGTTTCCACGCGCGACTATCTAACCCGCCCACAGCTGGGCGGATACCGGGCTCTGCACCTAGTCATCCATGCTGCTGCGGGCAACGTCGAACTGCAAATTCGGACCCTACTCCAGTCCGAGTGGGCGAATACCTTCGAAAAAGTTGCGGACAAGACTGGTCGACGGCTTAGGTATGAGAGTGACTACCGCCCGAGTAATCAGAAGCTTGCCAATATAGCCAACGAGCTCGAAGGAATTGCCGCGGAGATCTATCGGATGGAGCAGAGGACAGAATTAACCGTTCATAACAACGCATCATCGCTAAGACTTTTGGCGGAAGTACCTAGGGGGATCCCCTTGAATCCAGAGGTGCATTTCCGTAGAGCGAAGGCTCTGAATGAACTCGCGGACTCAGAGACCGCCACTAGTAATCAGGCATCAAGTATCCTGGCTCTTATCGCTGCGTTACGCGGCTTGGAGCAGACCATCGACGTGTTCGAGCCGGAAAGTGAGGGAAATCAGTGAAGCACTTCCTCATCGTTTTCAACCGCAAAACCGGTCACCGGCAGATAGTTGAGTACGCCGACGCGAGAGAAGCGATTCTTCGCAGACTTGTAGAAGAAGAGACGAACAATGATAGCGATGTGGAGATTGTTGTTATCGGCTCACCGTCACTAGAGGACCTCAAAGTCACGCACTCGAGATATTTTCGGGTCGAGGAACTGCCCGACCTTTCGGCATATTGGTCGAAGGAGGAGCGAGTTTCTTAGGGGCGAAACTGATTAATCCGAGGGGTTCGCGTTTCTCTCCCGCACCGCCCGGCGCACGAAGAACACCAGGAACCCGAGGATGATCAACAAAAGCACCAAGTAGATGACCTTCGAGTACGCGTCAACGTAGCCGGTTGCCTTCTCCCAGTTCGCGCCCAGCGCGTAGCCCAAATAAACGAGGATGGCGTTCCAGATGCCGGAGCCAAGCGTGGTCCACAACCCAAAGACCAGCAGGTTCATCCGGTCCAAGCCGGCGGGGATGGAAATGAGCGAGCGCACGCCAGGGATCAGGCGCCCGAAGAAGATGGACGGGCGGCCATACTTGTTAAAGAAGTCCATCGCGGCATCGACATCCGACGCCTTGACCAGCCACATCCAGTCAGCGATCCTGCGCAGCCGGTCCAGCCCGAGCCACGCGCCGATGCCGTAGAGCACGTACGCGCCGACCACGGAGCCGACGACGGACCAGATGAACACCGCCAGCCAATTCAGCGAGCCCTGGGCGACGGTGAACCCGGCCAGCGGCAGCACCACCTCGGACGGAATCGGCGGGAAGAGGTTCTCCAGCAAAATGGCGATGCCCACGCCCGGTGCGCCGAGCAACTCCATCAGGTTCACAATCCAGTCGATGATGCCTTGCATTTGGCCTATCTTGCCCTACTCAACCTCGAGCGACCAAGTGTGCACCGGCGCGCCGCTGGCCTGATTTGCCAGGTACTGCCGTAGCACGCGGGCCAATGCTTGACGACGACCTTCGGTGTCCGGCCTCGTCCCCGCACCCACCACGTTGAGGGCGTTGAGCTGCCACATCGCCCCGTTTTGGCGCCTGCTGACACGTCCCTCGATGATGCCCAGGTACTCCTCGATGCACGCCGAGTCCACGTTCAGGGCCCGCAGGCCAGATTCCGCGACAGAAAGCAAGTGTCCCTGCACGAGTTCGGTGACGGGCAGTGTTCCCAGGGTGGGCCAGGTGAGGTTGGACGTGAGTCCGTGGCGAGCACCCTGGCGGAAGTTCTCCCGGGCATCTTCGAAGCTCAATCGAGACCACACGGGGCGGGTTTGTTCCCCGAGCGTTTTCACGCAGCCGTAGAAGAAGGCGGCGTCGGCGACGATGTCTTTGACCGTGGGCCCGGCCGGCAGGAGCCGGTTTTCCAGGCGGATGTGGGAAAGCTCCCCTTTGGGATCATAAATTGGGCGGTTCCACCGCCAGATAGTGCCGTTTTGCAAGTTGAGGTAGTGCAATCCAGGGTTGTTGCCCTGCATCGCTTCCTTGCCGGCTTCGGCGCGTCCCTCGGGGAGAAGCGGGGAGAAGTACCGGACGTTTTCTTCGAACAGGTCGAACACGGAGGTGATCCACCCGTCGCCGAACCACACCCGGGGGCGCACACTTTGGTTGATCAGCTCCTTCGTGCGCGTGTCCATCGCCTGCTTGAACACCGGGATGCGCGATTCGTGCCACACCCGGTGGCCCAGAAACAGTGGAGAATTCGCGCTTAGTGCGACCTGCACGCCCGCGATGGCCTGCGCCGCATTCCAGGCGCTGGCGAACAGGTTGGGGGCGACCTGGAGGTGCAGCTGCATCGAGGTGCATGCAGATTCAGGGGCGATGCCGTCGAAGTCGTGGGTGTAGTTCTCCTCGCGCCACAGGCTCATCTGCACGAGCTCGCCGCGGGATTCCATGACGGAGTTATTCAGGCCGGCGTAGCGGTTCTCTGGCGTCATCCACGCCGGGTCTTCCAAAAACTCCGTGGTCAGCGTGGGTAGGGTGCCCACCATGGCCACGGTGGATCCGGCTGCGTTGGCGGCCCTTTGGACGTCGTTAAGCCGCTGCTCAATTCCGCGCTCGAGTTGTGCGAGGCCGTCGCCTGCGATGGCGAGCGGAGGGTGGTTGAGCTCGACGTTGAACTGGCCAACCTCGGCCTGGAACTCGTCGGAGAGGTTAGCCAACACCGCTTGGTTATTGGGGTGGGGCTGCATCTGCTCGTCCACGAGGTTGAGCTCAAGCTCAAGGCCGATCGTGCCCTTGGCCACGAACTCTGCGTCCTGCAAGTGGCGGTCGAATTCTTCGAGCTCCGCCTCAAGCTGGCGGCGGTAGACGGTGCGTTGGCGCGGCGTGTAGCTATCGCGCGAGACGGCGTCGCCCATTAGCGGTGCTCCCGGTACCAGGAGATGAGCGCGTCGGTAGAGGCGTCGCCGGTATCCGGGTCAACCTCGCCGGACACGGCCGGGGCGAGGTCGTTGGCCTGCTGCTTGCCCAGCTCGACGCCCCACTGGTCGAAGGAGTTGATGTCCCAGATCGCGCCCTCGGTGAAGGTGATGTGCTCGTACAGGGCGATCAGCGCACCGAGCGAGTGTGGGGTCAGCTCCTCCGCCAGAATCGTCGTCGTTGGACGGTTGCCCGGCATCACCTTGTGCGGCGCGAGCTCGTGGGAGACGCCCTCCGCCTCGATCTCGTCCTGGGTCTTCCCGAACGCGAGCACCTTCGTCTGCGCGAAGAAGTTGCCCATGAGCAGATCGTGCATGCTGCCCTCGCCGGAGGCCGTGGGCAGATCCTCCTTCGGCTTGGCAAAGCCGATGAAGTCGGCGGGGATCAGTGACGTTCCCTGGTGGATGAGCTGGAAGAACGCGTGCTGGCCGTTGGTGCCCGGCTCGCCCCAGAACACTTCGCCGGTGTCGTAGGTGACGCGCTCGCCGTTATGCCGCACCGACTTGCCGTTGGACTCCATGGTCAGTTGTTGCAGGTACGCCGGGAACCGTGACAGGTCCTCGGAGTAGGGCAGCACCGCGTGCGTCTGGGCGCCGCAGAAGTTGCGGTACCACACGTTGAGTAGGCCCATGAGCACCGGGACATTTTCGCTGAACTCCGCAGTGCGGAAGTGCTCGTCCATCGCGTGGAATCCGTCAAGCATGCGCATGAAGTCCATCGGGCCGATCACCGCCATCAGCGACAGACCAATCGCGGAATCCATCGAGTAACGCCCGCCGACCCAGTCCCAGAAGCCGAACATGTTCGCCGTGTCGATGCCGAACTCGGCGACCTTCTCCGCGTTCGTCGATACGGCGACGAAGTGCTTCGCAATTGCGGACTCGTCCCCGTCAAACTGCTCCAGCAGCCAGCGCTTCGCGGCGTGCGCGTTCGACAGCGTCTCCTGGGTTGTGAACGTCTTCGACGCCACGATGAACAGCGTCTCTTCCGGGTTGCACCGCTCAAGCACCGCCGAGAGGTCGGCCGGGTCGACGTTGGACACGAACTCCGCGGTGATGCCCGCGGTCGCGTAGGAGCGCAGCGCCTTCGTCGCCATGGCCGGGCCAAGATCAGACCCGCCGATGCCGATGTTAACCACCTTCTTGATCGTGTGGCCCGTATGCCCCTGCCACTCTCCGGAGCGCAGCGCCGAAGCGAAATCGCGCATCCGCCCGAGCACCTCGTGCACGTCGGCCGCCACATCCTGGCCGTCAACCTCGAGGTCATTTTCCGCCGGCAGACGCAGCGCCGTGTGCAGCACCGCGCGGTCCTCGGTGTCATTGATGTGCTCGCCCGCGAACATCGCCTCGATCTTCGCCTTCAGGTCGGTTTCCTCGGCCAAAGCAAGCAATTGCTTCACGACGTCCCCGTCAACCACGTTCTTCGACAAATCCACCCGCAACCCGGCCGCGTCGAACGTGTATTTCTCGGCTCGCTGGTCATCGGCAGCGAATAGGTCGCGAAGCGTTGTGCGTTGCTTCTCGGCGTGGAGTTTCTCCAGCTCGCGCCAGCTGTCGGTGGACGTGATGTCGGCCATGGTTTCCTCCCAGATGGTTTGGGTCGATTGCTTCCCAGATGCATTCCACGGTAGCCAAAAACAGGGGGCCAGGCGCAGTGTTGCGGGCATAATGGGGTGCATGTCAATCGTGAAAATTAACGCAATCACCGTCCCCGATGGCGCAGGCGAGGAGCTCGAGCGCCGCTTTGCCGCCCGCAAGCACGCGATCGATTCCCAACCCGGTTTCGAGGGCTTCCAGCTCCTGCGCCCGGTGAAGGGGGAGGACCGCTACTTCGTGGTCACGCGCTGGGCGGACGAGGAGGCCTACAACGCCTGGTGGGAGGGCCAAGGTGCGTCCGGCCACGCGAAGTCCGAGGTCGAACCCCGCAAACCGGTCTCACAGAAAGCCGAGTTGCTGGAATTCGAGGTTGTTCTCGATTCGCTCGACTAGTTCGGTCGGCCCGCTGCAACGACTGACATGTTTCTGATCGTCGGGCACCATCTCCCCAGGTGGCCAGCCAACGGGTGTCGATCGTTGCAATCCCAAACCACTAACCCAGCTTCCCCCGCCCCAACCGCAGCAGAATCTGGGCGAGGCCGGGGCCTTCTTCTCCCAGCTCGTCGCGGAACTGGTTGATAATCGCCACCTCGCGGGTGTGCACCAGCCGGGTCCCGCCCGAACCCATGCGGGTCTTGCCAATGGCCCGCGAGATTTCGCTGCGCCGCTTCACCGCGTCCAGGATGACGCGGTCGAGGCGATCAATCTCTTTGCGGTAGGCCTGGATCTCCGCATCCGATAACGGGTCGTCTGTGCCGGAGGGCATGCGGATCTCAAGCTCGCTCATAGGACACGATTATGCCAGTTCGAACGCGTGCGCGGGTTGTGTCGGGGCGGGAAGTACAGTGCTTGCCATGACCGATCTGACCCTGGGACTCAACCCGCAGCAGCAGGCCGCCGTCGTCCACGAGGGCAGCCCGCTGCTCATCGTGGCCGGCGCGGGCTCCGGCAAAACGGCCGTGCTCACTCGCAGGATCGCCTACCTGTTAGAAAATCGAGGGGTGGCTCCGTGGCAGATCCTCGCCATCACCTTCACAAACAAGGCGGCGGCGGAGATGCGGGAACGCGTCTCCCAGCTCGTCGGCACGCAAGCGGAGCGCATGTGGGTGGCCACCTTCCACTCGGTGTGCGTGCGTATCCTGCGGCAGCAAGCGCAGCTGGTGCCGGGGCTGAACACGAACTTCACCATCTACGATTCGGACGATTCGCGTCGGCTGCTGGGCATGATTGGCAAGGACTTCAACCTGGATTTGAAGAAGTTCACCCCGCGCACGCTGGCAAACGCGATCTCGAACCTGAAAAACGAGCTCGTCGGCCCGGAACAGGCGCTTGTGCAGGCGGAGAAGACGCACAACCCGTTCGAGACCACGGTGGCCAAGGTCTACGGCGAGTACCAGCGCCGCCTGCGCCAATCCAACGCGCTGGATTTCGACGATCTGATCGGTGAGGTCGTGCGCATTTTCAAGGAGCACCCGGACGTCACGGAGTACTACCGTCGCCGCTTCCGCCACGTGTTGGTCGACGAGTATCAGGACACGAACCACGCTCAGTACGAGCTGATCCACACGCTTGTCGGTGACGGCCCGGATGCACCGGAGCTTGCGGTGGTGGGCGATTCGGACCAGTCGATCTACGCGTTCCGCGGTGCCACGATCCGCAACATCGAAGAGTTCGAGCGCGATTACCCGAACGCCACGACGATCCTGCTGGAGCAGAACTACCGCTCGACGCAGAACATTCTGGGCGCGGCGAACGCGGTGATCGCGCAGAACGAGGGCCGCCGCCCCAAGAAGTTGTGGACGGATCAGGGCTCAGGCGAGAAAATCGTCGGCTACGTCGCGGACAACGAGCACGATGAGGCCCGCTTCGTCGCCGCCGAGATCGACGCGCTTTCGGACAAAGGCGTTGCCTATTCCGACATCGCCGTGATGTACCGCACGAATAACGCCTCGCGCGCGCTGGAAGACATCTTCATCCGCTCCGGCATCCCGTACAAGGTGGTGGGCGGCACCCGCTTCTACGAGCGACGCGAGATCCGCGACATCATCGCCTACCTCAAGGTGCTGGACAACCCCGACGACACGGTGAGCCTGCGCCGCATCATCAACGTGCCAAAGCGCGCCATCGGCGACAAAGCGCAAGCAATGGTTGCGCTACACGCCGAGCAGAACAACATCAGCTTCGGGCAATCGCTTATCGACGCCTCCGGTGGCAACGTCGACATGCTCGCCTCACGCGCTGTCAATGCGATCCGCGGGTTCGTGGACATGATGGAGGGGCTGCGCAACGAGATGCACCTCATGCGCAACGAGGTGACGGGCATGCCGGATCTGGGCCAGCTAGTCTCACGGGTCCTGGATGAAACGGGGTACCGAGCGGAGCTGGAGGCGTCGAGCGATCCGCAAGACGGCGCGCGGCTGGACAACCTGAACGAGCTCGTCTCGGTCGCGCGGGAGTTTTCTTCCGAGGCCGCGAACCAGGTCGCCTACATGTCGGACGAGGAACTCGAGGACGTCATGCAGGAGGGAGAACCCGCGCCGGGGTCCTTGCAGGCGTTTTTGGAGAAGGTGTCGCTTGTCGCGGATGCGGACCAGATCCCCGACAACGACCAAGGTGTGGTCACGCTCATGACGCTGCACACGGCGAAGGGCCTCGAATTCCCCGTGGTGTTTGTTACTGGGTGGGAGGACGGCCAATTCCCTCACCTGCGCGCGCTGGGGGATCCAGCGGAGCTGGCTGAGGAGCGCCGCCTGGCATATGTGGGCATCACCCGCGCCCGCGAGCGGCTCTACCTCACCCGGGCGATGTTGCGCGCGTCGTGGGGTAATCCGGTGACCAACCCCGCCAGCCGCTTCCTCGCGGAGGTCCCGCAGGACCTCCTCGACTGGCGCAGGACAGAACCGGAGCGTTCCATGACGTCGAGCGCGTGGGGTACGCCGCAACCCGTCGCCGCCCGTGCGATGCGCCCGCGGCGGGGCATGGGAGGCTCGGGGACGAAGGTGAACAAGAACCTCAACCTGGCAAAGGGGGACCGGGTCAACCACGCCAAGTACGGGCTGGGCACCGTGCTTACCGTCGAGGGTTCCGGGGCGCGCGAAACGGTGACGATCGACTTCGGCTCCTCGGGCACCGTCCGCTTGATGACGATTGGCGGGGTGCCCATGGAAAAGCTCTAGATCTTGATGCCCTGCTGGCGGAACCAGACCTGCGGGTCGGCGTGGTTCACCCCGTCCGGCTTGATTTCGAAGTGCAGGTGCGGGCCGGTCGACTGGCCCTCGTTACCAATCACCGCAATCTTCTCGCCGGCGCGCACACGCTGGCCCACCTTCACGTCGTAGTAGCGCATGTGGCCGTAGACGGAGACCTCGCCGCCATCGTGCTTGATCACGACCCAGTTGCCGAAGCCCTGCGCGGGGCCCGCGTTGACCACTGTGCCGTCCATGACGGAGTAGATCGGGGTGCCCAGGTCGTTGGCGATGTCGATGCCGCGGTGCACCGTGCCCCAGCGCGGGCCGTAGCCCGATGTGAAGCGGCCGGACGCAGGGGTGACCACGAGGCGGCCGTCGGCCGTGCGGCCGCGCTGCGGCGCAACCCAGTCGGTGCGGTCTGCAGGCGCGAATGCGTTAGCCAGCGGGGCCTCCAGCGAGCGGGGGTCGTAGACGATCTTGTAACCGCCGGCGGTGATGGTGGCGCCGTTCTCCAAAATGGAGCCAGCGGCCTTCGCTAGGGCAGTGGCAGCTTGACCGTTGTCGGAAATGGGAACACCGCCGATGTTGACGGTGACGGCTCCGGCCGTCGCTGGCGCCGCGGAAAGCAGCAGTGCGGCGGTGAGCGTTGCCGCAGCGGTGCTTCGAATCGTTGGACGTTTCATGAAGGGGGAGCTTCTTTCTACACGGGTGCATGACCGGCGCCGCACGGGCGCGCACAGGGTAGGAATCTATCGCCCTCGGTGCGGCTCGGCAACGCCGTGACGTGCACGTTTGTTCTAATCTCGTGCGTTTCTCCGGCGAAGTGGCAGCTCACCACACATGTAACGGATGTGAAAATTGTTACCAGAGTGATCTCTTCCGCGGGGGTAGAACCTCACCCCCGCGCACCCCGTTGCGCCCATGAGAAAAGCCCCGCGGGTAGCGGGGCCGAGAGCTTTGGCGGTCTACAGGGCGATGCCGCGGGCGGCCAGCCACGCAGCCGGATCGACCGGGGTGACGCCGTCGGGCCAGATTTCGAAGTGGAGGTGGCTACCGGTGGAGAAACCTTCGCTACCCATTCCGGCGATGGTCTCACCGGCCTGGACCTGCTGGCCCACAGCGGCGTAGAGCGACTGCATGTGGCCGTAGACGGAAATGGAGCCGTCCTCGTGCTTGATGCGGATCCACTGGCCGTAGCCCTGTGCCGGGCCGGAGTCGATGACGGTGCCTGCGGCCACCGCGCGAATCGGCGTGCCGGGGACGTTGGCAATATCAATGCCGTTGTGCATGCTGCCCCAGCGCATCCCGAAACCAGAGGTGTACGCGCCGTCGGCGGGCTTGATGGAAAGCGGGGTGCGGGCGGCCTCATCCAGCTTTGCCACGACATCGGCGTGCTGGATGGCCTTGTCCAGTTGCTCCGTGAGGTTCTCAACCGGCTTGTACTCGGCGATTGCGAGGATCTGCGGCGCCTCCTCGGCGACGGTGCCCTCGCCAGCGGTGACGGCGTTGTCCTGCGTGGTGCCAAGGTCCTCGGAATCCGCGGCGAGCTGGATATCGGTCGCCTGCGATGCCTTATCGGAGGTCAGAGCCCCTGCGACGAGTCCGGAGAAGCCAGCGGTGGAAACCGCGCCGGTGGCGGCGGCGACAATAGCGACGCGCCCCTTGTTCGGGGTCTGCTTGCGGTGCTTGCCACCTTGCTTCTTCACGTTCATAAGCCCTCTTTGAGATCGTCCGTCGGCCGTTCCTTCACCGCAGGCGGCAGAGGCATCGTGACCTTCCTGTTATCTTCAAGCGATCACTGTAACGAATTGGTCTCGTAGGGGCAACATAGTTCCTGAATTTTCTCTTAATCGCTCGAAGTTGGGTGGGCGTTACATGTGTCACTGCCTGAAGGCGTGAGACCAAGTGGCAGAGTAATGGGGACAATGAGCACTTCACCGAACCCTCGTCCAGCACAGTCGGCGACCGGGCGCCGGAAGCGGCAGCGCGACCTCAAGCGCGGCAAGGTCAGCGGCGTCCCCCAGGCCCGCCGTGAACCGCCCGCACCCCAGACTCAGGCTGACCGGCTGCGCCTTTACCTCCCCTCGGTTGCGGTGCCGAATCTGGCCCTTGCCCTGGGGATTGTCGCGCTGTGCTTCAGTGTGATCCTGATCGGTGGATGGAAACTCGCCTACCTTCCGACATCAATCGGGCAGACCTGGTTCGCGCTTCACGGTGCGCCGCTGGCGGTGGACGGTGTGACCCTCCGCGCCATGCCGGCACTGCCGGCGCTGGGAGTGGCGGCGCTGGTTGGAAGCAGGATTCGCTCAGCCACTGCCGGTCGGGTCAGTGTGCTCGACCTCGCGACGTTGCTCGGGCTCACCGTGGCGTTCGTGTTGTTGCTCACATCCATTGCCTGGTTCATGGTGTACGACGCCTCAGCCGTCTTCCCGGTGCACCCGCCCACACTCGCGGAGGCGTTCGCGTACCCCCTTCTCGTCCACCTCGTCGGCTTCGCGGTTGGCGTGCGCAAGGTGCTCTGGAGGGCGCTTGCGAGACGCGGGGGCATCCCCACCGAGGCGGTTGACGCCGGCGCGGTTGCCGGGAAGATTCTGCGCGATCTCGTGCTCGCTTCCGGGGCCGTGTTCATCGCCGCGCTCGCGGCCGGGTACGTCCGTATAGGTGAGCTGGTGTCCCAGTACCCCAACCTCGGTGTGGGTGGGGTTCTTGCCCTAGTGGGGTTGTCTGTGCTCTACGTGCCTAACGGAGCCGTCGATACGCTCGCTGTGCTGCTTGGCGGCTCGTTTGAGCTCGGCGGCGGCGCGGTGAGCGTGTTTGACGCGACGACGGTCCCGTACCCGCCACTGCCGCTGTTCGCGGCCATCCCCGCGACCATGCCGGGGTGGGCGCCGGTACTCATGGCAATTCCCGCGGCGGTGGTGATCCGCTCGCTGCTGTCTTCGGAACCGCTGTCGTTGGCGGGGACGGCCGCGGCAGCGACGTGGGCCGCGCTGTACGCGGCCGTCATCGGCATCTTCACTGCCGGGACTGCGGGTGCATACGGCTTCGTGGGCGTTGACCCGTGGGCGTTGGCGATGCTGAGTTTCCTGTGGGTGGCCATCGCTGGGACGATTGTCCAAGGTGTGGCTGCCGTCAGGTCGCGCGCGCGGGCCGGGGAAGCGTGATTACACTGTCGCCTGTGGCTGAATCTGCGAAGTCTATTGCCGTGCTCGTCTCGGGCACCGGAACGTTGCTGAAGTCGATTTTGGATAACCAGCGTGACCTTTACCGGGTGGACTTGGTCGTCGCGGATCAAATCTGCCCCGGCGTGCAGCGGGCGAAAAATGCGGGTATCCGCACCGCCATCGTCCCCATGGAGCGAAACCGCAACGCGTGGAACGAGAAGATGACGGCCGCCGTCGCTGCGGTAGAGCCGGACCTCGTGATCTCCGCGGGGTTCATGCGCATCCTTGGCAAGCAGTTCCTGGAGGAGTTCGAGGGGCGCACGATTAACACCCACCCATCGCTCCTGCCGGCCTTCCCCGGCATGGACGGGGTGGGAGATGCGCTCGCGTACGGGGTCAAGGTCACCGGTTGCACGGTGCACTACGTCGACGCGGGCGTGGACACGGGAAAGATCATCGCCCAGCGCGCTGTGGAAGTTCGGGAGAATGACACCGCCCCCGTGCTCCACGAGCGGATCAAGGAAGTCGAACGAGAGCTCATCGTCGAGCTGCTCCAGAACATCGAGACGGAAAACGGAAAGGCCATTTTTAATGTCAACCGAGACTCAGCGCGGGATTAAGCGGGCACTGGTCAGCGTCTACGACAAGACGGGGCTGGAGGACCTGGCCAAGTCGCTTGCCGCGGCGGGGGTGGAGATCGTCTCGACGGGTTCCACCGCACAGCGCATCGCGGACGCCGGCGTGGCCGTCAAGGAGGTGTCCGAACTTACCGGCTTTCCGGAAGTGTTGGACGGGCGCGTGAAAACGCTGCACCCGCGCGTGCACTCCGGCATCCTGGCGGACCTGCGCAAGGACGCACACGCGCAGCAACTCGCTGAGCTCGGGATTGAGCCCTTCCAGCTTGTCGTGGTCAACTTGTACCCGTTCGAGGAGACGGTCGCCTCCGGCGCGACCTTCGACGAGTGCGTCGAGCAGATCGACATCGGCGGGCCGTCGATGGTCCGCGCGGCCGCGAAGAACCACCCCTCGGTCGCTGTCGTCACCTCACCATCCCAGTACGGCGCCGTCGAGGCGGCACTGAAGGCGGGCGGCTTCACCGAGGACGAGCGCCGCCAGCTCGCCTACGAGGCCTTTTCGCACACCGCGCGTTACGACGCCTCCGTGTCCACGTGGTTTGCCACGCAGCTCAAGGGCGAGACAGCGCAGGCTGCCGAGACAGCTGGCGAAGCGTCCACCGCGCTGCGCTACGGCGAGAACCCGCACCAGTGGGCGCGCCTGGAAAGTGACGGCTGGGGTCTGGCCGCCGCCCGTCAGCACGGCGGCAAGGAAATGAGCTTCAATAACTACCAAGATGCTGACGCCGCCTGGCGCGCCGCGTGGGACCACGACCGGGCGTGCGTGGCCATTGTGAAGCACGCGAACCCGTGCGGGGTTGCGGTATCGGACACGTCCATCGCGCACGCGCACAAGCTGGCGCACGCGTGCGACCCGGTCTCGGCGTACGGTGGCGTGATCGCCTGCAACCGTGAGGTCACCCTCGAGCTCGCCGAGCAGGTCAAGCCCATCTTCACCGAGGTCATCGTTGCACCGAGCTATTCCCCTGACGCGCTCGAGCTGCTGCAGACGAAGAAAAACCTGCGCATCCTCGAGGTCGAACCACGCGAGGTAGAAGAGGAGTTCAAGCAGATCTCTGGCGGCCGCCTGGTGCAAGAGCGTGACCACTTCCAAGCGAAGGGAGACGCGGTAGCGAACTGGACCTTGGCCGCTGGCGAGGCTGCAGATGAGCAAGCGCTGGCGGATCTGGAGTTCGCCTGGCGCGCCGTGCGCTGCGTGAAGTCGAACGCGATCCTGATCGCGGCTGAGGGTGCTTCGGTTGGCATTGGCATGGGCCAGGTCAACCGTGTCGATTCCGCGAAGCTGGCGGTGGACCGCGCCAACACGCTCGACGACGGGCGCAATCGCACGAACGGTGCAGTGGCCGCCTCCGACGCGTTCTTCCCCTTCGCTGACGGGCTGCAGGTGCTTGCCGACGCCGGCGTCAAGGCCGTCGTCCACCCCGGCGGCTCGATCCGCGACGAAGAGGTCATTGCCGCGGCGAACGAGGCCGGGGTGACGATGTACCTCACCGGCACCCGCCACTTCGCGCACTAAAGGGGTCGGACCTGACGTGTCTTCGAGGCTTGCGGCACTCGCCCTCGCCGCAGGGCTCACCGTTCCGTCCATCGCCGCACGAGGTGGTGTCGCGCCACGGTGGCCGCGCCGCAGTGTCCGTGGGCGGGTTCACCGCAGGCGACAACCGGCCAGAGCCCGCGTTTTCCACCATGAAGGTGCCGCTGGGCATCGCGGCGCTGCGCCAGAACCCCGCGTTTTATCCGGACGTGGAGGCAGCAGTGACCCGGTCCGATAACGCGGCGGCGCACCGCTTGTTCGCGCAGGTCCCCGCGGCGGCGTATGCGGGTGTGATCGCCGAGGCGGGCTCGCAGACCACCATTCCCGCGGCGTACCAGATGGGCACGCTGTGGACCACGCGCGACCTCGCCAATTTCGCATCCGGCATCAGGTGCGTGGCTGGCCACGAACCTGTGGTCGAGATGATGGGGCGTATCGTGGACTACCAGCGATGGGGGATGGGCCGCATCCCCGGCTCGCGGTACAAGGGCGGGTGGAATTACCACGAGGGTGGCCACCTTGCCCGCCAATTCGGCCTCATCCCGGGCCCGCAGGGCGACATCGCGGTGGCCATTACGGCTTACAGCCCGAGGGGCCACCAGGGGAGCTTCGCTATGTTGGACGAGCTTGCGGGCGGGGTGGCAGCACTCAGCCCACAGCTTCCCGTAGCACGGTGTTGAGCACGGTGTCGTGGTTTATGCTTAACCGTGATTTGAGTAGATAACTTCGCGGCCGCCTCATCGCGTCGCGGGAAGGTGGCGCCATGTCCAACCCTTATGGCGGTAACGAGCAGTACCCCGGCACCGAGCAGTGGACCAACCCGAATGTTGGTGGCCCTCAGCAGCAGTACCCGCCGCAATACCAGACGCAGTACCAGTACCAGTACCCGCAGCAGTTCGGCGCGTACCAGCACCCCCAGCGTCGCGGCCCGAGTGGTTGGCTCATCGCTTTGATTGTTCTTCTGGTGGCCTCGCTTGTCGGCGTTCTGGCCTACCTCGCGGGCACTGGCACCTTTACCCGTTCGAGCGAACCGGTCACGAGCACGGTCGTGGAAACCCAAACGCTGCCACGCCAGCCCCAGCAGCAACCGGCCCCCGCTCAAGAGCCCTCCCGCAACACACCTGCGAAACGCACCTACACCAGCTACGCGGCGGACACGTCTGTCACGTCGGGCGCGTTTGCGTCGAACGTTTTCGACGCGTTCGTCGGCGCCTACAAGGACACCGGGCGCACCAACGTCACCGTCAACGTGTACAGCCCCACCACCGGCAAGACCTACTCGATGTCCTGCAGCGGCGACGCCACGGTCTACTGCAGCGGCGGCAACAACGCCCGGGTAAAAATTTGGTAAGGCTGGCGCGGCTCGCCGTGCTACCCGCGCTCCTCCTCGGCGCGTGTGCGACGCCGAGCGCCCCGCCTGCGACGGTGCTGGTCACCTCGACGCAGTACGTCCCGCCCGCGCCCGAGCATTCCTCGCTTATCGACGCTACCGTTGCCAACGTCACCCACACCCTCGGCGGTGCGATCGGGATCGCCGTGGACGGCGAAGGCGCCGGTGGATTCGTCGCGCCGAGCCCGGCGTGGTCCACGATCAAGGTGCCCATTGCTATCGCGGCATTGAACCTTGCCCCCGAGGCCTACCCAGATGTGGCCGCCGCCATCACCGTGTCTGACAACGACGCGGCCCAGCGGCTGTACGCGATTGCTGGGCCGGAGTCGGTGGACAACGTGCTCACCGCCGCCGGTATTGGGGTGGGTGTCAACACCGCCCCGCTGCGTCCGGAGTTCAGCACCTTCGGCCAGACGGAGCTCAGTATCGCCCAAGAGGCCCAGCTGGCGGGCAGCCTCGCGTGCGTCGAGGGTTCCGGTCCGGTCATCGCGCTGATGGGGCAGGTAGATCCGGGGCAGGCATACGGTCTGGGCGCGGTTCCCGGCGCCTTGTTCAAGGGCGGGTGGGGGCCGGACCCGGCGGGTGCCTACCATGTGCGCCAGTTCGGGCTTCTCCCACGTAGCGGCGGGTACGCGGCCGTCGCACTGACCGCGTTGCCGGGGGACGGGAGCTACGGCACGGGGCAAACCATGTTGACGCAGGCAGCGCTGGCGCTCGCAGAGAGGGCGGAGGAACTCCCGCTCGCGCGGTGCCAGCCACAGCTGGGAGGTTAGGCGTATTCCCCGGTGCCGGTCTCTGGGTCCGTCACCCGAGCCACCAGCTCGAGGGTGCGCTCACCTCGCCGGTCCGGGAGCTCCGCGTGAAGCACATCCAAGACCGCGTCGGCGATGGTGACGGACGGGGCGGGCAGGGCATCGTCGACAAGCGGAAACGGCGCTTTGCCCGTGTTGTCGCGCATCTCGATCGCTGCGAGTGTCATGTGGAACGGTAGATCCACGCGGGGGTCGTCGTCGCCGACAATTTGTCCGGCGAGGTCGCGGAAGATCTGCTCGAGCTGCGCGCGTGCCTCGTGATACTGCGCGAATTCTTCCGACACCAGCACGGGGAGCTGGTACAACCTGCCGATGTTCCAGTTCGATGACAGCAAGATGCGTGTCTCTGCCGCGACAAGCGCCCACAGCTTCACCGCCGGTGGTTCTTCCGTGTCAGCCAGGTCACTGGCAAGGTCGAGCGACGGCTGGATAGTGCCCATCAGCAGGGTGAGGAAGATAGCCTGCTTGGAGGGAAAGTGGTAGTACAGGGATGCCTGGCGGATCCCCACTGCGTCCGCGATCTCGTGGGTCGAGGTAGTGGCGAAGCCTTGGCGGGTGAAAAGCTCCGACGCTGCATCCAGGATTTCGTCCCTCGCGGTCGCGCCCCTGCGGCGGGGACGTTGCTTCCGCGGGCGGCCAACTGGATTTGGCATGTGGATCACTATAGACGAAAGCACCCGCCCTCAACCCTCGGTAGGGGAGTGCGGGTGCTTCGAGCCGAAGGCTCTACGCTGCTGTTATCGTCAACCGGCCCTCTAGCGGGTGGTGAACGGCAGAAGAGCCATCTCGCGGGCGTTCTTCACAGCGGTGGCCACCTGGCGCTGCTGCTGCGGGGTCAGGCCCGTAACACGGCGGGAGCGGATCTTGTGGCGGTCGGAGATGAACAGACGAAGGGTCTCCACATCCTTGTAATCGACCGACTCGATGCCCTTAGCCTTGAGCGGGTTCTTCTTCGGGCGGCGGGACTGCTCCATGCGCGCCTTGCGCTGGTTATTGTTGCGCTTCAATTTCAATCCTCCTTACCACGAAGACTTACGGACGCCAGGCAGCTCACCGCGGTGAGCCATCTCGCGCATACGGACACGGGAAACACCGAACTTGCGCAGGTAGCCGCGGGGGCGGCCGTCGCGCGAGTCGCGGTTACGCACGCGAACCGGGGAGGCGTCGCGCGGCTGACGGTTGAGCTCGAACTGTGCGTCCAGGCGATCCTCGTCGGAGGTCTCCGGGTTCTTGATGATCGCCTTGAGCTCGTTACGACGTTCTGCGTAGCGGGCGACGATCTCCTTGCGCTGCTCGTTCTTCGCGATCTTGGACTTCTTCGCCATGGATTATCGCTCCTCGCGGAATTCGACGTGCTTGCGCACAACCGGGTCGTACTTCTTCAGCGTGATGCGATCCGGGTTGTTGCGCTTGTTCTTGCGGGTGACGTAGGTGAAGCCGGTGCCCGCGGTCGACTTCAGCTTGATGATCGGGCGGATATCGTTACGTGCCATTAGACCTTCTCACCTCGTGCACGGATCTGTGCCACGACGGACTCGATGCCGTCGCGGTCGATGATCTTCAGACCCTTGGTGGAAACGTTCAGGGTGATGGTACGGCCCTCGGAGGGCAGGTAGAACCGGCGCTTCTGCACGTTGGGGTTCCAACGGCGCGAGTGGCGGCGGTGCGAGTGGGAGACGGTCTTGCCGAACGACGGCTGACGTCCCGTGACCTGGCAATGTGCCGACATGGGTTACTTCCTTATTCTTCTGCCGCCCACGCAACGATCACAATGTGAGGAACGCACCAGGTGAGGGGCGGAGTGAGGGTCCGCGAAAGGTGCAGGTGCAATCGGTTGACGCAGGCGTAAATGTGTACTTCGACAACAGCGAGGATCAACCCTACCGTTCTCGGCCCCAGATTCCTAATTACCGTTTGCTGCGCTGGCCGCCGTCCTCATCGCGTCCCTCATTGCGCACGAATTAGGTTTCGAGCAAACGCGCCTGTAGGATACTGCAGGTTGTCCGGCGACCGCCGGATGAAAAGACCATTTCGCACCCAACTCAGGCACGATCTTCGCGCTTCGCTTCGCTCCGTGCGACGGGAACGGAAGAACCGACCTGTAGTTCAATCCTGAGGGAGACGAATTTACATGAGGAAAGACATCCACCCGGATTACCACCCGGTGATTTTCCAGGACGCGAACACGGGCCACAAGTTCCTGACGCGCTCCACCCTGACCTCCGCCCGCACCGAGGCGTGGGAGGACGGCAACGAGTACCCGCTCATCGTCGTCGACGTGACCGCTGAGTCGCACCCGTTCTGGACCGGCGCGCAGCGTCTCATGGACACCGCTGGCCGTGTCGAGAAGTTCAACCAGCGTTTCGGTGGCATGGCCCGCCGCAAGAAGAAGACCGCAAACTAAGGGCAATAGAGGGTAAAGGAGATACGTCATGGCAACACCCAAGTTCAGGATGTCCCGCGCGAACACCCGTATGCGTCGTTCGAAGTGGAAGGCAGACAACCCGGAGCTGATCACGACCAAGATCGATGGCCGCGAGGTTCGCATCCCGCGTCGTCTCGTGAAGGCTGCTCAGGCTGGCCTGATCGACGTCGAGCAGTTCTAGGTGTAGAGCCTGCTCACGCTGCAGGTTCTCCACGCCGGGCACCGTCCAGGTGCCCGGTTTTTTACGATCGTTTAACTCTGAGCAGAAAATAAGTCATAATATCCCTATGAAAATTCTGGTAGCCGATGATGAGCAGGCGGTGCGCGAGTCGCTCCGCCGCTCGCTCCGCTTCAACGGGTACGACGTTGTCTTGGCGGAGGACGGCGAGGACGCCCTCGAGCAGATCCGCGCGGAGCAGCCGGATCTCACAATTTTGGACCTCATGATGCCCAAATTGGACGGGTTCGGTGTGTGCCGGACGCTGCGCTCCTCGGGCTACGAGGGGCCGATTCTCATGCTGACAGCTCGCGACAGCGTCTCCGACAGGGTGGCGGGCCTTGACGCTGGTGCGGACGACTACTTGGCCAAGCCGTTTGCGCTTGAAGAGCTGTTGGCGCGCGTGGGTTCCCTGCTGCGTCGCTCTCGCACGGAGGTCCCGCAGGAAGCGGTCGAGGATAAGACCAGGTTGAAGTTTGAGGATCTGGTCATGGACACATCAACCCGCGACGTGACGCGGGCGGGACGCCCGATCTCGCTCACGCGCACCGAGTTCGCGCTGCTGCACTTGCTCATGCAAAACCCGCGCCACGTCCTGGCTCGACAGACCATCTTGGAAGAGGTGTGGGGCTACGACTTTCCCACTTCGGGTAACGCGCTTGAGGTCTACATCGGCTATCTACGCCGCAAGACGGAGGCGGGCGGTGAGTCCCGTTTGATCCACACCGTGCGCGGTGTCGGGTATGTCATGAGGGAGACCGCCCCGTGATCTTGCAGGTCGAGGGCGGTAGCGGCGAACCGCAGCCGCCCGGCGCGGGCCAGTCGCTGCGCCTTCAGCTGGCGGTGCTGGCCAGTGCGATCGTTGCGGTTGCCATCCTGTTGGCGACGGGACTCGCCTACGGCCTGTCCACCTCCACCACCGAGGAGGTGATGGACAACGACCTGCGCACGAAAACCTATGGCTTAGCCAACCAACTCGACGGGGCGGACGCGTCGCAGGTCAACGCGGAGATCGCAGCGTTCAAGCGCTCCAATCCGCTTTTCGACGTCACGGTGTCCCCCGCGGACTCGAACGTGTTCTACGGAGATCCGGTACCCGTCACTGGGCCTTTTGTGCTGGCCTCATCCGGCGACGAGACCTCGGCGCAAACTTTCGATGGAAAACGGGTGGTTGCCCGCCGCACGCCGTCAGGTTTCACGGTGGCTATCGCGCAGCCGCTTGACCCGTTGCACATTGTCTCCGGAAGCTGGGGGGCCGCAGCGCTGGTTGTGCTCGGGCTCGGAGGGCTGCTGGCGTGGGTGTCGGGGGCGCTTATTTCGGCAGTGGGGCTGCGCCCGGTGCGCAGGCTCCACCACGCGTTGGATGACACGCTTGTCGCCGCCAACGCGTCCGGCCAGCAGGCCCAGCTGCCGGTGGAGGGTGACGACGAGTTTGCGCGCATCACGGCGTCCATGAACACGGTGATCGCGAACCTGCAGGAGTCGAAGAACCGCCAGTCCCAGCTCGTGGCTGATGCGGGCCATGAGCTCAAGACCCCGCTGACCTCCATGCGCACGAACATCGAGCTGCTCATGATGCTGTACAACTCCGGTCGCCAGGACCAGATTTCGGCGGAGGACCGGGCAGACCTGGAACGCGACGTGCTCGCGCAGATGGAGGAGATGTCCATCCTCATCGGTGACCTGGTGGATCTCGCCCGCGATGAGGCGCAGGGGGCTGAGCCGGAGGACTTCCGGCTGGACGAGGTCCTCACCGAGGCGCTTGACAGGGTCCGCCGCCGCAGGCCGGACGTGTCCTTCCAATTCGAGGCCGACCCGTGGGTCATCCACGGCGATCGCGCGGCGATGGGGCGTGCGCCGATCAACCTCATCGACAACGCGGCGAAGTGGTCGCCCGACGGCGGCACCGTTCGAGTCTCACTGAAAGCGGCGAAGCGCAACGCCGTGCTCATTGTCGACGACTCCGGCCCCGGCATCGCCCCCGAGGAACGCGCGAAGGTGTTCGAACGCTTCTACCGCGCGCCCGAGTCGCGCGCCATGCCCGGGTCCGGCCTGGGTCTCGCCATTGTGAAGCAGGTGTTCGACCGTCACGGGGCGACGATCTACGTGGAGGATTCCGACGACATGGGTGCTCGGTTCCGGGTGGTCTTTCCCGGCAGGCCACCAGAGCCCGACGGAGAGCTCACCGACGTGGGGGCTGAAGCCGCTCGTCTCATCCCGAAAAAGGGGTACAGCTAACGCACAGGAAGTGCTACGTCTGGTTCCGCACGCCCCCAAGACTCACCACAGTGAGCGAAGGCATACTCTCCGCTCATGACAAATCCGCAGGAGACCTCCTCCTTCCCCCAATACCAGCCGCACCACGACTCGTTTTACACAGAGCCGGAGACCGCCTTCGTCACCTCTGCGGATGAACACAGCAAGAAGCGGCGGGGCGGCATCGGCCCGACGTTGGCGGTTGCGCTTGTGACCTCGCTGCTCGCAGGGGCAGGCGCAGGTTACGCCGCGGGTGTGGCAGCGCGTTCAGACGGCGGCGGCGTGGCGGCGGGTGAGCCGGAAAACGCGCTGGAGAACCCCAGTGTTCCCAACCGGGAGGCCGCACCGGAAGGGTCGGTGGAGCAGGTGGCCGCTGATGTGCTTCCGGCGGTGGTCTCCATTGAGGTTGGCTCGATGCGGGGAGGGGAGGAAGGTTCCGGCTCCATCATTTCCTCCGATGGGTACGTGATCACCAACCACCACGTCATCGCCTCGGGCCAGGACCCGGCGGCGAAGATCATGGTCACTTTGAATGATGGCAGCCGCCACCCGGCGAGCTTCATCGCGTCCGATGTAAACACGGATATCGGTGTGATCAAGATCGAGGGCGTGGAGAACCTGCCCGTCATCCAGTTCGGCAACTCGGACGATCTGCGGGTGGGCCAGCAGGTAGTTGCGGTGGGGTCGCCGCTTGGGTTCTCGGCAACCGTGACCACGGGTATCGTCTCCGCCCTGAATCGCCCGGTGCGAGCTGCGCAGGGTGGCGGAGAGAGCTCGCTGATGGATGGCATCCAAACCGATGCCGCGATTAACCCGGGCAACTCCGGCGGTCCGCTGGTGGACATGAATGGCAACCTGATCGGGATGAATTCCGTCATCGCATCCCTGTCCACGGGGGCGTTTGGTTCGGCGGGGCAAAGCGGTTCGATCGGGCTCGGGTTCGCCATCCCGTCGAACTTTGCCAAGCGGGTGGCGGACCAGCTGATCAACACCGGCAAGGCGAGCCAGCCGATGCTGGGCGTGCAGGTGAGCATCGTGCAAAGCATGGCCGGGGGAGCAGTAGTCGCAGGGGTGGAGCCGGGCAGCCCCGCGGAGCGGGCGGGGCTGCGCCAGGGCGACATGATCACGCGTCTCGACGACCGGCCCATCGATTCAGCCGACGCGCTCATCGCCGCCACACGCTCCCAGGACTTCGGGCAGACGGTGACGTTGCAGGTGGAACGGGAACAGGAAAGTGCGCCCATTCCGGTAGAGGTCACGCTCAGTTCGGAGTAAGTTCTTCAGGGGTAAATCGCCGACAACACGACTCGCTGGGAGGGCCCTGACATGCCGGAACCGTTCGATGTGCTGGACATCGCTGAGCCGGATGACGCGACCCTGCGCCAGCTGGAGAGCGACCACCCCTCGGCCCCGCGTGCGATCGTGGTCTTGGTCGGCGACCGCCGCTACAACGCGCCGGGTGACAACACCGATGAGATGGTCGTGGAGCTGCTCCACGAGGTCGGGTTCGAGGTTGACGGCGTGGTGCGGGTGAAGTCGAAGAAGTCGGAGATCCGCAAGGCCATTGAGACGGGTGTTGTCGGGGGCGTGGACCTCGTGCTCACCCTCGGCGGGACCGGGGTGGGTGCGCGCGACAAGACGCCGGAGGCGACACGCGCCGTCATTGACACTGTCGTGCCCGGCGTCAGCCAGGCCATCCGCGCCTCGGGCCAGGTCTGCGGCGCTGTGGACGCGACGACGTCGCGCGGCGTCTGTGGCGTGTCGGGTTCCACGGTGGTGGTCAACCTCGCCGCCTCCCGTCAGGCGATTCGCGATGGCGTATCGACGGTGGCGCCGCTGGTCACCCACCTCATCGGCGAACTCAACAGCCATTCCGTCTAGCGCCATGGAGCGACGCAGGCGCCGGGTGGTGCGGAAGGCTGATGTGGAGTATGACAGGTCGGCCGACACGCCGCCGTCGATAAGCGAGGGCCCCGGCTTCGACGACGAGCGCGAGGTGCTTCTCGACGACGACGAGCCGGGGCTTGACGGAATTGCGTATTACGAGGCGGAGCGGCCGCCGCATCACGGCGAGTAATTGAAGCGCTCCGGCGTACGGCCGCTCAGCACAAGTGTCAGCGGTTCACCGAGCGATGCCGCGGCCACTGCCGAGGCGTCGGCTTGGCGCAACAACACTAGTACCGTGCCTTCTTCGCCGACGGTGACCACCTTCCCGCCCGCGGCGACGACGCGGGGGCCTTGACCCACGACGTCGACCGGGGCACCGTGGTGCAGCAGCGGGATGATGTCGGGCTCGGCCAACGGCACCGGCACCATGGAAAACGCCTCGCCTGGGGCGTCGTGCTGGGTGAGCACCCGCGCGAGGTCGGGGCCAACCAGCCGGGTCGAGGTGACCACTTCGCCCCGCGCGGCGGCGGCGCCGAGGAGGTGACCGACCGCGAGCGAGGTGTCCTCTAGCGCGCCGTCGGGGGCAGCGTGGGCGGGGATGCGGCGAAGTTCGACGTCGTCGTCCGTGAGGATGGTGCCGGGAGCGACGGGGCGGGTGAAGGTGACGAGGAGGGGGTCGGCCCGGGAGGCGTCGTAAAGCATGTGCCCGAGTGCTGCGGCGACGAGTGCTGCCGCGATGAGGCGGCGGAGGATGACGCCGCGGCGGTGGCCGGGCGTGCGCAGGGCGGTGAGTGTGCGTGTGATGCGGGAGGTGTCCATGCTTTCTTAGACGCACGCGCCCGTGTTGCGGTTCCGTCAGATGCGAAAGAATCCGCTCGGGGTGATGACGGCGTCAACCGGTTGGTCGTGTGCTTCGCGGGGAACCTGGTCTACCACTTCACTGTCGTAGACCACGGCGGCGACGGGGACGTCTAGACCCGCGAGGGCGCGGTCGTAGTAGCCCGCGCCCTTGCCCATACGCATGCCCCCGCGGTCAACGGCGAGGGCCGGGGCCACAACAAGGCCGCACGAGCGCAGCACGTTGGAGGTGAACCGGGCACCCGCCGGTTCGTCGATGCCTAGGGCGCCGCTGCGGGCCTCACCGGCAACGGCCCAGGCAAGCACGCCGCCAGGGAGCGAAATGGGTAAAAACACCTCGCGGGCGACGGTGCCGATCCTGGCCGCGAAGTCCGCGGGGCCAGGTTCCGAGGGCAGCGGGTTGTACACCGCTACGTTGCGTCCCCCTGCCCCGAAAGCCTCGATGCAAGCGAGGGTGGATTCCACGATTGCGCGATCGAGGTGGAGTTTGCGCTCGGTTTCAGCAGCGAGTGCCCGGCGCCCGTCGGTGTGCCGTGTTCGCATGGCCTGCTTGAGCTCTGAGTGTGCGTCGTGGTGCATGGCATCCCTTCCGCCCGGCGCGTCTTTTGCGGCTCGGGTCCTAGACAAGGCGCAGGTTGTCGGCCTGTAGACTGTGCGGTTATGCGGAATTCTAGTGAACAGCCTTCTGGTGCAGGTGCCCCCGGTGTGAGGACCGTGGTGGTTCCGGCGGCGGGAATGGGAACCCGGTTCTTGCCGGCGACGAAGACGGTGCCGAAGGAGCTGCTGCCTGTGGTGGACACCCCAGGTATTGAGCTGATTGCGGAGGAAGCTGCGGCCATGGGCGCCCAGCGCCTCGCGGTGGTGGTGGCTCCGAACAAAGAGGAGATCATGCGCCACTTCGGGGAGTTCACGCAGCTGCGCGACCGCCTGCTTCAGCGAGGCAAGGACGATCAGGCGCAGAAGGTGGGCCGTGCCGCGGAGCTCATTGAGGCTGTGGCGGTCACCCAGGACGCACCGCTCGGGTTGGGCCACGCCGTGGGGTGCGCGGAGGCTGCACTGGGGGAGGACGAGGACGTGGTGGCGGTCATGCTGCCGGACGACCTGGTGCTGCCGATGGGTGTGATGGAGAAGATGGTGCGCGTGCGCGAGGAGCTGGGGGGCTCGGTGTTGTGCGCGTTCAACGTCTCGCGCGAAGAGGTGTTCAATTACGGCGTGTTCGACGTGGAGGACATCGCTGATGGTGCGGCGTTTGACGGGTTTGCCGTGAAGCGTGTGCGCGGGATGGTGGAAAAGCCTGAGGTGGATCAGGCGCCGTCGACGTTGGTGGCCACGGGCCGTTACCTGCTTGATCGGGGGATTTTTGACGCGCTGCGCCGCATCGAGCCGGGTAAGGGTGGGGAACTGCAGCTGACGGACGCGATTGAGTTGATGATCTCTGAGGGTCATCCTGTGCACGTGGTGGTGCACGAGGGTAAGCGACACGATTTGGGTAACCCGGGTGGCTACATTCCGGCGAACGTGGATTTCGGTTTGCGGGATGAGAAGTTCGGCCCGGCGCTGTACCCGGCGATCAAGAAGATCATCGCGGACTACGAAGCCGAACACCCCGACGTGGCGTCGAAGTTTAACGCGGGTGCGTAACTAGGGTTGACGCATGCGCAGTGTTGAGGATCAGCTTGCAACCGTTATTGACGCCGCGGTATCACCTGAGCCGATCCGCGTGGCGTTAACGGATGCGCTTGGCCTCATGTGCGCTGAAGAGGTCGCGGCCACCCGTCCGGTTCCTGGATTCTCCCAGGCCGCGATCGACGGGTACGCCGTGCGCGCAGTTGACGTGGGCGGAAACGGGGGGTTGACGGGCAGGGGCGCGCCGTCGGAAAGCGAACGCGCGCGCGGGGAGTCCCTGCCTGTCGTCGGCGAGGTGGCGGCCGGGTCCCAAAAGCCCCTGCGGCTGCAGCCGCGGCAGGCCGTCCGGGTAGCCACGGGCGCGCCGCTGCCGACGCTTGCCGACGCCGTCCTGCCCCTGGAATGGACCGACCGGGGGCGCAAGCGCATGACGCCGCAGCGCCCCGTGGCAACCGGGGATTTCGTGCGCGCGCCGGGAGATGACATTCAGCCCGGCGACATCGCGGTGCGACAAGGTGCCGTGCTCGGGCCTGCCCAGATCGGCCTCGCAGCTGCAGCCGGGCGCGAGAAGCTGCTTGTGTACCCGCGTCCGCGCGTTGCGGTGATGAGCTACGGCCTCGAGCTCGTGGACCTCGGGCGCGATCCAGGCCTGGGGCAGGTCTACGACATCGCCTCCTACGTCGTGGCGGCGGCGGCGAAGGAGGCGGGCGCGGACGTGAACCGCGTCGGCATTATTAACGCCGAGCCGCGCAAGTTGCGCGAAACAATCACGAGCCAGGTGGCGCGCAGTGAATGTCTCGTCATCACCGGTGCGGTCGGCGGCTCGGGTGCGGCGGGGATCATCGACATCCTGCGCGAGCTCGGCGAGATTGACACCACCCGTGTGGCGATGCACCCGGGCTCGGTCCAGGGCTTCGGTGTCTTAGGGGAGGAGCGCATCCCCGTCTTCCTCCTGCCGGCAAACCCGGTGGCTGCGCTCGTGATCGCGGAAACGATTCTGCGCCCGCTCATTCGCCGCGCCCAGGGCAAAACGGCGCTGCACAGGCAGACGGTGGCCGCGCGGTCGCTGCGCGCCATCGATTCCATTCCGGGCCGCCGCGGCTACGTGCGCGGACGCCTCATGCGCGACGCCGACACGCGGGAGTACCTGGTGGAAGCCCTGAGTGTGCTTGAGGCGGCCCCCACCCACCTCCTCGCGGGATTCGCGGAGGCCAACGCCATCATCCACATCCCCGAGGACACCAACCATGTGCGCCCCGGCGACGTGGTTCAGGTCGAGTTCCTGCGCCAACGCAGCTAGCCGGGGCAACCTGTCGATGTTTGACATGTTCCGCCAGCCCACCCCAGGCTGGCCCGAAACCACCCGCCGCCTCACCCTGGCAAGTGGCGAACGTCTCGCGCTGCGGCCGCTTCACAAGTCCGACGGCGACGCCTGGTGCGGCACCCGCATCCTGGATGAGGCGTGGCTGAAACCCGTCGAACCCACCGTCTCCGGGACGTGGGAAACCGCCCACTCTTACCCCGCGTGGCGCAACACCTGGCTCAACCTCAAACGCATGGCGGGGCAGGGCACCGTCGTGCCCATGGTCATCGACATCGAGGGGCATTTCGCCGGCCAGGTCACCTTGGGCAACATCCAGCACGGCATCGTTTCGGAATGCTGGATCGGGTACTGGGTGCATTCCCCCTTCATGGGGCGCGGGGTGGCCACCGCCGCCTGCGCTCTAGGTGTGGACCACGCGTTTGCCAGGGTGGGGATGCACCGCGTCACCGCCACCTACCTTCCCCACAACCCGGCATCGGGCCGCGTGTTGCACGCGAACGGATTCCGCGAGGAAGGATTCCTCCGCCGCAACCTGCACATCGACGGCGAGTGGCGCGACCACCACCTCGTCGCACTCAACATCGACGACTTCCCCGACACCGCGGTCGATCGGCTCCGCCGCGCCGGGAAGGTGAGCTAGAAACTTCGGGTTGGGTCGGCGCGCCGGGCCGTGGATGGGCGCACGCCCTTATAGCGTGGTGCGAGACGTAAACGAACTGCGGAAAGGTGGCACGCGCCGATGGGCAGCCCGAGCCTGATGATTGTGTTGATCCTGGTGGTGTGGATCATCGTCCTCGCACCGCTGGTTGTGGGCAACAACAAGCCCATTCGACGCTCGGGCGAGGGCTACGACGAAACCCGCGTGCTGCACGAAGGTGGCTCGGCACCGATGGAAACCCGCCGCCGCCCGAAGTTCACGGCCGCCGACATCCACCGCCACAACGATGCCGCGGACTACGAGCTGGTCGAGGCGATCGAGGACGAGGAGCCCGTGCTTATCGACGACTCCGTCCCCACCGCCCCGGCCACCCCCATCGACGGGGAGGTCATCGCACCACCGAAATCAGGAGGCTCCACCGCGTTGTCGGTCCTTCGCGCGAGGCAGGCACAGGAGGCAGACGCCGAGTCGGAAGAGCGCTACGAGCTCGAGGACTCTTACTACGACGCCGCCGACTACGGCATGGCATCTCCAGTCGCAGGGGAAGACGAGACCGACGCGGCACCGGAGACCGAGCCCGCGGAGTCCGCGGAGGCCACCGAGCCTGCAGAGCCTACCGAGGCACCAGAGCCTGCAGAGCCTACCGAGGCACCAGAGCCTGCTGGCGATGCCGATTTTGAATTCGCCGCCGCCCGCCGCGGCCGCGGTGGTTACGACCCGGAGCGGGAGCGCTCCACCACGGCCACCCGCTACCAGCGCCGCCAGCGGACACTGCTCGGCCTCATCGCAGCGTTCATCTTGACGTTCGTCCTCGCCTTCGTCGCCGGCGGCTGGGTGTGGATCCTGCCGGCCATCACCGCCGGGCTGACCATCTGGTTCTTGGCGGCGCTGCGACGAGTCGTGGTGCAGGAGCGCGCGCTGCGCCAGCGCCGCCTGCGCCAGCTGCGCCGGGCTCGCCTGGGCGTGGCGTCGCAGGACCACGCCCACGATGTGTCGCGCCGTCGCGCAGGGGGCGTTGTGCTCGAGCTCGATGACGAGCACCCCGACTTTGACATCCTCCCGACCGCCCGCACACAAGACGACGTCGAGGGCCCCGAGCACCGCGGTTGGAGCCGCGACTGGGACGGCGGCTACGGCAAGCAGGCGAGCTAGATTCCCGCACCGAACTGGGGATTTAGCGTTCCCTGCTCCGAGGAGTAACGTTGCCTCCCAGCGACGGGGCTATAGCTCAGTTGGTAGAGCGTCGCGTTCGCAATGCGAAGGTCAGGGGTTCGATTCCCCTTAGCTCCACTCGAGGTTTACCCCCTCACCCTGCGGTTTTTGTACCGGCGGGTGAGGGGGTTATTTCACGAGTCGGGCGATCGCCGCGGAGGCCTCGCTCAGCTTCGCTTCTGCCTCCTCGCCGCCTTCGCGGACGGCGGCGCTGACGCAGTGGCGCATGTGGTCGTCGAGGAGTGCGAGGGCCACGTTTTCCAAAGCAGACTGCACGGCGCTGATCTGGGTGAGGATGTCGATGCAATACACGTCCTCTTCCACCATCCGGTGGATGCCCCGTGTCTGGCCCTCGATTCGCTTGAGTCTGGCGAGATAGCGGGCCTTGTCGCTGATGTAGCCGTTCGAGTGGTGCGCATCCATGAGGTAGAAGTTTACCCCCAGGGGGTATGTAGATAACGTGGCCGCGGTGAATACTCAACGCATCCGGCGCGCCGTACTTGTGGTTGCGCTAGGACACCGCGATCAACCTGCTTGTGTTTTTCGCTGTCGCGTGGCCGCCGGAACGCCGCCGCAAGGTCGGTGGCGTCCTTGCTGCACTGATCCTCATCCCAGCGGTGGCGGCGGTAGTCACGGTGGTGGCCAAGATCCTCAACCCGGTACCGCCGTCGCCGGAGGGGCTCACCGGCGTGGCGGTGGGTGCCCTCGTAGTTAACGTCATCTGCGCGATGATCCTCCTCGGGCTGCGCGAGGAGGGTTCGTCGCTGGCCAAGGGTGCTTGGCTCGCGGCGCGCAATGACGCGCTGGCGAACATCCTCATCATCATCGCGGGGTTGCTCACCTTCGTGTGGGCCACGGCGTGGTTCGACATAGTGGTCGGCGCGATCATCGCGATCATCAACCTCTCCGCCGCCAAGGAGGTGTGGGAGGAGTCCCGCGAGGAGCACGACTCCATCGAGGAAGCGTTCGCCGAAATGGACTGCGACTAGGGTCTTAAACGTTCTCTAGGATTCGCGCAGTGCTCGCCTCGGGAGTGAGGTCGAGGCGGCGCAGCAGCTGCGCGTTCAGCGCCACGATGACCGTGGAGGCGGACATGAGGATTGCGCCGACACTCATGGGCATCACGAATCCGATCGGCGCCAGCACGCCGGCCGCGAGCGGCACAGCCGCGAGGTTGTAGCCCGCCGCCCACCAGAGGTTTTGCCGCATCTTCTTGTAGGTCTCGCGGGAAAGATCGATGATGGACAGCACCGAGCGCGGATCCGAAGACGCCAGAATCACACCTGCGGAGCCAATGGCCACATCCGTGCCGGCACCGATGGCGATGCCCACATCCGCCTGCGCCAGCGACGGGGCGTCGTTCACGCCGTCGCCGACCATGGCCACAGTTCGGCCCTCGGCCTGCAGCTCGGAAACCTTCGCTGCCTTATCCTCCGGGCGCACGCCCGCGTACACGCGGTCGATGCCGAGCTCCGCGGCAACGGATTTGGCGACCGCTTCGGCGTCGCCGGTGATCATCACGACTTCTACATCGGCCGCGTGCAGCGCCTTGACCGCGTCGAAGGATTCCTCGCGGATCTTGTCGGCGAGACGCAGCGCCCCGATGACGCGGCCGTCGGCAAGCACGTGCAGGATGATTGCCCCCTCCTCGCGCCACGTGTCGGCAACCTCGAGCTCGTCTGCGCCGTGTTCCTTGAGCAGGTATGGCCCGCCCACCTCGACCACCTTGCCTGCGACGGTGGCGCGCACGCCGACCGCGGGGGAGGAGGAGAAGTCGCTGGCGCTGGGGACCTCCAACTCCCGTGATTCGGCTGCCCCGACGATGGCGCGGGCCAGCGGGTGCTCGCTGTCGGATTCAGCCGCCGCGGCGAGGGCGAGCAGTTCGTCGGCGCTGTAGCCCTGGGTGGGCTCCACCGCGGTGACGGTGGGTTCGCCCTCGGTCAGGGTGCCGGTCTTGTCGAACAGGACGGCGTCGACGTTGCGCATCGACTCCAAGGCCAGACGGTCCTTGATCAGCACGCCGCCGCGGGCCGCGCGCTCCGTGGCAATCGAGACCACCAGCGGAATTGCCAGGCCGAGTGCGTGGGGGCAGGCGATGACCAGCACCGTGATGGTGCGCTCCACAGCGGCATCGGGCCTGCCGAGCAGGCTCCACACCACCGCCGTAATCACCGCGGCGCCGATGGTGAACCAGAACAGCCAGCCGGCGGCGGTGTCGGCGAGGCGCTGAGCGCGTGAGGACGACTCTTGCGCGTCCGCGACCATTTGCTGGATGCCGGCGAGCGCGGTGTCGTCCCCGGTGGCGGTGACTTCGACGCGCAACCCCGAATCGGTGGCGATGGTTCCGGCGACGACGTGCTCGCCAGCTTCCCGGTGCACGGTCTTCGATTCGCCGGTGACCATGGACTCGTCCATAGCGGCACTACCGTCCACGATCACGCCGTCAGCTGGCACCGAGGAACCCGGGCGGACGATAACAACGTCGCCAACCTCAAGCTCCGCAGGGGCAACCTTCACGATGTCGTCGCCCTGCACCTTTTCGGCCTCGTCCGGCAGCAGCGCGGCGAGAGAATCAAGCGCCGAGGTGGTCTGGGCGAGTGAGCGCATCTCGAGCCAGTGGCCGAGCAGCATGATCACGACCAGCAGCGCAAGCTCCCACCAGAAATCCAAGGTGTGCGGAAGCACCCCCAGGCTGGACAACCACGACGCCACGAACGCGACGGTGATGGCCAGGCCAATCAGCAGCATCATGCCCGGCTGCCGCTGCCGGATCTCATCTTTCGCCCCGGTGAGGAACGGCCACCCGCCCCAGAAGTAGATCACCGTGCCGAGCACGGGGGAAACCCACGGGACCCACGCCGCATCCGGCAGAGAGTACCCGATGAGGTCCGCGAACATTGCGTTGAAGCCGACGACGGGGAGGGACAGCACGAGCATGATCCAGAACAACCGGCGGAATTGCGCGACGTGGTCGTGATGCCCACCGTGCCCACCGTGGCCGCTGTGCCCACCGTGGCCCGCGTGCCCACCGTGGCCCGCGTGCCCACCGTGCTCGTGGTGCCCGCCGTGCTCGTGGTGCCCACCGTGGTCCGCGTGGTGCTCGTGGTGCTCGTGGTGCTCGTGCCTGTCCATTCCCGCGTTCGGTTTCCTCGGTGAGTTCATGGTGCCGACCGTATACCCCACGGGGGTATCGTGCAACGTTGCGGAACGCCACCCTTACGCCCATACCCCCGACGCGCCGCGGCGCCACGTGCCCACCAGGTTGGTGTCCACGATGCCGGTCGATTCCATGAGGGCGTACATGGTGACCGGCCCGACGAACGTGAACCCGCGCGCCTTCAAATCGCGCGCGAGCTGGCGTGACTCGTCGGATTGGGTGGGCACGTCCTCCATCGCGCGGGGCACAGGTGTGGTCGGCGGCTGGTAGGACCACACGAACTCGCCGAGGTGAGTGCCCTCCTCCCTCAGGCCGAGCGTGGCGCGGGCGTTGGTGACCACGGCGTTGAGTTTTTTCGGGTTGCGGATGACGGAGTCGTCGTCAAGCAAGTGCTCGGTGGTCATCCCCGCGACTTTGTCCGGGTCGAAGTCGAAAAATGCGCGGCGAAGCGCGTCGCGGCGGGCGAGGATGAGGCGCCAGGAGAGCCCGACTTGGAATCCCTCCAGGCAGATGCGTTCGAACATGCCCTGCTCGTCGCGTACGGGCATGCCCCATTCTGTGTCGTAGTAGGCCTTCAGTAGCGGATCGTGCGCGGCCCATGGGGGACGCGCCAACCCGTCGTCGCCGACAACCGGCAAAGATAATTTTTGATCTTCAGTGTGAGTGTCCATATCTATTTGACTCGTTTCTACCGGCTTTGGTTCCACAGGTACGCTAATTGGCATGAATAGGCCCGCCGTGCGTGACTTTGCGCTGCTCGTGCTCCGCTTGGTGTTGGGTGCCGTGTTCGTGGCCCGGGGGTATCAGCACTGGTTCGGCGAGGGCATGGCGCACACCGCGCGAGCACTCGCCGCCGATGGAGTGCCGCAGCCGCAGTTGTCGGCGTACCTTGCCGGCACCGTGGAGCTTATCGGCGGGGCGTTTTTGGCGGCGGGGCTTTTGACCACCATCGCGGCGTCGGTTTTGGCTCTGCTCGTGCTTGCCGCCGGTTACTTCGTGCACCTGGGGCACGGGTTCTTCGTGGAATCCGGGGGTGTCGAGTACCCGCTGGTGCTGGCTGCCGCGCTGCTCATGATCATCGTGTTCGGCAGTGGGCGTGCGAGCCTCGACGGGGTGCTCGCGGATGATTAGCCACGAGCAGATCCAGGCGGCGCTTTCCGCGCGTATCGACGGCGAAGTGCCCGGCCTCGACGACTCAGTCATCGAAGCCCACGTGGCCGGATGCGCGGAGTGCAGCGCGTTCCTGGAACGCGCGCTCGACCTGGCTGAGGAGCTCCACTCGGATAGCGGCTACCAGCCGCCGAGTGACCTGTCGGCCGTCATCCTCGCGGGCGTCGACGACGAATGGCGCAGGCTGTCCCACCGCCGCGCACTCAACCTCGCGGTGGGCAAGATCGCGCTGGGGGCGCTCGCCGTCGTGTGGGCCGTGTGGGCGGTGCGTCTGCTTGTGTCCGGGGCGGCGGAGGCGGGCCAAGCGGGCGTGGCCGCACTGGCGTCCGTGCGCTTCGGCGTGGCCCTCGCGCTCGGCCTGACCACTTTCAGGCCGTCCCAGATCCCCGGCATTCTTCTGGTCGTGGGCACGATGTTCACCTTCAACGTGGGGTTCGCGCTCAGTGACGCCGTGCTCGGCCTCGGCGAGTTCTCGCCCGCAGTCCTGTTGATTCCCCTGCTTACCCTCGCCGCGCTGGCCTGGACGTGGGCCGCGGACCGGGCGACTGGCTGGCGCCGTTGGTGGCGAATGCTCGGCGCCGATCCGCAGTAGCTGCGCTTACAGCCAGCTGGGCAGCCACATGATGGAGTTGTAGTAGTTCTCCGGCACCATGAAGCCGTAGAAGATGGGGGACCAGTAAACGAAGCCGGCAACGACGGCGGCGAGGTAGACCACAACGGCGACCTGGCCCCAACGCATCTCGAACCCGGCGAGACTGTTCACCCAGCCCCAGGTGACCGGCCCGCCCTTTTTCGCGATGGTGCCCAGCGCGATGGCGAGCAGCACCGCGGTGAAGGGCACCAGCGCGATGGCGTAGAAGAAGTACATCTGGCGGTCGAACGCGGCCAGCCACGGGAGGAAGCCGGCGAGGAAACCAATGACCGGGACGATGACGCGGAAGTCCTTGCGCGTGAGCCACACCCAACCGGCCCACAGCAGCACCGGCACGGTGAGCCACCAAATGATGGGGGTGCCGAACATGTAGATCATCTCCCGGCACGTCCCGCTGCCCACCTTGCACTCCAGGTCAGTGGCGGAGTAGTAGAGGATCGGGCGGGCGGAGACCAACCATGCCCACGGCTTGGAATCCCACGGGTGGGAGTGGCCGCCCGAGGAGGTCAGGGAGCTGTGGAAGTTCAGCACCGAGAAGTGGTAGTACAGCCAGCCCGCAACCGACTCCGGCAGGTTCGCCAGCCACGGCCAGTCGGAGCCGGCGATGGTGCCGTCGGAAAGCGAGTGGCGGTACACCGATGTCTCAGAGGCGAACCAGGCGCGCCAGGACCAAATGTAGAGCAGGGCGGGGATGAGGACGATGGAGGCGAGGGCCGAAGGGACGTCGCGAAGCAGGGTGCCCGAAACCGGCTTTTCCACCCCGTACTTGCGGCGCAGGTGCAGGTCCCAGAACGACGACATCAGGCCGAAGAACATGATGTAGTACAGCCCCGACCACTTCACCGAAAGTGCGAGGCCGAGCAGCACGCCGGTGGCGAAGCGCCACCAGCGGAAACCCATGCGGGGGCCGAACGGGCCGGTGCCCTCCAGGCGGCCGGAGAGCCACGCGTCGTGCCAGCGGTGGTGCACCTGGCGCATGTCGCCGGCGATGGTCCACGCGGCGACGACGATGAAGAGGACCTGGAAGATATCGAGCATGCCGAACTTGGCGGCGACCAACAGCACGCCGTCAAACAGGGCAATGATGCCGGCCATGATGCCGATGGAGGTGGACTGGGTCAGCCTCCGTGCCAGCAGAAACACGAACACGATGACGGCTGAGCCGAACAGCGCGGTCATGATGCGCCAGCCCAGCGGCGTGTAGCCGAAGATCATCTCGCCCATCGCCAGCAGCTGCTTGCCCAGCGGCGGGTGCACGACCAGGCCGTAGGCGGGGTTCGATTCGATGCCGCCGAGGACGATGTTGAAGTGGTTGCGCACCATGTCCCACCCCTGGGGCACGTAGTGCTTTTCGTCGAAGACCGGCGTGCCGGAGCTCGTGGGCACCGTCAACCCGATGAAGCGGGTGAGCAGGGCGAGCGCGCCGATCACAGATGCCGCGATCGTGTCACGCCGCGTCCACGGCACCGTCACCGGGGCGGTGGGCGCGGGCCGAGATGGCCGCAGCACCGGCTGCGCTGCGGGTTCGGCGGGCACTGGCTGCTTCGGGGGAGGCGCAATTGTGGTCACGGCAGATGATATTAGCGCTTGCCTGGGACAGCCACGCCCCCGCGCTGCGTAAACTCGTTGCCCATGACCCTCCCGCGCGACGCCCACCCATCTTTTCCGGCAGCTGGCGTGGTGCTCGCCGCGACCCCGTTGGGCAATATTGGGGATGCCTCGCCGCGGCTGCGGGAGGCGCTTGCGCAGGCTGACGTCATTGCTGCGGAAGACACCCGCCGCACCCGTGCGCTTGCGGCCGCGCTCGGGGTGGACATTTCCGGCCGGGTCGTGTCCAACTTCGACCACAACGAGGAACGTCGCTCCGCCGACCTGCTCAACGCGGCGCGCAGCGGCACCGTGCTTGTGGTGACGGATGCGGGCATGCCGCTGGTATCCGACCCCGGCCACTCGATCGTTGCCGCAGCCCATGACGCGGGCATTCCCGTTACGTGCTTGCCGGGACCGTCGGCAGTGACGACGGCGCTCGCGCTGTCGGGGCTTCACGTCGGCCACTTCATCTTCGACGGCTTCGCCCCGCGCAAGCCCGGAGCACGCCGCGCGTGGCTTGAGTCGCTCGCCGACGAGCGCCGCGCGGTGTGCTGCTTCGAGTCGCCGCACCGCATCGAGCAGTTGCTTGTCGACGCCCGCGACGTCCTCGGCCCCGACCGCCGCGCTGCGGTCTGCCGCGAGCTCACAAAAACGTACGAGGAGGTCAAGCGCGGAACCCTCGAGGAGTTGGCCGAGTGGGCTCAAGGAGATGTGCGCGGGGAGATCACGCTTGTCATCGAAGGCGGCAGCGGCGCAGAGGCGGAACCGGAGGACTTAGTCGCTCGCGTACTGGATTTGGTTGAAGGCGGTGAGCGGCTCAAAGATGCGGTGAAAACGGTAGCGAAGTCGGCTGGCGTGAAGGTGGGGGACCTCTACGACGCCGCGCTTGAAGCGAAGCCATAACACACCTTGCGCAGTTTCGCGGGGTTTGCGGTTGTGCGTTAGCCTGCAACGGCCAAATAAAATCCTAAGAACTTGTGGGGAGAAAGCTATGTCTCAGCGTGGTCTGCCACGGGATCCGCACGATCCCCACAGAGAACCGCCGAGTGCCCAACCCGCCGCCGCTGTGACCTGGCTTGCGGCCATGTGGGGCCTGGCCACGGCCTTCGTCGGGCTGACCCTGCTGATCTCCGGCGGCTCGGACGCGCTGAATTCGCTGCAGTCGGTCACCATCGTCGCCGCGACACCCTTCTTGTTCATCCTGATCGCGCTCATGTTCGCGATCGTGCGCGACATGTCCAACGACACCATCTACCTGGACAAGAAAGAGCAGGAGCGCTTCGCGCGCCAGCTGGCGATCGAACGGCGCATGCACCGCGACCAGGTGCAGTTGGAGCAGCGTCGCCGCCAGGTCCGGGAAGCGTTCCGCCACAAGGCCTAGCGCGCATCGCCGAGTGGTCGGGGCCATAACTTATGCTTGAGGCCATGACTTCTCCCGAGACCACCCAGAACGTTCTCGTGTGCGTCGCCTGGCCGTACGCCAACGGCCCGCGCCACATCGGCCACGTCGCAGGCTTCGGAGTTCCCTCCGATGTCTTCGCGCGCTACCAGCGAATGGCCGGCAAGAACGTGCTCATGGTCTCCGGCACGGATGAGCACGGCACCCCGCTGCTCGTCCAAGCGGACAAAGAGGGCGTGACCGTCAAGGAGTTGGCGGACCGCTACAACAAGCAGATCGTTCAGGACCTCGCCGGCCTCGGCCTGTCCTACGACCTGTTCACCCGCACCACCACCCGCAACCACTACGCGGTGGTTCAGGAGCTCTTCCGCGGTCTGAACGACAACGGCTACATGCTGCGGGAAACCACGCAAGGCGCGATTTCTCCGTCGACCGGGCGCACGCTGCCTGACCGCTACATCGAGGGCACCTGCCCCATCTGTGGCGCCACCGATGCGCGCGGCGACCAGTGCGACACCTGCGGCAACCAGCTGGACCCAGCCGACCTGATCAACCCGGTGTCCAAGATCAACGGCGAGACCCCGGAGTTCATCGAGACCGAGCACTTCATGCTCGATTTGCCCGCGCTTCACGACGCTTTGGAGGCGTGGCTGTCCACCCGCGAAGACTGGCGCCCAAACGTGCTCAAGTTCTCCCTGAACCTGCTGGAGGACATGCGCCCGCGCGCTATGACCCGCGACATCGACTGGGGCATCCCGATCCCGGTTCAGGACTGGCAGGACAACCCGTCGAAAAAGCTCTACGTGTGGTTCGACGCGGTGGTGGGGTACCTGTCTGCGTCCATCGAGTGGGCGCAGCGCACCGGCAACCCGGATGCGTGGAAGGACTTCTGGCAGGATCCCGCCACCGAGGGCTACTACTTCATGGGCAAGGACAACATCACATTCCACTCCCAGATTTGGCCCGGTGAGCTGCTCGGCTACGCCGGCAAGGGGTCGAAGGGCGGCGAGGTCGGCGAGTTGGGCGAGCTCAACCTGCCCACCGAGGTCGTCTCCTCGGAGTTCCTCACCATGTCCGGCTCGAAGTTTTCCTCGTCGAAGGGCGTGGTCATTTACGTCAAGGACTTCCTTGAGGAGTTCGGCCCGGACCCGCTGCGCTACTTCATCGCCGTGGCCGGACCGGAGAACCAGGACACGGACTTCACCTGGGACGAGTTCGTCCGACGCGTGAACAACGAGCTGGCCAACGGCTGGGGCAACCTGGTCAACCGCACCGTATCCATGGCGCACAAGAACTTCGGCCAGGTGCCGGTACCGGGCCCGCTTGAGGCTTCCGACGAGCGCATCCTGAACCTCGCGGCCGAAACATTCGAGACCGCAGGCGCGGATCTTGGGGAGGCCCACTTCAAGGCCGCGATCACCAAGATCATGCACGTCGTGGGCGAGGCAAACGCCTACATCGCGGAGCAGGAACCGTGGAAGCTGGCCAAAGATGACGCGCAGCGCGAGCGTTTGGCGACGGTGCTGTGGACCGCGCTGCAAGTGGTCAGCGACTGCAACGCCATGCTCACCCCGTTCCTCCCGCACACCGCGCAGAAGGTGCACGAAACCCTCGGCCGCACCGGCGTGTGGGCCGCGGAGCCGCGCATCGAGGAAGTGGTGGACGACGCGGAGTACAACCTCGTCGGTGTCGGCCTGCCGGAAAAGGGCCAGACCTACCTCACCATCACCGGCGACTACTCCCAGCAGCAGGCGACGTGGGGCCGCGTCGACGTCTCGCCGGGCACGGAGCTGAGCAAGCCGCAGCCGCTCATCGCGAAGCTGGACCCCGAGCTCGGCGAGACCGGTCCAACGTGGGCCCCCGTCCAGTAGCTACAGCTGCTGGGCAAGCCACCCTCTGGCAGATGCGAGCATCTGCTTGACGACGGGCACGTCGAACGCCCACAGCTCAATCGCGTGCGGCGCACCCTCCACGATCTCCAGCTGGGCGGGCACGCCGGCGTCGCGCAGGCGCCGGGTGTAGTCGCAGATCTCCTCGTAGAACAGCTCGATATCACCGGTGGATAGCCACGCCGGCGGCAGTCCCGTGAGGTCTGTCCGCCGTGCGGGCACCGCGTACTCGGGCACCATCTCCAACCCGGGTTCTTGCCCCAGGTAGGAGGTCCAGGCGTAGCGAGTTTGCGCGTTGTTGGCCACGGGCCGATCCCGCGGGATGTCGCGGCGGCGGTCGGCGGTGGGGCGGTCATCCAGCATGGGGCAAAAGAGCCACTGGGCGCGGGGGAGGGGGCCGTGGTCGTCGACAAGCTTCTGGCACACTGCGGCCGCGAGCCCGCCACCCGCGCTTTCGCCGCCGATGGCGAACGGCTCCCCGAACTCATCTGCCTGGGTGTGCATCCACGCCCAGGTGTCGAGGGCGGCGTCGAGGCCGGCGGGGAATGGGTGGGCCGGTGAAAGGGGGTAGCGGGGAGCGACCACCGTCACGCCCACGTCGGCGGCGGTGTTCACGCACAGGGGGCCGTCCTGGCTGGGGTGGCCGATGATGTGCCCGCCGCCGTGCAGCCAGAGCAGCGCGCCCTTGGGGTTGCGGGGCCGGAAGATGAGCGTGCGCCCGCGCCGGTTGAGTTCCACACCCTCGCGCCGGGGGATGGGGAACAGCGCTTGGCCGTTGGTGGCAATCCAGCGGGTCGCGGTGCGGTCCACGGGAGGGTGGGGAATGAGGCGGGCGCGGCGGCGCAGTTCGGGCCGCACCAGGGGCATGATCGATTCCGAGCGAGTCACAGGAACTGCCCCAAAAACTCGGTGAGCTTGCCGGGCTCGTCATCTTCGAAGCGCTGGTCCACGACCACGAGCGGGGCGGTGTACTTCTCGTTGGGGCCCTCGGGGTCGGTGACGACGACAAGGTCGGTGCCGTAGTCGTCGCTAAGCAGCTGCCACGAAAACCCCTCGCGCACGAGCGCCTGGCCGAGCGCGGTGCCGTAGATGCGGGCGGTCTCGCCGCGCGGGAAAGCGCGGCGGGCGTCGGCGGGAAGGGCGAGGTAGTCGGCCAATTCCGCCTCGAAGCTGTCGACGATGTCGGCCGGCGAGCCGTTGACGCCGCGGCCCGCCGCCTCGGCTAAGTCGGCGTCGATGCGGGCCTGAGTTGCTGAGTCGATGTCTGCGAATGCCATAGGGTGCATCGTATGAGCAAAAAGAAGCCGCGTCCCGTCCCCGTGCCCGCCGAGCGCATCTCAGGTTTGGTAGACGCGCACACCCACCTCGCCTCCTGCAAAGTCCCGGCGGACGAGCTGGTGACCCGTGCGCGTGCCGCCGGGGTGGAGCGCATCTGCACGGTCGGCGACGGGTTGGCCGAGGCCGAGCTCGCACTCGAGGCCGCGCACGCGCACGAGAGCGTGTTCGCCGCCTGCGCGATCCACCCCACGCGGGCGCTCGAGCTTGACGACGACGCGCGCTCCCGCCTCACCGCCATGGCCAACGACGAACGGTGCGTGGCTGTGGGGGAGACGGGCATTGACACCTACTGGCTTCAGCACGACGAGGAGGGCACTGCGCCGCTCGACGTGCAAGAGGAGGCGTTTCGCTGGCACATCGATCTGGCGGTGGAGTCGGGTAAGGCACTGATGATTCACAACCGCGAGGGTGATGCGGAGATCTTGCGGATTTTGCAGGACGCACCGAAACCCGAGCACGTCATCCTGCACTGCTTCTCCTCCCCGTTAGAGGTGGCGCGGGAGGCGCTCGAGCGCGGCTACGTCCTGAGCTTCGCCGGCAACGTGACGTTCAAGCGCAACGAGGAGCTGCGCGAGGCCGCGCGACTGGCTCCTGCGGGGCAGCTGCTCATTGAGACGGATGCGCCGTACATGACGCCCGAACCCTTCCGGGGCGCGCGCAACGAGCCCGCATTCATCGGCCACACCGCACACGTGGTCGCTGAGGCTCGCGGGATGGCGGTGGAGGAGCTGGCGGCGGAGGTCTCCGAGACGTTCAGCCGCGTCTACGGGTTGCGCTAGTGGCGGGTGTTTCGGGTGTGAAACGGGTGATCGGTTCAGGGCATTCGGCGTGGCTGGGGCCTTGTGTGGCGCGTATCGTTACCGTATTGTGACCGGGGTTAGCTTCACCCCGTTCGAAGGATTCCAATGCCTCGCAAGACCTCCCGCCAGACCCGGCGCCTCAACTCCGAGCAGTCCACCGCCAAGCGCGTTGCGGCCGGCACCGTCGCCGGCGCGGTGCTTGTCGGCGGGGCGGGCACGGCGTTGGCGGCGCAGAAGCAGGTCGTCATCGACGTCAACGGCCAGGCGCAGCAGGTGCGCACCTACGCCGGCGACGTTGCGGGGGCGTTGCAGGCCGCGGGCGTCGACGTCGCGCCGGCGGATCTGGTGGCACCGGCGCCGGGTGAGCGCATCGCAAGCGGCGAGACCATCACCGTGGTCACCGCCAAGCCGGTCGCAGTAGTGGTCGATGGCGTGGCGCAGCAGCTCACCTCCACGGCGGGCACGGTGGGCGAGCTCATGGAGCAAGCGGGAATCACCACCGCCTCCGCCACCGATGTGGACCGCGACCAGCCCGTCACCGAGGGGATGGCCGTTGACGTGACGACGCCGAAGATCGTGAAGCTTCGCGACGGCGGCAATGTCACCTACATCTCCGCACCCGTGAAGACGGTCGGCGACCTGCTCAAGGCCCGCGGCGTGACCTTCGATTCCAACGACCGGCTAAGTGTTCCGCTTGACGCGCCGATCACCGAAGGTCTCGAGGTTGTCCTCGACCGCGTCGATGTCACCGAGCGCCCCGAGACCGTCGTCGTGGAGGCGCCGGCCGAGTATATCGACGACGCCCAGCTCGAAGAGGGCGTGGAGGAAGTCCGCGAGCCGGGCGAGCAGGGCGAGACCCGCGTCATCCACCGCACCGTCACCGTCAACGGCGTGGTGGAGTCCGAGCAGGTAGCGGGCGAGAAAGAGATCAAGAAAGCGAAGCCGGCAAAGGTGGCGCGCGGCACCAAGCCCGCCGAAATTTCCGGAAACACGGGTGCCGCGGCCCCGGCCGTTGCCGGCGGCTCGGTGTGGGACGCGATTGCGGTGTGCGAGTCCGGCGGCAACTGGTCCATCAACACCGGCAACGGCTACCACGGCGGCCTGCAGTTCGCGCCGTCCACGTGGGCGGGCTACGGCGGCACCGCTTACGCGCCGACGGCTGACCAGGCCACGCGTGAGCAGCAGATCGCCATCGCGGAGCGCGTCCAGGCCGCCCAAGGGTGGGGCGCCTGGCCCGCCTGCACGGCCCGCTTGGGCATCCGCTAAATGGGGGGTGCACAGCTCCTCGGTCCAGCTGAGATCCGCGAGCTCGCCGCCGAACTCGACGTCACGCCCACGAAAAAGCTCGGCCAGAATTTCCTGCACGACCCGAACACGGTGCGCCGCATCGTCGCGGCGGCGGAGCTTTCGCCCGACGACGTCGTCGTGGAGGTCGGCCCCGGGCTCGGATCGCTCACCCTCGGGCTCATCGACACCGTCTCCCAGGTGGTCGCCCTGGAAATTGACCCGCGGTTGGCGGGGCGGTTGGCGGGGACCGTCGAAAAGCATGCGCCCGAGTACGCGGACCGGCTCACCGTGATCAACGCGGACGCGCTGCAGGTGCGCCGCTCGGACCTGGAGGTCGAGCCCACCGCGCTGGTGGCCAACCTGCCGTACAACGTGTCGGTGCCGGTGCTGCTGCACCTGCTGGAGGAGTTCCCCTCGATCCGCCGGGTGCTGGTCATGGTGCAAAAGGAGGTGGCGGATCGCCTCGCCGCCGAACCGGGGTCGAAGGTCTACGGGGTGCCCAGCGTGAAGGCCGCCTTTTATGGCGACGTCTCGCGCGCGGGCACCATTGGCAAGCACGTGTTCTGGCCCGCGCCGAACATCGAGTCCGGGCTCGTGCGTATCGACGTCTCAGCCGACGCCCCCCGCGACCTCCGCGCCCAGGTGTTCCCGCTTATCGACGCCGCGTTTGCCCAGCGGCGCAAGACGCTGCGCTCCACACTGGCCGGCAGCTACGGCTCGGCCGCGGAGGCCGAGGAAGCGCTGCGGGCGGCGGGCATCGACCCCGGCCTGCGCGGCGAGCGACTGACCGTGGAGGACTTCATCGCGCTCGGGAGGCAGCGTGGCTAGTTACGAAGCATCCGCCCCCGGCAAAGTGAACCTGCACCTGGGTGTGGGGGAGGCCCGCGCCGACGGCTACCACGACCTGGTCAGTGTCTTCCACGCCGTCGACCGGCGGGAGACCGTGCGCCTGATCTGCACCGGCGAGCCGGGCGAGGGCCCGGTCGTCGAATCCATGCGCACCACCTTCCGCGTCGACCGCCCGGACGAGGACATCGACGGGCCCAGCAACCTGGCCTGGCGCGCCGTGGAGGAGGTCGCCCGACGCGCCGGGGTGGCGCTGCCAAAGGTGCGCATCGAGGTGGAAAAGCATGTCTTCGTCGCCGGCGGCATGGCGGGTGGTTCGGCCGACGCCGCCGCGGCGCTTGTCGCCGCGAACGCGCTTGCGACCGACCACGGCGCGCCGCCGCTGGATCTTGGGCCGCTGGCTGCACAACTGGGTGCCGACGTGCCCTTTTCGCTCATGGGCGGCACCGCGCTCGGCACCGGCCGCGGCGACGAGCTCGCCCCGATGCTCTCGCGCGGCCGCCTGCACTGGGTGTTTGTGAACCCCAAGGTGGGCATTAATACCGGCCACGCATTCTCGCTTCTCGACGACCTCCGGCACACCAACCCCGCCCTCGTCCCACACCTGGACACCGCAGAACTTGCCCGGGCGCTGACCGCCGGGGACGCCCCCCGCGTCGCCGCCGCGATGCGCAATGACCTAGAACACCCCGCGCTGCAGATGCGCCCCCAGCTCGCGCGGCTTCTGACGGCGGGCAACGAGGCGGGGCTGCGCGCGATGGTCTCGGGTTCTGGCCCCACCGTCGCGGTGCTGTGCTCCGACGGGGACCACGCCCGCTGGGTCGCCGAACACCTCGGCGAGGAGTTCGAGGGCTACGAGATCTTCGTCGCGTCCGGGCCGGATCAGGGGGCGGTGCTGCACTGAGATGGCGCTGATTGACGCGACGAGGAATTACCTGGACGGGAATACGGGAGCCGTCGATAAGCAAATGCGCGCTGGGGCTTCGAAGGGCCGCCCGGCGAAGTGGATTCCGTCGGCGGCGACGTTGCTCCGAGACGAGTTCGTGACCGTCGACTTCGAAACCGCCAACCGCATCTCGGGCGCGTCGGCGTGCCAGGTGGCGCTGGTGAAGGTCAAAGACGGCGAGGTCGTGGAGGAGTTTTGCACGTACCTCAAGCCGCCCGAGGAATACATCGTGTTCGAGTTCAGCCACATCCACGGCATCGACCGCGGCGATGTGGAAGGTGCGCCGAGCTGGTTCGACATCGCGGACTTCGTGGTCGAGTTCCTCGGCGCGGCACCCGTGTACGCCCACAACGCCACCTTCGACGCCTCCGTGTGGCGCGGGCTTGACCGCTACTACTTCACCGGCACGTACCCGGAGTCGTTTTACTGCACCTGCCGCACGAGTCGCAGGCTCCTGCCTGAGCTCGGGGACCACGCGCTTCCCACCGTCGCCGAGTACTGCGCCCCCGGTTTCAGGCTGAACCACCACCGCGCGGATTCGGACGCGCTGGCCTGCGCCCACATCGTCGCGCACCTGCAGCGAAGCCGGTCCTTGCACGAATTACTGCCTGCGTAAGATCGGGGGCCTATGGCTAACCTGATCAACCTGGAAAACGTCTCCAAGACATGGGGGCTGAAGACGCTTCTCGACGGCGTCTCGCTCGGCGTCCAAACCGGCGACCGCATCGGCATCGTCGGCGTCAATGGCGGGGGTAAAACGACGCTGCTGGAGGTGCTCACCGGCATCGAGCCGCCGGATGCGGGGCGCGTCTCGCACACGGGCGGCCTGCGCATGGCGGTGGTCACCCAGCGCTTTCTGCTTGACGACGCCCTCACGGTCGGCCAGGCCGTCGTCGAACCGTTGGGGTTACAGACCTTCGAGTGGGCGTCCAACGCGAAGGTGCGCGAGGTGCTGCAGGGCACGGGTGTGGCGGACCTCGGTTTGGACACGCCGGTGGGGCAGCTCTCCGGCGGCGAGCGCAGGCGGGTCAATCTCGCGGCCGCGCTGGTGCAGGACCTGGACCTGGTGGTGCTGGACGAGCCGACGAACCACCTCGACGTCGAGGGTGTGCAGTGGCTCGCCGAGCACCTGCTTTCTCGCAAACTCGCCGTGGTGGTGGTCACCCACGACCGCTGGTTCCTCGACACCGTGGCCACGCTGACCTGGGAGGTGCACGACGGCACCGTCGACGTCTACGAGGGCGGCTACAACGACTGGACCTTCGCCCGCGCCGAGCGCGCACGCCAGGCCGACGCGATTGAGCAGCGCCGCCAGAACCTGGCCCGCAAGGAGCTCGCGTGGTTGCGCCGCGGTGCGCCTGCGCGTACCTCCAAGCCGCGTTACCGCATCGAGGCCGCCGAGGCCCTGATCAAGGACGTGCCGCCGCCGCGCGACACCGTGGAGCTCGTGGCGTTTTCGAAGCAGCGGCAGGGCAAGGTCGTTGTCGAGCTCGAGGACGCGCGCATCGACGCCCCCGACGGGCGCACACTTGTCGACCACCTCACCTGGCGCCTCGCCCCAGGCGAGCGGATCGGTCTCGTCGGCGTCAACGGCTCCGGCAAGACGACGCTGCTGCGCACCCTTGCCGGCGAGTACCCCCTCGCGGCGGGGAAACGGATTGAAGGCCAAACCGCGCGGATCGGCTGGCTGCGCCAAGAACTCGACGACCTCGACCCCAACCGCACCGTCATCCAGTCGGTCGAGGACGTGGCCAGCTACATCTCCTTCGGCAAAGGGGAAATGTCCGCGTCCCAGCTCGCGGAGCGCCTCGGTTTCTCCCCGAAGCGCCAGCGCACCCCGGTGCGCGACCTCTCCGGCGGCGAGCGCCGCCGCCTCCAGCTCACCCGCGTGCTCATGGGGGAGCCTAACATCCTGCTTCTCGACGAGCCCACCAACGACCTGGACATCGACACCCTCCAGGAGCTCGAGAACCTCCTCGATTCCTGGCCCGGCACGCTCGTGGTCATCTCCCACGACCGGTACCTGATCGAGCGCATCGCCGATACCACCTACGCCCTCTTCGGCGACGGCCAACTGACCAACCTTCCCGGCGGCATCCAGCAATACCTCGACCGGCGTGCCGCTGAGGCGCCGGTGGGTGGGAAGTTGGACTTGGGGTCGGGGCCGGAGGTCGTCGATAAGCAAAGTGCCCTGAGCTCGCAGGAGGAGCGCGAGCTGCGCAAGAAGATGAACGCGCTGGAGCGCAAGATCGCGAAGGAGGACGAGCGGGCGGCGGCGCTCGAGGCCGATATTGCCGCGCTGTCGGAGGCCGGCGACTTCGACGCGATCGCGGGGAAGACCAAGGAACTGCAGGCCACGCGCGATGCCCGCGAGGAGTTCGAGATGGAGTGGCTCGAACTGGGGGAGCGTTTGGAGGCCTAGCTACCCCCGCCGGAGTGACCTTTCGCGCATCCGTCCTTTACGATGTTGCGCGTCACACTGTCATCACGACTACGAAAGGGGTGTCCCAGTGACCGCTCCGCATGAAACCACGTCTCACGAAACCACGCCGCGGAAGACCCCGGCAGCGGCCCGGGGCATCGGCCCCATGGTCGGCGCCATCTTCCTGATGGCGACCTCCGCCATCGGCCCCGGCTTCCTCGCCCAGACCTCCCTGTTCACCGCGCAGATGGGCGCCGCGTTCGCGTTCGCGATCATGCTGTCCATCGTCGTGGACATCGCCATCCAGCTCAACGTCTGGCGCATCCTCGGCGTCTCCGGGTTGCGCGCCAACGAGCTGGCCAACGCAATCCTGCCGGGCCTGGGCTGGTTCCTCGCGATCCTGGTGGGTGTCGGCGGGCTGGTGTTTAACATCGGCAACATTGCCGGCACCGGCTTGGGCATCGAGGCGCTGACTGGGGGCGCGGTTGACCCGAAGGTCGGCGGCGCCGTCTCCGCCGTGATTGCGATCATCGTGTTCCTGTGGAAGCGCGCCGGCGCCGCCCTCGACGTGCTGGTGGGCATCCTCGGTGCGCTGATGATCCTGCTCATGCTGTACGTCGCGATCTCTTCTAACCCGCCGGTCGGCGACGCGATGAAGCAGACGTTCGCGCCGGACCAGTTCGACCCCATCGTGGTCACCACACTCATCGGCGGCACCGTCGGCGGCTACATCGTCTTCGCGGGCGTGCACAGGCTCATCGACGCCGGCCACACCGGCCCCGACGCCGTCGACCACCTGACCAAGTCCTCCGTGCTCGGCATCATCGTCACCGGCATCTTGCGCGTGCTGCTGTTCCTCGCGGTGCTCGGCGTCGTGGCCACCGGCGTGACCCTGTCCGAGGACAACACCGCGGCCGACGCCTTCTACCAGGCCGCCGGCGAGTTCGGTCTGCGCGCCTTCGGCCTCGTCCTGTGGGCGGCCGGCCTGTCGTCGGTGATCGGCGCGTCGTTTACCTCCGTGTCGTTTTTGACCAAGCAGGGTTTCGATCCGAAGAAGCGCGGCTGGCTCACCGTCGCCTTCATCACCATCTCCGCGGTCGTCTACCTGCTCGTTGGGAAGGCCCCGCAGAAGCTGCTCATCTTCGCCGGCGCGTTCAACGGCATCATCCTGCCGATCGGCTTCGGCATCGTGCTCTGGGCCGTCCTCTTCCGCAAAGACCTGCTGCGCGGCTACAAGCACCCAGTGTGGATGACCATCATCGGCTTGGCTGTGCTCGTCCTCACCGTGATCATGGGCGGGATGTCGCTGATGAAACTCTCCGTGTTCTTTGCATAGCCTGAAGGCATGCAACCCGCTTCCATGACCCCGGCGCAAGCCCGCGCGTTGTTCCGCGACCGTGACGTCGCTACAACCGCGGGCTTTTCCGCTGGTTACGCCCAGGCCAACTTGATCGCGCTCGACCGCAAGTACGCGTTCGACTTCCTACTCTTCGCGCAGCGCAACCCCAAACCGTGCCCGCTGCTCGGCGTGCTGGAGCCGGGGCAAGTGTCCTCGCCGCTGCTCGCCGGCGGCGACATCCGCACGGACATCCCGTCCTACCGCATCTTTTCGCACGGCTCGCTTATCGACGAACCTTCGGCCGCCACCCAATACTGGACCGATTCCACCGTCGCTTTCTTGATCGGCTGTTCCTTCACGTTTGAGCAGGCGTTGTTGGATAACGGGGTGCCGGTCGCCCACATCGACCAAGGCCGCAACGTGCCCATGTACCTCACCGACATCGACTGCGAGCCGGCGGGGGTGTTCTCCGGGAAGATGGTGGTGTCCATGCGGCCCATCCCGCCGGGGCAGGTGGCGGACGCGGTGCGCATCACGTCGCGCTACCCGGCGGTGCACGGGGCTCCGGTGCACGTCGGCGAGCCCGCAGCCATCGGGATCGACGACCTGTCAGCGCCCGATTTCGGCGACGCCGTCGACGTGCCCGAGGGGTGGGTGCCGGTGTTCTGGGCGTGCGGGGTGACGCCGCAGTCGATCGTCATGTCTTCGGAACCGGACCTGGCAATCTGCCACTCGCCGGGGAAGATGCTGGTCACCGACGCGCGAGACCTCGCTTACCAGGTGCCGTAACCCGCGCGGGCCTGTGGATAACTTTTTCGTTATCCACAGGCCAAAAGAGGTGGGGGTTGTGTGCCCCTGGCACGCGCGTTTACCGTGCGGGGTATGAATCTGTTTACTGCACTCGTTGATGCGCTGTCGGTCGCCCCGATCGACGCCCTTGCGCATTTCGACGAGCAGTACGCGGTGGGGGCCAACCTCGATCCGAAGCAGGTCAAGGAGTGGGGCGGGCTCCGAGACATCTACTTCGGAAAAACCAAGTTCACGCGCAAACAGCGCCACGCGCTGGAACGGGCGCGGGGCCGGAGCCTGCACCAGCTCCTCTACATCGAGCGCAGGGTGTCTCGGGTGGCCGATCTTGCCCTACGCTGGCAGCTGCGCCTCGAACTTCTCGCGGTGAGGGGCGACTTCGCGGCGTTGAAGCGCGCCGCCAAACGGATCGTCCCCACCCCCGAGCCGGCGCCGCCGCGCAAGCAGCTGCGCGTGTCGGCCTCCCGGATGGGGATGAGCACGCTTTTCCTCACCGCGGAGGACCGCCACATCGCGAACATGGTGTTCGCCTCCCGCCAGGACCTCGACGCCGACAAGGCGGAGTCGCCGCAGATGGCCGACAACTTCGTTGAGATGTTCTACGAGGGCGGGATGCAGCGCGCCGTGCCGCGCCCCATCACGGTGATCCCCCTCGACTCCACGATCCGCATCCTCGGGGGCCAAGGCGACGACACCGTGCTCGGGCTTACCGACGGCACCACCATGACCGGTGCCCAATTCCTTGCGCAACACTTCGGCGACGCCTTGGAGGTGGCGCTGTTCCACCCGCAGGAAGGCCCGGTGAACCTCTACCGCGGTCAGCGGTTGGCCAACCAGAAGCAGCGCGACCTGGTGCGGATGGCGTCGACGACGTGCCTCGTGCCCGGGTGTCGCCGCCCCTCCGACCACTGCGAAATCCACCACATCGAGCCGTGGGCGCGGGGCGGGGAGACCAACGTTGCCAACCTGGCGCCCCTGTGCCGCTATCACAACCGCGTCAACGACGACGACCCCGCCCGGCGCAAACGGGGCCGCATCGCACGGATCAGGGGCCGGCCGGTGTGGGTCTCCCCGAACGGTTACGCAGTGCGAAACGCCCACCACCCCTACGGGGCGATGGACGTGTTGTTCGGGCGCTAGTTGTTGTTGTCGATGATCACCTTCATCGCCTGGTACTTCTCCGCGTTGGAGAAGGTCTCCCATGCCTTGTCCAGTTCGTCCCAGGTGAAGTGGTGCGTGGCCAGCGACTTGATGGGCAGGTCGGTATTTTGGACCGCCTTGAGCAGCATGCCGGTGGTGTTCGCGTTGACCAGGCCGGTGGTGATCTTGAGGTTCTTGATCCACATCTGCTGCAGCGGGAACTCCACCGCCTTGCCGTGAACGCCGACGACCGCGATGTTGCCGCCCTCCTTGACGTTGTCGGCGCAGGTCTGCCACGTTGCGGGTAAGCCCACGGCCTCAATCGCGGTGTCAACGCCGCGGCCATCGGTGATCTCCGCGATCTTCGCCGCGACGTCGTCCTCGGACGGGTTGATCGTGTGGGTGGCACCCATGTCGCGGGCCTTTGCCAGGCGGTTGTTGTCCATGTCCACCACGGTGATGGTGGCGGGGGAGTAGAACTGCGAGGTCAGCAGCACGCCCATGCCCACGGGGCCGGCGCCGACGATCATGATGTCACTGCCGGGCTTCACGTCACCGTACTGGACGCCGATCTCGTGGCCGGTGGGCAGCGCGTCGGAGAGGAAGACCGCCACTTCCTTATCCAGGCCTTCGGGAAGCTTGTACAGGGAGGTGTCGGCGAAGGGGGTGCGCACGTACTCGGCGAGGGTGCCGTCGATCATGTAACCCAAGATCCAGGAGCCGCCGTTTTGGCAGTGGCTGTAGAGCTGCTTCTGGCAGTTCTCGCACGCGCCGCAGCGAGAGATGCACGACACCAGCACCTTGTCGCCGGGCTTGAAGTTGTGCACCGCGTCGCCGACCGCCTCGATCGTACCGATGCCCTCGTGCCCCAAAATGCGGCCGTTCCACTCACCGGTGCGCTCGCGCTCGGTTTCCCCGATCTCGGGGTTCTTACCGTGGAAGATCCCGAGGTCGGTGCCGCAAATCGTGGTGGTGTCAATGCGGACGATGGCGTCGGTGGGTTCGAGGATGGTGGGGACGGGGCGCTCGTCGACACGCACGTCGCCGGCGCCGAAGTAGGTGAGGGCTTTCATGGGGGTTCCTTTCTACTCGGGACACCCCCATCGTAAGCACGCTGACCTAGGAGATTGTGGCGATCGTGGCGTTAGCTTTCACACGTTCGCCCTGCTTCGCGGCCAGCGAGATTTGCCCGTCGCGCGGCGCCTTCACCTGGGATTCCATCTTCATCGCCTCGACGGTGGCGATCGGGTCGCCCTTCGACACCACATCGCCGTCGGCCACGAGCCATTCGACGATCGTCGCCTCGTACTTCGAGGTCACCGCGCCCGCCGATTCGTCGGCAGGCGCCGCCTGCTCAGGCTCGGCCCCGCCGCCGGAACCCAGCAGCGCCACCGGGAACCCGATGGTGTGCAGGCGGCCGTCGATTTCGATAACGACGCTTCGCCGCTCGTCGTAAATGTGCTCAATGTCGCCCGCGTTATGGCGCGCGGACGGGGAGTAGTTGTGGTCGACCCAGTCGGTGTACACGTCGAGCGATTCGCCAGTAATCTCCGGCGCCTCCACCATGTCGCGGTGGAACGGCAGGACGGTGCGCACGCCGTCGATCTCGAACTCGGCCAGCGCCTGGCGCGCGCGGCGCAGCGCGGTGTCGCGGTCGGGGCCCCACACGATGAGCTTGCCCATGAGCGAGTCGTAATACGGCGGGATCTGGCCGCCGGTGCGCACGCCGGTGTCGACGCGGATGCCCGGCCCCGTCGGCACGTCGAAGCGCGTCACCGTCCCCGGCGACGGTGCGAAGCCGTTGGTCACATCCTCGGCGTTGATGCGGAACTCAAACGCATGCCCGCTTATCGACGGATCCACTTCGTCCTGCCCCTCGACGAAGGAGAGGGGCAGCCCATCCGCCACCCGGAACTGCTCCGCGATGATGTCGACGCCGGTGACGGCCTCGGTCACGGGGTGCTCCACCTGGACACGGGTGTTGACCTCGAGGAAGGAGACCGTCCCGTCTTCCGACACGATGTATTCGACGGTGCCGGCGGACTGGTAGCCCGCCTTGCGGCAGATCTCGCGGGCGCCCTCCTCGATGGCGGTGCGCTGTTCGTCGGTGAGGAAGGGGGCGGGCGCCTCCTCGATCAACTTTTGGAAGCGGCGCTGGGTGGAGCAGTCGCGGGTGCCCAAGACCGCGACGTTGCCGTGGCCGTCGGCAAGCACCTGCGCTTCGACGTGGCGCGGGTGGACGAGGAACTTTTCCACGTAGCATTCGCCGCGGCCGAACGCCTCCTTCGCCTCGCGGCCGGCGGAGGCGAAGCCCTCCTCGATGTCGGCCTCGTCGAAGACGACCTTCAGGCCGCGGCCGCCGCCGCCGAACGCCGCCTTGATGGCGATGGGCATGCCGTGCTCCTCGGCGAAGTCGCGGGCTTCCTCCCAGGTGGACAGCGGCTCACCGGTGCCGGGCGCGAGCGGCGCGTCCACCTCGACGGCCAGCGCGCGGGCGGAAAGCTTGTCGCCGAGCAGCTCAATGGCCTCGGGCGAGGGGCCGATCCACTTCAGCCCGGCCTCCTCCACGGTGCGCGCGAAGTCGGCGTTTTCGGACAAGAAGCCGTAGCCGGGGTGGAGGCAGTCGGCGCCGGCGCGGTGCGCGATCTCGATGAGCGCCGGCACGTTCATGTACGTCTCGGCCGATGTTTTGCCGGGCAGGAGGTACGCTTCGTCGGCAACCTGCGTGTGCAGCGCACCGGTGTCAGGTTCCGAATAGACCGCGATCGAGCGGATGCCCAGGTCGCGGGCGGTGCGCGCGATGCGTACAGCGATCTCGCCACGGTTGGCAATCAGGACTGCAGAAAGGGTCATTGTTCCTCCATTGGGTAGCGTTCGAAGCGCAGTTTCCCGCCGGGGGGCAGCTGCGCGGCAATGTCGACGTCTTCGTTGATCACTGTGGCGATGACGGGGTAGCCGCCGGTGACGGCGTGGTCGCGAAGAAAGAGCACCGGTTGGCCGCTGGGCGGGATCTGGACTGACCCGGCGACCATGCCTTCGGACGGCAGCTCACCTTCGCGGACGCGGGTGATGGGCGCGTCGGCCTCGAGCCGCAGGCCCACCCGGTTGGAATCACCGGTGACGGTAAACGTGGTGTTCAGGAACTGCTCGACGGACTCGTCGCCGAACCAGTCGTCGCGAGGCCCGAGCACGCAGCGCACGGTGCCCACGACGTCGGCCCCGTCGCGCTCGACGCGCAGCGGGTTGCTCAAAAGCGAGTTCGCCGATTCGGACGGGGTGAGCGACATCGCGATCGTGTCGCCGGCCTGCAGCGCCGCCGGCCCCAGCCCGGAGAGCATGTCGGTGGCGGCGGAGTCGAGCTCGGTGTCGGCGATCAGCCCGCCGCGCACCGCGATATACGTGCGCATTCCCAGGCGCGCTGGCTTGACGACGAGCTCCGCCCCCGCCGGCACAATCGTCGGCGTCGCCAATGGCACTGGGCGCCCGCCCACGGTGACGTCCGCGTCGGCCCCCGTAACGCAGACGACGGTTTCGGTCAACGCCGTCATCGCGCAGCCGCCGACGTTTTCGAGCAGGGTCGCGTTGCGCTTGTTGCCCACGGCGGAGTTCGCGGTGCGCGCTGAGCCCCGGTCGGCCGAGCCGGAGGTGGTCACGCCCAGGTTGCCGTTGCCCTGGCGGCCGAGGTCCTGGTAGAGGGTCTGGAGCCCGGCGTCGTCGAGTGTGAACACGGGCCGGCGCGGCGGCTTGGCAAGGTGCTTGCGGGCGGTGACGGAGTCCTCCGGAAGCGCGTCGACGGCGACGTAGTGGACCTTGTCACCCGGCAGCACGAGGGCGGGCGGGGTGGCCGTGGAGTCCCACATCGGCGTGTTTGTCGTGCCGATGAGCTGCCACCCGCCCGGCGAGGTGCGCGGGTACACGGCGGAGAACTCGCCTGCCAGCGCGACTGCGCCCGCGGGCACGGCGGTGCGCGGGGTGTCGCGGCGCGGGATGGTTAGGGCACGCGAGGGGTCCTCGGGAACGCAGTAGGTGAACCCGGGCGCGAACCCGCCGAACGCGGCGACCCAGGTTGTGGAGGTATGCCACTCGATGAGTTCGTCTGGGGTTTTGCCCAGGGAGGATGAGAGGTCGGCGAGGTCGGAGCCGTCGTAAAGCACGGCGATCTCGATGTCGCGCGGCTCGCCGCGCTCGGCGCTGTCGGGCGAGTACGTCTGAAGCGTCGAGATGGCCTTGGTGGTGGCGGTGGGGGAGTCGAAGGTGAGCAGCACGGTGCGTGCCGCCGCCACGACGTCGGTCTGGTGGTCGAGCGGCTGCGCGGTGAGCGCCGTGTACCAGTCCATGACGGTGGCCAGGTCGGGCAGGTCGACGATCAGGGCGCGGGTACCAACGCGCTTGACGTCGGTCATAGGACGCTCCTGATCTCGATGCCCTTTTCGCGCAGCAGGTCCACCACACTGCGGGTCAGATCGACGGAGCCGGGGGAGTCGCCGTGAACGCAGACGGATTCCGCCTGGACCTTGACCTCTGAGCCGTCGATGGCGGTGACGGAGCCCGTCTCCGCGACCTGGAGTACGCGCTCGGCGACCTGCGCCGGGTCGTGCATGACCGCGTTCGGTTCGCGGCGCGAGACCAAGGTGCCGTCGGGGTTGTAGCCGCGGTCGGCGAATGCTTCCCGGATGACGCGCAGGCCCGCCTTCTCAGCGATGTCCACGGCCACGCCTCCCGGCAACAGCATGACGGCGAGGTCGGGGCTGAACGCCTTGATGCCGTCGATCACGGCCTTCGCGTGGGCTTCGTGGTGGACGATGGTGTTGTACAGCGCCCCGTGCGGCTTGACGTACTTCACCTCCAGGCCGTGAACGGCGGCGAGGGCTTGGAGGGCGCCGATTTGGTAGAGCGTCTCGTCGGCAAGCTCAGCGGGGGCGTAGTCCATGAAGCGCCGGCCAAAGCCAACCGGGTCGTGGTAGGCAACGTGGGCGCCGAGGGTCACCGCGTGGGCCGCGGCATCCTTCAACGTGCCCGCAATCGAATGGGGATCGCCGGCGTGGAAGCCGGTGGCAACGTTGGCGCTGGAAACCATCTCCAGCATTGCGGCATCGTCCGCGACCGGGTTGCCTGCGGTCGTCTCGCCGAGGTCGGCATTGAGGTCGATATGCATGTCCCCAGTTATACAACCGGGCTGCTGCGGCGCGACGCTCGCGGGGGTACTAGGCAGGCTGGCCGTTATTGATCTTCTCAATCATTTCGTTGACCAGAATCGACTGCTCCAGCAGCTGGGTCTGCAGGTAGTCGGACGCGGCCTGACGGTCGCCGGATTTCACCAGCTCAACCACGTGCTCGTTCACCTCGACGAAGCGGCGGTTGAACGAGGGGTCACGCTCCAGAATCGGCAGCAGTGCCAAGCGCATGAAGGCGTCCAGCTGGTCCATGGTGTCGCCCAGGGTCTTCGACCCCATGGCGGCGAGGACCACGTGGTGGAACGCCTGGTTCACTGCGATGAACAGGTCGTCGTCCTCCTGCTCGATGGCCATTCGGCCTTCCTCGTTCAGTTCCTCAAGGCGCTCGATATCGAGGTCCGGCCCCCACAGCAGTGCCGCCGGCTCGATGGCGGCGCGGGCGCGGAACGTGTCGGTCACAAACTCCGGCGACGGGGTAGCCAGGAAGACGCCTCGGTTCGGGATACGCTCGCAGAGACCTTCAGAGGTCAGCATCGCGAACGCTTCGCGCAACGTGTTTCGCGAGACACCGAAGCGCTCAGCGAGAGCGACCTCGTTGAGCTTCTGTCCCGGGGCGAATTCGCCTCGGGAGATCGCTCGCCGGATTTCGGCGGAAACGTTGTGTGCAAGCATGGCATCCGTATGATCGTTCGGCGGTTGAAAAGGGGAAAAGGCCCTTTTTCCGCCCAGAGTTTCTGTGGACTCCGAGCAGTATAACCCATTCATTGTTGAACAATGTGAGACTCGACGAAAAGTCGTCGTGCCTTCTCATAATTTCGCCGTAATTCGGCTGTGTCCATACCGTGACCTGCGACTTCAAAAGTCAGAACATATCACCAAAATGGGGGGACGGGTGAAAGTATAAGAACTCGTCACCGTTGCCGACCTGCAAGTTATGTGACAAAATGCAACACATGGGAAAGTTCGGACATAATACCCGGCGGGGCGCGGCCACTCTCGTCGCCGCGGTGATCATGAGTGTGGCAACGCCTCACGTTGCGGTTGCTGCTGTGGGGCAGCCGGTGGTGGCCCTGGGTTCGTCGTCAAGCAGTGGCTTCCCGCGTCTGCCCGCGGTGGAGGTGCCTGACGGCGTGCGCGACGCGGCGGCGGTCTTCGGCATCTCGGTGCCGAAGCGGATCGACCTGGATCCGCGCACGAACCACGCCAAGGAGCAGGCGGCGAAGGTGCAAACGCGGACGGCCGTGCAGGAGGGCGACCTTGAGGCGCAGGTGGCGGCGCAATCGCGCGAGCAGCTGATCGCCCGCGGGCACAAGGAGGACCTCGAGGCCCAGCGCATTGCCAACGATTGGGCGCGCCAGGCGGTTGCGGGCGAGGCAGTCTTCACCGGCGACGTGGGCCGCGGCACCACCGCGACAACGCGCGGCACCGGCAACATCTACCGTCTCACCCCGACGCAGGCGGCGGAGCGGGTGTCCTACCTGACCAAGGACGAGCGCGTCCCGGCACTTGAGACGCAGCCGGCGGCGGAGCCGAAGCGCTTCGGCGTGGCCACCGCGCGTGATGGGGAGACGATCTACCTGGTGGAGTATTTCCTGAACAACTAGGGTGGCGGCATGATTTTGATCAACGTCCGTTTCAAGCCCCTGCCCGAGCACGTCGACAACTTCCGCGAGCTCGTCGACGAGTTCACGCGCGCCTCCCGCGCCGAGGAAGGCAACATCTTCTTCGACTGGTACCGCGCGACCGACAACCCCGACGAGTACATCCTGATCGAGGCATTCCAGGACGACGCCGCGGAGGCGCACGTCAATTCCCAGCACTTCAAGGACGCGCAGGAGTTCTTCCCGACGATTCTGAAGGAGACCCCGACGATCATCAACACGCTGATCGAGGGCAAGACCGAGTGGGACGAGATGGCGGAATTCCAGGTCCGCTAACCCCGGTTGTACGGTGGAGGCCATGAGCGAAGAGAAGAAGCCACCGAAGCTGTCGAAGAAGGCGTACGAGAAGGAGCTTCTCCGCCTTCAGGCAGAGCTCGTGGCCATGCAGCAGTGGGTCGTGGAAAACGGCGAGCGCCTCGTCATCGTGATGGAGGGCCGCGACGCCGCCGGCAAGGGCTCCGCCATCAAGCGCATCACCCAGTACATGAACCCGCGCACCTGCCGCATTGAGGCGCTGCCCAAGCCCACCGAGCGCGAGCAGGGCCAGTGGTACTTCCAGCGCTACATCGAACGCCTCCCCGCGGCCGGCGAGATCGTGATCTTCGACCGCTCCTGGTACAACCGTGCTGGCGTGGAGCGCGTCATGGGCTTCTGCACCTCGCAGGAGTACCGCCGCTTCCTGCACCAGGCCCCGATTTTTGAGCGTCTCCTGGTGGAAGACGGCATCATGCTGCGCAAGTACTGGTTCTCCGTCTCGGACGAGGAGCAGTACAAGCGCTTCGTCTCCCGCCGCGAGGATCCGCTGCGCCAATGGAAGCTGTCGCCGATGGACCTCGAATCCATCACGAAGTGGGAGGAGTACTCCCGGGCGAAGGACGAGATGTTCATCCACACCGACATCCCGTCGGCGCCCTGGTACACGGTGGAGAGCGAGGACAAGAAGCGCTCCCGCATCAACGTGATCTCGCACCTTTTGTCCACAATCCCCTACGAGCACGTCTCGCCGGATCTGCCCGAAATTCCTGAGCGCCCCGAGACCACCGACTACGAGCGCCCCCCGCGCGACGAGTTCCGCTACGTGCCGGATGCCGCCGCCAAGCTGGAGGAGCGCAAGGTAAGCAAGAAGCACAAGACAAAGAAGTAGCTAACGCTTCGGGTACCCGCGCGGGGTGGACACCGTTTTGTCGCGCGGGATCCAGAACCGCCACGGCGCGTCCGCGTTCTTCGAGATCCCGATGCGCGGCCCCGCCACCCACTCCGGTTCCTGCTCGCGCATGGTCAGCTGCACCGGGGTGCCGTTGTCGCCGAGCCCCAACCCGAGCGCCTGGCCCAGGTTCCCCGGCCCCCGCGCGAGGTTGTCAAAGGGGATCAGTGCCCGCTCGGGGCGCTGCCTACGCTCGCGCGCCAAGGCCTCTCCGGCAACGACCTCCCCGCCGCGCATCAGGCACCCTTGGCCCACGCCCTCCGGGGCGCACACGATGTTGCCGTTGTGGTGGATGCCGTACGAAAAGTAGACGTAGAGCCGCCCGGGCGGGCCGAACATCGTCGCGTTGCGGGCGGTTTTGCCGTTAAAGGTGTGGGCCGCCGGATCGTCCGCACCCAGGTACGCTTCGACCTCCGTCAAGCGGATGCTCACCCCGTTGTGCGTGATCACGCACCCCAAAAGCTGCGGGGCGACGACGTCGGCGGGTTGGGAAAAGTCGATCATGAAAGCCACCGCGCAAGCGTATCGACGACTCCGTCATCACCATTCGTCCCCACCACCTCATCCGCCACCTTCTTCACGTCCTCGTGAGCGTTGCCCATGGCGAACGCGCGGCCGGCGACGCGCAGCATCGGCAGGTCGTTCAGGTAATCCCCGAACGCGGCGGTGTCCTCTTGTGCGACGCCAAGTGCGTCGGCCAACTCCAGCAGCGCGCGGCCCTTGTCTGCTTCCGGATCCATGAGGTCGAGCCAGTGTTTGGAACTGACCACCGCGGACAGCTCCGGAACGCAGTCCTGCACCCAACCCAGTGCGTCGGCCTCGGCGTCGGATTCGACGTAGAGGGCGATTTTGACGGTGCGGTTCAATGGGGCGTCGAGAAGCGAGGGCGCTGTGTCACGCGCGGCGTAGTACTTATCAATCTCTCGGTGCACCTCGTCCGGCAGGTCCGGCAGCGTGTAGGCCACATCCGGGGTGCACACCACGGCGTGGGCGCGAAACGGCGCGTTGGGGAGCTGGGCGAGGAGGCGCGCCACGGGCTCGGCGGGAAGCGGGGTGGTGGAGATGACTTCGCCGGAAAGCCACACCACCGCTCCGTTTTCCGCGATGAACGCCTCCGGCGCGTCACGCTCGAACATCTCGCGCAGCGTGGCCAGTTGGCGCCCCGACGCCGGCGCGAGCGTGACTCCTAGTTCGTGGGCGCGGCGCAGCTGGGCCCAAAACCCGTCGGGCACGCGGCCCTCCGGAGTGAGCAGCGTGCCGTCCATGTCCAGAGTGATGAGACGGGGAGCAGATTGCATCCCACGATGCTACTGCGGGTAGCGGGTGTGATGTGGAACACTGGGCCCATGAGCGAACAACATGTGATCACTTCCGCGATGAGTACGCGATGAACGTCGACATCGCCAATTACCCGAAGCCCTACATTGCGCTGTGCAACGGTGTGGTGATGGGCGGCGGGATCCTCGGCACCGATGTATGCCTCCACCTCTGTGAGCCGGATGCTGACTCCGTGCATGGTGATCACACACCCAAGTAGCTTTGGTGCAACGACGTCTGCTGGCTGGGAAAAATTGATGGAAACATTCATTGCTACCAATATTGCCGCTTTGTCGCGCTGTGGCTACCTGGGTGAGGCTGGGTTAGAGAAATTTCGCCAGCATGTCCTGTACTGCCGCGCGAACTGTCGGTTGAGTGGCAAACGCCGCGCCGCCGAGCACAGCGAGAACGCCGATCACAATGCCGGCAATTGCGCCTGGTGGCAGGTGGCCCTGAGATGACTTGGGGGTCTCCTGTTCTTTGAACAGGACGTTGAGATCAACTCCCGAGTCCTTCAATACCGTGCCCTTGGGGTAGTGGGCCAAAGATTTGGCCAAGCCCGTATCCGATGTGGTTTCACGGTCAAGCTCCTTGACGGCTGCGGGAGCCTTGATCTCGTTTTCCAGAGTGAAGGTGACCAAGGGTTCATCGTCGCCCTCCTCGGAAACCGGTTTGTAGGTGTGGTTAGCCACGCCGCTGAGCTTGTAGTCACCGAAAAGTGTCGCATTCTTGCCGTCGACTTTGAGCTTCAAATCCCAGTACTTGACGTCTACTGCCCAGCCCTCGACGCCACCGACGTTCTTATATCCCTGCACATGTGCAGAGCCATCAAGGTCGAACGTCCATGTGCCATCGGTGTGGGTCGCGGCAGTGATAGGGAACGTGAACTTCAAGTTTTCGCTGTCCCACGATGCGCCTTCTTCTGCAGTGGCCTGGCCCTTGCCGCGAATCACAGCTTGTTTGAGGAATGGCTTGGAGATAGACCACGCGAAGCTTCCTGACTCAATCGTGGAAGCAGTGGAAGCAGTGGAAGCCGTAGCCGGGGAAGCTGCAAACACGAGGCCTGTGCCAACCGCAAGTGCGGTGCAAAGAGCAACGAAACGGGGAGAAAACATAGGAGAACTCCTTCTAGTGGCGGATAGGAAGAGCCCGCCTCGGCAGACGGATAAGGGACCGCATTCTCTGTGTCGTCCGAGGCAGGAAGCCTGTAAGGGGCTTAGCGTTTGAGCAGGTTGGCTGGCGGCTGTGTGAGCTGGAGGATATCTGCCACGCCTTTTGTCAATGCTGCAAGGGTGAGTACTAAGCCGATCGTAGAAATCAACAACGCGACCATGTGGGTTGCGGTCGCTGCCGGTGATCCTTTCTCCGTTGATGACATGGTGTCCACGGAGCTCGGGACATCTTCGGGCTGTTCGCTACCTGTGGCAAAGGGTGTGAGCGAAAGCGCTACCGCGAGGACCGTGCCAGCTGCAAGAGTGCGGTGCATTAGAGCGGCAGGAACTGGGTGAGAATGGCCTGTACCTCGGGCAGCGTCGCCGCGAACGCCAGACCGCCGACGATGACCAGAATGCCAATGACAATGCCGGCGATAGCTCCCGGGGACAACACGTCATCCTTCGGGTTTTCCGGCTTCGGGGCCTCCGGTGACGGTTTGGAAGTCTCCGGTGACGGCTTGGAAGTCTCCGGGGCGGGCTTGGGAGCTTCCGGGGCGGGCTTGGGAGCAGTCTTGAACTCGAGGTTGACGGCGACCTTGCTGTCTTCAATCGGCTTGCCCACCTCATAGCTGGCGCCGAAGATGTCTACACCGAACTCGGTCATTTTGGTCGGGGTGAACACGAGTTCCTTCTTGCTGCCAGCGACGGGCTTCGGAGCTTCCTTCACCTCAAAGGTGACGATAGGCTTATCGTCACCGGTGGAGGTGGTGGGCTCGCTTCCCGGCATGCTGCCCTTGCGGGTGTAGTCGGCCTGCAGTTGACCAGTGTTTCCGTTGATCACAATCTTGAAGTCAGACATCTTGATGTCCATGGCACCCTTGTGGCCCACGATGCTGATCGCACCGTCGAGGTCGATGGTGCCCTCACCCTTGTCGTTCAGGGCGGTGTCTTTGGTGTTGACAGGGAGTCTGAAGTCGATGAGCTTGCCGTCCTTCTCCACTTTTTCCGCGCCGTCGGTGGTGGTGATGGCGCCAGCGACGAACGGGGTCTGCACGTAGCGCAGGAAGGATTCCTTGATGTTCCAAGTAGCGGCGCCAGACTGGATTTCCGGAGCGGCGGCGGACGCGGCCGGTGCGAGAAGCGATGTCGATCCCACGGCGGCAGCTGTGAAGAGAGCGAGAGTAGAGGTGCGAGACATCCGAGTTCCTTTCTCGATGGTTGCGAGTGATCCTAGTGGATTAGGTAATGCTTACCTTATGAAAGTTAGGTTTACCTTGTCACCCTTAGGGGGTGGTGGGGGTAGCCTTATCGAGCGCTGGTGGCCGCGGCGGGAGAGACGAACACGCGGCCGTCGAATCGAGAAACAGCGATAGGCCAGTCGTAGACATCGCTGAGCACGTCGGCTGAGTACACCTCGTCCACCGGGCCGGAGGCGGCCACTGTTCCGGATTTCAAGCACACGACACGGTCGCAATAGCGCGCTGCGAGCTGGAGGTCGTGCAGCACCACGACTACTGCCACGCCCTTCGCAGCCAACCCACGGACTACGCCCATGGTCTGCTCCTGGAAGCGAACGTCCATGGCTGCGGTTGGCTCATCTAGAAACACCACAGGCGTCTGCTGTGCTAGCACCCTGGCAAAAGCTGCGCGCGCCCGTTCGCCGCCTGAGAGTGTCACCACCTCTCTGTCTTGCAGGTGCGTTATACTGGTGGTTTCCAAGGCTGCGTTGACAATCGCGGCATCGTCGGGCCCGGCGCCCCACGGGTGGCGCCCCATCTCCACCACATCGCGGACCAGGAACGAGAACGCCACGCCTACGTCCTGCAGCATCACGGCTCGCGTGCGGGCAAGCTCAAGCGCGCTACTAGCTGCGGCGTCCTTGCCCCCAACTTCCACTCGTCCTGCGGCTATGGGGATGTCGCCTGAGAGGGCGGCAAGGAGTGTGGACTTGCCCGCACCGTTCGGGCCGATAAGCCCGGTCACTTGGCCAGCATGTGATTCCATAGTCACGCCGTTGAGAATCGTGCGGCCTTGCTTGATCACGGTCACGCCGTGTGCGCGGATACTCACAGCTCGTGGTTCTTTCGCAACATCTGCCGCAGCAGGATAAAGAAGGTGGGTCCACCGATAAGCGCGGTAAAGATACCAATGGGCAAGTCGGCGAATGGGATAACGGCGCGGGCAAAAATGTCCCCAGCACTGATGAGGAGCGCTCCACCCAAGGCGGAAGCTGGCAGCAGAACCACGTTTGAAGGGCCAATCGCAGTGCGCACGATGTGGGGAACCACGAGCCCGACAAAGCCGATTAAACCGGCGAATGACACTGCCGCCGCTGTCAGCAATGTCGAGAGCACAATCGCCGCCATCCGCAGCCGAGAAACGTTGATGCCTACATGCTGGGCAGCTTGGTCCCCGAGTGCGAGGATGTCTAGTCTGCGCCCCAGTAGCATAGCGAGGGCGAGGGTCACAACCACGAGACTCGCCACAGCCCCGGTTTGCGCCCAGCTCGCACCGGCAAGTGTGCCCATCTGCCAGAAAATGATTTGCTCGCGGGCGGTAGTGGGGGCCATGAACGTCAGTAGTGCAATCATTGCGCCGCAGATCGCGTTCGCGGCGATGCCCACAAGGATGAGGCTGAGCACGCGCACCTTCCCTCCGGAGCGTGAGAGCTGGTACACCACGGTGGCGGCTATCGTCCCGGAGACGAAGGCGAAAACCGGCACCGTCATCGTGCCGAATGCATTGAAACCGAACACCAGCGCCGTTGCCGCGCCTACTCCGGCGCCAGTGTTCACGCCGATCACGCTCGGTTCCGCAAGCGGGTTGGCAAACACGGCTTGCATGAGCGCTCCACCCACGCCCAACGCAGCCCCGACGAACAAGCCGAGCACAAGCCGGGGCAGGCGAATCTGCCACACCACCGATGCATCCAGAGTTGTGGCGGACATTGGACCTGCAGCGATGATCGGCCATATCTCACCGGGCGCGAGCTCGAACTGGCCCACTAAGACGGATGCCACTGCGGTTGCCACTAACAGCGCCGTTGTTACCGCGAAAAGAATGACTCGGCCACGGCGGCGGGTTTGAAAGGCGGACAACTGGGAGCTCACTCGCCCTCCCCATAAAGGGCGTGGGCGGCGCGAAGCAAGAGTTCACCAGTTTGGGGACCAAAGGCTAACGAGTCGCCGTCGGGGAGCGAAAGTACCCGCTTGTGCTGGCCAGCTGTTGTTTGAGCGACGCCGGGGCGCTGCAGCAGGCCCTCCACATCGCCGGTGGATTTGAGCCCGCCATTCATCATCACAAACACTTCCGGGTTGACCTCGGCGAGGGCCTCCGGGCTAGCGGGGGATGAGGTGCCGATGCCATGTTGCGTGTTCACATCCACGCCGCCAAGTGCCTCAATTAGATCTTGGGTGCCGTCCTCGCCGCCCAGGAGGTAGAACACGCCGCCAGTGCCGCGGGCATAGAGGAAGGACATACGCAGCGGCTCTTCCGGCTTGACGGCCACGATCGCGGCGAGGGCTTCATTCAATTCCCGCTGGCTGCGCTCGGCGAGCAGCCGGCCAGCCTCCGGTTCGCCTACCACGGTGGCGACGTTGATGATGTCCTGCGCCATCGACGCCATCGAACGAGTCGGTTCCATCACCACCGTGGTCACACCTGCCGCGCGGATTTGGTCGATGGCCTCGAGGGGGCCGACGGAGTGGTCCACAATAACCAGGGTTGGCCGGAGGTTCAGGATGGCTTCGACGTTCAGGGAGTGCCCGTTTTCGGTAACTACGGGCAGATGACTTAACGACGCTTCGGCCGAACTCACCGTCCGCCCCACAAGATTGTCCGCTAGCCCAACCCCGCGTAGCGTCTTCGTGTAAGAGCCGTATATGTCGAGAGCCAGGATACGGGAGGTGTCAGTGACCGTAACGTTGTAGCCGTCTGCGTCCGTCAGTTCCACCGGCAGTGCGTTCTGCCGCGGCACGTTCACTGGTTCCACTTCAGAAATCTCGGTGACCATGGCTACACCTTGAGCCTGGCGTGGATCACCCGCCTTCTCAAGCGATTCTGCGAGTTGTTGTGTCTCCACCTGCACCGGGTTATCCCAAGCAGCGCAACCGGTGAGGGCCAGGGTCGCCGCCAGTGCGGCTGAGGTAAGGGTTTTCTTGATGGTCATGGCGTCTCTCTCCGTTATGCGGTCATTGCGAACCTGGTCAGGGCGCCACCGGCACCGATAAGCGAAGCGGCGAGCAGCAGGAGTTTGGAGATCGTAGCGTCGTCCCACCCGCCGATGGCAGCGGGGTCATTTCCTGTCACATTTTTAATCTGGAACTTGCCGCCTTCAGGCTGTTGCGCCGAGGCCACAGTTTCGGCGTCCTCCACGTTGTCGAAGACAGAACCGGCAGCGGGGGAGTTACTTCCAGTCACCGAAGTGCCGAGCTTTGCCTGCGCATCCGAACCGCCACTACGTAGTTTGGCAGCGTCGCTTGCGAGGCCGCCTTTGCCAGTTGCCGCCGCCATATTGGCGCTGCCCTGGCCCTGCGCGCAGTTGGCGGTGCCGCCGAGTTGGGCATTAAAGCTGATCGGGTCCAGAGGATCGCCAGGCGGGTAGAACTGCCCAAAGGCCTCCGCGCCAACGTCAGTGAGCGATGCGGTGGCGGTGCCGGATGCTGCCGAATCAGTGATGTTGAGATCGGTGAATGAGAGGTTCGCGATCGCGATGCGTCCGAAGTCGTTTGCTTTCCCCTCGGTGCTATTCGATGAGGCGTTGAGAATGATCTGCCCGCTGTTGCCGTTGAATTGGATCTCCATGTTTGAAAAACGCGTGTCCAAGACACCGCCATGGCCGGTGAAGCGGATGGTGCCCGGAAACAGAATGGAGCCGGAACGCGCCGCAGTATCGACGGCGCCGGCGTTTCCGTTGAACGTAAAACCGCTACCGTCATCGCCCACGCCAGTCAGTTCCCATGCGCCTTTGGCAATGTTGCCGCGGATGTAAGTGCGGAAGGATTGGCGCACGCCCCATCTCGCTTCTGCGCTGGTAACACCCCGGGATGTAGCCGCGGCGCAAACGCCGTCCGCGGACCCGTTAGTAGCCGCTCCATTTCCTGCTGGCGAGCCGCCCGAAGCCCCCGTGGAGCCTGGAGTTCCTGCGGTCGGCGTATTGCCTGTCGTTTTGAGGGGCGCGGCAACCCCGGAACGTCCCGAGGCCACTGGTGCTGCTGGTGCTGGCGGAACGGCCGAAGCTGCCACAGGCGCAACGGCCGCAGCAGCAGGCGCCGCTGGTGTAGGTGGGGCGGGGTTCACGCGGTTATAGAGGGAATCGCCGCTCTTTAGCAGATTCTCTGTATTCACTAGCAGGCCATTGACCTCGATGAGTGTGTCGTTGACCTCCGCGAGCAAACCAGCGGCTCCGGTTGGGGTCTTCGATCGGTTCGCGGTGGCCGTACCACCGGCGCCGTCTCCGAGAGATAGCTCAATGTTGAGCGGATCGAGCGCCTCTCCCGCTTCATAGAAACCGCCGAAAATCTCCGCGCCGTTGGAGGTGAGGGATACTGTGCCTGAGATTGTGGTGTGGGCAGCGGAGAAGTCGGGTGCCTGGGCTAAGGCAATGGTGGCGAGCGTTTCCTGGCGCCCCTCCCGCACGGTGCCGGTTGCGTCCATCCCCTCGAACTTGCGCGAGATGTAGTCCACCCGGAGCTCCCCTTGGGTTCCGTCGATTACCACGGTTGGGTTACGCAGCAACATGTCGAGTGCCCCATTGTGGCCGGTGAAATGCACCTCCCCTGCGAAAGTAATTTGGCCCGACGCTGTAGAGCTGATCGTGGAGGAGTCAAGGGGGAATTGGAATGTGTTCCCCGAACGGCTCGCGCCGCCCCCAGTTGTGATCGTGCCTTTAGCTACGCCAGTTTCAATGTATTTTCGGAAGGATTCTCGCACGCCCCAGCTCATGGTCGCTGCGGACACCGTTCGGTGAGTAGTGGCGGCCTGTGCCGCGGTATGGGGGGATGCAATCAGAGTGGGACCGAAAGCGATAGTGGTGAACGTGAGGAGACAGGCAGCGGTGGCTGACACGCATACTTGGCGGATGTTCATAGTTCCCTCGGAGGTTTTGGAAAACAACACATTGTTAGGTTAACCTTAGCTAACTAAGGTAAGGGTTGCGAAATAAAGGGGGTGGCCCCATGGCCGCTAGCTCTCTCGATGAACCGGTGACTGAGTCGATTCCAGTTGCTCCTGCTGAGGGGCAGGAGAAGATGGGTTACCTAGCCCGATTCGCCACGTGGGAGCGCGCGCTCATCGCGCTGGTCGTAGGCGTGATCGCGTTCGGAGGGGCTACGGGCAACATCTGGGTGGCATTTCCTGCCTGTGTGGTGATGGTGGCTACCATCTTTGGGCTGGCCGCTACGCCACGCCGGAAGCACTCGGTGCACCGAGTGGACAAGCGTGCCGGGGTGATCCTCGGGGTAGCTTGGGCGGCCGTAGTTATTGTCATTGCGCTCGTGCTTTTCTTTGTTCCAGCTAGTCTCGCGCTTACCGGAGGGGTGGCCGCAGCGTTGCTGGCTGCGGCCGTGGTATGGGGTGCGATCGCGTACGCGGACCGCCCCGCACACAACTAAAATCCGCGGCTTTCGGAAAGGTCGCGGAATACCGCCTGGTTCAAGTCGAAAACATGCTTCGCCGTCTCGATCAGTCGCACGCGCTCATCCCCTGTGAGCTGCATCGCATCCAGTGACGCCTTGTATTGGGCGCGGTAGGGCGGGATTTTGCCGACGGCAGAAAAATCGTAAAAGTGCAGCTCATCCTCGGTGAGCTCGTACTCTTTCCGGAAGACGCGGGCGAGCACCTGCCCGCCGGCAATATCACCGAGGTAGCGCACGTAGTGGTGTGCCACGACCTCCGGGCCATTGTCTGCGCCCAGCGAATCCAGCTCCGCGGCGTAGCGTTTCGTTGCTTCCAGCGGCTCTGCATCGCGCCAGTTTCCGCCGGTCAATGCTTCGAGGTCTTCCGTTATGGCCACAACCCGCTCGAGGCGCTCGTCGGCAATAAGCGCAACTCCGGGATGTTTAGACGCCCTGCGAACTGCCGCCTCCAGTGCGGAATAGATGTAGAAGTACTGCAATGTCAACTCAGCCACCGCACTGCGATCCAGTTGGCCTTTGCCCAGAAGCGCCATGAAGCGCGAGTTTTCTGCGCTCTCGTGCGCCGTCGCAGTCTGCTCCTTGAGGGCGACCGAGAGCATTTCGCTAGCTGTGGGAATGGTCGTGGTCATGATGCCTCCACAAGATCGGGACGTTCTAAGATCATTCTATAGGATAGGCTTACCTTACTTCAATTTGGGTGGTGCTAGATCTCTTTCGCCAACCAATGCGATGTGGAACACTGGCATGCATGACTACACCGGATGATGAAAAAGTCCTCACCGAGGTTCAGGGCGCCACCGGCGTGATCACGTTGAACCGCCCCCAGGGACTGAACTCCATGGACTACGACATGATCAAGGCCATCGATGCCGCGTTGCGCGACTGGGCCACCGACGATGCGGTTGAGCAGGTGGTCATCCACTCAGCCATTAAGCATTTCTGCTCCGGTGGCGACGTAAAGTTCGCCCGCCAAACGATCCTGGACGGACAAGCGGAGCTGGTGGATGAGTTCTTCGCCGTCGAATACGCGATGAACAACTTCCTAGCGGAGTTCCCGAAACCGCACATCGCCCTGGTCAAGGGGGTAAACATGGGTGGCGGCATGGGGGTGTCCGCACTTGGCTCGCACTTCGTAGTTGAGGATGGGGCGTTCGCGTCTATGCCGGAGATGAACATCGGCTACATCACGGACGTAGGCATGAGCTGGAAATTGCAGCATCTACCTGGCCACGAGTCGAAGAACCTGGGCAAGTTCCTCGGGCTCACCGGCTACCGTCTCACACCGGAGGACATGATGGTCCTCGGTCTGGCCACCCACCGCGTCGAGTCCGTGGACGCACTTCTGGATAGCGTGATCGAGCACGGCGTTGCCGCTCTGCCCGAGCCGGAGAAAGTAACCGACGCACCCATTACCCGCTGGTTCGACGAGATCGAGCGCACCTTCGACGGATCTTGGGCGGAGATTCAGGCCTGCCTGGACGACGCCGACCCGGAGTTCGCCGAGCTGGTCCGTGAGCTGACAGCGAAGGCGTCGCCGACCGCGCTGGTCGCTGCCGCCGAGCTTTTCGAGGCCAACGCGAACCTGGACCTTTCCGCAGCGCTGGAAAACGAACGGGTGTTGGGCGAGCTGATTCGCCGGGAGCCGGACTTCGCCGAAGGCGTGCGCGCGGTGCTGGTGGATAAGGACCAGGCCGCGTCGTTCGCCCCGCAGCCCGATCCGGAGAAGTACCGCGCGGTGCTGACCTAGAAACCGTTCAGCTTCACCAGGCCGGTGTGGACCGCGCCTGCACCAAGCGCCGCAAGCAGCGCGGCGAGGGTGCCCACGATGATGGCGATAATGCCAGCGGTGGAGGATCCGCGCTGCGAGGCCGGCTTGTCCTCTGGCGTGGGCTTGGTCTCCCCGCCGAGGTTCGGGCGCGCCTTCGAGTGATCGGAGGTGCTGCCCAGCGGCAGGCAGTCGGCCAGCTCATCGATGGTGTAGAACATCGATGCGTCCGCCACCGGCTGGCAGCCGGCGTGGAACGGGATCTCGACCTCGTTGTAGAGCATGCGCACCAGGGTGACGCCCTCGTCGTTCTGGAACGCGTCCCACTGAATGTTCGCGCCCATCGGCGAGACCTTGTCGCCGCGCCACGCGGAGTTGTCGTAGGACATAACCGCGTCAGCCGGGACCGCCTTCTCGGAACCGGGCAGCTTCAAAAGCGCCGCGAGCGGGATGATGGTCTCGGCGTGGCCGAAGCGGTACTCGGCGGCGATGTCGCCACCGTTCGCACGGTCCTGCACACCCTTGATCATGTGGTTGAGCAGGGGAGCAAAGTTGTCGTACGCGACGGTTTGGCCCTCGATTGCCGGGCCCTTCTGGTAGTAGTCCTCCACGTCCAGCAGGTAGGCGAAGACTGGGCCGTCGGTATCGTCCATGTACTCGTGGAAGATCCAGCCTTCCTTCGGCTTCGCCGCCTCGCGCTCGAGGGCGGGGGCGATGATGTAGAGGTTGTAGAACTGCAACGCGGCGTCGACAATCCCCTCTACCTTCTTGGAATCGTCGTTGCGGCCGACGAATGTCTCCTTGCCCGATGCGAGATCGGCCATGAACTCCGGCGCGAAGATCTTGCCCAGCAGCGTGTTCGCAGCCTCTTTCGACTCCGGTTTGTCGTAGGCCTCCTGCACCTTGGCCTCAAGCACCTCGCCGTCCTTCCACGCCGAGTACGCCTTGTAGCTGTCCGACTTCTTGTCCTTGTGGGCGTAGAGAAGGTCCTTGCGGGTCTCAAGGTTGACGGTGCCGTTGTCGGTGCCGTCCACCAGGTGCGAGGCGAGCGCCGGGTTCACGGACAACAGGCCGTTGCCGAACTGCTGACCGGACTCGATCGCGCGGTCCTCGCCGGAGGACATGAACTTCACCTTGTCGTTGTCGCTTGCGGCGACGCGGTCGAGGAAGGCCGTGTTGCGGGCGGCGTTGCGCACGCCGATGCCGCGCAGTTCCTCACGGCCGAACGTGGTCAGGTTGCCGTAGCCTGGCTCGCCCGGGCCGGTGAGTTCCTCGTTGACCTTGATCATCGCCTCAACCTGCGGGATGAGACGCTCGCCGAGCTCCGTGAGCTGACCCCGCTCCTGCGCGGCCTCAAGCATCTGCTGCGCTAAATCGTCGTACTTGAAGCTGGACAAGCCGCGGGAACCGTGGCGGTTCACCGAGGTGGTGTAGATCTGCGCAAAGCCTGCCGGCGCCTCGCTGTAGGAAGAGATCGGCGCCGCGGGGGAGTACGGCTGCTTTGTGGAGTAGTAGGTGGCCGCGTCCGCCGCGGAAGCGGTGGGGGTAGCGACGAGCGGGGCGGTGAGAGCGGCGGCTGCTGCAATGGCGGCGACGCGGCGGGACATGGCATCTCCTTGGTGAGAACGGGGTAATAGTGGTGAGAACGGGGTAATAGTGACGCCCCAACGGTAGGACCGCGAGATAGCCACGAGGTGAACCGCACGTGAACATCACGGGGGAAAATGTGGCGCGGTCGCGGGCGCCGGCCGGTAGGATAGGGGAGGTTCTGGGGCCAAATTCGCCCCCGTTTCCCACATTTTTCATTCCACGCACTACCACTTCAAGGAGCGTTCGTGACCGAGTCAGCTATCACCCGCGACGATTGGAACACCAAGCTGGAGCTCGCGCAGCAGATGCTGCCGCTGATCAGCCGCTTGCACCGCGAGCACAACGCTGCGACGTCCATTTACGGGCGTCTCCTCGTGGGGGTCACCGACATCGACATTATTAAGGCGCACCGCTACGCCCGCCGCATCGACGAGCAGGAGCTGCCCCTCGACGAAACGCTGCCGATCCTGCGCGAGCTGGTTGAGATGGACCTGGGCACCGCCTCGATCGACCTCGGCCGCCTCGCCGCTGACTTCCGCGCCGAGGGCGGGGAGCTGCGCCCGTTCCTGGAGCGCGAGCTTGCCGACGTCATCGGTGCATCCTCCGATCTCGAAGCCCGCGACGTTGTGCTTTACGGCTTCGGCCGCATCGGCCGCCTTTTGGCACGCATCCTGATCGCCCGCGAGGCGATGTACGGCGGCGTGCGCCTGCGCGCGGTGGTGGTGCGCAAGAAGGGCGACGAGGACATTGTGAAGCGCGCCTCCCTGCTGCGCCGCGACTCCGTTCACGGCGCCTTCAACGGCACGATCACCGTTGACCAGGAGAAGAACATTATCTGGGCCAACGGCACCCCGATCCAGATGATCTACGCCAACAGCCCGTCGGAGATCGACTACACCGAGTACGGCATCAACAACGCCATCGTGGTGGACAACACCGGTGCGTGGCGCAACCGCGAAGGGCTGTCCCAGCACCTCGAGTCCAAGGGCGTGGACCGCGTCCTCCTCACCGCGCCGGGCAAGGGCGACATCCCGAACATTGTCTACGGCATCAACGAGGACATGATCGGCGACGACAAGATCCTCTCCGCCGCGTCCTGCACCACCAACGGCATCACCCCGGTGCTGAAGGTGATCGACGACAAGTACGGCGTCAAGCACGGCCACGTGGAGACGGTCCACTCCTACACCAACGACCAGAACCTGGCCGACAACTTCCACAAGGGTCCCCGCCGTGGCCGCGCCGCAGGGCTGAACATGGTGCTCACCGAGACCGGCGCCGCCAAGGCCGTGGCCAAGGCGCTGCCGGACTTCGCGGGCAAGCTCACCGGCAACGCCATCCGCGTGCCCACGCCGGACGTCTCCCTCGCGGTGCTGAACCTCGACCTGGAGCAGGAGGTGGAGAAGGAGGAGGTGAACAACTTCATCCGCCGCATCTCCACCGAGTCGAACCTGCGCCAGCAGATCGACTACGTGAACTCCCCGGAGGTCGTATCCACCGACCTGCTGGGCACCACCCACGCCTCCGTGGTGGACGGCCTGGCCACCATCGCTTCCGGCAACCACCTCGTGCTCTACGTCT
>ERZ1031260.2-NODE-2-length-123681-cov-43.701179_pt1 | contig 123681 bp, 100 predicted proteins | sample MGYA00517287_ERZ1031260 | MGnify/ENA primary metagenome ERZ1031260 (study PRJEB33718, sample SAMN03159811) | human skin metagenome | collected 2014-02-25 | study: EMG produced TPA metagenomics assembly of the PRJNA266117 data set (Human skin bacterial metagenome... | reverse complement strand
TCTGCCTTGGCACCTTCGAGTGCGACGGGTTTGGTTTGGCCGGGGCCGAAGGCGCCGTAGTTCTGGCCGATGATGCGGTCTGCGAGGGTGAGGTTGTCCCAGTCGGCGGGCACGTCGCGGGTGATGCCGTTGTAGGTGTAGGTGTAGCCCTCGTGGGAGTAGTCGAAGATGGCGTTGTCGCCGACCTGGTACTTGTAGTTCATCACCGAGTGGTACGCCGGATCGTGGGTCGCAGCGGGGAGGCCCTCAACGTGGTCAGCGGCACCGTTGTGGCGAAGGCCCAGGTTGTGGCCGAACTCGTGGAGGATGGTGTTGCGCAGCTGTTCCTGAGTGGTCATGCGGGAGTGGTTGGCCACGTAGAAGGCACCGGTGCCGATGGTGGCGTTGCCGGTGGCGAAGTCGCCGGGGTTCATCTGGTCGCCGATGATGCCGAGGCGGAAGATGTTTTTGCGCTCGCCGAGGTCCGCACGGTTTTTCAGCAGGGTCTGTGCCACGCTCTTGCCGTTGAAGTAGTAGGGCGCGTACGCCACGGTCTCACCGCCGAAGGTCTCGGTGTAGTTCGGGATGTTGGTGTACACCTCGCCGGCGTCGATGAAGAGGTTGATGCCGTTGTCGTCGAAAAGCTGCACCAGATCATCCAGGATCTCCGGGGTGGGGGCGTAGGACTTGCCGTTGGTCTCCTGCATCCAGTTCAGCTGGAGGAAGACATCGGGGGTGTCGGGGTCTGCGCCCCAATCAGGCAGCGGGATTTCGGTGCCGTCTTTGAGGATGACGCCGCGGGTTTCCCACTCGTCGGGGATGCCGTCGTGATCGGAGTCGAGCTGGTTCTGCACACCGTGCTCAATATCGACGACGACCTCGTTACCGGCGTCGTGGGCGAACGCAGGCGTTGCGCCGAGGGCGAGTGCGGCGGTGAGTGCGGCTGCGGTGATGTTGCGGATCGTGGTGTGCATCTCGGCGGTTCCTTCTTTGTTGTGGTGGGCGCTTGCCCGGCTTCGTTGTTGTTGCCCCCAACTTTATGCAGCCGATATGCGCAGGTAAACCGGTCGCTCGACGCACCCGTTTTGTTCAACACCCAAACCGGATTGTTCAACGCTTTCACCCCTCACACGCTGCGGATTGTTCAACGCTTCCCCCACCCACCGTGGACCCCGGCGGGGTTTGTTCAACGATCAAAGCGGCCGCGGCGACGGATGGTTGAACAATCTCCATACATGCATAATTTGCACTCTCAGGTGTAAACCCAACCCGGCACAGCTCACACACGCGCGACCTGCCATTTTCAGCCAGTTCTTAACCGGAGCAGTTCTCAGGTTCACACCCCAAGGGGCGGATTGTTCAAACATCGGTGGAGGTCAGCGGATTGTTCGACAATCCAAACCACCTCACTACCCCCGCTTTTTACCCCCGTTCCTAGAGCAACGACGTCTAAGCAACGAAAAGGCCCCCTGCGCACAGGGGGCCGAAGGCTCGTCGATAAGCTAGCGGGCTTTATTAGACATGGTGAAGCGGACGCCGCCCACGAGGTCGGCGATCGCGTTGTACATGACCACCGTTAGCGGCGCCATGATCGCTGTGAACACCACGCCGGTGAGGCCGAGGACGGCCGCGGCGATCATGGCCAGGCGCATGTCCACGACCTGGTCGCCGCCGACGCCGCCGATCAGCGAGTTCACGGAGTCGACAACCCCGGCGCGCTCCAGGCCGTAGTAGACGAGGGCGGCGCCAAGCATCCACGCGATGAACGCGACGAGGGACAGAAGCGTCGCCACCTTAAATACGGACGCGGCGCTAAAGCTGCGGATGGTCACTTTGCGGGCGGCCACGACTTACTCCTCGTCCCCATTGGACTCGCCGGCCTCATCGGCCTCATCCCACGCCTCACCTGCGTAGCCGAGCTCGGGCTTGTCGTCCTCGAGCGTCTTCTCGCCCTTCGCCACGGCGGTGGCTTCTTCCTCGCCCTCGTCCTCGACGTTCTTGTCAATTGCGAGGAGCTCGACGCCGTCGGCAAGGTCCACGAGGCGCACGCCCATGGTCGCGCGTGACGACGGCCGGATTTGCACCACCTCGGTCCGAATCACCCCACCGGCGGAGGTGATGGCGAAGATCTGGTCCTCCTCGTCCACCGCGAGCGCGCCGATGAGCTTGCCGCGCTTCGGGGTGTACTTGAAGGTCATGACACCCATGCCGCCGCGGCCTTGGACGTTGTATTCCTCCATCGGGGTGCGCTTGCCGTAGCCGCCCGAGGTGGCCACGAGCAGGTAGGCCCCGTCCTGCACAACCGTCATGGTGAGCAGCTGGTCATCGCCACGGAAGCGCATGCCCTTGACGCCGGCGGTGGCGCGGCCCATGGGGCGCAGCTGCTCGTCGTCGGCGCTGAAACGGATCGCCTGGCCCTGCTCAGACACGAGCAGGATGTCGTCGGACTCGCTGGCCAGCGCCGCACCGATGAGCGCGTCGCCCTCGTTCAGGTTGATGGCGATCAGGCCGGCGGAGCGCGCGGACTCGTAGTCGGTCAGGCGCGACTTTTTCACCCGGCCATCGCGAGTCGCCAGCACCAGGTACGGCGCGTCCTCGTAGGAGCGGATCTGGATGATCTGCGCGATCTTCTCCTCCGGCTGGAACTCCAGCAGGTTGGCCACGTGCTGGCCGCGCGCGGTGCGGCCAGCCTCCGGCAGCTCGTAGGCCTTCAGGCGGTAGACGCGGCCGAAGTTGGTGAAGAACAGGATCCAGTCGTGCGTGGAGCAGATGAAGAAGTTCTTCACCACGTCATCCTGCTTCAGCTCGGCACCGCGCACGCCCTTGCCGCCGCGCTTCTGGCTCTTGTAGGCGTCCACCTTCGTGCGCTTCGCGTACCCCGTGGCAGTGATGGTGACGACCACGTTCTCGCGCGCGATGAGGTCTTCCTCGGTCACGTCGCCGGTGGCGGCAACGATCTGCGTGCGTCGCTCGTCGCCATACTTATCGACGATCTCCGTCAACTCCTCGCCCACAATCTGACGCTGCCGTTCGGGCTTGGCCAGGATGTCCTTGTAGTCGGCGATCTGCTCCTCAATGGCGGCCAAGTCGTCCACGATCTTCTGGCGCTCCAGTGCGGCCAGGCGGCGCAGCTGCATGGCCAGGATCTCGTTGGCCTGGATCTCATCCACGTCGAGCAGGTCCATCAGGCCTTGGCGGGCATCATCGACGGTCGGCGAGTTCCTGATCAGCGCGATGACCTCATCGAGTGCGTCCAGCGCCTTGACCAGGCCGCGCAGGATGTGGGCGCGCTTCTCGGCCTCATCCAGGCGGTACTGGGTCCTGCGGACGATGACCTCGATCTGGTGCTTGACGTAGTAGCGCAGCATCTGGTCGAGGCGCAGCGTGCGCGGGACACCATCAACGATCGAAAGCATGTTGGCGCTGAAGTTCGTCTCCAGCTGCGAGTGCTTGTACAGGTTGTTCAGCACGACACGCGGCACCGCGTCGCGCTTCAGGGTGACCACGATGCGCATGCCCACACGGTCCGAGGACTCGTCCTCGATCTTGGAAATGCCGACCATCTTGCCGTTGGTCACCTGCTCCGCAATGGAGGCGATGAAGTTGTCCGGGTTCACCTGGTACGGCAGCTCGGTGATGGTGATGACCTGGCGCGACCCGATCTCCTCGATCTCCGTCACACCGCGCATGCGGATCGAGCCGCGGCCGGTGGTGTAGGCGTCCTTAATACCCTGGTCGCCCACGATGAGGCCGGCCGTGGGGAAGTCCGGGCCTTTCACGCGCTCGATCACGGCGTCGAGCGTGGTCTTCTCGTCCGCGTCGTGGTTATCCAGGATCCACTGGATGGCGTCCCCCAACTCGTTCAGGTTGTGCGGCGGGATGTTGGTGGCCATGCCCACCGCAATACCGTTCGAGCCGTTCATCAGCAGGTTCGGCACGCGGGACGGCAGGACGGTCGGCTCCTGGGTCTTGGAGTCGAAGTTCGGTGCGAAGTCCACGGAGTTTTCGCGGATGTCGCGCACCATCTCCATCGCCAGCGGGGTGAGCTTGCACTCCGTATAACGCATCGCGGCCGGGCCGTCGTTGCCGGGGGAGCCGAAGTTACCTTGGCCGTCGACAAGCGGGTAGCGCATGGACCACGGCTGAGCCATGCGCACCAGGGTGTCGTAGATGGCGCTGTCGCCGTGCGGGTGGTAGTTACTCATGGTCTCGCCGACGGCCTTCACGCTCTTCACGTAGGAGCGCTCGGGGCGGAAGCCCGCGTCGTACATCGCGTAGATCACGCGGCGGTGCACCGGCTTCATGCCGTCGCGCACCTCGGGGAGGGCGCGACCCACGATCACGCTCATGGCGTAATCGATGTAGCTGGTCTGCATCTCCTCATTGATGTCAATGGGTTGGATCCGGTCGAAGCCGTCTCCGTTCAGGGTGTCGTCAGCCATGTATGCCGATTCTAGCGGGCCTGTGGAGGGATTTCGTGGCGCAACGTGGTATCACAATGGTATGGCGATGACACTGAGGCTCACCTCAGACGAAGACAAGGCCCTCGTCCTTCTGGCCAGCGCCTGGGGGTGCTCCAAACAAGAAGCCGCAAGGAGGGCCGTAGTCTTAGCTGCCACACAGCTTCTCGACGACGGGTTCGTCCGCGACACCGCCCGCTCCCTCATTCCCGGCTTCGCCTCCACCGAATCCCGGGTCCGGCGCGCCCGGTGAAAGCGCTTACCCCCGAGCAACTCCTCGCAATTGCCGACGAGTTCGCCCAGACCACCTCAGCCCAAGTCCAATCCTTCTCGGCCCTGGTGGCCTGCGCTGCCGTTCCGGGTGCCAAGGTGCACGGTGTCCCCGTGTTTGATTCGGTGGAGGACGCGGCCGGGGCACTAGCGGGAGGAATTGAGAAGCTACAGCCCCTCTCCCACGGCAACGAGGCGTTCGCGCAGGTGGCGGCGGAGGTGTACCGGCGCTGGGCCGAAGTGTGACTGACCACTGGTATCGCGTGCGGGGACACTCGCCCCAGGGTTGCTCTGATGAAACCCGAATTCACGCGCCAGTTGTGTGTAGTAGTTCGTACATAACACCGTTTTGTGCTTCCTGAATTTGGGTTTCGTGCTACCGGTTTCAAAACGTCACCCACCCGGCAGGTCGCTGTACCCCCCGTTACACTGCGCTACTACACACTGCAAGAATCTGAGGAGTTCCCGTGAAATCCACTTACGCCATCGCTCTGGCCACCACTGTCGCGCTCGTCGGCGCCAGCTTCACTGTCCCGAATACCCAGGCACAAACCACCACAACCACCCAAGCCCCCGTCGCAGGCCTCAGCTGGCCCGAGGGCAAGGTCGCCGCCGGCGGCAAGACCACCATCGCACCGAACCAGACACCGGCCGCGGACCTGCGCTTCACCGGCGGCGGAAAGGAGGCAGGCTACAACGTGTCGACGGACGAGAAGACCGGCGTCGTCACCGTCGAGGCCCCCCTCAACGCTCCTCCCGGGTACAAGTTCACCATCCCGGTCAGTGTGTTCAAGGGTGAAGAGAGAGTCGGAACGTACGAGGTCACGGCCCACATCACCGAAGGTGGAGACGCCGCCAGCCACTCCCCCAGCTACGACGACATCGCCGTCCCGGAGGGCCAAACTGCAACCGCAACGCTGAAGGGCAAGGTCCCGGCCGGCACGAAATTCGAAGTGAGTGCGCCGAAGTTGTTCACCGCCAAGGTGGACAAGCAGGGCACCGTCTCCGTCACCCCGAACCGCAACCTCGCCGCGGGCACGACCGCCGTCGTCCGCGTCATCATCACCTACCCCGACACTTCCGTCGAGCTCCGGGACATCAACGTCAAGGTGACGCCGCCGCGAGACAGCGCGACAACCACCACGGCGAAACCGACCCCGACCCCCCGCACCACGATCCCCGGCCCGACCACAACGCGCACCGACATCGCCACAACCATCGAGCTCACGGTGACGAACTCCCCATTCACCACCACCACGAAGCAGGGTGCCGTGGCGGGAACGACGGAGCCGTCGGCAAGCAATGGCTCGAGTACTGGTGAGGCGATCGCGATCGTGCTGACCTCGCTGGCCGTGCTCGGCGGCATGGCGGCGCTGCTTGGGTGGTGGGCGCTTGAGAGCGGGATCATCACCCTGTGACCGTAAGGTAGGTGGCATGAAGCACATTCGGGTAATCGCGGCCACGGCCGTGGCGGCATCGTTGGTCGCAGGCACCGCCCCGGCGTTCGCGCAATCGGCGGTGCGGGAACTGTCCTCCGGAAGCTCCGGCGGATCCTCAAAACCGCAGTACTACGAGCCGGCACCCAAACTTGACGTACCGGAGAAGCGCGCGCTCGAGGGCGCGTACACGGGCTCCGCACCGCTTTCACTGGCGCTCGCTGCCTTATCGACGGCCGCTGCCATCCAACTCATCGTCGATTTCGTACCGCCCGTGCGCGCCGCCGTCGACGACGTGGCGGTGCAGTTGGGCTTGACCCACGTTGTGGGCTCCTCCGAAGGCAACCGCATCATCCCGGCGGAGGACCTGATGCGTCCGGCGCGCGAACTCATGGAGCAAGCTGGCATCTCCATGTAGCGCACCCGTGGAGCTCATGTTACTGTTGTTGCCGTTGTGGTTGCAGTGACTCGGATGGGCCTGCGATGGGAAGAGCTGCAACCAAAAACGGCCTCGCTGATCAGCGAGGCCGTTTGGCACAGGACAACGTAGAATCTCCGCCATGAGTGATCTTTCAAAGCTGCTGGATTCCGCTACCCGCACCCAGGTTGTCAACGACCTCGCACAGCTCGCGGACCGCACCGTCGCCAGCCAGTCCGGTCTTACCGGCATGGCCCTGAAGTCCGCCGTCGCAGCGGGTAAGAAGGCGGACGCGGATGCCATTTCAAAGGGCATCAACAAGTCCCTGCCCCAAATTGTGCAGGAGCTCGAGCCGTACTGGTCCAGCTACACCGCGTCCGGCCAGGGCGACTTCGGGTCGTTCCTGGGCTCACGCGAATCCGACGTTGTGGCCTCCATCCTCAACGCCGGCGACAAGGCACTGGACTCCATGCCGGGGCCGGTGAAGAAGGTGTACACCTCGCTTCGCGGCAAGGCGGGGAAGATCGTGGGCCCGGCGCTGCCGGAGTTCGGCAACATCGTCGAGCGCTACGCCAAGTAAGCCCCGCCCCAAACCCGCACCAGCTCGCGGGCGGCTGCCTCGGGGTCGCCCGCTGCGCAGATGGCGGAGACGACCGCCACGGATGCGGCCCCGGCGCGCCTCAGGGGCGCTACATCGGGGGCCTTCACCCCGCCGATGGCGCACGCGGGGATGTCCAGCGGGCTCACGAGCTCCCGGAATCCCTCCACCCCCAGCGGCTCTGGCGCGTCGGCTTTGGTCGCGGTGGCGTGGATCGCGCCCACGCCGACGTAATCAACCATCCCGGGTTCGATGGCGGCGAAGTGCTCCGGCGTCTGCGCTGAGAGCCCGATCACCACGTCCGGACCCAGCTCCGCCCGCGCCACCGCCGGGGAAAGATCGCCCTGGCCAACGTGCAACCCGTCGACGGGAATGCCCAACCGAAGGGCTTCCTGCACCGCGTCCAGCCTGTCGTTGACAATCAGGCACGCCCGGCCATCGATCACCTCAGCCAGCGACTCGAGCTGGCGCAGGTGATCCTCCAACCCAGCATCCTTGTCCCGCAGCTGCACCGTGGTCACCCCGCCCTCGACAGCCAGGCGCACCGTCTCTACTACCCCGCGCGTACCGCAGAGGGCGCGGTCCGTCACCAGGTAGATGCCCTCTCGCACTAGGCCTCCCGGATGGAAAGTGTGGAGGAGGGCAGGTCGGACGCGAGGGCGTCGATAAGCGAAACGGCGAAGGAGCCGGGCCCGGACGCACCTTCGGCCGCGATCTGGGCGGCCGCGCCGTAGAACGCGTGCGCTTCCGCCACCGCCTCGAGGGGATCGGAACCCACCGTCAAAAACGCCGCGACAACCGCTCCGAGCGTGCATCCGCCGCCGGTCACCTTCGTTAACAGCTCGTGGCCGTTGGCCACGCGCAAGATTCGCAAGCCATCGGTGATGAAGTCCTCGGGGCCCGACACCGCCACGATGGCACCGGACTCGCTTGCCAGGGACACCGCCGCCTCCGCGACAGCGTCCACTGAGTCGGTGGATTCCACCCCGCGGCCACCGGCCCCAACCCCTGCGAGCGCCGCAATTTCGGACGCATTACCCCTGATAGCAGTGGGTTTTAGGGCCACCAGCTCGTGGGCCAGCGCGGTGCGCACCGGCAGCGCGCCGACGGCGACGGGGTCGAGCACCCACGGGATCGTCGCCACGCGGGCTGCTTCGAGTGCCGCCTCACGCTGCTCCGTGGTCGGGGTGCCCAAATTGATCAGGAGCGCGTCCGCGATGCCCGCGAACATGCCAGCCTCACCCACGATGTCCGTCATCGCGGGGGCGGCACCGAGGGCGAGCAGCGCGTTGGCGGTGAAATTCTGCACCACGGTGTTCGTGATGCACTGTACGAGCGGGGTGCGTTCCCGCAGACGGCCGAGGTTAGACATCGAGGAACCTCACGTCCTTCGCGCGGCGGGTGATGAAGCTGCGGCGCGCGGCCACGTCATCGCCCATGAGGATGGAGAACAGCTCGTCGGCGCGCTGCGCGTCCTCGATGTCCACACGGCGCAGGATGCGGGTGTCCGGGTCGAGCGTGGTCTCCCACAGCTCCTTCGGGTTCATCTCACCGAGACCCTTGTAGCGCTGGATGCCGTCGTCCGTATTGATCTTCCGGCCTTCCTCCAGGCCCGCCGCCAGCTGCGCGTCGCGTTCGCGGTCGGAGAAGGCGTAACCCGGCTCGCCCTTCGCCCACTTCAGCTTGTACAGCGGCGGGTTGGCCAGGTACACGTGGCCGTGCTCCACCAGCTCCGGCATGAAGCGGAACAACAGCGTCAGCAGCAGCGTCGCGATGTGCTGGCCGTCCACGTCCGCGTCCGCCATGAGCACGATCTTGTGGTAGCGCAGCTTGGCAATGTCGAACTCGTCGTTGATGCCCGTTCCCAGCGCAGTAATAATGGCCTGGACCTCGGCGTTCTTGAGAACGCGGTCCATGCGTGCCTTCTCCACGTTCAGGATCTTGCCGCGCAGGGGCAGGATCGCCTGATACATCGAGTCGCGCCCGCCCTTAGCGGAACCGCCCGCGGAGTCACCCTCCACGATGAACAGCTCGCTTTTCGACGGGTCCTTCGAACGGCAATCCGCAAGCTTGCCCGGCAGGCCGCCGAGATCCGTCGCCGACTTGCGCCGCACGAGGTCGCGCGCCTTTCGTGCCGCCTGACGCGCCTGCGAGGAAGACACCGCCTTGTTCACAATCGTCTTTGCCTCAGCCGGGTTGGCGTCGAACCAGTCCGACAGGTTCTCATTCACCGCACGCTGCACGAAGCCCTTGACCTCGGTGTTGCCCAGCTTCGTCTTGGTCTGGCCCTCGAACTGCGGGTCCGCCACGCGCACGGACACGACTGCGGCAAGACCCTCGCGGCAATCGTCGCCGGTGAGGTTCGGGTCCTTGTCCTTGATCAGCTTGTGCTCGCGCGCGTACCTGTTCATCAGCGACGTCAGCGCTGCACGGAAACCTTCCTCGTGCGTGCCGCCCTCGTGGGTGTTGATGGTGTTGGCGAAGGTGTGCACCGACTCCTTGTAGGAGCCGTTCCACTGCATCGCCACCTCGGCCTCCAGGCCGTCGCCCTTCTGCTCAAAGCCCACGATGGTCGGGTGGATCGGCGTCTTCGACTTGTTCAGGTAATTGACGTAATCGATCAGCCCGTCCGGGTAGAAGTAGGTGACCTTCTTCTCACGCTTCTTCTTCACATCCGGCGCGACGTCATCGCCCGGCTCAACCGGGTCGCCGTCGCCGTCTTGATCCACTTCGGAGGCCTCAACGGTTTCGACGGTGTCGTCGAACGAGTCGCCGTCGACAAGCGCTGCAGTGTCGCCCTCTTCCGCGATGGCCTCGAGCTCGAGCTCCTCGTCGGAAGCCCGCTCGTCCTTGAGCGTGATGGTCAAGCCCTTGTTCAGAAACGCCATTTCCTGTAGGCGGCGCGCGATGGTGTCGTAGTTGAACTCCACCGTTTCAAAGATCTCCGGGTCCGGCCAGAAGCGAATCGACGTGCCGGTCCCGCGGGCGTTGCCACCCTCCTCCAACGGCTCCGGCACGGCGTTTTCAAACCGCTGGTACCAGTGCTTGCCCTCGCGCTTAATGTCGGCCTCCACCTTGGTGGACAGCGCATTGACCACCGAGATGCCCACGCCGTGCAGGCCGCCCGAGACCGCGTAGGACTCCGAGTCGAACTTGCCGCCGGCGTGCAGCTGCGTCATCACAACCTGCACCGTCGGCGCCCCAGACGGGTGCATCTCCACCGGAATACCGCGCCCGTTATCCACCACTTCCACGCCGCCGTCCGCGAGCAGCGTGACATCGACGCGGTCCGCGTAGCCCGCCATCGCCTCGTCGACGGAGTTATCCACGACCTCCCACACCAGGTGGTGCAGGCCGCGCACGCCGGTCGAGCCGATGTACATACCTGGGCGCTTACGCACTGCCTCCAGGCCCTCGAGGATCGTGATCGATGACGCGTCGTAATGGGGTTGCTGTTCAGCCACTTGGAATGGTTCCTCCGTCACGGTGCCGTTTTAACCCGTCTTATCTTACACCTAGAGGGGGATATTCCCGGCACTGCAAAATCCGCGAGAGGGCGTTTCACGCGCCGATTTTTACCCGTACGTATCCCGGGGCCCGCGTCCCTTCACGTGCAACGGCCCGTAGCGCCAACTCTTCGTCTTCGGCCCGTAGATGTGCAGCTTCACCACGACATCCGGCCCGACCTTCGCCGCGATCGCCTTCAGCACCTCGGTTTGCATGTACTTCATCTGCGTCGCCCATGCGGTGGAGTCGCACGAGACGTGCACCTCGCCGTCCTTAATCATCTCCACCGTCGTGTGCTGCGCGATCTTCGCGCCCACCAGCTCGCCCCAGTGCCCCATCACCCAGCCGTGCGCAAGCTGCTCGCTCCAGCCGCGCTCGCGCACCTCTTTCCCGAGCAAGCTGCTTAACGACGCCACAGCGTACCCACGTGGCAGCGCCCGCCCATCCAATCCGGTGAGAATACCCCGCTGGTGCCGACGCTTCTTGCCCTCCTCGAGGTTCAGGCCCGGCACGACCGCGGAAGACTCGTGCGTCATCCTCACCCGCTGCTTGGACAGGTCCGGAACCCTCCCCCGCTTGCGCGCCGTCGCCCGCAGGGTGTCAAAGGTGGCTTTAACCAGATCGCTCAATCGAGCTCACCCCGTCCGTCATCGTGACCAGAAATTCCCCGGCGAGCTCCAGGTTGCCAGGCAGGTCGTCTCCCACCGCCGCGGTAATGATGACCTGCTCCGCTTCCTCCGCCACGTGCACCAATCGCTGGCGCCGCTTCGCGTCGAGTTCCGCGAACACGTCGTCGAGGATCAGCACCGGATCCGACCCTTCTTTCAGAAGCTGGTATTCGGCGAGGTGCAGCGCAAGCGCGTACGACCACGTCTCGCCGTGGGAGGCGTAGCCCTTCGCGGGCTGATCCCCCAGCATCAACTGCAGGTCGTCGCGGTGGGGGCCAACCAGTGTCGCTCCCCGGTCAATCTCCTCCCTGCGCCTGCGGCCCAGCTCCGCGAGCATCATCGCCTCAATCTCGTCGACCGTCTCCCCTTCCACCGTCGAGGCATAGCGCACCGACGCAGGACGCGATTCCGGGGCCACCGACTGGTAGGCGTCGATCACGTGCGGCCGGAGTGCCTCCACCAGCGCCAACCTGCCGGCGATGACCTGCGCGCCCAGCGCCGCAAGCTGGCCGTCCCACACGTCCAAGGTCGTCAGCGCGGACGCACCGTCGTCGTCCTGGTAGCCGCGCCTGAGCGCCATGTTGGAGTTTTTCAGCAGGGCGTTGCGCTGGCGCAGCACCTTGTCGTAGTCCGCCTTCGCGCCACCGAGCCTCGGTGTTTGCTGCGCCACCAAATCGTCCATGAACCTCCGGCGCTCCTGCGGTTCCCCGTTGATCAGGCGCAGGTCTTCCGGTGAAAACATCACGGTTCGCAAGACCCCGAGCAGTTCCCGGGCGGATTTCAGGCGGGTGCGGTTGATCTGCGCCTGGTTCGCCCCCTGCGCTTTCACTAACAGGTGCGTGGTCAGCGCACGACCATCATTGACCGTGGTGACGGACACCCGCGCGTCGTCCCTGCCAGCGGAAACGAGCGGGCCGTCAGTAGAGACGCGGTGGCTTGCGAGCTTGGAGGAGTAATGCAACGCCTCCACAATGTTGGTTTTGCCGTGGCCGTTGGGGCCCGCGAACACGGTGACTCCGGGCTCGAAATCCAGGTGCAGCTGCGGCCACGACCGAAAATCCCGCAGATCCAGCTCGCGGACGTACATGGCCCTAGCCCGGCAGGCGGACCGGCATCAGGAGGTACGTGAAGTGCGTCTCGGGCGTGGGGAAGGTCCCGTCCGGCCCGGCTTCAGGCAGGTGCTCCGGCTCCGGGATCATGATCGCCGGGCGCGATGCCTCGGTGAACCCGAACACCACGCGGCTGGTGCCAACCACCGACAGCCCGTCACGCAGGTAGCCGGCATTAAAGGCGATGAGCAGCTCGTCTGCCCCCGTAAACGCGGCGTCGAGCGTTTCCTCCGCGGCACCGGAGTCCGCGCCGGAGGAATACAGGGTCACCTGGCCCGGCTTGAAGTGCATGCGAAGCTGGGCGTTACGGTCGGCGACCAGGCTCACGCGGCGGATTGCCTCCAAAAGCGGCGCGACCTCGACGGTGGCCATGGAGGTGTGCGCCTTCGGCAGCAGCGGCGCGACGTTAGGAAAGTCCGCGTCCAGCATGCGCGTGGTCGTTTCCCGGTTGCCGGTGTGCAAACCGAAAAGCCCCTCGCCGCCGATGTTGTCTTGGGCGCCGACGGCGATCTCCACCGGCTCATCCAGGCTGGTGTCCAGGGTGCGCGCGTTGTCCAGCAGCGTCTTCGCCGGGATCAGGAGATCAGCTTTCACCGAATCGCTGACCGGCTCCCACTCAAGGTGGCGCTGCGCCAGGCGGAAGCGGTCGGTTGCAGTGAGCACCATGCGTGCGCCGTCCACCTCGACGTGGACACCGGTGAGCATAGGCAGCGTGTCGTCGCGGCCGGCGGCTGCAGCGACCTGGGTCACGGCACCGTTGAGTGTCGCGGGTGAGACCTTGCCGGTGACCTGCGGCAGGCTGGGCACCTGCGGGTAGTCATCCAGCGGCATGATCGGCAATTCGAACCGCGACGTGCGGGCCTTGAGCACCATCACGGTGTCGGTAGTGGCAACCTCGATCACCCCGTCGGGCATGGTGGCCACGATGTCGGAGAGCAGCTTGCCGGCAACGGCGACGCGGCCCGGATCGCTCACCTCGGCGCCGATACGCACGCGGGTTGACACCTCGTAGTCAAACCCGGCGAATTCCAAACCGTTGTCATCCGCGGTGATGACCACGGCGCGCAAAATCGGCTGCGTGTTCTTGGTAGGCAGAGCGCGCGCTACCCACGCCGCCGCGTCGGATAGCTCTTCCTTCTGCACGCGAAAAGCGATGCTGTCGACCATGGGCACCACTGTAGACCACGCGCCGACACCGCCAAGAGATGGTCATTCGCGGATCTTCACAACTTCTCTTTCTCCTAGAAAATTACAAGTAAAAAAGACGGGAACAACAGTAGGGGCTGTGGGATCTGTGGATTCACCGCCAAAGTGGCCGGTGGCCCGGCATCCCAGCCGTGTGATTCCGGTTGTGAATTTGTTGTGGATAACCTCGCCCCTCTGTGGAATTTTCCGTGGCCCACTCAAGATTCCACAGTGCATCCACACGGCACCCCTGGTTCATGCACACCGCGCTCCCCAGCCCCCAAAAAGACAAATGTGGCCAACATCTCCGAACTACATCGACGTAATTACACAGGTGTGGATAGGGCTGTGGAAAGCCCCGGAGCTTAGCGCATGCGTGTCCGCGCTCGGTTCTTCACCAGCTGCGTGAGCTCCTGAATCTCGTCGTAGGTGCCGCGGTTTTCCGTCATTTCTTTGCGAATCTTGCGGTCCGCGTACATCACAGTGGTGTGGTCTTTGCCGCCGAACTCGTCGCCAATCTTGGGCAGCGAGAGATCGGTCAACTCGCGGCACAGGTACATCGCGATCTGCCGGGCGTGCGCCACCTGCCGCGTCTTGCCGGCGCCCACGAGCTGGTCGAGCGAGACCTGGAAGTATTCGGCCGCCGCCTCCTTGATCGTGCCTGCGTTGATGTTCACGTCGCCCTCGTCGGGCAGGATGTCGCGCAGCGCCACCTGCGCCACGTCCATTGTGATCGGTTCATTGATCAGCGAGGAATACGCAGACACCCTGATCAGGGCGCCTTCGAGCTCGCGTATCGACGACTCGAATTGCGACGCAATCAGTTCCAACACCGCGTGGTCCACCTGGGTGCCGTCCGCAGCAGCCTTCTTCATCAAAATGGCGATGCGGGTTTCCAAGTCCGGCGGCTGCACGTCCGTGATCAGGCCGCCCTCGAAGCGGGTGCGCAACCTGTCTTCCAGGGTGGTCAGCTGCTTCGGCGGCCGGTCTGAGGACAAGATGATCTGCTTGTTCGCCTGGTGCAGCGCGTTGAAGGTGTGGAAGAACTCCTCCTGGGTACCTTCCTTGCCCTCGAGGAACTGGATGTCATCCACCATCAGGATGTCCAGGTTGCGGTAGCGCCGTTTGAAGGATTCCTGCCGGTCATCGCGCACGGAATTGATGTAGTCGTTCGTGAACTCCTCGGAGGACACGTACTTGATGCGCAGGTTCGGCTGGAGCACGCGGGCGTAATTACCGGCGGCGTGTAACAGGTGCGTCTTGCCCAGGCCGGACCCGCCCCAGATGAACAGCGGGTTGTAGGCGCGGGCTGGGTTTTCTGCCACGGCGACGGCCGCGCCGTTGGCGAACCTGTTGGAGGACCCGATAACAAAGTTCTCGAAAGTATACTTCGGGTTCAGGCTGGCTTCGCGGTCCGGGTCGTGGGCCGGCTTCTCGCGGGGAATGCGCCTATCCACCGTCGGGTGCTGCGCCGCGTGCATTTGCGCGAGTTCGTCGAGGCCCATCGGGATCTGCTCGCCGACGGGTGGGGTGTGTGCGGATTGGGTCGGGGCCCAGGTCGGGGCGACGGGCTCCTCCTCCACCGGCGCGGCGACGCTGACGGCCAAGACCAGCGCCTTGCCGGTGTGCGAGGTGAGCAGCGCCGTGATGTGGGGTGCGAGCTGTTCTTCGATCACGGTTTTCGCCGCGGCGTGGGGTGCGGAGACGAGCGCGTAGCCGTCCACAAGCACGACCGGCGTCACCAGCTGCAGGTAGGCGCGCTGCTGGTGGGTCAGGGTGGGAACGCTGGAGGTGGGTTGTTCGGAAAGTCGCAAAATTTCCTGGACCACGTCGCGCCACAGCGCTTCGAGTTGTTGATCGGCCAACGTCCGCTCCAGTCCTGTCATTCACCGCTGCCCCCACAGGCGGAGCGGGCGGTCACCTGCTGTTCCACAACGTTATCCACAGGTGTGGAAACTTCCCTGTGGGGCGTTATCCACAAGGGCCGCACAGCCTGTGGAAAACTGGAAAACTCCGTGAGCTGCGGAAAAGCCAGAAGTCTCAACCGCTACTTCACAGTTATCCACAGCGCTGTGGGCAGAAGACCTGTGTAATTGTGATGTCCCGTTATTGTTTACCCGCCCTACCTTGCAGTGTCGAACACCATCGGCTGTGGATGATTCCAAAGCTCGAACGCCTGTCCAGATTTTTGGGGCAAACCTCGGCGTGGACGTGCAAAACCACAGCACAAAGCACACCTATGTAATTCCGGGGGTACCCGGCGTGTGATTTGTCTGTGATTTGTCGCGGTGCCCCGCAGTCACGTACGCTGGTCTCCGTCTTCACACCAGCCTCAGCTGATGTGCTTTTGAGAGCACCGTGTTCGCCGGGCCCCGGGGCACCGCGCGGAAACGATGCACGCGAGCGAGCTTCGCCGCAATCTCACACCACTCGTTTCATCTGGAACGGCCGCTGCCCCGGGATGAGGTGGCTGTTCGCGTTTGCTCCAAGGAGTTCACCGTGTCCAAGCGGACTTACCAGCCGAACAACCGCCGCCGCGCTCGCAAGCACGGCTTCCGCGCACGTATGCAGACCCGCGCCGGCCGCGCCATCGTGTCCGCCCGCCGCAAGAAGGGCCGCGCGAGCCTGACCGCATAGGCGGTCTTCCGACTTGTTACCCCGCCAGCACAAGCTTGCTTCCTCGGCCGACTTCAAGGCCACGATGAAGCAGGGTGTGCGGGCGGGGTCTCGCACTTTGGTGGTCCACCTGCACCAACGGAGCGACCCGGTCATCACAGGCGGGCCCCGGTTCGGCCTCGTGGTGTCCAAGCAGGTGGGAAATGCAGTCACGCGTCATGCGGTGTCGCGCAAATTGAGGGCGGTGGTGCAACACGGAGCCGTCGATAAGCTTGGGCGCAATTGTGATGTGGTGATTCGCGCGCTGCCGGCTGCTGCCACCGCAACCAGCGAGGAGCTGGCGCGCGACTTTGCCAAGGCGCTGGCGAAGGCGCAGCGGTAATGCCGTACTACAACTTCCTCGGCCAGGAGATCCCTGAGGCGCGAAGTCCCGCCGCAAAAGCGCTGGTGGCGCTCGTTCGCGGTTACCAAAAATACCTCTCCCCCCTTAAAATGAGCGGGAGTTGCCGCTTCATGCCCGTGTGCAGCGCATACGCGCTCGAGGCGGTGTCACGGCACGGGGCGGTCCGCGGCGGCGCGATGGCGGCGGCACGCTTGTGTAAATGCGGCCCGTGGCACCCTGGCGGCTACGACCCGGTACTGGAAAAGGAGTGACACCGAGCTGTGTTGAATTTCGTTTACTGGCCGATCTCGTGGGTGCTGAAATTTTGGCACGAAGCGGTCGGCCTTGTCCTTGACAAGAGTTCGGGCATCTCCTGGATTCTGGCGATTGTGCTGCTGACCTGCACCGTGCGCGTGTTCCTGCTGAAGCCGATGGTGAACCAGATGCGCAGCATGCGCAAGATGCAGGAGATGCAGCCGCGGATGCAGGAAATCCGCGAGAAGTACAAGAACGACCAGCAGAAGATGGCCGCGGAAACGCAGAAGCTGTACAAGGAGATGGGCACAAACCCGCTCGCCTCCTGCATCGTGCCGCTGGTGCAAATGCCCATCTTCCTGGGCCTGTTCCACGTGCTGCGCTCCTTCAACCGCACCGCCAGCCTGGGTATGAGCGTGGAGGAGAACCGCAACACCGCGAACTACGCCTTCGGCCCGGAAGACGTGCAGTCCTTCCTTGACGCCAACTTCTTCGGCGTGCCGCTATCCGCGTACATGTCGATGCCGGAGCAGGCGTACGCGGCCTTCACGGGCGTAGAGCTGACGCGGCCCCACATTATCGCCGTGTGCCTGCCGCTCGTCCTCATCTGTGCGCTGTTTACCCACTTCAACGCCCGCATGGCCATCGACCGCCAGAAGTCCCGCCGCGAGTCCGGCAAGGTGGCCGCCCCTACCGGTGATACCGCGAAGATGATGGAATCCCAGATGGGCATGATGAACAACATGATGCTGTGGTTCATGCCGGTCATGATCCTGGGTTCCGGCTTCCTGTGGCACATCGGCCTGCTGTTCTACATGCTCACCAACAACGTGTGGACGTTCTTCCAAACCCGCATCCTGTACTCCAAGATGGACAAGGAAGAGGAAGAGGAAGAGGCCCGCAAGGTGGAGCTGAAGCGCTCCACTGCGCCCGCACCGGGCGCACGCAAGGTGGACAAGCGCTCCAAGAAGCAGCGCAAGCAGGGCAAATAGCTTTTCGACGGCTAACATGAATGTCGTGTCGCAACTAGTTCCCAATGCCGCAACCAAGATTTTCGGTGACCGCCTCCCGCTGGCGGAGGCCTACCACCACTCCCTGTCCACCACGGCGGCGGAGCGCGGGTTCATCGGGCCGAAAGAGGTGGAGCGCCTGTGGGAACGCCACATCCTCAACTGCGCCGTCATCCAGGAGCACTTCGCCTCGGATTTAAGAGTCGCCGACGTTGGCTCCGGCGCGGGCCTTCCCGGCATTCCGTTGGCGATTGCGCGCCCAGACCTGCGCATCACCCTCATCGAGCCGCTGCTGAAGCGCTCCACCTACCTCGCGGAGATTACTCAGCAGCTGGGGTTGGACAATGTCACCGTCACCCGCGGCCGGGCCGAGGAGCAGCCGAAAGCTGCCTTCGACGCCGTCACATCGAGGGCTGTCGCCCCGCTGGGTAAGCTCGCCGGGTGGTCGCTGCCGTTGGTTGTCGGCGGCGGTGAGATGATCGCCATGAAGGGCGAGTCGGTGGCTGAGGAGCTGGAAAGGGACCGGGCCCAGATTGAGAAGGCCGGCGGGACCAACCCCACCATCCTCACCGTGGGTGCTGGCACCCTGGAGCAGCCGACGACCCTGATCAGCATCACCCGGAAGAAGAAGGGCGCGTAAGTGGAAGAGGAAACCATGGGTGCACACCGCTCAAACCGCTCGCAACGCAGCGGTACCCCTTTGCCGAAGCCTGAGCACCCGCGCGTGATCACTGTGGCGAACCAGAAGGGTGGCGTGGGAAAAACCACCACCAGCGTCAACCTGGCTGCCAGCATGGCGCACCAGGGCTTGAAAACGTTGGTCATTGACTTAGACCCGCAGGGAAACGCCTCCACCGCCCTGGGCGCCGAACACGGCCCCGGCACCACCTCCAGCTACGAGGTGCTCATTGGCAACGCCACGCCCGAGGAGGCACTCCAGGAGAACCCGGACAACGACCTGCTGTTCTGCATCCCAGCCACCGCGGACCTTTCGGGCGCGGAGGTGGAGCTGGTCTCCATGGTGCGGCGCGAGTACCGGCTGCACGACGCGATTAGGAAAGGGTTCCTGCAGGAGCACGGGTTCGACTACGTCTTCATCGATTGCCCTCCCTCCCTCGGCATGCTCACCATCAACGCGATGACGGCGGTGGATGAGGTCCTCATCCCCATCCAGTGCGAGTACTACGCGCTGGAGGGTGTGGGCCAGTTGCTGCACAACATCGGGATGATCCGGGAGTACCTGAACAACAACCTGCACATCTCCGCGGTCTTGTTGACAATGTACGACGCGCGCACGCGGCTCGCCGCCGACGTCGCCGACGAGGTGCGCGGGCAGTTCGGCCAAGTGGTGCTGAACAACGTGATCCCGCGCTCGATTAAGGTCTCGGAGGCACCGGGTTACGGCCAGACGGTCATCGACTACGACCCGTCCTCCCGCGGCGCACTCGCCTACTTCGACGCATCGAAGGAGCTGGCTTTGCGCGGCGATTACCAGCCGCACCCGACGACAGGCCCGATCGGCGTGAGCCCCGCGGTTTACGCCCAGCTTGAACAGGAGTAACTATGGCAACGGAACGCAAGGGCGGCCTCGGACGGGGCCTGGCGGCGCTGATCCCGACGGTGGACACCTCGGGCAAGACCCCGAACCTGGGCACCGACGCCACGGACGTCATCTTCGGCGGCAAGATCTCGGGCGCCCCGACTGTCACCCCTCCGCCGGTCAGCGGCGCGCGCTACCAGGAGATCCCGCTGGGCCAGATCGTGCCCAACCCCAAGCAGCCACGCCAGGTGTTCGACGAGGATGACCTGGCGGAGCTCGTCCACTCCATCAAGGAGTTTGGTCTGCTCCAGCCCATCGTGGTGCGCCAAACCGAGGACGGCTACGAGCTCATCATGGGCGAGCGCCGGTGGCGCGCCGCCTCCAAGGCCGGCCTGAAGCACATCCCGGCCATCGTGCGCGAGACCTCCGACGAGGACCTGCTGCGCGACGCGCTGCTGGAAAACATCCACCGCGTGCAGCTCAACCCGCTGGAAGAGGCGGCAGCGTACCAGCAGCTTCTCGACGAATTCGGGGTCACCCAAGAGCAACTCGCCGACCGCCTCGGCCGCTCCCGCCCGGTGATCACCAACGCCATCCGCCTGCTGGGCCTGCCCATCAACGTTCAGCGTCGCGTGGCCGCCGGCGTGCTCTCCGCCGGCCACGCCAGGGCCCTCCTCGGTCTCAAGGACGCGGACGCCCAGGAGCAACTCGCGGACCGGGTTGTCGCCGAAGGCATGTCTGTGCGCGCCACGGAGGAGGCGGTGAGCCTGATCAACCGCGAGGGGATCCAGCAGAAGCGTAAGACCACCCCTCTTCCGCAGCCGGAGTACCTCACCCAGGCCGCCGATACCCTTGCAGACGCGTGGGACACCAAGGTGTCGGTGACCATGGGCAAGAGGAAGGGCAAGATCGTTGTCGAGTTCGGGGATAAGGACGACTTCGAGCGGATCATGGGGTTGATCCAGGGAAGCTAGGCCAGCTCCTCGCGCAGCAGCTCCTTGAAGGAGTAGGTGCCGGTGGGCCGATTGTCGTGGTCGAGGAGGTACAGGCGCTTGACCGCCACCACCACGGCCTCTGCGATGGCGTCGCGCTGGGAGGGGTCGGTGAGCACCGCCACGTCTCCCGGGTTCGACAGGTAGCCTGCCACCACCTCGACGGAGGGCATGCGCGTCATGCGCAGCATGTCCCACGTGCGCGCGTGGTTCCGGCAGTTCTGCAGGTTCGTCCGCGCGGCGATCTCACGCTGGATGTAGCCGGAGAGGGTCTCCCCGGTCAGCGAGGTGTTGCCGTTTTCAGACCCGAAGTAGAAGGTGGCCACGCCGTTGGCCAGCTCGTTCGGGTAGTGGTCCAGCTGCAGGGAGATGACCAGGTCCGCTTTGAACCCGTTGGCGAGATCGGCCCGCTGCTTGCTCGAGGGGTTGTCGCCGCGCGGCCTGGACAAGATGGTCTCCATGCCGATTGCCACCATCCGGCCCTCGATGCGCTGGGCGAGGTCCCACAGGATCTCCTCCTCCGTGATCGAGCCGTAGGGCCCGCTCACCGACACACCCACGTCCGCGCCCCCGAGCGCCGGGTCGATCACGATACGTTTCCCAGCGAGGTTGGGGCCCGCCTGGCGCACGGATTCGCGTTCTCTGATCGCGTTGGCGGACCCGCCCGTAATCCGGCGCCCGAGCAGCGAAAGGGCGTGCAAGGTGTCCGGCCCGCACACCCCGTCGTCCTGCAGGCCCGAGTTGATCTGGTAGTTCATCACCGCTTCGTGGGTGCGCTGGCCGAAACGCCCGTCGATGCGGTGGGAGTAGAAGCCGAGCTCGTGGAGTTGGGTCTGCAGCTGCGCCACATCGTCGCCCACGAGCTCCGCACCGGGCTGGAAGCTCAGCACGCGGGCGCCCAGGGTGTAGCTGGCCTCGCGCAACTCCCGCAGGGTTGTCTCGTCAATCGTGCCGGTGGGCAGGATGCCGCGGGATTGCTGGAAGGCTTTCAAGGCGTCGGCCAGGGACTCGTCGAAAAGCATCTCGCTCTCTGAGAAGCGGCGGGTGCTGTCGATGTCGCCTTCGTAGCCGTCGATGAGCCCAAGGCGCGCGAGCGTCATCCGAACTTCGGCGACGCGGTACCTTTCTCGCACGGAGAACCTTTCTTCATCGAATCTAGAGATGGGCCTGCAGCTGCTTCACAATCTGCGACTTCGGCCGCACGCCCACGAACTCCTCCACCTTCTTTCCGCCGGAGAAGACCAGCACGGTGGGGATGGACATGACCTGGAACATGGCACCCAGGGTGCGCTCCTCGTCCACGTTGACCTTGGCCACCTTGACCTGGCCGTCCAGCTCCGCGGCGATCTCGTCCAAGATCGGCGAGAGCTTGCGGCACGGCCCGCACCACTCCGCCCAGAAGTCCACGAGCACCGGAATGTCGGACTCGACGACCTCGGACTTGAAGGTGCTTTGGGTGACGTTGACTGGAGCGCTCATGGTGGACACTCTACCGCGCCCTAGAGCGCTTCAAGGTAGTGCTGCGCATCCAGCGCCGCGCGGCAGCCGGAACCCGCCGCGGAAATCGCCTGCCGGTAGGTCTTGTCCACGAGGTCGCCGCACGCGAACACGCCGGGCACTGAAGTGCGTGTCGACGGCTCCGTGACCACCACATACCCCTCATCATCCGTCTCCACCTGTCCATCCAAGAACCCGGAGCGCGGATCGTGCCCGATGGCGACGAATAGGGCGGTCGCATCCAACACTGAGCGCTCCCCCGTCTCCACGTTCAGGATGTTCAAGCCGCCGACCTTGCCGTCCTTTTCCTCCACCGACTCGACGACCGTGTTGGTGAGGAACTCAATTTTCTCGTTCTCGCGGGCGCGGGCCAGCATGATCTTGGAGGCGCGGAAGTTCTCCGAGCGGTGGATGAGTGTCACCTTGGAGCCGAACTTGGTCAAAAACGTCGCCTCCTCCATCGCCGAGTCACCGCCGCCGACGACAGCGATGTGCTGGTCTTTGAAAAAGAAGCCGTCGCAGGTGGCGCAGGTCGATACGCCCCGACCGGTCAGCTCCGCCTCGCCCGGAATACCCAGATGCCGGTGTGCCGCACCGGTGGCCAGGATGACGGCGCGGGCCTTGAACTCCTCCCCGTCGACGACGACCTTTTTCACCTCGCCGGAGAAGTCCACCGACTCCACCAGCTCCGTGCGCAGGTCTGCCCCAAACTTCTCGGCCTGGGCGCGCATGTTCATCATGAGGTCTGGGCCCATGATGCCGTCTTCGAACCCGGGGAAGTTCTCCACCTCGGTGGTGTTCATGAGCTCGCCGCCGTACTCGTAGCCCTCAAACACAACCGGGTTGAGCTCCGCGCGCGCCGCGTAGAGCGCCGCCGTGTAGCCCGCGGGCCCGGACCCGATGATGATGAGGTCGTGGGTGGAGCCATCGGAAGCCTTCGCCTCGGCTTCCGGCTGCGTGTTCAAAGTGATGAGGCCGGGGATAGTCATGGCGCCTAAGTCTAATCACCCCTCCCCAATCGCCGCGGCGACAGCTTCGCGCGCCCGGTACCTGCGCGATTTCACCGTTCCCGGCTGCACCCCCAGTTCCCTGGCCGCGCGGTCGACACTCAGCCCGTCAACGTCCAGCAGCAAAAGCGCCTTGCGTTGCGCCGACGGCAGGCCCGCCACCGCCTTCCGGATCGCCATCACTCGCTCCGCCTGTTCCATCGGGTTGTACGCCAGGAACTTGTTGGCGTCCTGGGTGACGGAATCGTGGTCGTCCAGGCTCGTGTCACTTCGCACGTAGCGGCGCTGGTGGTCGATGGCGGCGTTGACCGTCATGCGGTGCAGCCAGGTCGACAGCTTCGCCTCGCCCCGGTAGTTGTGCATGCTGCGCGCGGCTTTGAAGAAGGCCTCTTGCACGATGTCTTGGGCGTCTTGCTCATCGCGCGCGTAGTTGCGCGCCACGTAGTACATGCGCTGCCAGTGGCGCCGGACGATGACCTTGAAGGCCCGCGTGTCCCCTCCGACGTAGTCCGCGACCAGTTGCCGGTCATTGCGGTGTTGCATGGTGTTCCCCCCCTTAGTAAAGCCCCCTGAATACGCCCCTCAGTGTGCCCCAGCAGCCCCCTCCACCGAAAGGGGCTGCACACTTTAATGGACACTCAAGAATGGACACTCAGTTGGCACGCGGGTGGCCCACGAGGGCGATCTCCTCCACGGTTGCGCCCTCCGGCAGCTCCAGGATCACGGAGGAGAAGGCCCGGGTGGAGGTCACGTCCACCGATGTCTGCCCCGCCCGTAAGGTGCCGGAGGCGATCTCCACTGCTTCGTCGCCCACGCCGATGAGGCGGTAGGGGGCGGGGCTGCCGTCGATAAGCACTTGCTGCAGTGTGAAGCGCGACGGCGCGGAGAGCTCCATCCTGGTGCCCGTCCACTCGGTGGACTTGTCACCGTCGACGGCCAGCGCCGCCTCGCCCGCGTCTAAGGGGCCGATGATCACGGGCAACCTCGGGGCCGCGGTGGTGGAGGTGATCTCCTCCTGCACCTCCTCGGCGGAGAAGCGGTCGACGAGGTAGGTGGTGAGCACGCCGACGGCCACCATCGCCGCGACCGCTACCGCCGTGATCAGCCCGACCGCCACTGGGCGGTGCCTGCGGCTGCCGAAGCCGCCGGCGAGCTCCTCCGGCTCCACCACGTGCTCCTGGACCGGCTCCACGGAATCAGCGCCGCCGACCGCCTTGAGTGCGGCCTCGAGGTTTTCGAAGTCGACGGCGTCGGCGTCCACAAGCGCCCGCGTCTTGCGGGTGATGTCTTTCAGACCGTCGGAATTGACGTTGGTGGTCAGAAGCTCCAGGGCGCCTGCGAACGACGCGGCGTCCTGCGAGACGGTCGCCCCCGGCAGCACCGCTGGGAAGGCGATCCTGGCGTTGCCCTCGGCGTCGATACGCAGGCGCTGCCTGTTGTCCAGCCCCAGGGGCAGCCCACTTGCCATCGCGGCGGCGAGCGGGGCAAGCGCATTAGCGACGGCCTCCGTATGCAACGTCTGCCCCGATTCCGCCACCGCCTTCAGCGAGGACCCCTCGATCCAATCCGCCACCACGAGCGCGCCGGAGCGGTAGGACAGCACCTCGATGTTGTCCGCGACCGCCGGCAGGCCTGCGATCTGCTTGGTCCTCCGCGCAACCCCCGCCGCCTGGATCGCAGCGTCGCGCGGGGAGGCCGGCGCCATCGGGGCCGAACCCGAGGTATCCACGAACGTGAGCGCGACGTCGCGCCCCGTCTCCACCTCACGGGCCTGCCAGAACCTGGCCCCGGAGGTGGCGCCGTGGTCGCGGATGAGGCGGAAGCGGCCGTCGGAAACACGCGCGCCGGGCACGAGCCTGGGACCGCGCACGACGCCGGCGGACATCGGCGGCGGCACCGGCGTGGCGTTGAACGTGTCGGTGCCCAGGAACTGGGCGGACAGTTCGACCGGGTTGACCTCCCCGACCTCGATGGCGCTGGATTCGTCCCGTCGAACGATGCGGTTCATGCCCGGGATGCGCTGCACCTCCGGCAGGCCCGAGCGCGCCAGCACCAGGCCCGTGACCACCAGGAAGATCACGCCGAGCAGCGAGACCTCGAGTAGTGGGAAGAGCCCCTGGGTGACCATCCGCAGTGCCCATACCACCGCCACGCCGACGAGGGAGGCGAGCAGCGCCCACAGGGAGGTCTTCAACACGGTGCGCGTTTCTAAAGTCCCCAGCTTGCGCCTCAGCAGCTGGCCGCCGATCACCGCACCGGCGACGAACCCAAATCCATTCGCCGCACCGAGCAGGATCACCACCTGCTGCGGCTCCTGCGCAATGGTGGGGGCCAGGAGGGACAGCGCCACCTTCGTCAGCGTGATGCCGGCGATGATGAACGTGGGCGTCCACGCCTCTTCCCGTGCATAGAACACGCGCAGGTGCAGCATCACCAGTGCGTAAGGGATCAGGGTGAATGCCGACGCGCTCACAGTCAGCCCCAGCGTCACCGCCGCCTCTTCCGAGAACGAGCCGTAGGCGAACAGCGCCCGCCCGATCAACGGCCCGAACGCCATGGTGAACACGATGATGGGGATCAATGCGATGAACGTGAGCTTCGTGCCAGTGGTCAGGTCATTGACCACCGCCTGGTCGTCGCCGTCCGCGGCGTTCCTACTCAGCCGCGGCATGATCGCGGTCAAAAGGGTGACGCCGATAATCCCGTACGGCATCTGCAACAGCATCCAGTGCTGCTGATAGATGATCGGCGCCGCCGCGTCCGCGTTCGCCGCGATCCTGGTGGTGATCACGTACCCCAGCTGGCTAATAGCCACGTAGGTGATAATCGCCAGCGCCATCCCGCCGAACTGCTTGAGGCGCTCGTCGATGCCCCACAGCGGCCGCAGGTCAATTCCGAGTTTCCTCAGCGCCGGCAGCATGATCAGGCACTGCACCACGACACCCAGGGTCGTGCCCAGCCCCAGCAAGAGCACATGCGGATTGCTTATCGACGACGGCGCCGCCGGATTCAACTGCCCCGGCAACGCCATGTACGCCGCGAGCACCGCGATCGAGACCACATTGTTGGCCACCGGGGCCCACGCACCGGGCCGGAAGTGCTCCTTCGTGTTCAAGATGGCCATGAACAGGGAGAACATGCCGTAGAAGAAGATCTGGGGAAGGAGCAGGTAGGCGAACGATGTGGTTTGGACGAGGTTGACCTTCGAGTCCTCCTTCACCATCATCTCCGCCAGCCAAGGCGCTCCCGCCACCGCGAGGACCGTCACCACCGTCATCAGCGTCAGCGTCAGGGTGAACAGCCGCCTGATGAAGGCCGCTCCCCTGTCGGGGTCTTCCTTCTCCGCGCGCACGAGCACCGGCACCACCAGCGCAGTGAGCACCGAGCCCAACACAATTTCTGTGATCAGGTTCGGCAGCGTGTTCGCGGTGTTGAAAGCGGACGCCACCACCTCACCCAGCGCCGCGCCAATGAGCACGGTGCGGATGAATCCGGTGATGCGCGAGATCAGCGTCGCCACCGCCATCGAGCCGGTTGCGCGGATCACGCTTTGGCCTTCCGGCTGCGGCTCCGGCGCCACCAGCAGCGATTTCTCCGGCGACTTCTGTTCCTTTTTCGGCGCGCGCTTTTCCGGCACCGGCGCAGGCGGCGCCGGGGTGACAATGCGTCGGCGCAGCCCAGGGCTGGGGTTGGTCACGTAGTGCTCCGTTCACGGGAAGGGGAAGGTTGGCGTTTACTGGGCTTTGCTTTCCTGCGCCTTCCGCCCCTCACCAACACCAAAAACAGCAACGCCGCGGACCCCAACCCCGCCGCCACAGGCCAGCCAGCCCCCGACGTGCGCACGCTGATTTCCACCGGTTGGGAAATCGGTTGCCCGGACATACTCGCCAGGTAGAGCTGGAGGTCGGTGCCGCGCCCGGGAAGATCCGCCGTCATCTGCACCGTCACGGATCCCCGTGCCGGAACGCGCAACGAATCCGGCACGTTCAGCGTCCCCGGCCCGGAAAACAGCAGCCGGGCCTCCACCGGAAGCGGCAACCCATTCTTCGCCACGATGAGCAGGGGGCTCGATTGCGACGTCCTCGTATACACATTCCCTGGCGGAATGAGCGCGACGGAAGACCTCAGATCATTGAGCGTGTTCCGGGTTTGGGTCAGGGTGGTGCTGGTGGTGGACACGGAGTCGTCGTAAAGCGAAAGTGCTCTGCGGGGCGGGAGCGCGGACAGGAGGTCGCGGCGAAGCGGGAGGGTGAATCCGTAGCGAGTCAGCGCGATTGCGGGGTCGGGCACCATGAGCGCGGTGAGGTCGTTGATGAACTCCTCCTGCTGCGTCACCTGCAGGACCTCGGCGTCGGAGTACGCCGCTGGGTCCGAAATCTCCACCGCGCCCAGCTCTGGCGGCGCGGCCAGGTACTCGGCGAAGGGGATCGCGGTCCCCTTGTTCAGCAGCTGCGCCACGGAGCCCAGCACCGCCGCCGCCGTGTCCGCATCCCAGGTCGCGGGCGGCGCCACGAAGATCTGCTCGTTCGAGCGGGCCGCCGCCTGCACCGCCGCGGCTGCGCTGACGTCGCGGGCGATCTTGCTGTCCATGGAGTAGTCGAAACGCAGGAACGCGTCCGAATACGCCGTCGTCTCCGGCGCCTCACCCGTGGCCGCCAGGATGCTCGCCAGGTCGTCCTGGTACCCGACCTTGTCAATGCCCACCGCCACGCTTTCCGACGCCCCCGCCGCCAGCACCTTCACCACACTACTTGGCGGCGGAGCGGCAGCATCGCCGGTAAACTCCCGCCGCTCGAGCGCGTTCTGCGACTGCGCCTCGCCCCCACGCGGCGTGCGCTCCCACGCCGCCTGCATGCCCTCCAACGGCACCGTGGAGCGAGTGTGGTCCGCCCAGCCGAGCGTCTCTGCATCTTCCACATACCCGCTCGCCGGGATCACAACATTCAGCGCGCCCGGCGACCCGAGCACGCGCTGGAGCACGAACGGGCCTCGCTCAATGGCCTCGCGCACGAGCCACTGGTCCCCCGTCCTGGCCACCGCGCCCAGATCCGCGTTCGCCCACGGCAGCGCCACCGTGCAGCCGGTTGCGGAGACCCTGCGCACCTTGTCCAACCACGCGGCCGCATCCTGCGCGCCCGTGCCCTCCTCTGCATGAAACTCCTCGGCGCTCCCCCACGAATCGCGCAGCCGCTTCGGCTCCTCCACCACCGGCTTCCTTTGCGACGCCACCGCATACCCCCGCGACATCCTCTCCACCACGTCCACCAGCGCCGGGTCCAGCGCCATGCACGAGGCGTACCCAACTTCGTCCGGCTGGTTCAGGTAGACGTCAACAAGCTCGTCCAACCGGCCACCGGGCGCGAGCTCCCCGGCCAAATGTTCGCTGGCCAGCACCAACGGCGGGGTTTCAGGCGCCTCACCGGTCTCCCCCGGCACGATGTCCACCGGAGCCGAGACGGGGTACAGCACCGACACCTTCGCCTCCTCGGCCTCGCCCGCCGCGACGTGGAAACGCTCGGTGTCCAGGGTGGTGCCGGAGGCGTCGATAAGCTGCAGCATCATGGGGTACACGCCGGGCGCGGGCAGCTCGGCCTCCATCTTGAGCTCAACCTCTGCCCCAGGGAGCAATCGCTTATCGACGTCCCTTCGGCCCCCCACCGCCCCGTACTCCCCAACCGATGCCACCGCAGCCACCCGTTGCTCGTGCGCGGATGCGACAGGGGATGCGTACCTCAACGCGACCCGGAGCCCCTCCAGCGCCTCCTCTTCTTCGTTGGTCACGCGAAGTTTCACGTGAAACGTGTTCTGGGTGAGCCTGGGCGTCTCGACGAGCTCCACCCGCGCGTATTCGCCCTCGCCCGGCCGCACCGCGGGGTTGACCCACAGGTCGGCCACGTCCGTGTGGGTCGGGCTTACCGGCACGGCGGGCGCCGCGACGATCAGCGCCGCAGCGAGCAGTTCCTTCATCGCGGAGTCGCCCTTCCGGCTTCCTTTTCCTTCCTAGCCAGCTCTGGCATGCGGTCGCACGCGATTCGGGCAAGCTTGCGCTCGTCGGCGTAGGCCAGGTGCTCCATGAGCTCGCTCATGGGCACCCACGTCACCTCGGTGACCTCGGGATCCTCGTCGTTGAACTCCCCGTCCACGTAGCGCAGCAGGTTGTGGTGCACCGTCTTATGAATGCGCACCCCGTCGGAGACAAACCAGTAGTCAATGACACCAAGCGTGTCGAAGGCCTCCCCCACAATCCCAGTCTCTTCCCACACCTCACGCTCCGCGGTCACCCACTGGTCCTCACCGTTTTCCACGTGGCCCTTCGGCATCGACCACAGCAGGCGACCCCGCCGGTCCAACCTGCCGATCAGGGCGACGTAGATACGGTTCATATCCACCTTGCCGTTTTCCCCTACGGCCTCCGCCATGCCTGAGACCACGAGGCCGCCCGCCGACGTTTCATCCCGCGTCTCAATATTCGAATCGTGCGAGTACTGCGACTTGCGCTGCTGCGGCTTCCTGCTCGGGTTTCCACCCCTGCGGCGGCGCTTCTTGTGGTTCTGGGTCTTCTGATTCTTGTGGTCTTGTTGGCTGTTTTGCTTGCTGTCTTGCTTAGGGTCTTGCTTGTGGTCTTGCTTAGGGTTCTGCTGGCCGTTTTGGCTGTTTTGGTTGTTGTGCTGCTGGCCCGCTCTTCCCTTTGGCTTGCCACGGCGGCGCCGCGAACGCCGACGGCTCGAACCGCCCTTGCCTCCGCCCTGGGAAGCGTCCCGGGCGGCGGCGGGGCCCGGAACAGGCCGCGAGTTCTCAGTCATTCGTTTCATGCTATCCCCCGCGCTGGTGGTTGTGGTATTCCCCGGGCCGTGTCAGGGTCGTGGTCTAAGCTTCGCTTCACCGGTGGTGTGTGCCTGTAAGACTACGAACGGGTGTGTGTCGTGGTGGAAGAAAAAACCAGGCACAACTATTGACACGGGAACGGCTGTACGATTACAATGTGCGGTAAGACTTCACGAGGGGGAACCATGACCGCACCCGCAGCAACAAAACGATTCAGAAATCAATGCGACACCGACCCGGTCAGCGTCGCCGCGCAGGCCTCGCGCGATGCTCACTGGGCCGTCTTTGCCGCGTACGCAACGCCCGGGTGTGATGTGGGCGATGTCGACCGGGAGATCGACAGGATCGTCGCGTCTTCCGGCTGGAAGAAACAGTTCGTGCGTCGCGCTCTCTTCGGATTCGCACGGCTACAGGACCTCCCCCGCCTCCGCGAACTCCAGGAGGCGACCAGGTTGCTCGACGTGGAGCACCTCGCTGCTGTCAACAACGCCCTCGAGGAGCTTGGGCCCGACATCCCCCAGGAGATGTACGACAGGTTCGACGCCATCCTCGTCGGCATTTTCACCCCGAAGCGCGACCAGCAGAAAATGCCTCACACGAAGACGATCACGGTGCGGATCCGGGAGCTGATCAAGCGAATCGACCCGTCCCGGGCTTACGACCCGGAAAAGCGCAAGAAGCGCCTCGTGGACACCGACGACAAGGTCTTGTTCGATGAGCTGTCCTTGGGCGGTGAAATGAAGGCACGCATCGAGATCCTGACCAACGCGGTATCTTCCGCCCGCGCACGCGCCAACATCACCCAGCTCGCCCGCGAACGCGGGATCAGTCTTGTCGACGCGGCAATGGGCCTACTCAGCGGCGAAATCCAGCCCGCCACCAAGGTGGTCATGCATGTCTTCGCACCGAAAGACCGCAACGCCGGCGACCCGGTGTTCCTGCCCGGTTACGGGTGGACGAACCCTGATGACACGGTGGAGTTCGACCGCCTCCTGGGCACCGCCGAGTTGAAGACCGTCGATCTCGACGAGGCCGCGAACGCCACCACCGCCTGCTACAGCCCCACCGATGCCATGCGCGCTGCGGTCATCGCCCGTGACGGCACCTGCATCTACCCGGGGTGCACAGTTTCGGCGCACCGCTGCCAATTGGACCACCGAATACCCTTCGATGAAGGTGGGCGAACCACGGTAAGCAACCTCTTCGCGTTGTGCTCGAAACACCACAACATGAAGACCGATCGGCGCGCGTTCTACTTCCCGGATCCGAGCACGGGCGACATCGTGTGGTGCTTCGCTGACGGCACGTACGAAATCGTGGAACCAAGCGGCGTCCTGTTCAGCCAGATCACGCCCACCTGCCCCCGCTGGCAATCCAGCCTGCGCAACGCGAGGGCGAACCGGGAGCGTATGGCCGAGTTCAACGCCAAGGCCCACACCATCCTCGACCAATTTGATCAGGACCTCGATCTGATGAAGGCCGAGGTTGCGCTTCTGATGCTCGAGGAGGAATACGGCCTCTCCTTCCCAATCCGGCCGAAACTGCCCTACGAGGAACCCCTCCCCGACGAACCGGTCGATCCGCCCTACCCCGACCCCGAGGATGAGCTCAGCTTCGACGACGACACCGATCTTTCGCAGGCGGAACGGTATCGTGTGGCGGGTGACAAGTGCCGAGAATCAACTGTTCGACCTCCCCGACCCCAATGATCCGCTCGCAGAGGCGGCGTTGATGGCCAGGGCGCAGGGGGCCGTCGATAAGCAAAAGGAGCTCTTAACTCCCCTCGCCGAGCTTTTCAGCAAACGCGGCGAATCGCTCTACATCGTCGGGGGCTCCGTGCGCGATGCGATGCTCGGCCGCGGGGTGCACGACCTTGATTTCACCACGTCAGCGCGCCCGAACGTCATCCAGGAGATCCTCGAGACGTGGGGCGAGAAGACCTGGGACACGGGCATCGAGTTTGGCACGGTGTCCGCGATCCGCCGCGGCGTGGAGGTCGAGATCACGACGTTCAGGTCGGACCTCTACGACGGCGTGACGCGAAACCCCGAGGTCACGTTCGGCGACACGCTCGAGGGGGACCTAGTTCGCAGGGATTTCGCCTGCAATGCGATGGCGATCGAGCTTTCGCTTATCGACGGCGCGTTGGCCCCCCGGTTCCACGACCCAGTTGGCGGCCTGCGCGACATCGTGAACCGTGTGTTGGACACCCCGCAGGAGCCGGAGGTGTCGTTCCGTGATGACCCGTTGAGGATGCTTCGCGCGGCCCGTTTCGTCTCCCAACTTGGGTTTAGAGTGGCGCCGCGGGTGTTTGAGGCGATGAGCGAGATGGCGGAGGAGATCGACCGGATCACTGTGGAGCGCGTGCAGGCCGAGCTCGACAAACTGATGCTGGGTGCGAGGCCCTGGGACGGCATGGACCTGCTGGTGGAAACTGGCCTGGCGGAGCGGATCCTTCCGGAGGTGCCGGCGCTGCGGCTGGAGCTGGACGAGCACATGCAGCACAAGGATGTGTACAGGCACTCGCTGACGGTGTTGAAGCAGGCGACCGAGCTGGAGGACGAGGGGCCTGATCTGAAGCTGAGGTGGGCGGCGCTGCTTCACGACGTGGGTAAGCCGGCGACCCGGGCGCCGAAGGAGGGCGGCGGGGTCACGTTCCACCACCACGAGGTGGTGGGCGCGAAGATGACGCGGAAGCGGCTGCGCAAGCTGAAGTACCCGAAGCATGTGATTGAGGACGTTGGCCAGCTGGTCTTCCTGCACATGCGCTTTCACGGGTTCGGTGAAGGGGAATGGACGGATTCGGCGGTGCGCAGGTACGTGACCGACGCCGGTGAACTGCTCCCCCGACTGCACAAGTTGGTGCGGGCGGATGTCACGACCCGGAATGCGAGGAAGGCGGCCCGCCTCCAGCGGACGTACGACGAGTTGGAGGAGCGGATCGCGGACATTGCCGCAAAGGAGGACCTTGCGCGGGTACGGCCGGATCTGGACGGGAACGAGATCATGGAAATTCTGGACCTGAAACCGGGGCCGGACGTGGGCAAGGCCTGGAAGTATATGAAGGAGCTGCGCCTGGAGCGCGGTGAGCTGGAGCACGATGAGGCGGTGGCGGAGTTGCGCCGCTGGTGGGAGGAGGAGCATGCCTGAGTACTTCTACGCCGACCGGCTGTTCAATGCGCTGGAGCGAACCGAGCCGGAGCCGGGGATGCTGCTGGTGGCGGCGCCGGGTATGTACTCGGCGGAGTTTGCCCGCACGGTGGTGCTGGTGCTCGAGCACGATGAGGACCACACGCTAGGGGTGGTGCTGAATCGCCGTTCTGACGTGGCGCTGGCGAACATCGTGCCAGAGTGGGCGGAGCTGGCGGCCAAACCGCAAGCGTTGCACATCGGTGGGCCGGTGGGCGCAGACTCGGCGGTGTGCCTCGCGGTGACGGCGAAGGGGGCGGACTCGAGCGAGCACTTCAACAAACTCACCAACAGGTTGGTGTTGGTGGATATGAATGTGGGGCCGGAGGTCGTCGAGAAGCTTGTGGAAGGCGTGCGTATTTTTGCCGGTTACGCGGAGTGGGCGCCGGGCCAGTTGCACGAGGAGATCGAGCGCGGGGACTGGTTCGTGGCCCCTGCCCTGCCCTCGGACGCGGTGTCGCGGGGCGATCTGTGGGGCGACGTGATGCGCAGGCAAGCGATGCCGCTGCCGCTATTTGCCACGTTCCCCGAGAATCTTGAGGATAACTAGCTGAACTTGGCCTGCGCCTCGGCCCAGAGGGATTCGAATTCGTCCGCTTTGATGCGCGTCGCGGTGATTCCGGGGAGCTCGCCGTAGGTGTCGGGGTGCGGCACGGTGGCCATGGGTGGGTTGGCCTGGCCGATGACGCGGCCATCGTAGTAGATCCCGGTGATGGACTCGGCGGGGTCCAGCTCGATCATGCGGACCATGGTGCACTCGGCGGGTGAAATCTCCTCGAGCTCCGCGATGTTGAGGAGCTCCCCCTCCGGCGCCTGGTAGTGGATGCGGATGAAATGTTTCACGTGAAACAATCTAAGCCCGGGACGCGTACGCGGAGCAAATGATCAGCTGGACCATGTGGTAGATCATCAACGGAATGATGAGGACGCCCAGGGATGCACCGCCGAAAATGACGGAAGCCATGGGAAGGCCGGTGGCCAGCGACTTCTGGGTGCCGCACATCTGGATGGTCACGCGGTCCTCGCGCGGGAATGCGAACGCGAGCGCCTGGGTCCCCCACAGCATGGCGCAGACCAATGCTGCGGCGAAGAGGATGAGGAACACCAGCTCCCACACCGAGATGTTGGACCAGACGCCCGAGACCACGCCCTTGGAAAAGGCGGCGTAGACGACCATCCAGATGGAGCCGCGGTCCACGATCTTGGTCGCCCCCGCGAGCTCCTTGATCTTAGGGAACAGGTTGTGCGCCACCTGCCCCAGCACGAACGGTAGGAGCAGCTGCAACGCGATGTCGCCGAAGACGGAGCTATCGATGTGGATGCCGTCCCCCGCTCCCATCAGCAGCATGACGAGCAGTGGCGTGACGACGACTCCGACCAGCGACGAGAGAGACGCCGCCACTACTGCGCCGGGAACGTTGCCGCGGGCAATGCCTGTCATGGCCACCGACGATTGCACGGTGGAGGGCACAAGGGTCATGAACAGAAGACCCTGGTAGAGCTCGGGAGAGAGGAAGAACGTCGTCGGCCGGGCGAGGACGCCAATGAGCGGGTAGAGCACAAAGGTGATCGCGAGGATCACCAGGTGCAAGCGCCAGTTGGTCAGGCCGCTGAGGGCCTCCCGTGTGGAAAGGCGGGCGCCGTAGAGGAAGAACAGCAGCCCGATCGCAAGCTTCACGGCCACGTCGAACCCGGCGGCGAAGCTCCCCTCGGCCGGCACAATAAATGCGAGACCCGCTGCAGCCAGGATTCCCAGGAGCAGCGGGTCGAGTTTGAGTTTCGGCATGCGGCCAGTTTACGGCGCGGCGGTGAGGGTGTCCCCTTCCTCAGTGAGGGTCGCCGTGGTCAGCGGCTTGTCCGCGGGGCCAGCGAGCGCCGCGCCGGTTTCCAGGTCGAAGACGGAGCCGTGGTTGGGGCAGCGGACGGAGCCGTCGTCAAGCACTTGCGTGATCTTGGAGCCCTGGTGGGGGCAGACGGCGGAGTAGGCGACGAAGTTGCCGGCGGTGGGCTGCGCGATGATGAAGCGGTCGAGGATCACGGCGCTGCCGACGGGCACCTGGGTTTTGGCGACTTCCTCGTTCGGTTCGCTGCCGCAGGCGGCCAGGAAGGCGCCCGCGAACGTGGTCGCGGTGCCGAGGAGGAAGAGGCGTCGGTTACAGGTCATTTGGTGGCCTCCTTCATGGAGCGGACAAAGGTTTCGAGCGAGTCCAGGTCGTCGCCGCGCTCAATGAACTTGGTAATCGCGGAGCCGGTGATGGCGCCGCGCGCGCCGGCGGCGATGGCGTTGCGCACGTGGTCGGGCGTAGAAATGCCGAAACCGAGAAGCACCGGCGCGCCGCCGTAGGAGTTGATGTTGTCGACGACTTCCTTCAACCCCTCGACCGAGGCCTCCCGCTCTCCTCCCGTCACGCCGTCGCGGGAGATCGCGTAGATGTAACCGCGCGAGTGCTTGGCCACGCCCTCGAGGACCTCCTTCGAGGCCTTGGCCGGAGCGATGAAGATCGGGTCGATGCCCGCATCGAGTGCCGCCTTGGAGAAGGGGCCGCCCTCGCGGACGGGGACGTCGGGAAGCAGAATGCTGTCGGCGCCTGCCTCGGCAAACTCCCTGTAAAAGTGCTCCACCCCGCGCACGTAAGCGACGTTGGCGTAGATCAGCATGCCAATCGGTAGGTCGGGGTACTTCTCGCGGATCGCGCGGACGAGCTGGAGCGACTTCTCCACAGTCGCGCCGGCCTCGAGCGCGCGGATGTGCGCGGCCTGAATGGTGGGGCCATCGGCGACAGGGTCGGAAAACGGCACGCCGAGCTCGAGGGCGTCGGCACCGCCGGCGACGACGGCGTCGACGATGGCTAGGGAGGCCTCGTAAGACGGGTCGCCGAGCATGAGGAATGGGACGAACGCGCCTTCAGAACCGAGGCGGTCAAACATGGCGGTGTAACGGCTCATCAGAGGCTCCAATCGGGGTGGTGCTCAAGGGTGTCCTGGACGTGGGCGATGTCCTTGTCGCCGCGGCCGGAGAGGGAAACGAGGATGTTCAGGCCGTCCTCCTCCTCAGCGCGCTTGAGGGCGTAGGCGAACGCGTGGGAGCTTTCCAGGGCGGGAATGATGCCCTCGTGGCGCGAGAGCAGTTGGAAGGCTTTCACGGCCTCCTCGTCGGAGACCGGGACGTACTTCGCGCGGCCGGACTTGGCCAGGTAGGCGTGCTCCGGGCCGACGGCCGGGTAATCCAGACCGGCGGAGATGGAGTAGGACTCCTCCACCTGGCCGTCGTCGTTGCGCATGAGGGAGGACTTTGTGCCGTGGAGGATGCCGACGGTGCCTGCGGCGATCGCGGCGCCGTGCTTGCCCACGCCGAAGCCCTCTCCCCCGGGCTCGGTGCCGACGAGCTCCACACCCTCGTCGTCGATAAAGTCCGCGAACATGCCGATGGCGTTCGACCCGCCACCCACGCAAGCGACGACGACGTCTGGCAACTTCCCAATCCGGTCGAGCATCTGGGCCCGCGCCTCGGTGGAGATCACGCGGTGGAATTCCTTCACAATTTTGGGGAAGGGGTGCGGCCCCGCGGCTGTGCCCAGCAGGTAGTGGGACTCGTGGAAGGTGGCCGTCCAGTCGCGCAATGCCTCGTTCACCGCGTCCTTGAGCGTGCCGGAGCCGGAGTCCACGCCGACCACCTTCGCACCCATCAGGCGCATCCGGTAGACGTTCGGCTGCTGGCGCTCCATGTCCTTGGTGCCCATGTACACCACGCACTCCAGGCCCAGGAGCGCGCACGCCAGGGCGGTCGCGGTACCGTGCTGGCCGGCGCCGGTCTCGGCGATGATGCGGGTCTTGCCCATCTTCTTCGCCAGCAGTGCCTGGCCGATCACCTGGTTCGTCTTGTGCGCGCCGCCGTGCACCAGGTCCTCGCGCTTGAGAAAGATGCGGCTGCCGTTCGAAGGGATGTTCCGGCACTCGGTCAGCGGCGTTGGGCGCCCGAGGTAGTCCTTGAGCAGGGCCTTGTACTCGGCCATGAACTCTTCATCGTCGAGCGCCTCAACAAAGGCTTGTTCCAACTGGTCAAGCGCCGGAAGCAGGGACTCCGGCACGAACTGGCCGCCGAATTCCCCGTAGTATGCCGGCAGGATCGTGCGCCCGCCGTCTGCGTAATCAGTCATTTATGCGTCCTTGTTGTAGTTCCGGATGGTCTGGAATGTCTGCATCAGCTTCCCTGCGTCCTTCTTGCCGGGCGCGTACTCCACGCCCGAGTTCAGGTCCACGCCCGAACACCCCGTGGCCAAGGCATCCGCGACATTGGACGGGTTGATGCCCCCTGCAATGAGGGCATTGTCCGTCACACTGATCCGGTCCCAATCGAAGGCGGTTCCAGATCCCCCGTCCTTCGCATCGAGCACAAGCTTATCGACGAACTCCGTCAACGCCTCTGCAACCTGCGGCCCCGATGACTCGGTCATGGACACCGCCCGCCACACCTCGACGTCGACTTCTTGTCTAACGCGCTCGATGAGTTGACGCTCTGCCTCAATGCTCCCCTGGTAGGGTGCGTGGACCTGCACGGCGGTGATTCCGGGTTGCACCAACTCGCCGTAGCCGGAGGTACGGCGCGAGACGGCGACGTACTTCAGGTTTGGCTCGCGGGAGATGATGTCCGCCGATGTTTCACGTGAAACATTGCGCGGCGAACCTTCCTCGAAGACCAGGCCCCCGTAGACCGCGCCTGCCGCCTTTGCCGCCTGAGCGGCCGACCAGCTGGTAAGCCCGCAGACCTTGTTCGGCCCGTACACCAGCTCGCGGCACGCCAGGTCGATGTCGGGTTGGCTTGTGAGTTGGGAACCCACGAGGAAGCCGTCGGCCTTGATGGAGCGGACGGTGTCCACGTTCCTGATTCCGGATTCGGCCACGATCGCTGCACCATCCGGCGCGAACTTCGCCAACGTCGCGGAGCGGGACAGGTCGATCGTGAGGTCGTGCAGGTTGCGGTGGTTGATACCGAAGATCTTCGCGCCGAGCCTGTTAGCTCTTTGAGCCTCATCCTCGTCGATCACCTCGGTGAGCACGTCCATGCCTAGTGAATCCGCGAGGGAGGACAGCTGCGAGTACTCGGCGTCGGAAAGCACCGAGAGCATGAGGAGGATGGCGTCCGCGCCGTAGTAGCGCGCGGCGTACACCTGGATCTCGTCGATGATGAAGTCTTTGCACAGCACCGGCAAGTGCGTCGTCGCGGCGACGGTGGCCAGATGGTTGTAGTCTCCCCCGAAGCGCTCCGGCTCGCACAGGACTGAGATCCCGGCGGCGTAGCGCGAGTAGACGGAGGCGATGGAACCCGGCTCGTAGTGGTCCCGGATCATGCCAAGCGAGGGCGAGTAAGACTTGCACTCCATGATGAATGCGGTGCCGGGGGCCTTCAACGACCGATAAAGGGAGCGCTCGGATTTAGGTAACGTGTCGAAATCGACGTGGCTAAGCCTCGCCCTAATTTCGTCAAGGTGACCTTTTCGTGCTTCGACGATCCCCTCCAGGACGGTGGGCAGCTTAGGCACTGTAATCGGCCTCCTCGTGGGTGGCCAGCCAGGTGGCAACGGAGCCGTCGCTAAGCAATTGCTTCGCTTTCTCAACGCCGTCCTTGAGCGTGTCGCTGCCGTAGAGGTAGAACATGGCGCCCGCGTTGGCGGCGATGGCATCGAGGTGCGCCAGCGGCCCGGTGCCGTCAAAGGTGGCGCGCATAAGCCGCGCGTTCTCCGCACCGTCGCCGCCGCGCAAGTCCTCGAGGCTATGCGTATCGACGCCAAGGTCCCCCGGCGCCACGGTGTAATGCGTAATCTCGCCGTCCTTGAGCTCCCAGATGAGGGTCTCGCCGTGGACCGCGATCTCGTCGGTGCCGGCGCCGTGGACCACGAGGGCGCGGCTGCGGCCGAGGGTGCGCATGGTCTCGGCGATCATCTGGCCCATGTTCGGGTTGGCAATGCCCATGATCTGGAACTCCGGGCGCGCGGGGCTCAAAAGTGGGCCCATGGTGTTGAAGAGGGTGGGTACTCCCAGGGCCTTGCGCACCGGCTGCACGAAAGCGATCGCGGGGTTGTACGCGGGCGCGAAAAGGAACGTGAAGTTGGAGGACTCGAACTGGCGCACCGCGCGCTCCGGGTCCAGGTCGAGCGGGATGTTCAGCGCTTCCAACACGTCGGCGGAACCGGACTTGGAAGACACGGAACGGTTGCCGCACTTGATCATCTTCATGCCACCGGCGGCGGCGGTAAGCGAGGCGGCGGTGGTGATGTTGATCGTGTTCGCGCCGTCGCCGCCGGTGCCGGCGGAGTCCATGATGCCCTCGCCGGTAATGGGGAACGGGCGGCCGGCGGCCAGGAAGGCCTTCGCGGCACCCGCGATGTCGGCGTAGGTCTCCCCGCGGGTGCGGATCGTGGCCAGGAGCGCGGCGATGTGCACGTCCTCGTAGTCGCCGACGGTAAGCGGGGTGAAGGCTTCAACCGCCTCCTCCAGCGTGGGGGCCGGGTTGTCCAAGAACCGGCGCAGCACGCCAAGATCGCTAGCCATGGTGATTGCCTTTCTGCATAAGTCGGTTGACGCTCCGCTCCAGAAGGATTGGCCCGCCTGGGGTGAGAATAGATTCCGGGTGGAACTGGAAGCCGATGGACATGCCGTCCTGGGTTTCCGCTGCCATGATTACCTCGCCGATCTGGGTGTCCGTCCAGGCGAGCGGGGTAATGCCCTGTGGTACTTCTGTCGCCCCGAGCGAGTGGTAGCGCGCCACCGGTACCTCGGGGCGGTTGAACTCAGTGAGGCCCTCGAACAACTCGTGCTCCACCACTCGCATCGGCATCGAGGTCCCGTGCTCCGGGCCGCAGGGTCTCACCTGTCCCCCGAAGTGCTCGATCAGCGCCTGGAACCCAAGGCAGATGCCGAGGATGGGGATGCGTCCCTGGGCGCGCTCAATGACCTCCGTCATGCAGCCCGCCTCCGCCGGGTAGCCGGGGCCAGGCGAGAGCACGATCAGGTCGGGGTTCAGGTCGAAGACGGCATCCGCAGACACCGTGTTCCTGTAGACCACGGTGTCGTAGGAAGACAGGGCGTCGACCAGGTTGTACACGAAGGAATCCTGGTTATCCAGCAGGACGATCACTTCTCCACCTCCAGCTTTTTGTTGCCGGCGAGCGCGTGGAGCACCGCGTACGCCTTGTGCAACGTCTCATCGGCCTCGGACTGCGGGTTCGAGTCCCGCACCACGCCCGCGCCCGCCTGCACCGTCGCCACGCCATCTTTGACAAACGCGCTCCTGATCACGATGCAGGTGTCGAAGTCCCCGCCGCCGCGCAGGTAGCCCACCGCTCCCCCGTACGACCCGCGACGCGTGCCCTCGAGCTCACGCAGAAGCTCGGTCGCGCGCAGCTTCGGGGCGCCCGTGAGGGTGCCCATGTTCATGCAGGCGCGGTACGCATCAAGGGCGTCCAAATCGTCCGCGAGGGTGGCAGTGACCCGGCTGACCAGGTGCATCACGCGCGAGTAGCGGTCGACCTGGAGCAGCTCCGCCACCTGGCGGGTGCCGGGGGCAGAGACGCGCGCCATGTCGTTGCGGGCAAGATCCACCAGCATCGTGTGCTCCGCAACCTCCTTCGCGTCCGTGCGCAGCTGCAGCTCCATGCGGGTATCCAGCTCGTGGTTCACCGTGCCATCCGGGTTCAGGCCGCGCGGCCTGGTTCCTGCGATTGGGTACAGCTCCACCTGGCGGGTCGCGGCATCGAACTTCAAGTTGGATTCCGGCGAGGCACCGAAGAGTTCGTAGCCGTCACCGTGGATGTAGAACATGTAGGGAGACGGGTTGGAGTGACGGAGTCGTCGATACGCAGCGAAGGCGTCGTCGCACTCCGCCTGGAACGCGCGCGCCGGGACGACCTGGTAGATGTCGCCGTTGTAGATGTTGTCCTGCAGTTTTCGCACATCGCTGCAGAACTGCGCGTCCGGGATCGTCGCGCGGACGTGAAGCGTGCCGTCAGAAGTATCGGTGGGATACTCCTCGTGGTCCGCGTCGATTTTGGCGGCGAGCCCACTCAAGTCGATGCCGTCGCCCGCGTAATCGATGGCGGTGAGGTAGGCGGTCTGCGTCTCGTGGTTGACCCGCAGCAGCACCTCTGCCAGCACAAACTGATAATCCGGGAAGGTGTTCGGGCCCGGCTGCACGGGCGGCAGCTGCTCAAACGTCTCTAGGAACTCGAAGGCGAACCCGCCGGCCAGCATCGGGAAGTCTGCGTTGCCCAGATCCGGGGTCAGCGCCCGCAACACCTCCGTCGGGTTCGGGGCCATGAGGCGCTCGCGCTCGTCCGCGGCCGTGGAGCGGGGAAACTCGTAGGTGTTTTCCCCCGCCGCGATCACCTCGCCGGACGGGGTCAGCGGCTCCACCGTCACACGGTTCCCGGAGCACGTCACGCGTATCGACGACCTCAGCACCGCCACCGACTGCAACCCCGACCGCGTCGTAATATCGGCGGACTCCAACAGCACCGTGTCGGGGGCGTCCAAGCCACCGAGGTGCGCGAACAGGCTCGACGCGTCGGCGTGATAGCGCACCTCTTGGCGCGTGATGGTAGGCGGCGCTTGGCTCATCGGGTCCTCGGTTCTTGTCTTTTTGCACCGGGGCTCTCAAGCAAAACGGCCCGCGGTCGTTGGCGGGCCGGACTTCGCAGGTGGCGCGCCAGTTAGGCGGCCCACCACCATGTCTTCGAAGTCGTGTCAGTCACAGTGCATTAGTGTACCAGCTCGAAGTACCCCGGCTGCGGCGTACGCACAACTCCGTTCGTTTTCATCAGAAGCAGCGTCGCGTGCACCGCCAGGGGCAGGTTCAATTCACTAGAAGGCACAAGCTTCTCGACGGCCACGGTGATCTCCCCCAGCGTCATCGCCCGGCCTTCTTCCTCGAGGGCGCGTCGGATCGCGGCCTCGAGGGTCATTTGTCCGCCTGTCCAGCAGCCCTGCGCAGCGCCTCCAGATTCACCTGCGGCTTGGGCTGCTCGGGCTCCTGGCTCTGCGCTTCTTCCACCATCGCCGCGGCGCGCGCACCCGCGTTGCCGCCGACGGATGCCGCTACGACGGCAGCCACAAGGGCGATTACTGGGAAGACCCACGCCCACCCCTCGGCAATGAACGCGAACGCGGCGCCGAACCCGAGGGCCACCGCGCCGAGGATCCAGAACGGGCCCGCCACTTTGTGGGCCTGGGTCCAAATGGACTGGTTCTTCCGCACCGCCGGTACGTGCAGGCCCACGTACTTATTGCCGGGCAGCTTGCCGGTAGTGGCCATGACTCCGGGGATGAGCAGCACCAGCATCAGTACGAGGAGGACGACGCCGACGACAATATTCAAGGTGCTCATGGGTGAACAGACTACGCCAGGAAGACGCGCTTCTTAGCGTTGGTGAACTCCTCCTCGGTGAGGTAGCCGGCGGCGAATAGATCCGCCAGCTTCTTCAGGTCCTCGGCGGGCGAGGCGGAGACGAATGGCGTAGGCGGCACCTCGTCGTCCTTGCCCGCGTCACGCAGGCGCTCGATGACGTTGCGCACCATGTCGGGGTTGTCCAGCGCGGTGATGGTGGTTTGGTTCCTCCCCTGCCAGATGCGCAGGCCTTTGCCCTGTTCGCGGTCGATGCGGTTGATGCCGTCGTACGGGATCTTCATGGACAGGCGGTGGGTGTGTCCGTGGCGCTCGACGATGTGCAGGCACTTATCCGTCAACACCACAGCGCACGGCCCGTGGTATTTGGCGGTCGCGGCGGCGATGACCATCTCGTCTTCGTCGAGACGCGAGGCGGCGTACTTCACCGGCGCTGCGTAACCCTCCGGCAGCGTGGACTGATTAATCACGGCGAGGATCTCCCGCTCGCGGGCTTCTTCCTTGGTCTCCGCGGGCGGGATCCGCTCGACGCCGTGGTCATCTGCGGCGCCGAGGTGGGAGAGCAGGGAGCGGAATGCCTTCCAATCGCGCTCGGACTTGAAGTCGAACATGAACGCGTCCCCGCCGGGGTCGAGGGTGACGCGGTTGAGGTAGCCGGAGGAATCCATCTCCACCTTCTGGGCGTCCTGCTCGAAGACGTGGACACCGGAGGCCATGCCCTCGGGGACGGAGAGGAACACGCTCTGGTCGGTCACGGCCAGCACCGCCGGGTAGGAGCGGACGCGGCCGGCGGCGAGCAGGGTGAGGTCCTCAGTGGCAGGGATGCAGTCCAGCAGATCCATGGCCAGGCCGCGGGCCGAAAGGTTTGAGAACGCTGGCTGTGTGCGCAGGTACGCCTCGTTCTGCGAGTGCGAGCGCTGATAATTCGGGTTCTTCATGGCCCTCACTACCTCACTGATGCTCTGAACTAGCTTTTTCCGCCGAAAATTTTATTGGCCTGCACCGATTTGACAAATCCGCCGTTTAACCCAGTTACGGGATTATGCGGTCAACGGGATATTGTGAACGTACACCTGGGCTTTTGTCCGGTTTCCCTGTCCGTTTTCGTTGCTGAACTCCGGCAACCTTTCCAAAGGTTCAACCATGAAAACCAAACTGTTGAACTCGCTGCTGTTTTGGGTGGTCGTGGCGATCATCCTGGGCTTTTTGTGCAGCATGTTCTTCCCCGATTGGCTCGCCCGCGTATTCGTCACGTTCAACGGGCTGTTCTCTAACTTCCTCGGGTTCTTCGTCCCGGTCCTCATCTTTGCGCTCATTGCCCCCGCGATCGCGGGCCTGGGGCACGGTGCAGGGAAGTGGCTGGGTATCACCGCTGGTATCGCGTACGGCTCCACCGTCATCTCCGGCCTCATCGCTTGGGGCACCGCCTCCGCGCTCTACCCGACCCTGCTGGCCGGCCGCGACCTAGTCACCGGCGTCGCCGACCCGGACGAGGGCGGCTTGAGCCCGTACTTCTCCGTCGAGATGCCGCCGCCATTCGCCGTGATGTCGGCGCTGCTGCTCGCCTTCGTGGTGGGCCTCGCCATGACCGCGGTGAAGTCGGACAACCTGTACGGCGTGCTCGAGGAGCTCAATGACGTGGTGCTCAAGGTGGTCACCACCTTCGTTATCCCGCTGCTGCCCCTGTTCATCTTCGGCACCTTCCTCAACCTGGGCATGAACGAGAACTTCGGCGACACCATGGCTGCCATGGGCGTGGTGCTGCTGCTCTCCATCGTTATGACCCTCGTCATCATCCTCCTCCAGTACCTCGTCGCTGGCGCGGTCGCCGGCGTGAACCCGTTCGCCGCGCTGAAGAACATGATGCCGGCGTACTTCACCGCCCTGGGCACCTCCTCCTCCGCCGCCACCATCCCGGTGACCTACGGCTCCACCCTGAAGAACAAGGTGGACGAGGACGTCGCTGGCTTCGTGGTTCCGCTCTGCGCCACCATCCACCTCTCCGGCTCGATGATGAAGATCACCCTGTACGCGCTCTCCATCGTGTACATGGCCAACCTGGGAATTTCCGGCGGCCAGATCCTCGGTTTCATCCTGCTGCTGGGCATCATGATGATCGCAGCGCCGGGTGTTCCAGGTGGCGCGATCATGGCGGCCGTCGGCCTCCTGCAGGCGAACCTGGGCTTCGACGAGTCCATGGTCTCCCTCATGATCGCCTCCTACATCGTGGTCGACTCCTTCGGCACCGCCGCCAACGTCACCGGCGACGGCGCGATCGCGCTGATCGTGAACAAGTTCGCGGCAGGCAAGATCAAGAGCGAGTCGCTTGACGACGAACCTTCGGCCGTCACCGCCTAAGATCCCAACCGCCCCTCGGGGCGGTTTTCTTTTGCCGCCAAATGTTTCACGTGAAACATCGCTAATTTGGGCACCATGCCTTACGAGATTGTCACCACCCAGTTCGTCGCCCACGAGCACGACCTAGACGCCGCCTACGCGCTCTACCGGGAGCGCATCGCCACCTCCGGCGCGGAGATCGTGGCCGTCTCGCAGAAACCCAACCCCATCAACGACGAGTTCTTCCTCTGGGACCTGCGCTGCCAAGCCGCCTACGACAACCTCGCGGCGCCGGAGGACATGCAGCTCTACGAGATTAACGCGCTCGTGGACTTCGCCACCACCAACCGCGACACCGCCATTGAGCAGTTCTTCTTCGAGGACCTGGTCTCCCCCACCCGCTTCCCCGCAATGCTCGGCGGCCTGACCGACCTCACGCTGCGCGACCCGGTCGAGGGCCCGCTCTCCTTGATCACCGTCGTCTACCTCGGCTCGCGCGAGCTCATTGCGCAATCGCTTTTCGACGCCACCGTGAACGCCCACAACTGCGTCGCCTACCACCCCAGAATCGCCCCGCTCGAGGTCACCGAACATGCGGCGCTTGTCGGCCCCCTCTGGCTCCGTGACGCCACCTTGAACGTGATCGGAACGGGCGACGGCTACTTCTCCCCCGGCAAGGATGCCTGGGCCGGGTGGTTCCTCACCTCCGACGACCCCGCGCAGATCCTGCCCCCGGAGCGCATTGAGCCCGACGCGGTCGTGCTCTCCCGGGCCGTCTCCGAGGTGTTCTAAGGAAGCCGGTACTTCCTGTTCCGACTGGTAGGCGAGGCCGTGGGTGCAACCTCCCCGCCCTCCACCAGTCTCCGAAGCCGGGGGCGGATGGCGGCTACAGTAATACCGACCGCATCAGCGAGATCGCGAGCAGACCGTTCTTCGCCTTTCGAAAGCGTCTGCAGTATTGCCAAATCGGTCCCGTCAAGGCCTGATTGCCCCCTCGGGAGACTAAAGCTGTCCGCAACCGCGGATTCCGAGAGCATCCCCTTTGATGCGAGGCCGCGGAGCAGTTCCCTTGCGTCGTCGGTATCTATCCCGAGGTTTTCGCGGACGTTCTTGACCGAAACCGCACCCAAGCCGTGGGCAATCGCTAACGCGACCTGCTGCTGGTGATCTGCATCCGGCGCGAATGTTCGAACCCATCCAGCGATGTCAGGGGTAAGGAGGCCAAATCTTTGAAGAATCACCGTGAATTCCCCGATGCCGGCTTCGAACACTGGTTGAGGCAGTCCATGACCCCTCATTCCGGCTTTCATCCTCTGAATCCCGCTACCTTGGTTCTCGGCAACGCGAAAGGAGCCGCCTGGGGTGGGGAGATGACTGAGAAGGTTAGCAAGTGCTTCGTTCCTGGACATTGAGGTTGGCTCATCCAAGTTCCGGAGTGTCCGGTCGCCCCAGAGCCCGCCCGGATTCTTGATTTCCACCCGGTCTGGATATACGTCAACCTGCACCTGCCGGCCTTGTACTTGTGGGCTGTAGTCGCGGTGCATCACCGCGTTCACTATCGCTTCCCGTAAGACGATCCCCGGAATTTCGGGCTCGTCAATCATCTTTGAGCCTTGTTCCACGGACCGTGTACGGAGGTTGCGAACTACAGCGTTGAGGGCATCCTCAATAGCTACCGGCATCGGACCGTCGCAACGAACCCGGTCCAAGAACCTCGTTGGACTTGATGCTTTCGCACGAGATGGGTGGACGGTCACGTCGATGAATAGCTGGGGGAAGAATTGTTGTGGGTAGACACCAAGAGCAAGAAGCCCTGCCATAGTCGGAGTACCCTCCCGGTCGACGACCCGCAGTCGCTCAAGGACCTCGATGTTGTTGCTGGTTCCCTGAGTCAGGCGCGAGCCAGACTTCACGAATGAATCAATGAGGTTCGTCCAAGATGTAGGGTTTAGGTCATCGATAACCGCCCCAGGAACTGGTTCCCTATCGGAGTAATCGGGCTCGTAAAGTGTTCTGAGCTGGAAAACCTCGTAACTAGATAGCCGTTTATCTCCGTCAAGTACTCGCTTATAAGCTCCGGCTGCTAAGCCCTGACTGGTGACGTAACACGGCATGTGGCGCCCGAGCTCAGAGTCTCCCCGCATTGGGAAAATCTCCACGAGAATGACCGGCGCTCCTTCAGTTTCGTCAGTCTCAATCCGCGCTCTAGGGAGGGGGGTAACCGGGGGTTTTTCCTGACCCTCGCTAAAACCGCTGATGAGGCGATCATTTGCGAGTCGGGGATCGAAATCCGGGTTAGCGCGAAAAGTTCCTAGCTTCTGGTCTTCCTCTACACCCAGCACGATCAATCCACCGTCAGTGTTGGCGAAAGCACTCACCGTGCTCCAGAACCCCTTGTCCAGCTTCCCGCTGCCCGACTTCGCCTCTATCCTGTGGTCGTCATTACGCTGCCGCTTTAGACGTTGCATGATTGCATCCATGCGGTCACTCATGCGCTCAGTGTATCTCACTCGATCGAGTGACAGTACAGCTTCTCGAGTGAAGGGCCTTAGTTTTCGAGTGACAGCCTCGCGATATCGAGTGACGCCCTCACTTAATTGAGTGACGTCGAAATGTTTCACGTGAAACATCCGCCAGACCCGCAGTTTCAGTACCTTGGGGCGCATGGCCCACGTCTTCACCACGTACTTCGCCGCCCTCCCAGAGGAGGCCGACGCGGCATTTCGCCTTTACCGCGAGCGCACCGCATCCGTGGGCATCCTCGCCACCTCCCCACGCGCCCACCCCGCCACCGACGACTTCCACCTTTGGCAACTTCGCTGCGAGGCCGCGTACGAGCGCATCCCCCACCACGCCGGGCTCCAGCTCTACGTCGCGCGCTCGCTTGTCGACGGCTCCGTCGACCCTGCCCAGGAAGACACCACCGCCGCTTTCTACCTGGATGAGGAGAATGAACCCGGCCACTACCCTTCCGTGCTTGAGGTCAGCCCGAACCTCACCCTGAACCGCGATCCGCACGACCTTCTTCTGGTCGAGCCGATCTACCTAGCGGACCCCGACACGGTGGAGGAAGCGAAGCGGCTCTACGCGGGCCTGCAGGAGGCGGCCATAGCGTACGATCCAGACCTCAAGCCCGTCGACGTGATCCGGGACGCGGACAAGGTCGGCCCCCTGTGGGTGCGCAGCGCCGCTGACCAAGGCGGGGGTCACTGCGAGGAATGCACCTCTCTGCATATGGACGCGTGGCAGGGCCTCATCCTCGCCGACACCCCGATGACCCCAGCCGAAGACGTGGAGCGCGGTATCTACGCGCGGCTAGAGACGACCCCGTTCTAACAGCGGCTGCAGCTCCTCGACGAATCGCCGCAGGCCCTCCTTGTCCCCCGCGCCGTCGAGCTCGAAGGTCTTCGCGCCGGAGGCTACGAACATGGTGTTGTCCTGGAAGGTGACGGCGGAGACGTCGTCAAGCGAAAGCTCTTGCTTCTCGTGCCCCTTCCTGCCGAATCGCAGGACTTGGCCGTCGGCTTCGGCGAAGTGCTTCCCGCGGCCCGATTCACTGAAGATGATCGCCATGGAGATGCCCAGGATAAAGCCGAAAATCGGGTCGTCGAAGAGCATCCAGAACGCGATACCCAACATCGCGCCGATGGGTAGGCCCAACATGTACGGCTCGCTTTTCGTTTCCCACTTCATACCCTGACCCTACTGGCCTACGCTTGAAGTATGGCTTCGAAACAGCAATGGGCAGCAGTTTGGGGCATCAGCGCGCTTCTGGGGTTGGGCCTCGGCGGTGTCGCGTACGGCACGCAGCCGGCGCCTGAGTTCCAGCAGGTCGCGGTGGCGGAGGTCGCTCCGCCGGTGGCCGTGGGTGATCCTCAGGGGCTGCTGACGGAGGAGCAGGAGCGGTGGCTCGTTGGTGCGACGACGAACCTCCAGGTCCCGGCCTCCGTCACCGACATCCAGTACCTCGTGTTCGAGGAGAACCACGAGGAGCCCCTCGACGACGTGGAGATGTGGCTGCGGGATAACGCGCCCGACCTCATCGACGACACGAAGGGCGAGAGCGGCAAGCCGCGCGACGGTGTGGTGATCATCGGTGTCGGCCTGGACCCGCGCAAGGCCTTCGCCTACGGCGGCGACGACGTGGGCGAGCAGCTTGGGCTGAGTAATCCGTCGCGGCTGGAAACCATCCTCGACGCCATGAAGGAGGACGTGAAGGCGGGCGACATTCCAGCGGGCTTGCTCAAGTCTGCCGAGGTTGCACTCGATCCGGACGGCGTCGCGCAGTGGCAGTACAACGACGCGCGAGGCGACAGGGCCGGGGCAGGGTTCGCAGGCCTGGGCATGGGTTTCGGCGGCGGGTTGCTTGTGGGTGCGCTCACCCTGAACGCGCGCGACAATCGCCGTAAGAAGGTGGAGCAGGCGCGGGAGGACTACCAGCTGATTACCGACGAGTACCTGCGCCTCTCCCAGCGCCTGGACGAGGTAGATGTCAGGGCGCACTCTCTATCCTCAGACTTCGCCGACGCGGAGCTGCGCAAGGACTGGGCGGAGGTCCGCGACCGCTTCCTTGCGCTGAACAAGATCGGGGTACTCGACACCACCGACGACGCGCTGATGCGCGAACACAGCAAGGAGCTCGCCAGCACCGCAGAGGCGGTGCGGCACACCTCCAACGCGGAGGCGAACATCGACAGGCTGTTCAACGTGGAGCGGGGCGACGCGGCGGCGCGCCGGGCGGACCTGGAACGGATGCGCAGCGATATCGCCGACGCCCGCAGGGACGCGAAGGACGACGGCATCATCCGGGAGCTGGACTCGCTGGACCAGCGGGCCCGCGAACTAGCAGTCGACTCCCCCACGTTCATCGATGACTTCCTGCGGCTGCTGGACGATTACACCGGCACCCTCGACCACATCCGCTCCACCAAGCTGGGCAAGACCAAGGAGCGGGAGAAGTGGCGCAAGCCCGCGGTGTACGACGACGGATTCTGGTACATCAACACCTACAACTACGCCAACGTGAGCGCGTGGCACACCGCGAACGTAGAAGCGGCGGCCGCCGCGACCGCCACCAGCTCGTCGGGGTTCAGCGCGGCCGGGGGCAGCTCCAGCTTCTAGGAAGCTCCTAAGATTGTCGCCATGAGTTTGGGCAAGGACATTGCGGCAACTGCAGGTGCGGCAGCACTCCTCGCGCTCGGCGGGGGTGCGGCGGGGTTTGCGGCCTATGAGGTGCCGGAGCCGGTCGTCGTCACGCAGCAGGCGGAGGCGGCGCAGGTGGAAATCTCGGACCCCGCGAACCTGCTCACGGAGGAGGATGAGGCGCGGCTGCTTCGCGACGTCGAGCGGCTCGACCGCCCCGACACCGTCAAGCGCATCCACTTCATCATGCTTGACGACGGCAGGGAGAAGGTCAACGACACCGTCCAAAACTTCCTGCGGGACCACTACCCGGACGAGATTGGCAACGACAAGTTTGCGGACGGGGTGGTCATCGTCGGTGCCGACATGAAGGCGCGGAAGAACTTCATTTACGCAGGTGAAGATGTCGCCGACCAGATGATGCTGCGCTCCGGCCAGCGCCTCGAACCGGCGCTCGAGGCCATGAAGCCGGGCCTGCAGAACGACAACCTGGAGGCAGCGCTGTTCGCAGGTGCGAACACGGCGCTGAATGTGGAGGACGTGGAGCACTCCAACGACGGTTGGGAAGAGGACCGCATGGGCGAGGCGGTCGCGCTTGGTGTGGGCGCCGGCCTCCTCGGTGGTGGCGGCGGTGCGGCGGTGACGGCCCTGCGCGAGCGCAAGCGCAGACAGATTGCCCGGGCGCGGCAGGATTACGACACGCTGTCGCGCGAGTTCACGCAACTGAGCCAGCGGCTGGATGAGCTGGACATTCGCGCCCACTCGGTGTCCTCGGCGTTCGCGGACAACGAGATGCGCGGGCAGTGGGAGGAGGTACGCGACCGGTTCCTCTCCCTCCACGACGCGACGCAGCGTCTGAGCGTGGGTACGGACCGGCAGGCGTACGAAAACCGCAAGGAACTCGCCGCGGCGGCGCAGACGATTACGGATACGAGCAACGCGGAAGACAACATCGACAGGCTGTTCCGCGTGGAGCAGGGCGACCCCGCCTCGCGCCGCAGCATGCTCACCGATATCCGTTCCGACGTAAAGGAAGCCCGCCGCAAGGTGAAGGACAAAGAGCTCAAGCGTGACCTCGAGCAGCTTGAGGGCCGCGTTGAGTGGCTGGACCAGAATTCGGATTCGCCGGAGTTCCTGGACCAGTTCGTCCGAGTGCTGCAGGACTACCGGCAGTTGCTGGAGGAGGTCCGTCGCCGCGAGTTCTCGGATGTCAAGGAATACAACGAGCTGCGCTCCCCCACCATCACCGATCCGGGCTATTACTACTCCGGCCTGACGCCCTACATCGTTTTAGATTCATGGCACGCCTCCAACGTGGAGGAGCACGAATCGCGTGAAGCGGCGAGCAGCTCCAGCAGCACAGATACGACCTTTAGCTCGGGTTTCTCCGGTTCGGGTGGGTCGAGTTCGTTCTAATTCACCCTGCAATCTAAGGATTCCTTAGATGCTTTTCAGGTGACGTTCATCACAAGTGTGTCATTAGGACTTCCGAGATTAATCAATCTCCGTTTATGATTAAGTACGGAGAAATTCGAAGCGGCGGCCCGCCACCTAGAACACGAGGTGGCGGGTCGTTTCTATGTCCTCATCAACTGGCTTCAGGCAAGATGGAACCCTCCCGCCTGCTCACACTCTAAATGGGGGGGTGGGTGAGTGTTCGACCGGTCTCGGGGGGGTTGGACCGTGGGCGAGAGGGTTCGCAAGTAGGAATATAGACCACGGATCGGGCTGTGTCTAGTGCTTGCGGAATCTTTTGTAAAGGTGCTGGTAGAGGCGGGTGGGTGGCCGTGCCCACCCTCTGACGTATCTTTCCACCGTGGAAACTTTCATCAATGTCTTAGAAGCGGGCGCGGCCATTGCAGCTGCGTGGTTTGGTGCCCGCGCGTTGGTTATTTCGAAGCAGGCCAACGAGCTCGCCCAGAAAAGCCAAGACGACGCGCTCGCGTTCCAAAGCGAGGAGCGGGCGCGGGAGGAGGAGGCTCGTCGCAACGCAATGGCCATGAGTGTCTACGCCTATTGGGCGAAGCGCCAGGACGGTAAATGGGGTGTTGTGATAGCCAACGAAGGCCCCACGGCCACGATCGTTCGTAACTTCCACATTGAGGTCACCTGCAAGAAGGGCAATGCGGCAAGAGCTGAATGCCAAGAGTTTGCTGTCCTTCCCACGGGCACCTTCTTCATCGAGCACGTGTGGAACGACTATGGGTGGGGCAACCTCACCGCGCCGGGTGAGGATCAATGGTTCGAGCCGACCGTGTTTGCCAAGCGGTGGAGCGTCGATCGCCTCTGCTTCACCGATCACTTCGGTGATACCTGGACCTTCACACCTGAGGGTGGCTACGACCGCACCACCGAAAAGGCCCCCTCGTGTACGCGCCGCGTAACAGGAGCCGAACACCCGTCTGCCTAACCCCGGCCGGTGGCAGCCGGGCCCGATAAGCTCCAAACCATGTCTGCGCCCACCACAGAGCCCGCACAGGAAGCCGCACCGAAGCAAGCCCTCTCCCCCGGCCTGATGGTCAAGGTCCGCGACGAGCTCTGGCTGGTCACCAGCGTCACCCAATCCACCGACGGCTACCTGCTCAAGGTCCGCGGGCTTTCGGACTACGTGCGCGACACCACGGCGAGCTTCTACACCGCACTCGACGACGTGGAGGTGTTCGACCCGGCCAAGGTGGAGGTCGTCGCCGACCAATCCCCAGGATTCCGCACCACGCGCCTGTGGCTGGAAACCACGCTGCGCCAAACCCCGGTGCCGCTGTACCAAGAGCAACTAAGCGTCGCCGAGCAGATGCTCATGGACCCACTGGACTACCAGCTCACCGCGGTACGCAAGGCGCTTTCCGACGACAACTTGCGCCCCCGCGTCCTCATCGCCGACGCCGTCGGCCTGGGCAAGACCCTGGAGATCGGCATGATTCTCTCGGAGCTGATTCGGCGCGGGCGCGGCGAGCGCATCCTGGTGGTTACCCCGAAGCACATCATGGAGCAGTTCCAGCAGGAGATGTGGTCGCGCTTCGCCATTCCGTTAGTCCGCCTCGACTCGGCCGGCATCCAGCGCGTGCAGCGCATCCTGCCGGCAAGTAGGAACCCGTTCACCTACTTCCCGCGCGTGATCGTGTCCATGGACACCTTGAAGAGCGCCAAGTACCGCGCGTACCTGGAGAAGGTGCGGTGGGACGCGGTGGTGATGGATGAGATCCACAACGCCACCAACGTGGGCACCCAGAACAACGAGCTCGCCCGTACGCTTGCCCCGACCACCGAAGCACTGCTGCTTGCCTCGGCGACCCCACACAACGGCGACCCGGAGTCCTTCAAGGAGATCCTGCGCCTGCTCGACCCGACTGCAGTGATGCCGGACGGCACGATTGACCAGGAAGCCGTCGCCAGGCTGCTCATCCGCCGCCACCGCCACAGCGACGAGGTCGCCAGCGTGGTCGGCGAGCAGTGGGCCGAGCGCAAGGACCCCGTGAACATCCCGGTGGAGGCCTCGGCGGAGGAGAACGCAGTCGCCGCGGAGCTTGAGCAGACCTGGATCAACCACAACCCGGCCGCCGATCGCCTCTTCCCGTGGACGCTGATCAAAGCGTTCCTCTCCTCCCCGGCTGCGCTCGAGGAAACGATTCAGAACCGGCTGAAGAACCCCAAGGTCGACTCCACCCAACGTGAGGCCCTCGAGCGCCTCCACCAGCTCAACGCAAAAGTCACGCGCCAGAACTCCAACAAGTACGCGGCGCTGGTGAACTACCTGCAGGACATCGGCGTCGGCAAGAACAGCCCGACGCGCGTGGTGGTGTTCTCCGAGCGCGTGGCCACGCTGCATTGGCTCCAGCAGAATCTGATCAAGGACCTCAAGCTCACCAAAGATCAGGTCCAGGTCATGCACGGCGGGCTCTCCGACGAAGAGCAGATGCGGCTCGTCGACGAATTCAAGCGCGATGACTCCAACCTGCGCGTCCTGGTCACCGGCGATGTCGCGTCCGAAGGCGTGAACCTGCACACGCTGTGCCACCACCTGGTGCACTACGACATCCCGTGGTCGCTCATCCGCATCCAGCAGCGCAACGGCCGCGTGGACCGCTACGGGCAGACCGAGCCCCCGCAGATCGCGGCACTCTTGCTGGATACGAAGCAGGGCGGCTACGTCGGCGAGCTGCACGTGCTGGCCAAGCTGATCAACCGCGAGAACGAGGCGCACGCGCTGCTCGGCGATGTCGGCTCGCTCATCGGTAAGCACACGGTCACGGGCGAGGAAGAGGAGATCCGCAAGGTCATCCAGAACCAGCTCGCCTTCGACGACGTGGTGAAAACGCCCGAGGAGATCGGGCAGGACCCGCAAACAGAGGCCGATCTCATCGACTTCTGGATGTCGGGCTTTTTGCTTGACGACGAACCTCCGGCCCCAACCGCCCCCCTCAAGCCAGCCGACACCCAAAGCCTTTACCCCTCGGAGATCGCGTACCTGGAAGACGCCCTGAACGAGGCCTTCCACGCGGCACCGGAGAAACCCCTTTCCGCAGGTGGCGTGCAGTTCCAGCTGCACGACAACGGCGTGGCCGAGCTCGAGCCCCCGGAGGACCTACGCCGCCGCCTCGAAGTGCTGCCGCAGGACTACCTGGCGGACCGCAAGGTGCGCGAGCACTTCCAGCTGGCCACCAATCACGCGGTGGGCAATGAGGTCCTGCGCAAGGCCCGCACCGGCCACAACGGCTCCACCTGGCCCAAGGCCCACTTCTTGGGTCCCCTGCACCCGGTGACGGACTGGGCCGCGGACCGCGCACTCGCCTCCCTGTCCGCCGGGCAGATCACCGCGATCGAGGGCGACGTGCCCATGCCCACGGTCTTGCTCATGGCCACACTTACCAACAAGCGCGGCCAGGTGGTCTCCCGCGCGTTCGTCACCGTCGCCGGCGGCATGCTCCCGCAGACCATCGAGGACCCCATCGCGTGGCTTCGTGGCATCGGGCTGACCGAGCACGCCATCAACCCTGGCACTCTCACCCTGCCGGAGGACACGAGTGAGCTCATCGCGCAGTCCGTCCAGGCCGCGAGCAACCAGCTCCAGCCGATGATGGCCGCCGCCCGCAACCACGCGCACCAGCGCATCGGGCACTGGTCCACGCGCGCCCAGGACTGGGAGGACGCGAAGGCGGGCGTGCAGACCACGGTGCGCGTGGGCCGCTCCGCCAACCTCATCGAACAAGAGAAGTCCCTGATCACCTCGCTCGAACCGGACCGCGAGCTCATCCGCCCCCTCGTCCTCGTCCTTCCACAAAAACAGGAGCGCTAACCATGGCTACCTTCGATTCGATCCTCAACGTCGACGAGTGGATCAGCGACCACTACTTCACCACCGACGAAACCAAAGGCGAGTCCTTCACCAAACGCGTGAAAAACCGCACGAAGGAGTGGGAGGCGCTGGAGAAGGAAACCGGCACCCTCTCCCCCATCAAGCGCCTCCAGCAGCACCGCGGCGAACTGCAGACCGCATTCGCCATCGAGACCGACCTGGACACCACCAATAAGCTGACCCACCAGGCGTTCGGCTACGGCACACCGGCGCAGCAGACCTACACCCGCGCCGGGGACACGTTCACCTACGAGGGCTGGCTGGGCAACGCCGGCACGCTCGCCGTCATCACGGCAAACGAACCAGCAGAGACCGAGGACGACCTCACGGCACTCCCCGTCACCATCGCCCAGCACGGCAAGGAACCGCAGACCACCAGGGTGTCCAAACTCGTCGGCGACCTGTTCCTGGCGGCTGAGCCACCGGAGTTCGTCGTCACGCTTGCTGGCCCCTGGGTCATGCTCGCGGAGCGCGAAACCTGGCCGCTCGGCCGCTACCTCGCCGTGAACCTCCAGCTCGCTGCGGAGCGCAACGACACGAAGAAGGCCGGGGAGCTCGAGCGCGTCGCCGTCATTCTGGCGCGCGAGAACCTGGAGCGCGCCGCCGACGGCACCACGTGGTGGGCGCAGACGCGCGAGGAATCCCAGCAGCACGCGGTGAAGGTCTCCGGCGACCTGCGCGACGCGGTGCGCGAATCCATCGAGATCATCGGCAACGACGTGCTCGACCGCCGCCGCGAGCACAACTTGGCAAACGACACCATCGACGGCAACGAGCTAGCACGGCAATCCCTGCGCTACCTCTACCGCATCCTCTTCCTCCTGTTCGCCGAGGCCTCACCGGAGCTGGCCATCCTGCCCACCGGCGCACCCGAGTACGTCGACGGCTACGGCCTGGACCGTCTCCGCGACCAGATCCTCAACCCACCGGTGACCGACAAGGCCCGCCGCGGCACCCACCTTTACGACTCACTGCAGCTCCTCTTCACCCAGGTCAACGAGGGCCACGACCCGCTCGACTCCCCCACCGCCGACCAGGACGCGCAGAACCAGGGCCTCACTTTCCGCAACCTCGAGGCCGACTTGTTCAAGCGTGAGAGCACATCGCTTATCGACGACACCAAGCTGTCCAACGCCGCCCTCACACAAGTGCTGCAGAACCTCCTTCTGTCCAAGGTGTCCGCGGGAAGGGACCGCGGCTTCATCTCGTACGCCACCCTCGGCGTGACGGAACTTGGCCAGGTCTACGAGGGCCTGATGTCCTACCACGGCTTCATCGCCAAGGAGAACCTGTACGAGGTCGCACCGAAGGGCGACGCCTCCAAGGGCTCCTGGGTGCTTCCCACCCACGCCGCCGACACGGTCCCGCAGGACAGCTTCGTCATGGAGACCAAGCAGATGGAGGAAGGCGGCACCTCCAAGGTGCGCCGCGAGCACCCGGCCGGCTCGTTCGTATTCCGCCAGTCCAGCCGCGACCGTGAACGTTCCGCCTCCTTCTACACCCCGCAGGTGCTCACGGAGTTCACCGTCGGCCAGGCCATCGAGGTGCTGCAGGAGGAAGGCCGCATCCAAACTGCCGAGGACGTGCTTAGCCTCACCATCTGCGAACCGGCCATGGGCTCCGGCGCCTTCGCCGTGGAGGCCGTGCGTCAGCTCGCGGAGCTCTACCTCAAGCTGCGCGAGGACGAACTGGACCAGCAGGTGGAACCCGAGCAGCGCACCGTGGAGCTGCAGAAGATCAAGGCGCATATCGCCCTGCACCAGGTCTACGGCGTGGACTTAAACCCCACCGCGGTGGAGCTCGCCGAGATCTCCCTGTGGTTGGACACCATGACCAGCCAGCTCAAGGCCCCGTGGTTCGGCCTGCACCTGCGCCGCGGCAACTCGCTCATCGGCGCGCTGCGCTCCACGTACGCAGTAGCCCAGCTGAAGAAGCGTGAGTGGCTCACCGCCGTGCCGCGCCGGGAACCGGTGCAGAACCTTGCCGAGGCTATCGACGCCGGCGAGACCCGCGACGCCACCGCCGCCGGCCGCATCCACCAGTTCCTCCTCCCATCCGCCACCTGGGGCGCAGCCGCCGACGCGAAGGACCTGAAAACCCTGGCCGCCGACGAGATCAAGTCGATGAAGGCGTGGAAGAAGTCCGTCACCGGCAAGGTACCCACAAAGGAGCAGGCGAAGAAGCTGACCAACCTGGCCGCGCGCGTGGAGTCCCTGTGGGCCATCACGCTGTCCAAGATGCGCATCGCGGAGGAGCAGATCCGCCGCGACATCGAGATCTGGGGCCGCGACACCGAGCACACCGCGAAGAACGTGCGCCGCGAGCAGATCGAGCGCGAGCTGCTTGACGACGCCGAAGGTGCCTACCTGCGCCTCCGCCTCATCATGGACGCGTGGAACGCGCTGACGTTCTGGCCGCTCACCGCCACCGATGAGCTGCCGGACCTGGACGAGTGGCTTGCCACGCTTACCGACGTCGTCGGCACCGAAATCACCTCCCGCGATACGGGCCAGACACAGTTGGCACAGTCCAACGATTGGAACGAGTTGGTCGAACACGAGCGTTTCGACATCAAGTTCTCCGGGGCACACAGCATCGAAGAGGTGCTCATCGATCACCCGTGGCTCAAGGTCGCCCAGCAGGTCGCCACGGAACAAGGCTTCTTCCACTGGGACCTCGACTTCGCGGCAGTGTTCGCCCGCGGCGGCTTCGACCTCCAGGTGGGCAACCCGCCGTGGTTCCAGCCAGTGGTTAAGATCGACGAGATCTACGCAGAATTTGACCCGTGGTTCACTTTGGCGCATAGGCCTAGCCAGAAGTCTATCGACGAGCGCCGGAGCGGATGGAATGACAGCATTCACATTCGAAATGTCGTTTTCACGGGGGCGGTAGAAAGCTTGGCTATTGCGGCCATATTGAAGGACATTGTCAGATATCCGCACCTTACGGGCCAGCAGCCCGATCTCTACCGCGGATTCATGGAACGCACCTGGGGCAACGCTTCTCAGGATGGGATCACGTCGCTCATTCATCCGGAGTCCCACTTCACCGAGAAGAAAGCCGCTCCCCTACGCCGAGGTGCTTACCTCCGGTTGCGACGCCACTGGCAGTTCATCAATGAGCTGGTGATGTTTGACGTTCACCACCTCGTCGCCTACGGGGTTCACGTCTACGGACCGCAGCAAGAAGTGCCCAATTTCGCCCATGCAGCCTCGTTGTATCACCCCTCCACCGTGCGGGAATCCCTCGCTCATAACGGAGCCGGAAGTCTGCCTGGTCTCAAAGATGACAGCGGGAACTGGGATCTTCGACCTCACCGTGACCGCATCCAGACCATCGACCGAGAGTCCCTCTATGTGTGGCATTCAATTCTTGAGGATGACTCGGTTCCACCGATCGAGGCTCGTATGGTCTACACCGTAAGCACCGAAGCCGCCGCGGTTCTAAAGAAGCTGGCCGCAGCACCGCGGATCCGAGATCTCAAACTCCAGTTTTCATCAGGGTGGCATGAGAAAGGTGATAGGAGGAAAGGTTACTTCGATACTTGCTGGTCTCACCCTGAAACGTGGAGCAACGCAATCCTGCAAGGGCCCCACTTGGGCGTGTCAACACCGATGATCAAGCAGCCGAACCCGACGCTCAAGAACAACCAGGACTGGTCAGACATTGACCTTGAAGTAATGCCTACGAGTTTTCTTCCGGCGACTGCTTACCAGCCCAATCGCGCGGCAAAGCCTAGCTACGATGCCGATTACACGTCGTGGAACGTTGACGGATCAAGACGATCAGCACGCGACTTCTTTCGGGTTGCGTGGCGCGCCCAGGCCGCTACCACGGGCTTCAGAACTGTCTACCCAGCAGTTGTGCCGCCAGGTGCAGCTCACATCCACGGAATTCACTCTGGTGCAAACCCTGACGACACCACGTTGACGACCTTAGCTGGAGTGCAGTTGTCCGCACTGCTGTCCGATTTTGTGCAACGCTCTACTGGGATTGCAAACATGTACGGATCTGCCATTGAGACGCTGCCCGCTCCATTTCAGGGGGAAGATGGGGAAATTGCGCGAGTTCTTCTAAGGCGATATCTCCAGCTCAACTGTCTTACCGAGGCGTATGCGCCTTTGTGGGAGGAGGTTATGGGGGAACCTTGGGACGTCGATAAGCCTTTGCGAAAGGATGAGGAGCGTCGGGCCGCGCAGGTGGAGATTGATGCGATTGTGGCGTTGTCGTTAGGTGTGACGGCGGATGAGCTGTGCATGATTTATCGGACACAGTTCCCGGTGATGCGTCGCTACGACCAGGAGGATCGGTTTGATGCGAATGGTCGGAAGGTGCCGAAGGATGTGATGAAGTTGCAGGCGAAGTTGCGTGACGGTGAGGAGTTGTCGGTGGCGGATCGGACGTGGGTGCATCCGCAGTCGGGTGTGGAGTACGTCTTTGAGTATCCGTTTAGGCAGTTGGATCGGGAGGCGGATATGCGGGAGGCGTACGCGCGGTTTGAGGGGATTCGAGAGGAATGAAAGGCACATTTGAGAACGGCACAGGGTTGATTACTTCCAGTCACCTCGTTAGGTGGACTGAGTTGAAAAAACGGGAAGCTGAACAAGCCTTCCCGGAACTGGTCCGGCGGTTGTTAGATGTGACCCCGGAAGCCTCGGAGATCCATATGCGAGCTGGCGACAGTGTCGTGCTGGGTGGGTACGACGGCTCGGCTCTCATGGCCGAAGGAAACAACCTGCTTCCACCTGGGAAACTCGTTTTCGAACTGGGAACTAGCAAGGAAATAAGGCAAAAAGCTTCTGCTGATTACGAGAGTCGGCGGTCTAAAGCGGTCGCTGATGAAACCTTCGTGTTTGCAACGCCTCGCAGGTGGCAGGGAAAAGAGGATTGGGCGGCACAGTGTCGTTCCGAAGGAGTGTTCAAGGACGTCCGGGTTCTTGATGCCGACGATTTCGAACATTGGTTACAACTAGCGCCACTGGTCCAGATTTGGTTCTCTGAGCACCTGGAGATCGATCTACAGGGAGCTGAAAAACTGTCAGTTTGGTGGGCTCAGTTCAGCGGATCCTCACAGCCGATGTTGCCCAAGTCACTCTTCACCGCGGGCAGGGAGAGCGAGGCTCGTCAGCTTCTCGAATTCGTTGAGGGGGACGCAGATCAGTTGATTATTGAATCGCCCTCGTCTGATGACATCCTCGGTTTCTTGGCTGCGTTACTGGATCAGGAGGATCGGAACGAGCTGCTTAATCCAGTGATCGTCGAAAGCAAAGTTTTGTGGAAGCAAATTTGCAGCCTGCCGAGCCCCGGAATATTGGTCCCAATCTTCGATAACCCAGATGTGCGACTTGCCGTTGATAGCGGAAAGCACGTGATCATGGCGAAGGATTATTCGAAATCGCGGATCCAAGCACCCGGAATATTCTTACCGCGTGTGAATCGGGCTGTAGCTGAGAACGCATTGGTCTCGGCAGGTTTTGACACTCAGGAGGCGAAGAAACTTGCAACTTTGGCGCGAAAGAGTTTCCCAGCCTTTAAGCGGCGAGTTTCGCTCATACCCGAAGAACGGAGCGCGGTCTGGGCCGACCCTTCCAGTGCCTCTATTTTGAGCGGATTGTTCATTGCGGGACGATGGCGCGAAACCCCAGGTGATTTGGAAGTCTTAGAGCAGCTGACTCGCCTAAGCGATCTTGAACTAGCGGAGGAGCTAGAGAGTTTTAAAGACGGCGTCGACCCTGTCCTCTGGAACTCAGGCGAGGTTTGGGGTTTCGTTTCTGCGGAGGAAGCTTTCGTAGAGCTGTTTCCACGATTCAACTCCCGTTCACAAGAAGCGTGGGTTGCTATCGCTACTGAAGTCCTCGCTGAGCCCGACCCACTTGAGGGCTTAGATCAGATCCAGAGGGCCTTGAGCAAAGACCCCGGCAGGAGGTTTTCGAACGAGCTTCGTCAAGGAGTTGCGGAAAGCATCGCAGTCCTAGCGTCTGTTCGGGAGGGAAACGCTCGTGCGTCCGTAAGAGCGACCGCTCCAGACAGAGTGGTTACCGAAACCATGCGACGAGTACAAGATCCGAATGACAAGTTAAGTTGGTTGTCGATTACGGACATCTTGCCGTCCTTAGCCGAGGCCAGCCCAGACGCATTCTTACTAGCGTTAGAGAATGACCTTGCCAATGATGAGCCGACTGTAGCTATCCTCTTTAAAGAGTTTAACGACCCGCTACGTCTTGGACCGAGAGTTCATTACCCAGCACTCCTTAGAGCCCTTGAATTGATTTGCTGGAATCCGGAGTACGTCGCGAGATCGATAAGGGTACTCGCACGATTGGCCGCTTTTCCCGTCCCGGAGAACCTCGCGAATACGCCTTTAGCATCTATGGGCACGGTTATGTGTGGATGGCTACCGGGAAACCAACTCGACAATGGAATGCGTCGTGAGTTACTTGACCTCTGCTTTCAGATTTCACCGGAAACTGCGCGCGCATTAGTCATGGAACTTTGGCCGTCCCGTAGTTCGATGGTTCCCTACCCGTACAGACCTCGATATAGAGTCTGGCCAGCAAGATCGACAAAAGTGACCTACGGCCAGCTGTATGAATTTGTGGATATTCTTGCAGATAAGGCAATCGAGTGGGCGACGGATGAAACGTCGTACCTGAAATGGATGATCGAGGCCATAGAAACTTCTACGTCCATTGAAGCGTCGAACAAATTGGTTGAATATCTAGCAGGTCAAGTGACCGCAGATGCACTCGAATCGTCCACCCGGCTAGACCTATTGGCCTTCGTTTCCGCAGCAGTCGTGAAGCATGAACGTCACAGCGATGCAACCTGGTCGATGCCGATTGAGTTGCGAGAGCGACTCGAAGATCTGCGGACTCTATTGGACCCGACAGGACTGTACTCGAAGTCGCTGTTCATATTCGACTGGCGCCCGGCTCTTGCCGAATTGAATCGCTCCGATTCGGAATACCGTGAAGAGCTCACGCAGAGACAACGGGACGTTGTCGAACAGATACTCGCTTCGTCGAGCGGATGGGACGTACTCGAGGAGATCACCAAGCGAGTGAAGGATTCGGGAAGTGTTGGAAGAGCGATATCTTTTGAGGAAGGTTTCGCAACTCTGGACCGAATGACTCGCTGGCTCGAATCCGATGACAGGCAGCTGCGGTGGGCAGCAAGGGTTTGGGTTCGCTCATGGCTGGATTCCAGCCCGCCCGAGACGATTAGTGCGGTCTTAGAGCGAGAGACGCTGATAGGTGAAGCAAGAAAGGAGTTTGTTCATTGTGTGCCTCATTCAGGCACCTATTGGGATGTCTTGGCAGCGTGGCCAGATGACCACACTGAATATTGGCAGTATGGTCGGTTCGACATCGTGGATATCGAAGATTTGAACCGAGCTGTCCAAGAGCTCTTGCGCCACGGGCGAGGTAGTACCGCAGCGATCATCGTTGCATATGCGCTTCTTTCTCCCAGCTCACAGGATCGTGAGGGGGTCGATGTGGAAGTCGCTGTTTCTAGTCTGCACGGTGCGCTTTCTGCGCAAGACGACTTGCAGCGCCTCGACTCGTACCAGGTTGGAGAGATATTGGATTACCTGGAAAGTAAAGCGGTCAGTCAAGAAATTCTCGCGGGTCTTGAATATGCGTTCTTCTCCTGCTTGGAAGATTTCCATGAGCCGAAGGCTTTGAATCAATACCTCGCCACAAATCCGAGCCTCTTCGTCGAGTTGACGTGTCAGGCGTATCGCGGGCGCGATGAAGTAGTGCACGAACCAGGGGAAAAACCAGACCCAGTTAAGGCTCAAACTGCATGGTCGATCCTAAACAATTGGAGTGGTCTACCCGGACGGGACGATGACGGATCTGTCGATCCACAAACTTTGGAAGATTGGGTGACAGAGGCGCGTGAATTGCTACGGGAAACAGGGCGAGCGGATATCGGGGATCAGCTTATTGGTGGAACTTTTGTGAATGCTTCTACAGGCTGTGATGGGATCTGGCCTGAAGAACCAATACGGGATCTAGTCGAGACACTTTCAAGCCCTCACATCGAAACCGGCATGATATTGGGTCACTTGAATAGCCGAGGAGCGACCTCGAGGGGTGTGTACGAAGGCGGCGGGCAGGAGCGCGATTTAGCGAGTCACTTTTTGGCCGACTCTAGGTCGATTGGAGTTAGATGGCCCAGAACGGCCGCAGTCCTCAGAGAAATAGGATGGCGATATGAGCAGGACGCTGCGCGCGAGGACCTGCAAGCCGAGATAGCCCAAGATTTCGACTAAACACCACGCAAGTTTGATGGTTGCGCAATATTGCCAAAGATACGGCGATAAGTTTGGTGATAGGCTCTAACGTCATGGGCTGGCCAGCGGTTGAGTTCGAAACCCTCGAGTGGAGGTCTGCGGGCGAACGTGGCTTCGGGCGAGCGACCAGGAAGGTGCCGAGGTCGTATGAGGCGGCGGTGGTACCGCGGATAGCTGACCTGCCCGTTGACCTTGGGACGCGGAGCCTTGTCGAGGAAGCGACGATTGCGGCTGCGCGTTTCGATGCGACCGTCGCCAGCCGGATTGTCCCGTTCGCGCCGCTGCTGCTCAGAAGCGAATCGGTCGCGTCGAGCCGCATTGAACAGCTCACGTCGTCAGCAAGGAAGGTTCTTGAGGCGGAGGCGACGGGGCGCGGCTCCGGGAACGCGGCGCTCATCGTCGCGAATACCCGGCTGATGAGGGCGGCTGTGAACAGCGGGGAGGCATCCGCGGACGGCATTGTCGCAATGCACAGGGTGCTGATGGAGGAGTCTGCACCGGGGATCGCTGGTGTGCTTCGGCAGGAGCAGGTGTGGGTTGGCGGTAGTGATTTCCATCCTGGTGGCGCGTTGTTCGTGCCGCCGCATCACCGACATATCGAAGGACTGCTGGGGGACCTCGAGAAGTTTATGGGCCGTCGCGATGCGCCCATCCTTGTTCAGGCAGCGATTGCGCATGCGCAATTTGAGACGATCCACCCGTTCGCGGACGGTAACGGACGAACGGGTCGCGCACTCGTGCACGTCATTCTTCACGAGCGAGGTCTGACGACGGCAACCGCGCTACCTATCTCCGCAGGGTTGTTGGGAGACGTGGATGCCTATTTCGCATCATTGGACGCATACCGGAGCGGGGACGCGGAGCCGATTGTGAACCTCTTCGCGCAGGCAGCGCTGGATTCCGTAGCGCGAAGCGAATGGCTGGCTGCTGAGCTGGATTTCGTCCGAGCCGAGTGGGATCGGATGCTTACGGCACGTGCGGATGCGCTGGCGTGGCAGGTGTTGGCTCTACTCGTGCAGAGGCCTGTACTAACGACGAGCATGGTGTCGTCGGAGTTCGACGTGTCGGCAGAGACCGCGCGTAACGCGTTGGAGCGACTCGAGGATGACGGGATCGTGGTGTCGGCGCAGCTGGACAAGCGGCAGCGGGCGTGGCGTTCGCCAGAGGTACTCGCGTTGTTGGATGAGTTCGCTGCGTTGGGTGGGCGGCGCGGGTGAGGACTGGTCCCCTCTTCGTGGTTCCTCGAAGAAGGGGAGCCGAGGCAAGCACGCGAACAAACGTGCCAGAAAGTAGGTTCACGGGGTCGCGACGCTAGCTATGGGTATCGTGTCGACAACTCTAGGCCAACTGACCACGTACCTTCGCTTCACGCTCGCGTTTTCGAACCCTGGATAGGCGTGGCTCGTATCGTGCGATACCTGCCCGGCCAATTTCGGACAAATAGGGGTCTCCGCTTGCCGATAACCTGCGCAGCGTGTGAAGACGTTGCTTCAGAACCTCAGACTCCGGCCCAGTGAACACCCCTGATTCGATTGAGCCGACTAGTTCAAATGGGTCGGGACGAAGAGGGCGCATGACTTCAGCAAGATCAACGAGGTCGTAAGATAGGTCGGAGGTTAGCTCGTATGCTCGCAAAAGGTTGCTTGCTGTCAGATCGAAGTGAGGTGCGGATATCTCGGATTTCGCCCAAGCTATGTCGTCACCGGCCACGGCCCAAAAAGCATCGCAGGCATTTGGAGCATTGGCGATGTGGCACCAAACCTGGCTTCTCAACTCAGGGGTGGCGGAATCCATGGCGCATGCCCATGGCCTTAAATCAATAATGTGATTCTGAGGGCTGGCATCGAGGTGGAAACGGAATAGCTGGGTGAAAAGTTCCACATCAGCAAGAAAAATGTTCTCTAGCGCCACATTGTAAAACGAGTCGGCACATTCCTTATCCCAGAAGCCATAGTTGAGGATCGCTTCTCGCCAACAATCATCTTGCACGTCAAGAGAAGGAGAAGCAGACCAAACAGCTGCACAAAAGCCGCGAATGTCTGCATCCGGGTGAGCAAAGAGAGCTTCGCGGGTAAGGGCATTACTACGCCAAATGGTGGCTCGATCCAATGACTTGATGTGGATGGCCGATGTACGATCCAAGCACCACTTCACAGTGATGGGGTTCGAGCTGTGTTCAATGATGGTCTGCAGTAACACCTGGAATCCACTGTCTGATCTTCCCAGGATCTCCAGATCGCCTATTGGCACCGAATCTCGCTTGACTAACTCTGCGACCAGAGGCATCGACTCCCTAACGTATCCGAACGCGTGAGCAGTCTCTGCCCAAGCAAGATGGTCTGTGGCTTGACTTGCAAGGCTCCAGAAAACACCTTGGACTCCGCTTCCTGACCTCACCAAAAGGAAAGAGTCGGCATGATCATTCAACCAGGTCATTAGAACAGAGGGGTCTTTAGACAAGTATGGCTTCAGGGCTTTCGCGATCAAATCATCCTGGTGCTGCAAAGCTCTTTCGACACCTAAAGCGAAGTCAAGTTCTTTCGTCAGAGCGGAGAACAAAAGATCCGGTTCCTCTAGTTGTAGACCTATTGGTTCAGCTGCGTCGTTAAACTGCCTTATAACTCCAGGATTCGAGGTTGATTTAGACATGGCCGTCGCCAGAGAGGATGCCACGCTTTTAGCCGCTTCTCGTTGTTCTTTCGATACCGTGAACGTCTGTCGGTAGTAGGCAAGGTGAACCCATTTCCTGAGGAGGTCTATAAGCTGGCATTGAGATCGAGGCGATAGGTTCTGCCATTTTGCGGACACGATGTTAAGCAGTAGGTCACCGATCTCTTTCAATGTTTCTTGTCCCCAAGCTCCATTCGTCAGCATGATGCGAGATGGATCTTCTGGATCAAGGTAGCTAATTTCGATTGCTGGGACAGCGATTTGAGCAGTGAGCTTCACGAGGGCTGGTTCGAATGCTTGAGGGGCAGATGTCCTATCGAGGCACCTGAGGAAATCGATGATCTGTCGGGAGGATGGTGGATCTCCGGGCAACGTACTCTTAAGGCTACTCGAGACCGCGGTGATGATCGGCTGATTGTCGATGGATGAACATTCGAGCAAATGCAGGATCGCGAGCAGGTCTCTAATGACCGGTGAGCCCTCCGACCAGTGCATAGCCCCTATTGCAGCTGCGAACTCTTTTGCAACTTCGAGAGCTTCTCCTGAGCTACCGTTTTCCAGACAATGTTCGACGCGACGGAGAACTGCATTCGCGCAGAACTCTGATTGGCGGGGACCGATCGCCGAATAGCTCTGAAGCAGAGCAGCATTCCGATTCTCAATCGACCAAACCTTGATTTCTGCCTCGCAGGGCAAAGAAACCCGTTCTGCTTCGATGTGGTAGGTATCGCATTGGCTCTGCAGAATCGCCCCGACTTTTTCCGGAAAGGCCCGTTTAACCTCGTCGAGGCTGGCTGGTTGGCTCTTTCTTGAGAAATACACTGTGCCAGCGAGCGAGGTTCTCATCAAGCCCGGCTGGGTACTGAAGAGGTTCATAGGTTGCTTGGCAGCGATGATCATGTCGTACGTTCGCCGGAAACAGACATCGATAAGCCCCGCGGTTGCGATACTCTCCAAAATCTCAGTGATGTCAAGTCGAGGAATTCCCAGGAGATTTGCGAGTCGTGAAAAGTCACTCTCATCCACGTCGCCAATCAGCGCTAACGTGCCTAAAACTGTCCGTGCTCGTTGGTCCAAGCCAAGCTTTCTCATGGAGGACTCCACGGCAGCTTGCAATCCCACTCCGGACCAAGCGGCACGTAAATCCTGTTGTTCAGTGATCAGCGAGGCAAGGTTCATTGCCCAGCCTGGGCGTCCGTCTGCCTGCTCTAAGATTCGGGCGATCACCGCTTTCCTCGTGATGCCCTTGGCGCGTACGATCTCCCCAATTTCGGAGGGAATTAAACGATCAACTTCGATAACCGTGGGCTGGTTGAGCTCACCAGCGACGCCGGATCGTTGCTGGGGCCAACAGGTTGCAACGATTCTAAAATCGAAATCTTCCAGTTCGCGGATTTCGCGAATCAGCTGGATTTTATCTGTTTTGAGTCCAGCATCATCGATGACAACGTAGGAAGGGCGAAGACTCAGTAAGCCATCCACGAGACCTTGCCTGTCCGCATGCGAGTTGAGGAAGACGGCACCGGATAGGCACCCGGCGATATGCGTTTTTCCGATGCCAGGCAAACCGGCTAAAAGGACATCATAGCGGCTACTATTGATTTGGTCGAATATTTGTTCTCTGCCTATGGTATGGGCCTCGGCGAAGTTTTGATCCCAACCGCGAGGGGCTAGAGAGAAGCAGGATGGATCGTCAGGAATGCCTAAAACTGACGTTCGCCATTCGGGGTGATTGTAAAATTGATCGGTGAACCACTCTCTTCCGAACACCTCTGAGAGAATGAAACCTGATTTAAGGGCGATATCCTCTAGCTGCTGCCTGAGTCTCATGGAAACGTTTGCTAGCGAGGCGAAAACAATTGTGTCAATTTCTGGGTAATTAGCGGAAACCGACTTGAGGTTCTTTCTAAGATTCGCTTTCGAACCCTCTGGCTGTCGAGATGAGGTAACGAGGATGCCGATGATTCTGCCGTCGTGAATAAACCGACCGTCTAAACCGCCATCGGTTCCACCCGATACAGATTCGATGTTCGGGTAAAGATTTCGCAGCACTGATATAGCGCATTTTTCAAAAACCTCATGCTGGATCTTGAGGGTCTCGTCCTCGAGCGCTCGCTCGATTCGGCGGCGAAGGTTGGGCATACCGCTATTATATCCAAGTGTCGAAGAAGAGTTCGATTCTTTGCTGTGCAGCCTGTCTTTTCGCATGTTGCCAGGTCGCGGCGGACTAGAAACGTAGCGCTTACTCCTGCGCGACCAGTGGTCAAACTTCTTCTTGGGTGTGAACTGTGGGAGCATCAAAGGACACGAGGCCGTGTTCGGTGGCGCGGCCGACGATCTCGCAGGTGCTTCCTAACTAAGACGCTTGCTCCTCCACCTTTGCAAGGGTCGCCTCAGTTGAGGAGTGCCGCGCGAAAGCAATTTCGCTTTCTCTTTGTTTCATCCTCCATGCGTTCAAACTGATTTGATCCGTAGCATTTTCGCTTTTGATGGCCCCAAACATCCCAGTTGTGAGGGCTAATCGCGGGTCAACGGATGATCGCTCGTAGTCGATAAACTAGCCTTTGTGTCTTCCCTCATCCCCGTCCACGCGTCCGAGCACGTCCTTGGCGGTGTCTCCGAGTACCTGGCCACCGCGTTCTCGCTGGCGAACCCGGAGACGTCCAACGCGTTGAAGGCGTTTTTGGAGGACACGGAACGCGGCATGTTCCACGGGCCGTACGTGCGGGTGCGGCTCCCCTACGCGCGCGCGATCGGGTGGGACGGGATCTTGGACTGGATGCCGTCGTGGTTCACGCCGTACCACCACCAGGCGGAAGCGTTCCGCAGGCTGCGTAGCCGCGACGAGCACGGGGAGCGTCGCCCGGATCCCACGCTGGTGATCACGGGCACAGGCTCGGGTAAGACGGAGTCCTTCCTCTACCCCGTGTTGGATCACGCGGCTCGTGCCCGGGCTGAAGGCCACACCGGGGTCAAAGCGCTGCTGTTGTACCCGATGAACGCTCTGGCAAATGACCAGGCGGATCGTCTGGCCAAGCTGATCGCTAATGAGCCGGCGCTGGCGGGGGTCACGGCCGGCATCTACACCGGTGAGGCCAAGGGCAATGTGAAGAAGGTGACGGCGCATTCGCTGATCAATGATCGCGATGAAATGCGCCTGAACCCGCCGGACATCCTGCTCACCAACTACAAGATGCTGGACCAGTTGCTGCTGCGGCCCGAGGACAGGGAGATCTGGCGCAAGTCCGCGACGTCGCTGCAGTACTTGGTGCTGGACGAGTTCCACACGTACGACGGTGCGCAGGGTACCGATGTTGCGCTTTTGCTGCGCCGCCTCGGGTTGATGTTGAAGCAGCACCAGCCGGATGGTTTCCTGGGCGAGTACGCGTCAAACCCGTTGGGGCGGGTGACGCCGGTGGCTACGTCGGCAACGCTGGGTGGTGACGAAGACCGCTCGAAGGTACTCGAGTTCGCGGGCACGATCTTCGGGGAAGCGTTCACGCCGGACGCGATGGTGAGCGAGAAGACGCTCACGTACGCCGAGTGGACCGAGGAGATCGGGCAGACCTTCGGGTACCGCGCCACTCCCCTGTCTCCGGACATCGATGAGCTGCGCGGGGTCGTGGACGCGATCGCGAACGACACCTCCGGGCGCGACCACGCGGACGTGGTGCTGGACGTCTTCCGTACGCGGTTGTGGGGCGTGGACGAAAGAGCGGACCTGGATACAACGATCGCGGCGTACGCGGTGCATCCGATCACCAAAGCGCTCCTAGACGGCGACGGGAAGCCCAAACCTCTCATCCAGCGCGAGGGCGAGGATGCAAAGACACTGCCTGCGGCGATGTTCGACCCGATCGTGCTGCGCAGCTTGGGCGAGGACACCGCGAGGGAGTTCGTCACGCACCTGCTCACCGCGGTGGCGCAGCTGCGGGCGCTCGCCGGCGAGGCGTACAAATTTGAAGGCAAGCGCCTGCCCGGTGTGGAGACGCACCTGTGGGTGCGCGAGGTCTCCCGCATCGAGCGCGCCGTCACCCCGACCGAGGACGGCCAGATGTTCCGCTTCGCGGACGACGGCCACATCGGCGCCGACGATGCCGCGGTGTGGCTGCCGGCCATCTACTGCCGCGAGTGCGGTCGCGCCGGGTGGATGACCGCACTTGAACCCGGGACAGACGCGGTGGTCTTGGATGGTGGGGAGATCCGGAAGGCGAGCGTCGATAAGCCTGAGCTCCCGCGTCCCCTCATTGATGCCACGAACGAGTACCGGCGGGTCGTCGCGGAGGGGATGGAGCCGGGCGCGTTTGACGGCGAGGACGGCAAGCGTGCGCTGATGTGGTTCCACACGTCCACGCGCACGCTGAGCACCAGCGAACCGAGCGAGGAGGCGCTCGCGGAGGGCAGCTCGGTGCCGGTGCTCACGTACTCGGGCCTGGGCGCGGAGGATTACGCGCGCGAGCAGGTGTGCCCGAACTGCGGGGAGCCGGACGCGGTGCGCTACATCGGTTCGCGTGTGGCCACGCTGCTCTCGGTGGGGCTGTCCAACCTCTTCGGCATGCCGCAGCTTACGCAGGAGGAGAAGAAGACGCTCGTGTTCGCGGACTCGGTGCAGGACGCTGCGCACCGGGCGGGGTTCGTGCAGTCGCGGGCAAGAGCGTTCGGGATTCGTACGTTGATGAAGAGCGTTGCGGGCACCGAGGAGGTGACGGTCGCGCAGATACCGCTGCGGATCCTCGAGCGGGCTGACGGCGCGGAGGACCCGCTGCGCGCGCGGTTCGAGCTGCTGCCACCGGAGATCGTGGAGGCGCCCACGTTCGTGCCGTTCTGGTCGAAGGATGCGGACGAGAACGCTCGGCGCGAAGCAACACGCGCCGTGCTGGAGCGACTGGAGCTGGACGCGGCGCTGGAGTTCGGGCAGCGCGCGCATCTGCCGCGCTCGCTGGTATCCACGGGTGCGCTCGCGCCGTCGGTGGCGGTGGACGATGCGGTGCTGCTCGCGGCCGCCGGTGAGGCGCTGAAGAGTATCGACGCTGGGCTTTTCGACATCGTCGATGCCAGCGCCGAATTGGTACAGCTGCGGTGGATGCGGGGGCTTTTGGAGCAGGTGCGCGACCGCGGCGGCGTGTACACGCCGATGTTTAAGAGCTACCTGCAGGACGACGCGAACTCGTGGCGCCTGCACAACCGTTACGCCAAGGCGCGCGGCATGCGGCGCTTTGCCAAGGGCGGTGCGCCGGAGTTCCCGCGCTCCGGCCCGGCGGTGGACGATAAGGACCGCGGGCTCACCCCGCTGGGCAGCCCGCGTGGGCGCTATGCGCGGTGGACGTCGAAGGTGTTGGGCGTATCCACGCACGACGCGGCGCTGGTGCTCACCAACGTGTTCCGGGAGCTAGCGAACCGGGACGCGGTGATGGCCATTTCCACCGACACCGGCGGCACCATCTACGCCATCGCGCCGGAGCGCGTGGTGGTGCGGTGCGAGGAGGAGCCGGCGAGGTTGCAGTGTGGGGTGTGTAATGCGCCTTTGGGCGTCGATAAGCATGTGCGCGATTTGCTTGATGGTGTGCCGTGCCCGACTCCCGGCTGCCCGGGCGCGCTGGGTGCGGAGCGGATTGAGGAGAGCTACTACTCGCAGCTGTACTCCTCCACCACCCCACGCGCGATTGTGGCGCGCGAGCACACCGGGTTGATTCCCAAGGAAGAGCGCCTGGCGCTGGAGCGGGCGTTTCGCGGCGGGGAGGAAACGAACGACCCAAGCGCGCCGAACGTGCTGGTGGCCACGCCGACGCTGGAGATGGGTATTGATATCGGGGACCTGTCCACCGTCATGCTCGCGTCGCTTCCGCGGTCCGTGTCCTCGTACGTGCAGCGCGTGGGGCGCGCCGGGCGCCTCACCGGCAACTCGTTGGTGCTCGCGTTCGTGCAGGGGCGCGGCACCACGCTGCCGAAGCTGAACCAGCCGCTGTCCGTGATCGCGGGCACCGTGGTGCCGCCGGCGGCGTTCCTCTCCGCCACAGAGATCCTGCGCAGGCAGACCACCGCGTATCTGGTGGACACGCTGGACTTCAACGCGCACGGGCTGGATGTGCAGAAGGCGCGCGACGTGTTCAGCTTCCGCAAAGTCTCGCTTCTGGATGTGCTGGCGGAGGAGATCACCGAGGGCGTGGACTCGCGCGTGGAGGCGTTCCTTGCCACCGTGGCGGGTTCCGTGGATGAGGCCACCGTGGACGGCGTGCGCGAGTGGGCGACTGCACTGGGAACGGATTCGCTCACCGGTCAGATGCAGCGCACCCGCACGCTGTGGGATAGCGAGGTCAAGGAGTTCACCGCGCGCCAGGAGATCCTGCGTACGCGGATGAACGAGCTGGACGCGAAGGTGGACCCGAACGCGGGCACCGAGAACGCGGACCCGGACTTGGAGCGCGAGAAGCGCAGTACCAAGGCGGCGTTCCAGCGCGTGTCGCGCGACTTGGGCAAGCTGCTTCTCGACGACTACTGGATCACCGCGATGGAACGCTACGGCCTCCTGCCCAACTTCACGCTGCTGGATGACGCCGTGGAGCTCGCCGTCGTGGTCAGCCAGCTCAACCCCTCCACCATGCAGATCGACCCGGAGACGTTTGAGCTCTCCCGCGGCATCTCCTCGGCGCTGACGGAACTCGCGCCGGGCAACACGTTCTACGCCCGCGGCATCGCCGCCACCGTGGACGCGGTCGAGGTGGGCATGAGCGGCGCGGACATCGAACAGTGGCGCCTGTGCCCCGCCTGCTCCTACGGCGAACGCGTGGATGCAGGCAACGTCCCCGGCGCGTGCCCCGAGTGCGGCGCCGGCGCGTTCGCGGACAAGGGTCAGGTGCTGGACACCGTGCGCATGCGCCGCGTCTCCGCGGAAGTAGATAAGGCACGTGCGCTTATCGACGACTCCCGCGACGACCGCCACGAACTCAACTACCACACCGCCCTGAGCTTCTCCGTCCCCGAAGGTGGGCGCGGGGGCCGGTGGTTCCTCTCCCAGGGCTTCGGCGCGGAATACCTGCGGTACGTGAACTTAAGCTGGTTCAACCTGGGCCGCGGGCCGGCGACGAAGAAGATGCTGGCGGACCACGAGATCGACGCACCGCTGTTCACGGTGTGCAACTACTGCGGCCACCTGGATTCCCAAAAGGGCGAGAACTCGAAGTGGGACCACCGCCCGTGGTGCCCGAAGCGCACCGCCCGCGAGGAAGAGTCGGTCACGGTGGCGCTGAACCGTACCTTGCAGACCCAGGGCGTGCTGCTGCACGTGCCGGTGCAGCTCACCGCGGGTGACAACGCCACCATTCCATCGCTCACCGCCGCGGTGAAGCTGGGGTTCAAGGAGGTACTCGGCGGGGATCCGGACCACCTCAGCGTGGAGACGGTGCGCGTCCCCGACGGGCGCGGCACCACCGTCGAAGCGCTGCTCATGCACGACACCGTCCCCGGCGGTACTGGGTACCTCTCCCAGTTCGCCTCGCCCGAGGACGTTCGCAGTCTCATGGAGCACGCCTTCGAAGCGGTGCGCACATGCGCGTGCAAGGACGACGAGCGCCTCGCCTGCCCCGACTGCCTGCTGCCCTATACGCGCTGGCAGCTTATCGACGTCACCTCCCGCGCCGCCGCCGAGCGCGCCCTGCGTTCCATCCTGACCAACCAGGACCACCCTTCGCCCGACGAGGATCCGCTGAACACCGTGTGGGAGCCGCAGACTGAGGCGCCGAAGCTGGATCAGGCCTCCGACCTGGAGGTGCGCTTCCGCGAGAAGGTCCGGAAAGGGCTGGAGGCGCGCAACGCCACGGTCAAGGACATCCCGAACGCTGGCGGCGTGGAGTGGCTGATCACCTTCCCGGGCGGGGAGGAATGGTCCATGCGGGAGCAGGTGAGCAGGGGCTACACCACGCCGGACTTCACCTTCTCCCCCAGGCGGCGGCGCGACGTGCGCGAGGTTGCCGTGTTCACCGACGGCGCGGCGTACCACTTCGCGGCGGCGAACTACCGCTTCCCCGGGGACATCGATAAGCGCAACCGCCTCCACTTCGATGACCCGCAGGTGCTGCCGTGGAACGTGACCGACGCTGGCCTGAAGTGGTTCGACGAGGAAGTCGCGCGCACCGCCGGTGATCCCGCCTGGATCACCGAGGAGGGCGAAAAGCTGGCCCGCTCACTGGAGCCGGTTGATGATGCCGCCATGAGGTTCATGAAGGCCTCCCCCATCACCCAGCTGCTCACCTACCTCGCCGAGCCGGACCGCGCCTCCTACTCCGTGCTGGACCAAGCGCTTATCGCGCTGCTGCGCAGCTCCGCACGCCCCACCCGCACCGAACGGGGCATCCGGCTCACCCTGCGGGGCGAGATCCACATCGACATCGCCCCCGTCGCCGGCATCATGCTGCCGCGCCGCCTGATGGTCGACGCGGAAACGCCCGGTTCGATCACAGAGGAGAACTGGCGCGACTTCCTCCGATTCGCCAACATCATCTGGCTGGCCAACAATGCTGTCACGGTTGAGGTTGGGGAAGGTGGGCGGCCGGAGGTCGTCGATAAGCAAGAAGCTCCGAGTGCCGTGGAAGCCGCGCTGTGGCGCGAGGCGATCGAGGAGTTCGAGGACGAGCCCGAGGTCGTCGCGGCGCTGCGCACGCTCGCGGAGGCGGGTGCGGCCGAGACCGAGGAGATCGGCGAGGAGATCGGGTCGCTGCCCACGGCCGTGTCCTGGGTGGAGCGCAAGATTGCGCTGCTCATTGAGCCGGAGGGCACCAACGCGGGGGCCGAGAAGCGGTTGCTTGACGACGGCTGGGTGCTCCTCCACCCCGATACACTCTCGCCAGAGACGATCCCGGCCGCGCTGCTGGGTAAGGAGTAGTTCATGGTCACGTTTAGCCTGTACAGCGGGTTGGAGCTCGACGGCGCGTTGATGAAGCCGACGATGAACTTCCTGCAGAAGCTCTCGGCGGATCCTACGAACCCGTCGCTGAAGATCAAGACGCTGAACGGTGCCGTGGACAAGCGCGTGCGCACGGGGCGGATCAACGACCAGTTCCGCGCGGTGCTGTTCGAGCTTCGCGACGCTGACGTGCACCACTTCGTCCTCGTCGACGTGGACTCGCACGACGAGGGCAACGCGAAGGCCGAGCGCCTCGATCCGGCTACGCTGCGCCTCGAGGTCAACCCGATCAACGGCATTACGACGTTGATTAAGGAGGAGCCATTAGGGGTGCCGGAGTCGCAGGCGAAGGCCGAGGAAGCCGCGCGCGCGGCCGAGGCGTTGGCTGCGGAGCAGGCGGTGGCTCGGGCCGAGGGGGTGGAGGCGGAGGTCGTCGAGAAGCGAGCTGCTCCGCCGCGCGAGGTGCTGTCCGCGTTTACCGCTGATGAGCTGTGGGAGGAGCTCGGTGTGGACCGCGCGTTGGCGCAGCGCGCATTGGGTGCCGAGACCGAGGACGAGCTGGACGCGCTGCTCGAGGGCCGCCCGAAGTGGGAGCACGAAGCGGTGTTGGCGCTGGCCGCGGGCTACTCGATTGAGGAGACGCGGGAGTCGCTGGGACTGCGCAAGGTCGCCGCTTCGGACGGTGCGTCCGAGGACGCGCGCCTGATCGCGGGCCTGCGCGAGGCTGCCGCGGAGCTCGAGTTCGCGTACGTGGACGACGTGGAGACCGAGTCGCTGCGCAGCGTGATCGAGGCCGGGTCTTTCGACCAGTGGCGCGTGTACATCCATCCGGAGCAGCGCCGGATGGCGGAGGGGTCCTATTCCGGTTCGGCGCGTGTGTTCGGCGGCGCCGGTACCGGCAAGACGGTGGTGGCGGTGCACCGCGCGAACAACCTGATCACGGGGCGCGTGCCGGGTGCGGGCCAGCGGGTGCTCTTGACCACGTTTACGAAGGGACTGGCGCAGGGGTTGAAGTCCCAGCTCAACGCGCTGAATCCCGCTTTTTTGGAGGCTGGGGATCCGGGCGAGCCCGGCGTGTGGGTAGACAACATCGACGCCGTGGTGCGCAAGGTGGTCTCCCTCGGGACTGTGGAGGAGACGGAGGAGGCCACCCGGCGTGTCCTCGGCGTTTCGGCGGCACGCGTGCGGCCCTACCAGGATGCGGCCGCGCGCCAGGTGTGGGATGCGGCGCTTGAGTCGGTCCCGGATGATGTGCCGCGCGAGATTGCCAATGAGACGTTCCTGCAGGCGGAGTACGAGACTGTGGTGCTTGCGGGTGGCGTTGTGTCATTGGCCGAGTACCTGAAGGTCGCGCGCACCGGCCGCGGCACGCCCTTGAACCGCAAGCAGCGCAAGCAGGTGTGGGCGGTGCTGGAATCGGTGATGCAAACCCAGGCCATCGACGGCCAGCTGTTCTGGCCCACCATGTCGGCCGTTGGTGCGGAGATTTTGAACGTGCGCTACGAAAACGGCGGCGGGTCCTTGTTCGACCACGTTGTTGTCGACGAAGCCCAGGACTTCAACGCTGGCCACTGGCGCTTCCTGCGCGCCTGCGTCGCTTCGGGGCCCAACGACATCTTCCTTGCCGAGGACTCCCACCAGCGCATCTATGGCCAGCCGCTGACGCTGTCCCACTTCGGCATCTCGACGCGGGGCCGTGCTTCTCGACGGCTCACGCTGAACTACCGCACCACCAAAGAGAACCTGGACTACGCCTTGCGCATCTTGGTCGGCGGGGACGCCGACTTCCTGGACGCCGAGGGCGCGGTTGATTCCGTTGCCGGGTACCGCTCCGCGCGATCCGGGCCGGCGCCGGTGATCGTGCCTGCGGCCTCCGAGGACGTGGAGTTCTCCGTTGCAGCCGGGTTCATCGACATGTGGCTGAAGGAAGCCGAGCGTGCGGTCGAGGAGGGCACGCGCAACGAGGTCCGCGTTGGCGTGATGTGCCGCACCCGCGGGCAGCTCTCACGGGTGGTCTCCGGCCTTGCGGATCACGGCATCGACGCAGTGCAGACCAAAAACGCCGAACTGGCTTCCCACGAGCAGGTGTCCGTGATGACCATGCACGGAGCCAAGGGTATGGAGTTCACCCACGTGATCCTCATGGGCGTGGGCAAGGAGATCATGCCGCTGCGCTTCCGTCTGAAGAACCTCTCCGAGGAGGACGCGCGTGCTGCCCTGCAACGCGAGCGCTCACTGCTGTACGTGGCGGCCTCGCGCGCCCGCGACGCGCTGGTGGTGACTACCGTCGGCGAGCGCTCGGAGCTGCTGCCGGTGGGTTAGGGCGTTTCGGGCTGCGCTGCCTGGTGGTCTGCCTCGTCGCCTTCGCGGTCCTCCCAATCCGCAAGCGTGGTGGTTGGCTCCTCTTGGAGGTGCCAAAGTCTTCGCCCATTCGCAGCACCGCCGACGAGAAACGATGCAGCTGCCGATGGGCTTGTGAATTCGAGATCTGAGAGCAACCCGCCGTTTTGAATCTGGTCCGCATAGCGGTCCCGGGTTGCGTGGACACCTCGCGCGGCGCTGGGCAGAACCTCTTTCCGGAGAGTCGAACCTGCCAGCACCAAAAAACCGTCTGCGGTGCGTTGGCCCAGGCCCTGTACTCCATGCCTTGGAACGGTGAGTTCAAACGTCGGCTCTGCTTCTTTTGCTTGTTGATTCAGGGTTGTAGCTGAAGAGCGCACAGCCGACGACTTCCCCGCGGTTGCCTTCGGCTGGAACGCGGAGATACCCAATGCGCTGATGATCAGGTTGGTGTTCTCGATGAACTCGTCGAGCTCTGCCTGCGTCTCCTCGCTGACACTGCCGGCGGACGGGGTGTTGCCGTTGGCTACCTCATATCGGTCTGCTCTAATAGCGCGCTGGTGGAACGCGTTTTCCAGGAAGGTGATCTCGGTGGCACCCCAGGAGTCATCCACAACAACTACGTAGATGATGCGGTTGAAGAAGTCCTTGTCTTCACTGCGCGCGTGCTCGGCGGCGCGGGCGAACGCTACCCCGTTCTGTCGTGGTGCGGTCTGCCCAATGTAGATGCGCGGCTTATCCGTCTCCGGGTTTGTGCCCACCAGAAAGTACACCGCCGGGTGGTTGAGCTCAGGGCGGCGGCGCAACTCCTCCGAATTGAGTTCGGTTCGCGGAATCGAATACACCCGCCCGACCCAATTTCGAATTGAAGCCTTGATCGGCCCGGCGGCAGTGCCGTCCATCATGAAAAGCTGCAGCGTTTTCGGGGAACCCATACGGTTGAGCGTAATTCGAAACTCAGGCTGACTCAGCTTGAGGTGGTGGAGGTCGTCGATGCGTCATCCCGTGCGGACTCCGCATTGCGCCGTGTGGGGCCTGCCGAGATTCGACAGTTGCGCAGCGCCATCAGTTAAGCCGGGGTCGGCAATGCCGAGGAAAACTGTGGCGCGGGAGATAGAGTGTTCCTATGAAAAAGTTTCCTCTCCTTGCTGCAACAGCAGCACTACTCATCACAACACTGTCCGTGCCTGCTGCTAAGGCCGAGCTGACCCCAACTGAGCGGGACCAGTTCCGCACCGATCCCGTCGGGGCGATTGCTTGGCAAGCTATTAAGGGCTCTTCGGAAAACGTGCGCGCCGATGGCAACACCATGATGGCCGCGTCCTTCTTCTCCATGACTTCGCCCGGGGAGAGTATCGGCCTGCCAGCCCTGGAGAACTGCGCCGAGCGCGTCGGCTCCTCTTCGCCGGCAGGCGGTGTGCGCTACGTGGCGGCAGCCCTGTGCGCAACCTTCGACCCGAAGGCCCGCAGTCAGGTGCAGCGCGGTGACTTTGGCTACGCGCCGCTGGGCTAAGCCGGTGCGTAGATAGGCAGATCGCTGCGTGTATGCGGCCGAGACCACCCTGCCAGCTTGTCCTCGGCGGAACGAACGTGCCGATCTGAAATCGAGGGCGCGTGCCTCCAAGTCGGAGCGAACGCACCGAAATGCGCTGTTTTGCACTAACCTCACGGCCTATAGGAACAGATTCGGTGCGAACGTTCCGTAACAGCATACGGTCAGCGAGGAGACGAGACACGTGGACATAGAGGCACTCGGCAGCTTTGTGCGCGCCCAGCGTAAGGAGCGGAGGCTGACCCAACTGGAGGTCGCCGAGCTTGCCGACGTGTCGGACCGGTTCCTTCGGGAGCTGGAGCACGGTAAGCCGACGGCCGAGATTGGCAAGGTGATCGACGTTCTTGCCGTGCTCGGGTACGACCTTGAACCCGTCGTGCATAGAGCTGACGAGCTGGGGCGATTTTGAGTGTCGCCCCTTGCGGACTCCACATTGCGGACAAGTGGGTACGCAGCAACTGTTTGAGGCCGCCAAGTTTTGAAACTGCCGGACATGGAGCTATTGCCTGAAGCGTTGACGCTTAATAGTCGCTTCGGCATGAGCACCTCCATCAATCTCTTCTCGAACATTCTCGAGGCGGCCAAGGTGGCGGCTGTAAAGAGCGACCTTCGTCAGGCGCTGGGGCGGTCTGGGGAATCGGCGGGGTCAAATGCTGCAGATGAGCTACCAGCGTACGACTGCGGTGGGCCGCCATTGGTCGATCTCGATGACAAGGGCGCAGACTGGCTCTAACAACTCCGCATTGCGGACAATTGGGTGCGCACCAACTGTTTCTGGGGGAAACCTTTGGTGCGTCGATAGGCGGATGTCCACTGAAATGAGCACGTGAGAGGCTGTGCTCGCGCGGGGTGCGACGTAGGCTGCCGGGCATGGGGATGAAAACTTGGAAAATTGGGGCCAAGGCGGCGGGAACGCACGTTGGGGGCCGGGTAATTGTTGCGAACCGTTTCGGTGAGCGTGTTGCCGAAACCTCTCTCCCACGCGGGCGAAGCGGATCGCGCGATGCGGGTGGAAATCCGGGAGGTTGAGTTCCCGGAACCTGGCGCTGAATTGGCTGGTGACGGCATGGCGGAGATGGGTCTGAACTACAAATGCAGCGAGGTAGATGGCAGCGAAATCGGTAAAGACTCCGGATCAGCGTACTTCCCGCTGCCGTTGTTTGCGCCGGGGACGGCGAAACCGCGCGTGGTTGTGGAGATGTGGGTCGATGACCTGCAAGTGATCGTGGACCTGGAGGCGAAGCGCGCGGGGTACGGTGCCCTTCGGGACATGGTGTACGCCGTGGAGGAGGTAGTAGACCGGCACCGGTTCAACCGTTGGGGGACGCAGCCCGCGTAGGGGCGGTATCGTCAGGGGACAATGGCTACTCAACCCTTGGCAGACGCGTTCCCAGTGGGAGATTTCCTCGCGGAGGAATTAGAAGAACGTGGTTGGAGCGAAGCAGACTTCGCCTCGATCATGGGCCGGCCGACGCGCTTCGTTGAAGAGCTTATCTCGGGCGAGCGGGAGCTTAGGCGGGAATCCGCCGAGCTGGTCGGGGCAGCGCTTGGTACTTCGGCAGAGCTGTGGCTCAATCTGCAGGACACTTTTCTTGCGTGGAGGCACGGGTAACCCCTCCTATCCGCCCCTACACTCGGGCGTATGAGCGCACAGAACATGAACACGCAGTTGCAGGATCAGGTCACCGTGGTCACCGGCGGCGCGGCGGGTATCGGCGGGGCCATCTCGCGCACCCTCGTCGCGCGCGGAGCCAAGGTGGTGGCCGTGGACATTAACGACGACGCCGGCGCCGCCCTCGAACGCGACCTCGGCGACAACGTCGTCTTCTTTAACGGCGACGTAAGCAAACCGGAGACCGCGAAGAAGGCCGTGGAGCTTGCGGTGGAGAAGTTTGGCAAGCTCACCGGTGTGGTCAACAACGCGCACGCTTCCCGGCAGAAGCCGTTCGCGGATCTGGAGCAGGCGGACTGGGACTTGTCCTTCGGCACCGGGTTCGAGGCAACGAAGAACTTCATGCGCGCCGCATACCCGCACCTGAAGGACAACGGTGGCGCGATTGTGAACTTCGCCTCCGGCGCCGGAATCATCGGCCAGCCCACGCAGGCTGCGTACGCGGCGGCCAAGGAGGCCATCCGCGGCCTGTCGCGTGTGGTGGCCAATGAGTGGGCGAAAGACGACATCCGCGTCAACGTCGTCGGCCCGATGGCACTGACCGAGGGCGTGCAGAAGTGGTCCGAGGCCTCCCCGGAGCTCTACCAGCAGTCCCTGCAGCGCATCCCGCTCGGCCGTTTCGGCGACCCAGGAGAGGATGTCGCGCCGGTCGTCGCTTTCTTGCTCAGCGACGACTCGCGCTACATCACCGGCCAGACCCTCATGGCTGACAGCGGTACCAACAAGATCTACTAGCGAACCGTGCATTCGGTGCGTTCGCACCGATTCATGGGTATCGTTCCCCTTGCTCGTTAAATGTTCGGTGTGATCGTTCCGAAATGAATCGCGGCCCCGGCAACTCCTACACTGGCCCCATGCGTTACGTGGATTATGACGAGGCGATGGCGGCCCTCCCGCCAAAGGCAGCTGTGGAGGCCGTGCGCGAGGCCCTGCTGAGCGGATTCGATCCGGCGACAGACCCGGAGCGCTAGAAGGTCGCGCTCCCGCACGGGGAGATGCACCTGTTGCCTTCGGCGCTCGACGGCGCTGTCGGGGTCAAGGTGCTCGGCATTCAGCCCGCCGGGCCCACGATCGATGTTCCCCTCGTGCAGGGCGCGTACCTGCTCATGGGCGGTGAGACGCTCACTCCGCAGTGGCTTATCGACGCTGCAGCACTCACCACGCTACGCACCCCAGCCGTATCCGTCGCCGGTGTGCTCAACCGTCTTCGCGCCTCGGATGCACCGCTTGACGTGGTCATCTTCGGCACCGGTGCGCAGGGGCGCGGGCACGCCGACACTCTCGCGGACGTGTTGGACGGGGTGCGCGACGTCACGTTCACGTTCATCTCCCGCCGCGACCCGGACGGATTCCCGTACCGGTGGGTGCAAGCTGGAACGCCGGCGGCAGACCAGTGCGTTTCGGAAGCTGGGTTGGTGGTCACTGCTACGTCTTCGCCTGTGCCCATCCTGGACGCGCGCAACTTGCGGGACAACGCGATCGTCCTCGCGGTTGGGGCGCACACCACCGATACGCGTGAGCTGCCGGAAGATGTTTTAACCAGTGCCCAGGTTGTGGTGGAAGATCTTGGCGCGGCGCGTAGGGAGGCGGGGGATGTGGCCGTAGGCGTCGAGAAGCAGGCACTTGCTTGGGACGATGTTGCGGTGATGGCTGATGTCGTCCGGGGTGAGATGGTGCTGGACCCGCAGCGTCGTGTGGTGTTCAAAACGGTGGGGATGCCTTGGGAGGATCTTGCGGTTGCGCAGGCGCTCGTGGGGCGGCTGGGGTGACTCTCGTGAGTCGGTGCTCTGCCGGAGGGGTGGTTCGGCCAATACGATCGGATGTTACGTGCCTTATAGATACGAACTGACTCACGCAGATTGACGTGGCGTATCTCGCGGAGGTGTCGGGTCGATTCCTGGGGGAGTTTGAGCGCGGCAAGTTCACGGCGGAGATCGGAAAACTAATCGATGTGCTCGCGATGCCCGGGTATGACCTCCAGCCGGTAGTTCACCGAGGTATTTCACCGTGATCGTGGCGGATGTGGACACCGGCTGGCGGGTAACTGATTCAAGCGCGGCGCAAAGGAGGGGCTATTAGAAGTTCACCTCACCATCTGTTATCAGGTTCTGGCATTGAAAAACCCTCCGGAGGGGTTACTTTGAATCCGAGTCGCCTGAGTGCCATCGCCGCGGCTTCGGGATTATCCCGTGCTGCAGCCGCAGTCTGAATCCATAGCCAATCTTGACGTCTCTGCAGCAAAGCAGATTCCCACCCAGGTTTGCCCCTAAATCCGCATTCAGCGATCACGAAATATAGGAAGTCCTCGAGCGAAGGGCGGAAACGTTTGCCGCCCACTGGCAAGTGGAGCTTGTCCAGGTGCCCCTTCTTCCGGGCATTTCCTGTCTTTCCTTTGAAGTTTTGCATGAGGGCCGGGCTCAAAAGGCCAGCAACGCCCGAGTAATGAATGTGGGCGCACGGCGCACTCGTGTAACCGCGTTGGTAATCGAAACGGATCCCTGGTGATGTGGCGACTCTCAACTCGAACTCGCTGCTCTCGACGGCTAGAAATTCGCCCGACGAGTCAGAAGTAACCTCGAAGCTGATGGTTAGATTGAAGAGCTGACTGTAATCTTGCTCCGTCACAGAGCCCTCAGGCTGCCCGGCACCGTGGACGAGGGGCGCGTCGAATTTCCCTACAACGATGTTGCTTTCCGGATTAAGCCATGCCTCGGATTCGAGGTCCTCTGCAGAAGCAAGCGGGAGAGCATCAAAAAGCGTGTTTCTCACTTCATCGAGGAATAAACCTGCCTCATCAAGCAGATTCACGGTGATCCTCACCTAGCAGCTTGATTGCAATCCTGAGGTCGTCGTACAGCTCGCGCTCGAACCGATCGAGCATCCCCGCATTCGCAAGCTGCTCGAGATCCTCGATCTCTGCGGAGGGCAAGCTTGTGGACTTCCGCAGGGCAGACAGCCGATCCTGCTTCTTCTGCAGCAACTCCGCATTATTAGTCTTTTTGATCTCGACCGTCATGTCAATCGCCTCCATCCCTCCGATCGGTTTCAAAGTCGTGCCTTGATATTAACCATCGCATTCAAAAAGAACCATAGGCTGCCGATGTTCCCAGATGGCCAGCAAGCTCTCGTACCCGGAGATGTGGAATATTCTGGCAAAGTCGCGGGCGCCCATGCGCTCGTTGTGGTGCGGGGGTAGCGCGGGGGCGCGTATTTATGAATTGTTGTTAAGAACCTGGCTGATCGCTGTCATTCCACTTGGGGCGCCGTGGTAGCGGGGATAACCTTGGCTTGTAACTATTTCTGCGAGCAAAGGTCCACCCATGACTGTTCGTGTCCCCTCCCCCGCCGTCGCAGGGTTGGTCGCTGCCTCGTTGATGGCGCCCGTGATTCCCGCGATTACGCCAGCAGCGCAGGCTTCCCCGTACTCCCCTGACGCTGCAGCAACCATCAACCAGGGCGACCTGATCTACAACACCACGAATGGCCAAGAGTGTGCCGTCGGCTGGCTGAAGGACGGTTACGCGTTCACCGCAGGCCAGTGCGGTTCGAACGGTGATGTGTTCTGGGACTCCAACTACAACTACCTAGGCACCTTCGAAACCCATTACGATCCGGAAACGCGCCGCAATGATTTCGGCTGGATCAAGCTGGATATGGATGTAGCGCAAGGCTCGAACAGGTACGAGCAGGTCAGTGAACCATTTCTAGGCTTCGTATTGTTCAAAACCGCGGATGGGCAGGTTGAAGGAGAGGATTACCACGGGTTCGATGGCGCGACGGGGGTTGCTGGCCCCAAGCTAGCGGAGTTGGGAGTGAAGCTCGGACAACCCGTTTTCGGCCATGGACTGACACTGGTTGGCCTCTACTCCGGTGAGTTGGACGGGTACTCGCTGATCACACGGCCGGACCGGATCGCGGAAAGCGTTTATCCGGTAGATGCAACGTACATCGCCAACCCAGATCGCAGTGGTGATGCGCAGCATGCCCAAGTCTGGGAGTTCAATCCGCGCTACGGTTACGGCGCTCGGGTTTCTCTTCCAGAACCCGCTGTGATCGAGCAAGGCGCGAAGATTGTCAATGCCACTGATCCGGGACGTTGCACCGTGGGCTTCATCAACGATGGTGTGGTGTACACCGCCGGCCACTGCGGCAACGAGGGCGACGAATTCTGGTTGAGCAGGGAGGGGAAATATGACCCGGAACTCGAACGGATCGGAACCTTCCACACCAAATACGAAGAGAACGAGTCCGAACCCGAGGAGACGCGGTCAAAGCTCCGCAACGACCACGGTTTCATCACCCTCGAAAGCCCGTGGGTGCAGCTGGGCAGCAATCTGTGGTCCGGCGATGCGGTTGTGCCTTACGAGGAGATCCGTCCCGGCATGAGGGTATGCGCTTACGGTCAGACCACCCGGGAGCGCGGTGCCCGATGCGGCCATGTGGAAGGCGTCGACGGTGCCGAGATTGTCATGAGCAGCGGCGTGGACGGTGAGAAGGGCGATTCGGGCGGTCCCGTGTGGGCTGAGGACGGTAGTGGGTTCGTCGGCATCTACTCCGGCGGCCCGGCTGACGGAAGCGCTGCATCTGCCTCCTACCCGTACGTGGAAACGGACAATAAGAACGAAGTCCGCCTAAACTTCCGCGGCATCCTTCGGTCCTTTGCCCTGGGTGTTCCCTATTACTCCATCCTTCCGCTCTACAGCACGTATCTCGGCGTGCGCGGCGAGCAACTGCCTATCGCCCCGCAAACGATCAATCAGGGCGATTTTCTCTACAACTGGTGGGGTGACCCCGTGTGCAGGGTGGGGTACGTGCAGGGCAAACGCTTGTACTTCGCTTCTGACTGCGGACAATCGCATCTCTACACTGCGGGTGGACGAGAAGTAGCAGCAACCGAGGGTTCCTACTATTACAACTACCGCGCTGAAACAGCAATGCTCGCGGAAGGATGGTGGGGCGAAGGGGCGAATATCCCCGAGGCCACCCGTGTCGTACCGTGGGATGAGCTTTCCGTAGGCGACAAGATCTGCACCACGGGCAAGACCCCCGATGAAACGAGCTGCACCACCTTCATCGGCCTCGACGGTCCCCGGCTCATTCTGGAAAATCCATTCAAGGGCGATTTCGCAATCCCCGGCGGCCCGCTGTGGATCCCCGGGAAGGGCTTCGTCGGCGTGTACACCAATTCCGCGGACCAGTGGGGCCAGGGCATGCGCATTGACATGGTGTATGCCCCGGGTCACGAGTACTCACATGCGAGTACGGCTGTTCGCGCTTGGGAGCTGGGCGAACCGTTCTATCAGAAGATCCCTGCGATGTTCGCGGACGAAACCCTGCAGCCAACCACCCCGGTGCCGTTCCCTGAGCGCACGTTCGCGGCCGGGGAGAAACTGTACGACTACGACGGTGATGCGATCTGCGAGATCACTCGGGTGGAGGACAACACGCTCTTCGTCTCCTCCGAATGCCCGCGCTACCTCTACACCCGCTTGGGCGAAGAAGTGGGCACGACCGAGGCCGCCAACTATCTCGGTGAGCAGGTAGCAACAGTGGACATCCAGGGTGCCCGCATGTCCGCCGGCAAGAACACAGCAACACGGCTCGCCGCCTGGGAGAGCCTCAAGCCCGGCGACCGTATCTGCGCCGGCAACGCCTGCACCACCTTCGCTGGCTACGACGGCTCCAAGCTCGTGCTTACGCAGCCGCTCGCCGGCGTGCTCCCCGGCGCTGCCCTGAACGTCAAGGGCAAGGGCTTCGCTGGCATCTACCACGGCGACGGCATCGGTTCTCGCCCGGACATGGTGGAGGTGGACTGGGCCGCCTCCAACGCCGAAGAGATCCGCGCCGCGCACCGCAAGGGCGAGCAGTTCTACGCCCACAACGATGCCAACTTCTGGTCCGCACGGGGCGGCGTGGGCGGGTCCGTGCCGTTCCCCAACCGTGAGCTCAACGAGGGCACACTGCTTCACGACGCTTCGGGTAACCCCACGTGCAGCATCGGGCGCGTCGATAAGCAAAAGCTCTATGTCTCCTCCAACTGCAGCGGGGCCGCGTACACCGCCGCGGGCGAGTACGTGGGCGAAGTCGAACCCGCGCCGTACGCGGGAGAGCGCACGGTAGCGGCCACCATCGATGTGACCGGGCGCCGCATGCAACCGGGTGCAAACACCGTGGCTGGGTTCGCTGCTTGGGACGCGATCGCGCCGGGCGACGAGCTGTGCTCCGACGCAGGCTGCGGCGAGTTCATCGGCTTGGACGGCGCGAACATCGTGCACACCGCGCCGGTTCCCGCACAGCCGGGCGCCGCGCTGTGGAACCCGGAGCGTGGTTTCGTGGGCGTTTCTGACGGCGCGGACGGCGGCAGCCGCATCGACATGGTTACGGAGGACTACACGCCGCCGTTCACCGACCGCGTCACCCGCGCGCGCGAGCGTGGCACCACGTACTACCAGCGCGCCACCGCGCGATTCTGGGACGGCAGCGCCCTCGGCAGCGAGGTTCCCTTCGAGCGCCACCCCGCGATGAATCAGGGCGATGTGCTTCACGACGCTTCCAGTAACCCCTCCTGCACCATCGGCTACATCGACGGCGACATCCTGTTCACTTCGTCCGAGTGCGGCGCCGCTGGCGACACCCTGTACTCCGCCTTCGGCGAGGAGCTGGGCACCCTGGAGATCCCAGCCGCCGATACTTCCGTGCGCAACAAGTTCGGGTACGTGCGGGTGGACAGCCCGTACGTGGATACCGGTGCCAACAGTGTGACGGGCGACCGGATGGTGGAATGGGACGCTGCGCAGCCTGGCGACGAGGTGTGCACCGGCGACGCTTCCGGAGCGAAACGCTGCGGCACCTACCTGGGCCAAGATGGCTCCGCGGTGGTGCTGTCGAAAGAACTCGCTGGTACGTCTGCGGACCTTGGCGGCCCGGTCTGGATCCCTGGCAAGGGCTTCCTTGCCGTGAACACTGGAGAGGTCGCCGGATACCAAACCGGTGCGCGCATCGACATGATCACGCGCGATTCCTCGCCCGCCAACTTCGCGGCAGTGGAGCGCGCCAAGAACGCAGGGGAGACCTACTACCAGAAGGCCCCGGCGAACTACTTCTCGCTTACGCAGCCGTTCGGCTCGCGTGTCCCGTTCCCCTTGAAGCCGGCTCCTTCTACCCCGCCGACTGGTCAGAAGCCTTCAACCTCGGTGCCTTCTCACCCGAGCGCACCTGCTTCACAGGCGGATCAGCCGGACGGAAAACGTGGTGGTGAGCGGCCTGCTTCCACGAACCCGTCAGGTGTGAACGAGCCGTCAAATCCCCCGGGCAGCGAGCCGCAGGCAGATGGCGGTTCAGCGGACGGAAGCTCGACGGGCGGCATCATCGCGGCGATCGTCGTTCCTCTCGTGCTGCTGGGTCTCGGCTTCTTGGCCACGCAGTTCATCGACATGACCCAGTTTGGGCTGCCGCCGATGCCAAAGATCCTGCCGATCTAAACGGTGCCCTGGCCGAAAGCAGTAGACCCGAGTTACTACAACCGAGTTAGTCGAGTGGAAGCACTGCCCGGATTTCGATGTGTATTTACTCGAAAACGGAACGTTCGTACCGAAAGCGCTTGAAGTTGGCGTACGATGAAGCGATAACGAAGCAATCCGGAACGATCACTCCGCTCCAAGGAGGTGTAGTGAACACAGCAGCACTCGGCGCGTTTGTGCGCCAGCAGCGCAAAGACCGCCGGCTCACGCAGATTGACGTGGCGGAGCTCGCGGAGGTGTCCGACCGCTTCCTGCGGGAGTTGGAGCATGGCAAGCCCACCGTGGAGATCGGGAAGGTGATCGATGTGCTCGCGGTGCTCGGGTACGACCTTGAACCGGTGGTTCACAGAGGTAGCGCACTGTGATCGCTGCAGATGTGTATCACGGCCATGCGTGTGACCGATGGGGCGGCGGAGCGGATCATCCAGGCAACGGACTTCGACCCCCGCCGTGCTCGCGACCTGCGGCGGGTGCTCGCGCGGCGGCGCAGACTGTGGGGGAGGGGTAGGGGCCCGAAGCCGGCGCCTATGCCGCCCACCTGGTAGAGCGCTTCCACGGGTAGGGTTAGGCGGCCCGACGGACAAATGATCGGATTGACCCGGCCCAAATGCGAATTCTCCCAGGTCGCCTTTCGGCGCCGCTCAACATTCGTCCGTCGGCGGCGATGGCACAACCGCGTAGCCGGTTGCACTGGAGAGAAGGCCGCGGCCGTCCACGACCAATTTCTTTCCCATCCAGGGGTGCGTGTGCTCGTCGAAAGGATCGCCGAGCGGGACCTCATACCTGGTTTTGCCATCGATCTTGACCTCGTACCAGGGTGCATACTTCCTTACGCGCCAGATGTAGCGCAGCGTGCTTGACCCCAGCCCGTCCACTACGAGCCCGAGCTGGAGTCTGCCATCATTAGCCAAGCGGATGAGACCTTTTAGGGTGTCTTCTCGTATCTGCCAGTACCCCGAGGCGCGTTCTTTCGCAGTCTTGTCATCCCACGGGTTGTTGTTATCCCAGCCTGGGCGTACTTCATCGGTTTCTTCCAGGGTTGCGCTTTGCACACCGGCCCCGTGATCGGTTTCGGGATATCTCCGATATTTAACGAGCTCCTCGCGCGAGCCTTTCACCACCATGCACACCGTGGTTTCGCCATCAGCGGCGTAGGCCTCCAAATCAGCAGCTAGAGCTCGCCGCACCTCAATCGGCTCCATGCCAAAAAAGCGCCTGATTTCCCCTCCCGTCTTCATAGTGAGCTGTGCATGGTGCCCGGCAACTAGGTTGGTGAGCCCTTGGCCGAGCGAGACGCTCAGCAGTTGAATGAGGAGCGCTTCCAGGCGGAAAGCTTCCTCTTGCCCGATGCTGTGTTGCGCGATCCACACGAAGTCCTCGATTGGGCGGTCGGGGTACTTCCGCTTCATCTCCTCCAGCTTTTCCTTCTTCAATGGGGTGACGTCCTCGCCCACTACCTCATCATCCTCAACATCGCCGGGAAGCCGGTCCTCTCCCACCTCTTTCACGACCCCGACCAACCCGAAGTGAGACTCGTACCGGAGCCCTTTGCCCTTCCCCACGTAGAAGATGTTGTCCAACGAGAATGGCCCTGGCTCACTGGAAAGCAGGTACACGTAGTAGTCGCTTGCGGCGTCACCCATACTGGCGCAGTCTAACGGTGTCAGGGCAGGTCATCACTGAAACTGGAAGCCAATCGGCCGAGCTTGGGGCGCCGAAGCGGCGACTGGCTCGAAGTCGTCGGCTATGAGGCACTGGCTCGCCCCGTCGAGCTCCCGCAACGCCTGGTTCTCCAGCGCGGATTCCAACAGCTGCCGTACGAACCGGGCGTTGCCGAAGCCCTCGGACCCGCGTGCATTATCGATGATCCCTTCCACCTTGGGCACCACCCCCGGGTCGAGTTCCAGCTGGTTCGCTGCAGCCATGCGCTTCAGAACCTGGATCAGTTCGTCCGTGGAGTAGTCGGGGAAATCGATGTGGTTCTTCACGCGCGATTCCAATCCCGGGTTCGCCGTAAGCAGCTTCTCTATCGGCTTCGGGTACCCAGCGAAGATCACGACCACGTCGTCGCGGTAATCCTCCATGTCCTTCACAATGGTGTCGATAGCTTCTTGGCCGAACCCTCCGTTGCCGTTGTCTAGGAGGGTGTAGGCCTCGTCGATAAACAGCACCGACCCGCGGGCGCGGCGGAACAGGCTGTGCACCCGTGGCGCCGTCTGCCCCACGTACTGGGCAACTAGATCCTGCCGGCTGCACTCAATCAGGTCACCCACCGACAGGATCCCCTCCTCGCGCAGGATGCGGGCCATCAATCGCGCCACCTCCGTCTTGCCGGTGCCTGGGTTGCCTTTGAAGGCCATGTGCATGGAGATGGGCATGGTGGGCCGGCCCGCGTCGCGACGCGCCTTCTGCGCCGCTGCCAGGGCCACAGTCTTTTCCACCTGCTTCTTCACGGCCTCCAGCCCGATCATGGAAGCCAGCTCCTCGCGCGCGGACCGCTCCGGGGTGTCCGCGTTCTGGAAACCAGGCACGTCTTCCGGCAGGATCGTGCGCAACTCCTCCGGCGAGCACGCAGCGGGGTCCGGGTACTGCGATTCGATGCGTAAGAGCAGGTTACCCATTGTTTTCTCAAACAGATCGCGCACGTACCGGGCGTTGCCTTGGTCCTCCGGCCGGCCCGCGCGGGTGAGGTGGTTGAGGATGGGCGGCACGGTAGCGTCGTCAAGCAAAAGCCCCGAGTTTCGGGCGAACCCCTTGAAGATGTCCCACAGTTCCTCCGGCGAGTAGTCCTCAAAGTTCACCACCACGCCGATGCGCGAGCGGAAGCCCGGGTTGGTGCGCATGAGCGCTTCCATCTCGTCCTTGTATCCGGCCAGGATGACCACCGTGTCCGCGCGGTTGTTTTCCATCTGCGCGATGAGTTCGGTGACGTTGCCGCTTCCGATCAGCCCATACGCTTCATCGATGAAGATCACTGAGCCCTTCGCCTGTGTGAACAGCTCGGCGAAGTTCGGGTTCCGGGCACCGGAAACCTCGAACACGCGACCTTCCTTCACTACGCCCTCGGCCCGCAGAATCTCCGCGTACAGGCGGGCTACCTCCGTCTTTCCGGTGCCCGGCGCCCCGAGGAACGCCGCGTGCAGCGAAGCCGGTGGCAGCTCGATGCCCTTCGCTAGGAAGTGCGGGCGCATGCGGTGCTTGCGAATCGTCTCATGGATCACCCGCTTCGCCTCTTCCAACCCAGTGAGCCGGTCCAGCCGCTCCCACGCGTTCGATTCCTCCGTCGCGGCTACGCTCGGCAGCTCCACGTCCGCATACTGCGGGTACGCATCTTTGATCAACCTTTCCTGGCGCCACTGCTCGAACAACTGCTGCGGCTCAGTGAACGCCAGGTTGTCGCGGTGCTGCTCCACCATGTCCGTCAACCGATCGTCCGGCTCAAGCCCGGCCTCCCGCGCCCGGTCCTTCAACCACAGCACCGTCGCCTCCGGGTCATGGCGCAAGCTCGGCACCGCCAGAGGTTCGAACGCCAGGAACGGCCGGGCAAAGCTTGTGCGCAATCGCTTTTCGACGCTCCCCCTCCCAACCGGCACCACCACAACAACCTGCACCGTCGGTTCCGCGTACAAAGACTGCAAAAGGTTGCTCACCGCCTGGTACTGGTGCGTGCTGTACTCGCTGCCGTTATCGTGCTGGCCGTAGTGCACCACCACAGTGCCGCCGCGGACACTGGCCGCAAGCGACGCGTTCATACTGGTGACGGTCACTTCTCGCCGGTCGATGGAGGGGAATCTGTTGTCCAGGGTCCGGTCCACGTAGTTCAGGTCAAAGTGGTAGACGTGCGGGGTGGCCACGCGGCCCGCGCTGTAGAGCGCGGAGGTCAACGCGCGGACGGCTTCGCTGAGCGGCTTGGCGGTCTCCTCCCGTAACAGGTAGTGCACCGGGACGCCACTAGTGCGTGCTTCCTCGTTGCGCTCGCTTGTGAAGATGCGTTCCAGTTCATCCTGCAACTGCTCGCCGTAGGTGGAGTTAGCCGCGATGGCCTGCGCGGTTGGCAGATCCAGTTCCGTAGCCAAGTCCTCGAAGAACAGCTCCGGGTACCGGTGCAGGGCCACCAGCTCCCGCAGGTTCAGCGCGTGCGCCACCTCCGCCATCTCTCGGCGGTTCGGGACCATACCCTCCCCGTTGAATAGCGTTTCCACCATCGTGGTGGGTTTCACGGAGCTGACGTTGTAGCGTGCTACGCCCCACTCACGCATCGCGGCGTTGATCGCGTCCTCGACCGTGCGTTCCGGATTGGTGATGGCGATACCCAGGCTCAAGCTGCAGTCGTCTTCCCGGCGCAGCGGCTGCCCGTCAATGCGCTGGAGCCCGACCCAAAAAGCCCGGTCGAGCTCTTCGAAGAGCGGGACGTTCGTGTTGCGGATGCGACGGCCGTCCTGGTTCGAGCACTGCACGGTGGCGGAGTAGTACCTCATAGGCAGGGATAGTATGGGGCGCTCCGACGTGGGGACTGCGCGTTTCGAACGGGTGTGTTGCTTGTGGTTTGGGCCTGGTAACCGCGTGCCCGCGGATAGAAGGTCGTTAGTAGGGGGTCGTTCCTGGCCCCCAGGGACCTACTATCCATCTCCTACTAACGACCTCTAAGGGGCAGGGGCCCGGCGGACCAAACACGGAGAGCCCTACCACGGCAGTTGAATCCCCAGCTGCGGCGCCAGCGCAACCACCCCGATGCCGATCACGGCCAGGGCGGCCAGTACGCCCAGGACCACGGCGGTTGTGTTGGTCTCCGTTGTGGTGAACGCCGCCTTGGTCGGGCGCTTGCGGTCCACCTGGGCCAGGGCCGCTTCGGTTTCGGAGAGCTGGTCGGAGATCTCATCCACGGCCTCCTGCGCCGTCCCGACACCCAGGTAGGCGTCCTCGCTGGCCTGCTCCAGCTCCCGTACGCGCTCTTGTGCAGCATCGATGTCGTTGGCCAGCGCGTCACGGTCCGCGGTGCGGGCCCACTCCAGGTTGGCCTCTGCGGAATCACGACGCTCACGCGCGGCTGCAGCTGCCGTGCCCGCTTCCTTCTCCTCCGCGTACATGGTGTCGCGCGCGGCATCGGCCTGCCCTAGGGCGGTGGTGGTTTGAGAGAGGGCGGATTGAGCGTTGGCAAGCAGAGCTTGAGCCTTGGCGTCGCGCTCTTGCGCGGCAGTCAGGCGCTGCTCGGTGGCGTCGATAGCGGCGCTCCCGGCGGCGATCTCCGCGGCGTAGTCGTGCGAAAGCTGCGCTCCCAGCCGGCGCGGCGAGGCCTGCTGCACGGAGTTGATCTGCGATTCGATGACGAAGGTGTAGTTGGTATTCGCCCCATTGCGGTCGTTGAGATCAACGGTCAGCGGCGGAACCCGCAGCGCCTCGCGCGCGCCGCTGGGCACGTAGTAGGGCTTGCCGCTTTCGTTAGCGCGCTTCGAACCGTCGTCCGGGCCCCAAACGTGGACGTCAGTCGGGGTGGTGATTTCGTAGAACTGCATAGTCGCGAACACCATCCCGTCCTGGGTGGTGCGCAGCCCGACACCGATACCCGTTACGTCTTCTGCGAGCAGCCCATTGTTATGGGCAGTGGAATCGCGCCACTTGGTAAAAGCCCTTTCCGGCACGTGCTTCCACTGTTCGCGGCTGGCTTCCGCGGCGGGAGCATTCAGCCACACCGGCACGATGTTCTCGCCGCTGTGCCCGTAGTCCGCGAACTCGGCATGCCGGAAAGCAAAGGCGAGATCCCCCGTGCGCTCCATGTCCGCTGCCATCACGCCGCTCCAGTGGTAGGCGTTGTCGTTGAACACGTCGTGGCTCACCAGCGGGTGCATGCCGTGGCGCTGGCGGTATTCGTTGGTAATCTCCACGATCGCCTCCGCCGCCAACCGCTCCCAGTCCGCCTGTGTGTAATCGGCGCCTGCCTCTTCGCGCGCGTAAACGTCCCCGAGCGCAATCCGCGCAGCGTCGTCAGCCTGCTGCGCCTCAGCCGCCCGGGCCGCAGCCGCAGCGGCCTCCTGTCCACGCCGTTTCGCAAGCTCGCGGGCCTGCGCTACGTCCTCCGCACGGTCCTCCGCTTCCTGCTCCGCCGTGGCCAACGCCTGCTGCTTCTCGCGCAGCGCCTGGTCGGCCTTCCACGCTGCCTCCTCGGCCTGCTTCAGATCGCGCTCGCGGCTCTCCACATCCGCCAGCGCGTACTTGCGCTCGGCCTCCCCCAACGCCTCCTCCGCAGCATCGAGCGCGCCGTCCGCCTTCTCCAGCTCCTTCGCAGCAGCGTCGCGGTGTTGTTGCGCCCGGCTCAGTTCGAGCCTTAGCTTATCGACGCTCTCCGCAACCCCCTCACGCTCCCCCTCCCACTTGGCCGTCGCCTTCTCGAACCCCTGCTGATCCACCGTGGAGGTCGAACTCCCCGAGGACTGCGCCACCGCCGGGGAGGCGGGGACGACGACGGTACTGAACGCGAGTGCTGCGGCGAGGGTGCCGGCGGCGAGATGGGAGCGGGACATGGGCATGACCTTTCGGGAAAAAGTGTTCAGTTGTGCTTATCTTAAAGCGCCCGCGCTCTCCTGCACCCCGGAATGCCTAGCCCGGCGACTTATTCTTCCACCGCTGGTACGGGCTCTTTTCGGCGAGCAGGAACCAGACCAGTCCGAGGGACGCGGCGATCACCACAACGACGCACAGCCAGAACCTGCCCCACGTCAGGTCACCCGGCATCAACTGGAACACCCCCGGGATGGCGAAGCAGAGGGCGACAATACCAAGGACCAGGTTCGTCCGGTCCTGCTGGCGCTGCTGCTCCTTTTCCCGCTGTTCCTCCAGTTCCGCGGCCTGCCGGCGGCGTTCTTCCTCAGCTTTTTCCCGTTTAGCTTCGAGGGCGTTGATCGAGATGCGATAGGACTGAGCACGGGTGGTGTAGACGTCCTTGCGCAGCTCCACCTCTTGATTCAGGTCGTTGAAGGTGCGGCGGGTGCCGGTGTGTGTGAGCATGTGCTGCAGCACCTCGGTGGCCATTTCGCGGCCGGAAACACCCTCGTACCAGAGGTGGTCGCGTAAATACACCAGCTCGATCTGGATTTTGCTGAAGTTGTCCAGGGCGGTTTGCAAGCTCTCCTGCGCCTCGCGGAGCTGTTCCGAGCTGACTTCATCACCCGCGTTGGTGGATACGCGCACCTGGTCGAGCTGTGCGGAATCGAACCGCATGGCACGCAACTGCTTACCCATTGCCAAAAGGTAATTTTCTGCGCGGCGCACGAGGATTGCCAGATCGACAAACCGGGTGGGTGCGAGCATCATGAACCCGTTCCCAGAAAGGTCCAGCGGGTTACGGCGGACAACCGACAAGCCACCCTCGGCGGAATGCAACGTCCACTGTTGGGTGCGCGCCACCTTGGAGTACTCCAGGGATGCGGCATCCAGATCCGGAATATCGGTGTTGTACTGGTCGAAGCGGACCGCTAGGTACCACGCCCATAGGTCGTGGGCCGACCACTGGTTTAGCTCCGCTTCCTTGAACGGTGATGGTGGCGTTTCCAAATCCCCGCCCGGCATCGCCACTGAGACGGTGTACGGCTTCGTCTGACTAGTGCTCTTCGGCACTCGCAGGAAACCTCCGCGCCCTACCTTCCATTCCTCCTGCGGTTCCACACCGGGCAGCAGAGCATGCTCTGTTGTGCGCACGAACAGTTCAAGCAGGTTGGCGCACGCGTCCTGGTCGTTCACTTCGCCGTCGTAGTTGGGTTTAGTGGCCTCGCTAAGCAAATTGTGCTCAGCGTCACTCCATTTTTCGCCGTCATGCGGACGAAGGGTCACCATGTCGCGTGGCTTAGTAAGGGACCCGCTGATTCCCTCGAGTTCATCACTCGAACAGTTCTCGGCCGCGACGTGGAGCACCAGGAAATGATCGTCGGCGGTATCCGCTTTTGTCAGGTTATCGCTGTAAAGCGCGGGGCCGGAGTAGGTGAGGTATTCGGCGCACAGCAGGCGTAGCACAGCGTCCCCCGCGCCAACTTTGTATTGGGCCTGCGGTGTCGCGGGCATAGCATCACACTCGGGCGGATCGATCTTCTCTTCTCGTGTGAGGTCCGGCTCAAACAAATATCGGCGGGCGTGGACGGAGGTTGGGTTGCGCTGGTTGCCGGAGAACCATTCTCCTGGCGCGGCGTCGCCCTTTGGCGATGCATCGGCTGCAGCCGCACCCACGGAGGAGCGCAATGGTTCCCGGAAATAGCTCGAAGCGCCCTGGTGGAACACACGCGGGGTGAAGTGGTAGTCGTCACCACCCACGGTGCCGTTCTTTCTCTTCCAAGTGCGGCGCTCAAACCCGGACCCCGCCTCGGATTCACCCGCAATTTGGACCTTCTTCAAACCGCGGTATCGGCCCGGTATCCACCCGTCGGGCCAAGCGAAACCTTCGCGTGCGGTGACATCGGTCGCCGGGATTATCAAGGAGAACAAAACTGCACGCCAATCCGGCAACATATCCACGCGGTAATCCTCGGGCAGCGCAAGGTAGCTTCCCTGGACTTTGTACCAAGTGTTATTCATTGCGTCGTTGCATCCCGGAGATGCAAGTGCTTTAGGCAAGTCCGGCACCAGTGGCGTTGCGTTGCTCACGCCAGTGATCTTAGAACCGAAACACCCGGTGTGCGTGGCGATCCGGAGCCCTGGTGTCCAATACCCCGCGGACGGATATTGAGGGCCGTGCAACAATGGACGCACGGCCTGCAGCATTTACTACGACACGGTGTACGGATCAACGCGCCAGTACGCTGAGGCGCTCGCGGCGCAGCTGGAGGTCACCGCCGGAGATCTGTACACGCCGGGTAGCGTCTCTGTCGCGCCGGGCGATCCAATCGTGGTGCTCGCCCCCATCCACGGGCCCCGCCACGATGGCGTGGCCTTCATCAAAAACCTGCCGCGCGAGGTGGTCGACTCGAACCCGATCGCCCTAGTCACGGTGGGCATGTCTATCGACGCTGTAGCCGCCACCGCCGACGCCGCCGGCAACCTCCTGGGTCAACTTTCCGACCGCGTCACCCGGTTCTACGTGCCGGGCCGGCTGAACTACTCGCAGCTGTCCCCCAAACACTCGGCGGTGATGAAGGGCATTGTGGGCGCGCTGCGGGTCAAGCCGCGCAAGTCCGACAACGAGCGCAGCATGATCGACATGTTCGGCAAAGACACTGACCGGGTGGACCTGGCCCGCCTGGAACCTGTCGTGGAGTGGGTGGAACAGCGCGCCTAAGACCTGCACCGCGAGTTGAACCGCTCCCACGCCGCCCGCTGCTGCTTGCCAATCAGCACGAGCTGTGCGAACAGCTCTTCCTCGGGTGCGTCGGCGGCGATCTGCACCAGCTGCGCGACGGTGCGCTGGAACTGTCGCCGGTACGACATGGACAGCACCTGCTCGGCGTACTCCCGCGCGCGCAGGTCCTGGGCCTGCAGGCCAAGCAACGTTGCCATGAGCTCAGTGGCGTCGCGCGTGCTCATGCCCTCGCGGGTGCCGCGCGCCGCCAGCTTCGCCACCGCGGTCGCGGAGTCGGTGGGCTGGTCTTCGCCGCACCGCTCCTCAATAAGCGCGAATAATTTTGCGTAGTGCGGCCGGTAGAAGTCCCCGGCCGTGACCACCTCCACCGCAGCCCGGACGGGCCCCAAGTCGCCGCGTTGCCCCGCCCACAGCAGCGCGGAAAGGAGCAACGCCTCGCTGTCGTGGCGGGGGTCGTATTCGGCGCGCAGCTCCTCGATCGCGGAGTCATCGAAGGTGCCGTCGCGGGGCTCGGTCATCGGTATCGCTTCTCAGCTGCGGTTGTCGGGCGCATACGGGTAATTGTAGGGGGGAGCGTCGATAAGCAGGATGCTCCAGCTGGGCGCGCGCCGCAGCCGAACGATGAGAATCGGCCCGTTCGGTAGAGATACCGACCGAGCCGATCTTGCCCGCCTCGACGCAATCGTTGCGCGGGTAGATGCTTAGAACGGGAGCATCGGCTGGATCATCGGGCCGACCACCGGTGCGAGCACGCCGAGCACGGTGAAGCCACCGGTGCGAGCACGCCGAGCACGGTGAAGATGACACCGATGATGATGACAGCTGGCTTGAGCGGGCTCATCGGCTCGGACTTGTAGTTCTTGCCGGCGATGCAGGCCTTCACGGCGTAAAAGATATCAAAAGATATCCCGACAAAACGGTGACCTGCATAAACGCTTTCGTGTCAGGGCGATATCCCGACCTATCTCTTTCCTATATCTTTTTTCGCCCTGTGCCGCGTCAAAAAAGATATCCCTGGGGAAATGTAGGACCTGGCCACCGTGAGCGTGCAGGAATGGATTGAGGCCAAACTTAACGACGGTGAGGCGCTCAAATCCGCCGACATCGCCGACTATGCGGGCATTACCACCGAGCAAGCCGGTCATATTTTTCGGCACCCGCGTGACCTCGGACGCGCAAGAATCGATCCGGTAGGCCCCCGCGCGGTCGTGGCACCCGCTGGAAGGCGCCTACCTGGTGATGGGCGGGCAGACGCTGACGCCGGAGTACCTGATCGGCGGGGGTGCGCGAGGTGTCGTTCACCTTTATTTCCCGGAGCCAACCTGCAGATTGCCCCTACCGGTGGGTCCAGGCGGGCAGTGCCGCGGCGGCCGCGTCGGTGGCCGAAGCGGGGTTGATCATCACCGCGATGTCGTCGCCCGAACCGATCCTGTACGCAGAGGATCTGGCTGATGGGGTGATTGTGCTGGCGGTGGGTGCACATACCGTCGATACGCGGGAGCTCGCGACTGACGTCCTCGCCGGCGCCCAAGTCGTCGTCGAAGACCGCGGCGCCGCGCAGCGCGAGGCCGGCGATGTGGCTCTGGCGGTAGCTGAGAGGGCCCTGGCCTGGGACGACGCCATCGAACTTGCCGACGTCATCCGCGGCGACGCGACGTTAGACCCGGCGCGCCGGGTGGTATTCAAGACGGTCGGTATGCCGTGGGAGGATCTCGCTGTGGCGAAGGCGCTGGTGCGCCACACTGCTTAACCCTGGTGCAGGTACGCGAACCGGCCGTTCGGATTGTTCGGGTTGTTCCATCCGTACCAGGCCATGAATGCGGCGAGCAGCGCGATGACTGCGATGCCCTGGCCGACCTCGCTGCTCAGCTCGGCGCCAGCAGATCCGCTTTCCGCGTGGGCCTCGGGGGCGACGGTGGTGGCGGTGCCAGTCACCAGGGCCACAGCGGTGGCGACGCTGACGAGTTTCTTCTTCATCTTCGGTCCTTTCGGCTTCCGGCGCTGAGACATCTTCGAAAGTAGTTGATGTGACCTGGGGTCTGCGCCGATTTCTGAAGTAGATCGCAAAACGGTTCATCGAATCCGCTCAGTAGCGCAATAATGGAACCCATGGCCTGCAGCATTTACTACGACACTGTCTATGGTTCGACCCGCGAGTACGCCGAGGCGCTGGGGGAGAGGCTGGGGGTCGAAACCTCCGGTCTCGACCACCCCGAGCAGGTAGAAGCCGACGGCCCGGTGGTGGTCCTCGCTCCCATTCACGGGCCGAGTCATACGGGGGTGAGGTTTGTGAGGTCGCTGCCGGAGGACGTCGTTAAGCAGTGGCCCATTGCGCTGGTGACTGTCGGGATGTCGCTTGATGACTATGCCGTGGCCACCGACGCCGCTGCCGGCATGCTCGGTGACCGGGCCGAGCGGGTGACCAGGTTCTATGTGCCGGGGCGCCTCAACTATTCGGAGCTTTCCCCGAAGCACTCGACGGTGATGAAGGGGATTGTGGGAGCGCTGCGGCTGAAGCCGAAGAAGTCGGACAACGAACTCTCGATGATTGAGATGTTCGGCAAAGACACCAACCGCGTCGACCTGGCTCGGCTCGACGCGGTGGAGGAGTGGGTCCGACAGCGGTCGGAGTGACAACTACGGCATCATCTGCTGCAGGAACGGGGCGGCTGCCGTTGCAACTGCGCCGAGGATCGCGATGACAACACCGATGATGATGCCTGCCTTCTTGGTGTCGGTCATCGGCTGCGACTGGTAATCCTTGCCCTCGATGCACGCCTGGACGGCTTCCGCGTTATTCGCAATCGCGATTGATTCGGCATCGGAGGACCCGAACGCCTCACCGAGGTCAGACGACGCGCGGACTGTAGAGACATTCTCCGCGGTAAATTGCTCGAACCGCTTGTCGTTCTTGATCTTATTGCGGTAAACAGTGACCGCCTGAGCCTGGCCGTCCAGCTTGATGGTGCAGGTAGCCATTGTGCCACCACCTTTGACGGTGGTCGACGCGGCGTCCGCTGCCGGGGCCATGCCGAGGGAAAAGGTCATCGTTGCGGCCAGGGCGGCTGCGGTCATCTTCTTCACAGGAGTTCTCCTTTGACGTGACAGGGAAACAACAGGTTCAGTAATCAAGATATCCCAGTGGGACATCCGTCGGATAAAAATCGTCTGGATGGGGGCGGGCGCGCTACCCCCTCGCCGGTCGCGTGTGTTCAGAAGTCGCAGCGGGGACGACGCTCGCACTGCACCGATTGTCCAGACCGGTCGCGCGCACCACCGCCGCGCCCCGGGAGAGCGCGCCAACTGCACGGATTAGACTGGCCAACTATGACTGAGGCGAACTCCACCGCGAACTCCACCGCGAACCCGCACCGCTATACCGCCGCGCTGGCGAACACGATCGAGACCAAGTGGCAGCAGTACTGGAGCGACAATCACACGTTCTACGCGCCGAACCCGGTCGGCGACCTTGCCACCGGAGCCGAGCTTCCCGCAGACAAACTCAACGTCCAGGACATGTTCCCGTACCCCTCCGGCGCGGGTCTGCACGTGGGCCACCCGCTGAGCTACATCGCTACGGACGTCTACGCCCGCTACAACCGCATGCTGGGCAAGAACGTGCTGCACACGCTAGGTTACGACGCCTTCGGCCTCCCCGCGGAGCAGTACGCTATCCAAACCGGTACGCACCCGCGCACGACGACCGAGTCGAACATCAAGAACATGCGCCGCCAGCTGGGCATGCTGGGTCTCGGCCACGATCCGCGCCGCTCGGTGGCCACTACGGATCCGGAGTTCTACCGCTGGACGCAGTGGATTTTCCTGCAGATTTACAACGCGTGGTTCGACGAGGAGCAGCAGAAGGCCCGCCCGATCGAGGATCTCGTCCAGGACCTGATGAAGGGCACCCGCCAGACCAAGGACGGCCGCGACTTCCGCGAGCTCACCACCGAGGAAAAGCACAAGGCGATCGACGAGTTCCGCCTGGTCTACCTCTCCGAATCCATGGTGAACTGGTGCCCGGGCCTGGGCACGGTTCTCGCGAACGAGGAGGTCACCGCGGACGGGCGAAGCGAGCGCGGTAACTTCCCGGTCTTCCGCAAGCGCCTCAAGCAGTGGATGATGCGCATCACCGCCTACTCCGACCGGCTTCTCGACGACCTCGAACTCCTCGACTGGCCCGAAAAAGTCATCTCCATGCAGCGCAACTGGATCGGCCGCTCCCGCGGCGCGCAGGTCGCGTTCGACTCCGCCGCCGGCGATATCGAGGTCTTCACCACCCGCCCGGACACGCTCTTCGGCGCCTCCTACGTCGTGCTCGCGCCCGAGCATTCGCTTGTCGACGACCTCACGGCCCCCACCTTCCCGGCAAACACCGACCCTCGCTGGACGTACAACCAGGACACCCCGCGTGAGGCCGTCGACGCCTACAAGAAGGCCATCGCCGCGAAGAGCGACGTGGAGCGCCAAGAGAATAAGGAGAAGACGGGTGTATTCCTCGGTTCCTACGCCGTGAACCCGGTGAATGGGGAAGAGGTGCCCATCTTCATCGCGGACTACGTGCTCACCGGCTACGGCACCGGCGCGATCATGGCGGTGCCGGCGCACGACGAGCGCGACTACGAGTTCGCCACCGTTTTCGGCCTGCCCATCGTCCCGGTCCTCGACGGCGACGTCACCGAGGCGGCCTTCACCGGGGATGCGGCGCACATCAACTCCGCGAACGCCGACGGCCTGGACCTCAACGGCCTGGGCAAGGATGAGGCGATTGAGGGGGCGATCCGGTGGCTCGTCGATAAGCAAAAGGGCTCTGAGAAGATCCAGTACAAGCTGCGTGACTGGCTGTTCGCGCGCCAGCGGTACTGGGGCGAACCGTTCCCGATTGTCTACGACGAGTCTGGCCAGGCCCACGGCCTGCCCGAGGACATGCTGCCGGTCGAGTTGCCGCAGGTGGAGGACTACAACCCAGTCGCCTTCGACCCGGACGACGCCGATTCCGAGCCAGCGCCGCCGCTGGCGAAGGCCACCGACTGGGTCGAGGTGGAGCTGGACCTGGGCCACGGCACGCAGAAGTATTGGCGCGACACCAACGTCATGCCGCAGTGGGCGGGTTCGAGCTGGTACCAGCTGCGCTACATCGATCCGACGAACGATGAGGCGTTCGTGGACATCGAAAACGAGCGCTACTGGACGGGCCCGCGCGGCGAGAACGACCCCGGCGGCGTGGACCTCTACGTCGGCGGCGTGGAGCACGCGGTGCTGCACCTGCTCTACGCGCGGTTCTGGCACAAGGTGCTCTACGACCTCGGCTTCGTCACCTCGAAGGAGCCGTACCGCCGCCTGTTCAACCAGGGCTACATCCAGGCTTACGCCTACACGGATTCGCGCGGCGTGTACGTCCCTGCGGCCGAGGTCACCGAGGAAGGCGGCAAGTACTTCTACCAGGGCGAAGAGGTAAACCGCGAGTACGGCAAGATGGGCAAGTCGCTGAAGAACTCCGTCGCGCCGGACGACGTCGTGGCCGAGTACGGCGCCGACACCCTGCGCGTCTACGAGATGTCCATGGGCCCGCTGGACACCTCCCGCCCGTGGGCGACGAAGGACGTCGTGGGCGCGCACCGCTTCCTGCAGCGTCTGTGGCGCCTGGTGGTCAACGAGACGTCGGGCGAGCTCGCCGTCACCGACGCCGCCTTGACCGAGGACGACTCGAAGCAGCTCCACCGCACCATCGCCGGCGTGCGCGACGACTACGAGCATCTGCGCCTCAACACCGTCGCCGCGAAGCTCATCGAGTACGTCAACTACCTGACCAAGACCTACCCGTCCGGTGCGCCCCGTCTTGCTGTGGAGCCGCTCGTGCAGATGGTCTCGCCGCTCGCCCCGCACATCGCGGAGGAGCTGTGGTCTGCGCTCGGCCATTCCAGCACCATCACGTTCGAGCCGTTCCCCACCTTCGACGAGCAATTGCTTATCGACGACTCCGTCGAACTCCCCGTGCAAATCAACGGCAAAGTCAAGGCACGCATCACGGTGCCGGCCGACGCCTCCCAGGCGGACACCGAGGCCCTAGCCCTTGCCGATTCCCGCGTCGCCGAGCTCGTCGCAGGCAAGAATGTGGTGAAGACGATCGTCGTCCCGGGGCGCATGGTGAACCTGGTGGTCAAGTAAGCGTGTTCTTGGGAACCGCCGTTTCCGCTGGTCGTGGTTTTGTGGTGGTTCGGTGCTGTGGATAACCGTGTCGGGAGTTATCCACAGAATTTGGTGGGGGCTTCCGCTGTAGTGGGGTGAGTGGCTAGCGTCTGGGGCTATGACATTCGGCGAACTCCTCGAAGCACTCTCAACGGCAGGGCTTAAAGCCCTCGCCGGCTTCGACCACGCCGCCGCCACAAACGCAGGCCTGACCCCACACCTCCTCACCGGCTTTCGCCGCGTCCACGACACCTACTACGGCCCCACCCGGTTTCGCAAGCAGCAACGCGACGCGCTCATCCTCGCACTCGGCTCAGGGCGCAGCATCGACCAACTCGCCTACATCGAGTCCAAACTCCGCCGCGTCGAGGATGAAGCAGACCGGTGGGCACTCAGGTGCAAAGCACTGCGCATCACAGGCTCCTTTCGCCGCCTGAAGCAACAGTTGGCCGAACTCATCAACACACCCGCGAAAGCCCCCACACCCGGGGTGCGGATCCTGCGCTCACGCTGCGGGTACCGCACCATCATCATCACCGCCTCCGAGCGCGACATCGCCGACCTGGAGTTCTTCCTACGACAAAACCTCAACCCCAACCTGCCGGCCGGGCCCCAGATGCTGGCGCGCTTCCTCACCCTCTTCCACACCCCAACCCCCACAGGCACCGGCAGCGACAGCACCGTCACGGCGGATGTGGACGAGGTCGCAGGCGAATTCATCGCCCGCGCGGTACCGCGCCCCATGATCCTCATCCCACTCGATGTGCACCTGCGCATCCTCAACGGCGACGGCGACGACACCGTGCTGTACCTGACCGACGGCACCACCATCACCGGCGCGGAATACCTCGCACACCACCTCGGCGACACACTTGATGTAGCGGTGTTTCACCCGGTTGAAGGTGCGGTGAACATGTACCGGGGTGCGCGCTTTGCCAACGAGAAGCAACGCGACCTCGCCGCCCTTGTCACCCCAGGGTGTCCGGTGCCGGGGTGCAGGCACGCCGCCCAATCGTGTGAGACCCACCACATCCACGCCTGGTCGCAAGGCGGGGACACCAACGCGGCGAACCTGGTGCCGCTGTGCAGGTTCCACAACCGCACCAACGACGATGACCCCCACAAACCAAAATGGGGCCGCATCGATGTCGACGATGGCAGACCAAGGTGGCACTCGCCACGCGGGGTCCCCGTCGACAACCCCATCCACCCACCCGGCGCCATGCAACTGCTCTTCCCCTAGACCACTAGGGGCCATTCGGCGTGCCCGGGGCCGGTGGCGTCTGGCTGTTAGGATCCAGAAGGAAACTGACAATCGACACCATCCGAGGATTTTTCACGATGTCCACCCCTTACAACAGCGGAAACGAACCGGGCGGTTACGAGCCGTACCCGTCCCACCCCCAGGGCAGCCACCCTGAGAACGACGCCCCGGCATACGGCCAGTACGGCCAGTACAACAACTACGGCACCAACTTCGACACCAACTACGGCGGCGACTACTCCGCCTACGACGTGAACTCCGCGGCGTCGGCGGCGGGTGCGTCGGCGCTTCGCTTCCACGGCCAGCAGCTCACCGACAACGTCCCGGGCGACGGCACCACGCCGCACCCGATCAACGACCCCGCCTCCAACGGTTGGTCCCACGTCAAGGGCACCGGCCGGGCGAAGGTGATGGAGGCGTTGGGTTGGGGGTTCAAGGCGACGTTTGCCAACCCCAAGGTGTGGATCGTCATCGGCGTGATTTACCTGGCGCTCACGGTGCTGCTGCAGTTCATCCCGGTGATGGGCGGACCGCTGTCGACGCTGACGATGATCGCGTTCATGCCGTGGGTGGCCGGCGTCGCACTGCAGCAGACGTTGGTGCGCAACTTCGCGCTGGGGGAGGGCAAGGCCCCCGGTTACGGCAAGACGCTGGGCGTCGGCGTGATCATCGGTTTCATCGCGACGGTGTTGATGACCTTCCTCGTTATTGCTGTATCGCTGGGCGCGCTGTCCAACGTCGATCCCACGACGCTGCCGCAGTCGCCGGAGGAACTCACCGCGATGAAGGCGGACGAGCTCTACGAGCTGGCCGCCCCGTTCCTCGCCGCGTTCGGTGTGGCGCTGCTGGTGAGCACGCTGATCTCCCCGTTCCTCGTGCTCGCGCCGTGGTACGCGGCGGATAACAACGGCTCGTTCGGCACCGCCCTTTCCGAGGGCCTGCGCGCCGGCGCCCGCAACTACCTGCCGCTGCTCGGCCTCACGGTCCTGCTCACGCTGCTCAACATCGTCGGCGCTACGCTTGCCGGCCTGGGTCTCATCGTCACCATGCCCGTGGCCACCCTCGCCTACGCCTACGCCTACCGCCAGATCTCGGCGGGCCCGGTTCCTGCTTGAGGGGCTCCCGCTTAACGACGACCTCCGGCCTCGCCGTCGCAGCCCTCATCCTCGCCTTCACGGTGGGGAAGGCCTGGTTGTCGGTGCCGGGGGTGTGGGAGGCGCAGCACGTACGTGAGGTGCGCCTTTTTCCTTTTGCCACGTTCACCCACGCGAATGTCTGGTGGGGGCCGTGGCTCAACCTCGTGGGCAACATCGGGTTGTTCGTGCCGTTGGGGTATGTGATGTATCGGGGGTCCGTCGCTAAGGCAGCGGCGTGGGGGTGTGCGTGCAGCCTGGCTATCGAGGTGTCGCAGTACGTCTGGGCCTTAGGGTTCAGCGACACCGATGACCTCATCTTCAACACGGTGGGGGCGTGGTGCGGGGCGCGCGTGGCGGCGTCGATAGGCGTGCGCCCCGAGCTTCTGCGCGCGCTGACGGTGGCGTGCGTGGCGGTCGTCGTGCCGTATGTGGCGCTAGGGTTGTGGCTATGAGCGACAACCGCGGGTGGATCACACGTACCGTGTTCCCGGACGGCGAGGAGCCGGACCCGCGCTTCACGCTGGCCAACGAACGCACCTTCCTCGCCTGGACGCGCACTGCGCTCGCCTTTTTGGCCGGGGGCATCGCGCTCGAGGCGTTCGAGCTGCCGGGCATCGAACCGGGGGTGCGCCGCGGCGTCGCGGTGCTGGTGATCCTGATCGCGATGGCGATCGCCGCCGGCGCCGCGGTGCGATGGGTGCGCATCGAACGCGCCCTGCGCCACTCCCGCCCCCTCCCGGCGCCCGCGATTGTGCCGGTACTGTGCATCGGCGTGTTCGTCGCGTCGATTGTGGTGGCGGTGAGTCTGCTGTGAGGCAGGTGGCGGATCTGGGCCTGCAGCCGGAGCGCACGTCGCTGAGCTGGACGCGTACGGGCCTGGCGTTTTTCGTGTGCGCGGCGACCTTGCTGCGCTTCTCGCCGGCTTACCCGGGCCTGATCGCGGTGGCGTCCGGTCTACTCGCCACCGCGGGCGTGGTCATCTTCGCGCTGAACCGCCGCGGCTACCGCGCGGAGGCCGACGCGTTCGCCCGCGAGCACGCGGCACCCAGCACAGGGGCCGTGTGCTTAACGACGCTCACGTTACTCGCCCTCGCCACCCTATCCCTGTGGCTGGTTGTAAAAAGCGAGCATCCCTAGCATGATCTCGCGGCCCTGGTCGGAGACGTAGAGGTGGCCGGGTTCGCGTTCCTCCACGAGGGCGAAAAGCCGGGCCCACATGAACGCCTTGTCCGGGTTGGTGGGCAGCTTCTTGCGGTCGCCCACGAGCCACTCCACCGCCTGGCGCCACGCCACCTTGCCCACGATCTTCTCCATCCCCAGGCGCATGCCCTCGGTGAGCGCGGGCACGGAGACGTCGGCGTTGTCGCCGAGGCGGTAGGTGCCGCGCACCTTCTTCACAAACCCGCCCGCCTGCAAAAACGCGACCGCCGCTCGTGCGTCGCCGCCACCGAGCACGATGAGGATCTGGCCCACGACGGCCGTGTCCGTCACCCGCCCGCCCTGGTGCGGCACGGGTTCCTCGAAGATCTCCAAAAGCTCGGCCATGATGTCGGAAGGCTGTACCGAATCGTCGAACCCGACGGGCTCGGCGAAGTCTGTGCCGCCCAGGATGCCGTCGAAAAACTCGGTCACCGCCGAGATGATGGCGGGGTTGCGCTCCGGGTGCGGGTCGATGTCGATGACTTCCTGCAGGTCAGGCCGCGCCGAAATGAAGTCGTCGAAAGATTGGGCCAACCCCTTCCCTCCGGGCTGCTCGCCGGCGGCGGCTGCTTTGTCAAAGAAGAGCTCCTCGGCGACAAACCCCACCCGCGTCGCCACGGAGACCGGGTCCACCACCGACAACCGGTCCAAAAGCCGCTCCGGCGGCATGACCGGCAGGTAGCTGAACATCAGCGTGATGGTGTCCACGTCCGGCTCCACGCCCGCCGCCAGCAGCCGCGCCTGTTGGCGGAATTTGGTCATGAGCTCCGGGCCGGAGCATTCTTCGACGATGTCGGGGCCGCAGGCGTCGACGACCATGGGCGTGGGCCCGTCGATGTGCGATTTCCCCAGCACCTCCACGTGCACGTTCCAATTCGCCGAGGGGTCGTAGACGTAGGTCATCGGCTCCATCTGCGCGACGGTGAGGTCTTCCTCATCCAGCTCGCTGGGCCCCGGCACCTCGGCGTACACCTCGCGGGTGGTGCCGTGCTTGCCCACGAACAGGTGCGTCGCGGCCCCCGAAAAGCCGAGGGCCGCGTCGATCATCTGGGCGAGTTCCCCGAGCGTCGTCGCCTCGTCGACGTTGAGGCATCGCGAAATCTCCGGCGAGGTGCCCTCCACCACCATCAGCACGGAGAGGGTCACTCTGGCCTGCCCCCCAAAAGCAGGGAGTGGGCGATGCCGTCCGTCAGGTTCTCAATGCTCAAGAAGCGGTTCCCAGCACCAAACGACTCGACGCTGCGCTTCGCAATCGACGTGCGGTCCACGTAGAGGTCCTCGTCCGCGGCGATGACCGCCCACTCGTACTCCTCGTCCAACTGCACCGCGATCTCAGTGCCCGGCGCGAGCGTGAGCTGGGCGAGCACCACGTCGCCTTCCGTCTCAATCTTGCCGGTCTGCCCGAACAGCTCACCGGCGAACACGAAGCCCTCGCCCGCAACCGAGGTGGTGACGTTACGCAGCGTGAACGGTTCGGGGTGGGCGCGTTGGGCCTTGTCGGGGACGACGGAGTCGTCGATAAGCAACTGCGCTTGAGCGCGTTCGAGTCCGCCAGCGAGTCGCGCAGTGCCGTCGTGGCGCCACAGAAGCGAGGCGCAACCGGCCGGGGTGCTGTCGGGCGCGTCCATGCCCACCAGGAACGCGACGCCACGCCACGGGCCGCAGTTAACGTCCAAAAATGCCATGCCACCTATGCTACCCCGTATGTTCTTCACTCTCGCTGGGTCCGCGCCGTTCGCTCCCGAATTGCTGGGCCGCGAGATCGCGCGACGCACGGGGATGGCGGATCTGCCGCCACAGATCAAGCACCTGCCGGCGCCGGCGATGGTGACGGGCGGCGACGGGTACGTGGTGGCATCGCGCGACTTCGTGGGGCGTCTGCGCGAGCTGGACCCGAATGTGGTGGCGTTTGCGGCGGGGGAGGGGTTTTTGGTCACGTCGATCCAGGAGATCGGCACGAGCATGCTGCTTGACGACGACTCCGTCACCCACCACCCCCACCCAACTTTTCGCATCCCCTCCTGGGGGCAACGGACGTTCTTCGCCGGGGAGGTGGCGCGGTTCGTCGGCGAGTTCGCGCCGCTGGTGCAGGCCGGGCGCTTCGTGGCGCCGAGGCGGTGGCGCACGCCGCGTTAGCGCAGCTTGGGCCGGGAGAGTCCCGCGAGGATCAGCAGCGCGCCCGCGCCCAGGATTGCTGTGGACAGCAGCGTGCCGGGCAAGAAGCCTGCGTCCACCGTGGCGGCGCCGAGCGCTGAGCCCGAGGCGATGCCCACCTGGAAGGTGACCACGTAGACGGAGCTGGCGAGGTCCTGGTTGGCCTGGCCGGCGTGGAGGAAGATGGTGGTGGCGACCGTGGGCAGGGCACCGGCGGCCGCACCCAGGACGGCGACGGCGACGAACATGCCCACGCCCGACCCGGCAGCGAGTGCAGCGAGCCCCATCGTCGCGGCTGCGACCAGGAGACCCGCGGCGACGGCGTTGAGGCGGATCATGCGCATGTCCACGCGGCGGCCGGACCACGCGACGCCCGCGAGACCGCACAGGCCGTACATGGCCAGGCCGATGGGCACGATGCGGGGCCCCGCTGTCTCGGAGATGAGCAGCGCGAGGTACGTGAAGCTGCAAAACAGCGCCGTGACGGCCAGGGTCAGGTACAGCACCAGCGACGGCACCGCGGAGCGGCCCCCGCGGCGCTGCCCGCTTCCCGACGGCGCGATCGCCGGCAGGCTGGGCAATGTGGCGTAGAGCAGGCCGACCGCTGCGAGCACTCCGACACCGAGGACCCACGTCGCGCCGCGCCACCCGATTGCGCCGCCGAGCGCGGTGGTCAGCGGCACGCCGATGACGGTGGACATGGTGGAGCCGAGGGACACCGCCGCGACCGCCCGCCCCGTTTGGCCGGGCGGGGCGAGGCGGGCAGCCATCGGGTTGACCAGCGACCAGAACAACCCGTGGGTCACGGCGGCCGTCACGCGTCCGGCCACGAGCATCCAGTAGTTGGTGGCGGTGGCCTGCAGCACGACACCAGCGAGGAGGAAGCCGAGCGTCGACATGAACAGGGGGCGCCGGTTCAGGGTGCGGGTGGCGTGCATGAGCGGGATCGTCACGACGGCGACCAAGCCGGCGTAGATGCTCATCAAAAGCCCGATGCGGCCCTCGGTGACGCCGAGGTCGCGGGCCATGGGGCTGATGAGGCCGACGGAGAACATCTCGAAGTCGACGTAGATGAACGCAGCAAAGCCCATGGCTGCCAACGGGGCTGCCATGAGCTTGGAAGGCTGGTTGGGTGGGTGCACCCGGCTACGCTAAGGCGATTAGCGGGTCATCGCAAACGCTGCGCCGCCGATGCCGACGACGGCCAGGATGGCTGCGATAATGCCGATGATCGCGCCCACGTTCGTGCCGGAAACCTTGCCCGCGGCCGGTTCCACCGTCTTCGTGCCGGTGGGCGTGACGGGGGTGATTTCCTTGTCGGCGAAGGAAGACACGTTCACGCTCGCCGTCACGGTGACCTTCGTGTTGCCGTCGGTAATCGTGGTGGTCTTCGTTGGTGTCTGCGTCTTGCTCGGGGTCGCGGAGTAGGTCACGCCCTGCTCGGTGTTGGACGGAAGCGCGGTCTCGCCGCCGCCGAGTCCGCACATGATCCGCGCCTGCGTGAATGCCGCCTGGTACGCGGCGACGCGCTGTGCGTCGATAGTCTCCGGCGCCTTGGCGTATGCCGTGGCCCACGCGTTGCGCTGCGCTGCAGGCATCGAGGGGTGGGCCTTCTTCAGGTTTTCCGCGAACTCCGCGTTGCTCGGGATGAACTCGGGGGCGTCCGAGACCCCATCGCCGGCGGACGCGGTAATCGTTCCGGTCTTCTTCGCCTGGTCAACCTGCTCCCAGAACTTCAGCAGCGCCGGGCTCGCGTGCACCTCAACCAGGGCGGAGTCCAGGAGGTAGCCGAAGTAGAAACGGGCTGCGGACTCGTCCACACCAGTTGCGCTCAGCCGCTTGACCCACTCGTTCGTGGTGGCGTCAGGGTTATCGCCGAAGCGGGTGGCCCAGGTGACGTAGTTGTCGCTAACCTCCTTGCCCTCCTCGGCCGCGGCGGGGAATGCCGCCTCGAAGGCCTGGGCGGTGAGGGTGGTGGCGTAATCGGCCTGGTCAATGCGTGGAAGGGACTGCAGGTAGGAACGCTCGCCATCAGTCAGCGACAGTGCGCACACACCATCCCTGGGGGCGCCGACTGTGGCGGCGTTGGCGGAGGGGACTGCGTACGCCCCGGCCGTCAGAGCCGCGACGCATGCGAGTGCCGAGATCCTCCGTGTCTTTGTCATGCACGTAACCCTAGCGTACTTCCCCCGAAAACTGGATATCGCCAGTTGTGTGAAATGCGCCTTCTACCTCGAGAAATCTCGTGGTTAAGGTGGAACGTGCTGGTGACGGGCGCGCGAGCCGGGAACTCTCAGCGAAAACCTACCAAATACCGCCCCCGAGCTGGGCAGAATTACTACCCAAATTACAACACTGTCATTTTTTACGCATGAGCGCCATCGCGGGGCGGATGTGTGCGGCGATGCGGCTCGCGGGCGCGGTCGCGTCCCCGAACGGTGTTTCAGCGGCCAGCTTCGCGGCGACCTGGTGCGCCGCCACCGCGGGCGCGAGGTCCTCACCCATCCCGAGGCCCATCGCGAGCGTTGCCCCGAGCATCCCGGCGAGCACGTCGCCCGAGCCCGGGGTGGCGGCCCAGGAGTGTCCGGCGTCAATCCCAGTTGCGCGCTCCCCGTCGGACACCAGCGTGCAGCGGCCCTTGCGCACGACGGTGCAGTGCAGGGCCTCGGCGAGCGCGACCGTCTCACCCAGGCGGTGCGTCGCTTCCAGCCCCGCCGCCTCGCGCAGTCGGCCGAACTCTCCGTCGTGCGGCGTGAGCACGGTCGCGTGCGCGCGCTCGGCGACCAACCGCCGGAGGGGTCGGTGTTGGGTGAGGAGGGTGAGACCGTCGGCGTCGATAAGCACGGGCACCTTTTGCTCGAGCACCCACTTCAGCTCCTTCGCTGCGGAGTCGCCCGTGCCCGCGCCGGGGCCGAAGACCCACGCCTGCACCTGGCCCGCCTCCCGCAGCGTTTTCGTTGCGACGACCTCCGGATGCGCACGCACCACCTCCAGCCCCTGCGGCCCGGCGTAGCGCACCATGGAGGGGGTGGCGTTGACGGCGCCGGCGGCACACAGGATGGCCGCGCCGGGGTATTGCCCGCTGCCAGCGCGGATACCGACGACGCCGCCCGAGTACTTGTCGTCCGAGGGGTGCGGCTCCACGTCGAGGCCGGGCGTGGGGGTAAGCGCGGTGATGCCCTCGGGAAGGTCGAGGCGGGGTACCACGGCGCGGTTGGCGTGCAGCGCGCTGGGGCCTGTGAGCTGCGCACTCAGCGGGCGGGAGGGCAGCCCGATGTCGGCGAGCAGCTGGATCCCGCATTGCGGGGCGAGCACGTGGGCCCGGCGCCACCCGCCGAAGGTGACCGTGACATCTGCCGTGATGTGCAGCTGACCCGCCTCGCCCGTGTCTGCGTCTACACCCGACGGCACGTCCACCGCCAGAACTGTGCTCCGCTGGCACGCCTCGACCACATGCGCGTACTCCTCGCGCAACCCGGCGCTCCCGCCGATGCCCGTAATACCGTCGATGATCAGACCGTACTCACCGTCCGCGCCCTGCGCCACGGTGCCCCCGGCGTCCCGGAACGCGGAAAGCGCCCGCTCTTGGGCCTTCCCGGCCGTCAGGTACGCCGTGACGGAGTGGCCGGCCGCCGCGAGTTCGGCCGCCGCGTAGAGGGCGTCACCCCCGTTGCCGCCGGGGCCGGCGAGGGCGAGCACGGGGCCGTCGATACGCGGCCAGCGAAGCATCATTTCGGCGACGCGGGAGACGGCGTGCGCGGCGGAGCGCATGAGCTGGTCGGGTTCTGTCTGCGCGGCCAGGAGCGGCGCCTCGGCGGCGCGGATCTGCTCGACGGTAAAGGTGGGCTGGTAGCGATTCATGCGGTAAGGCTACGCGTACGGCCGGTACACTCTGCCGCATGCCGTACACCACCGGGTTTGACCGCGCGCGCTACATCGAAATGCAATCGGAGCACATCCAGCGCAGGCGGGAGGAGGTCGGCGGCAAGCTGTACCTCGAAATGGGCGGCAAGCTTTTCGACGACAACCACGCCTCCCGCGTCCTACCCGGCTTCACCCCGGACAACAAGATCGCCATGCTCGACCGGATCAAGGACGAGATCGAGATCATCATCTGCTTCAACGCCGGCGACGTGGTGCGCCAGAAGATGCGCTCCGATCTGGGGATTTCTTACGAGGACGACGTGCTGCGCCTCGTGGACGTCTTCCGCGACCGCGGGTTCTTGGTCGAGCACGTGGTGTGCACCCAGCTCGAGGGGCACAACCAAAACGTAGACGCGTTCCTCGAGCGGTTGGGGCGGTTGGGGCTCAAGGTCTCGCGCCACTACATGATCGAGGGCTACCCCAACGACACCGCCCACGTGGTGAGTCCCGAGGGCTTCGGGCGCAACGAGTACGTGGAAACCTCGCGCGACCTGGTCGTGGTCACCGCGCCGGGGCCGGGCTCCGGCAAGCTGGCCACGGCGCTGTCGCAGGTCTACCACGACAATCTGCGCGGCATCGACGCCGGTTACGCGAAGTTTGAGACCTTTCCCATCTGGAACCTGCCGCTCGCCCACCCCGTGAACCTGGCCTACGAGGCGGCCACGGCCGATCTCGACGACTTAAACGTCATCGACCAGTACCACCTGGATGCGTACGGGGAGAAGGTCACCAGCTACAACCGCGACATCGAGGTCTTTCCCCTGCTGAAGACGCTCCTGCGCGAGACCACGGGCACCGAGCCCTACCGTTCGCCGACCGACATGGGCGTGAACATGGTCGGCTACTGCATCTCCGACGACGCCGCCTGCCGCCACGCCGCCGAGCAGGAGATCATCCGCCGCTACTTCGCGGCCCTCGTGGAGGAGCGCCGCGCCGGCACGGACTCCACCGTCTCCGACCGCATCCTCAACGTCATGCGCAAGGCCGACGTCACCCCGTCGGATCGGGCGGTGGTCGCCCCCGCGCTCGAGGTCGCGGAGCGCACCGGCAACCCCGGGGCGGCGCTGGAGCTGCCCGACGGGCGCATTGTCACCGGCAAGACCTCGGACCTGCTCGGCCCGTCGGCGGCGGTGTTACTCAACGCCCTCAAGCAGCTCGCGCGTATCGACGACTCCGTGCACCTCCTCTCCCCAGCATCAATCGAACCGATTCAAACCCTGAAGACAAGGCACCTCGGGTCGGTGAACCCGCGCCTGCACACCGACGAGGTGTTGATCGCACTGTCCGTGTCGGCTGCCGAGAACCCGGATGCGGCGCTGGCGCTCGAGCACCTGAAGTCCCTGCGCGGCTGCGACGCCCACATCACCACCATCTTGGGTTCGGTGGACGAAGGCATCTTCCGCAACCTGGGAGTTCTGGCGACCTCCGAGCCGAAGTACTGGCGCAAGGGCCTCTACCACAAGCGCTGACCTCAGTTTCACGGGCAGTTGTTTAAGAAGTGGCCCGCCCGTTTCGGATACGGGTTAGGATCACCAGTATGACCGAGCAGAAATCCCCGGTAGAGGCCGCGCTGGCGGAGCTCAACGACAACCTCGCGGCCTCGCGCGCCGAATCCAGGGATTACGTTGCCATCCCGAAAGAGACCGCCGTCTGGATTCGCGACCTGCTCGAAGACGTGGCGGATGGCCGCCTCGTCCACGCCCCCGAACCGGACGAGGAGATGACCACCCAGCAGGTGGCCAACCTGCTGGGCGTGTCACGGCCCTTCGTGGTCAAGCTCATCGACGACGGCCGCTTGCCCGGCCACAAAGTTGGCACCCACCGCCGAGTGCTCACCCGCGACGCCTACGCCTATAAACAGAAGCTCACCGGCCAGCAATAGACTGCGCAGGTATGACCGGCAAGATCCTCCTCTACTACAAGTTCCAACCCATCGCAGACCCGGACGCGGTACGCCTGTGGCAGCGCGACCTGTGCGAGGGGCTGGGGCTGAAAGGCCGGATCATCATCTCGCCCCACGGCATCAACGGCACCGTGGGCGGCGACATCCGCGCCTGCAAGACGTACGCGAAAAAGACGAAGGAATACTTCTCCGGCATCGAGTTCAAGTGGTCCGACGGCTCGGCCGACGACTTTCCCAAACTGAGCGTGAAGGCGCGCGAGGAGATCGTGTCCTTCGGCGCGCCGGGCGAGCTTGAGGTGGACGAGCACGGCGTGGTCGGCGGCGGCACCCACCTGTCTCCCGAACAGGTCAACGAGCTGGTGGCCGCGAACCCGGACACCGTGTTCTTCGACGGCCGCAACGCGCGCGAGGCGGAGATCGGCCGGTTCAAAAACGCCGTGGTGCCGGACGTGGACACCACCCACGACTTCATCGCGGAGCTCGAAAGCGGCAAGTACGACTGGATGAAGGACAAGCCCGTCGTGGCCTACTGCACCGGCGGGATCCGCTGCGAGGTGCTCTCCAGCCTCATGATTAACCGGGGGTTCGAGGAGGTGTACCAAATCGACGGCGGCATCGTGCGCTACGGCGAGAAGTTCGGCAACTCGGGGCTGTGGGAGGGCTCGCTGTACGTGTTCGACGACCGCATGCACACCGAATTCGGTGCCCCCGGCGACCCGGACTACGTCCAGCTGGGCCACTGCGTGCACTGCGGCGCGGAGACAAACCAGTTCTACAACTGCGCCAACGAGCCGGAGTGCCGTCAGCAGTACCTCAGCTGCGAGGCCTGCCGCGCGGAGAACCCGTACTGTGCGAGGTGCTCGGCCTAACCCTGGCTGAAGTCGGAGGCCAGGATACCGACGGTGACGATGAGCCACGCCATGGTGAACGGCACCAGCGGCAGCCAGAACACGCCCATCCACGGCACCCACCGCTCGTACGCGTTGAGCTTTCTCACCATGATCACCGCGCAGCCGATGAGCCCGGCAATGGGCGGGATGGAGGTGAGCACCGCCCACCAGGTGCGCCAAGCGGGGGTGCAGAGCCAGGTGGCGGAGCCGTCGCAAAGCACTCCGCCCTGGAGCCTGGAGACGCTGGCGAGCGCGAGCGCGACGCCGAGGGTGAGCACCACCACCGCGAGCGCGTACACGATCGCAGTGCGGGTGGAGCGAGCGTTTCGACGGCTCACTGCCAGCGGATCGGGCTCATCAGCCAACTCGTCGAACGTGCGCGGAGTAGGGCGCGTGCGGGAGAAACGGTCGACGGGGGAGTGGAGGTCGTTTTCCGGGTGGTCCTGCATGGCATCCTCCTAACTTTCCGCGTGGGGGCAAATGATGACGGGCACGGAGGCGAAGCGGACGAACTCGCCCTCGCGGGTGCCCACGATCACGCTCTTGAGCTGGCCCGACGGCTGCGAGCCTAAGCAGAGCAGGTCGCCCTTTTTCCACTTCACCGAGTCGATGGCGCGCTTCCAGCTCTTCGCCGCCGACACCGAGCTGTGCACGTCAAACTGTTCCAGGTGGTCGGGGATGAGCTCGGCGGCGGTGGACCAGGCGTCGTCGCGCGCCCGGTCGAGCATGCCCAGCACCTCCTCGTTCCACTGCGCCGGCTGGTCGCGGTAATCGACGGAGGAAAAGGCGATGATGCGCAGCGGCAGGCGCAGCCAGCACGCCAGGGCGGTTGCGTAGCGCAGGCCCGCGAAGTCCTGCTCGGCCGCGTGGTCCGAATCCACGATGGCGTAGTTGATGCGCGTGACGCCCTTTTTGGACAGCTTCACCCCGCGCGGCGCCAGGCCGAGGGGGACGGGGGAAGAACCCATGAGCTCGTCCGCGAGGCTGGTGGGGCGGAAGCGGCCCTTCGGCGTCTTCGCGCGCGAGCCTAAGACAATAAGGTCTGCGTCGAAGTCGGCGGCGGTGTCGTAGAGGGAGCGGACGGCGTCTTTACGGTCCACGAGCCGGGCCACCTCATCCGACCACTGGGAGCGGGGGAGGTGCTCGTCCAACGTCTTAGTCACCCGGGTGCGGAAAGCCTCTTTGGCCTCCTTCATCCGCGTCTTGCGCTTCTTCGACCCCTTCGTCAGTGCCCTGACCAGCGGGGATTGCACCGCGGCCACCACTTGGACCGACACCGGCATCGAGCGGCCGAGCCACGCGGCGAGCTCGACCGCCTCGGTGTTGGCGACATCCCAGCCGACGACAACGCGCACCGGCGAATCCGCATCAGGAACGTGCGCTAGCTTGGGTGGGGCACTGCGGCTCACGACGTCCCTCCTTCGTGCGCTGCGTCGGCGAGTGCAAAACTCTTGACATCATATGCAGGCACTGCTTCGGGGCGAAACCACATTCGCGCTAGGATTGCCGCCGATGTTGAGCTTCGAGCATGAGGTATCGCACGAGTGGCGGCGTCGAACAGCGCTGCGCGAGCTCGCCACAGGCCGCGCGCATGTCGAGGACTACTGCGACGCCGACTTCATCCTCCGCGCCGCAGCCCAGCACCACGGCACCGACTCGCCGCGCCCGTGCCCGGTCTGCGGCGCAGGGATGCGGGACGTGAAGTGGGTGTACAGCGAAAAGCTCGGGCGGCGCACCGGCACCGCGCGCAATGAGGAGGAAATCGCCCGGCTTGTCGCCGAGGTCGGGCCGATCACGGTCCATATCGTGGAGGTCTGCCCGCACTGCAAGTGGAACCATCTGTTGAAGGAAGTCACTGCAGTATCAATAGTGTGAAGCTCGCGCGGACGGGTAGTGTGTCCGATAGAAAACGGTAGGTTTAGGGCCCGCGTCACCCTTCCAGCAGGTGAGGCGGGTGTGACTGTGCAGGGATAGCGCGTGACGGAAACAGCAAAAGTGGACACCGACGCCGTTGAGGTGCCGGCGTCCGGCAGCACTGCGGTGAAGAAAAAGAAGAAGAACCGCCTTTGGCAGTGGATCGTCGCGTTCCTGCTCTTCCTGCTCTTGCTTGCCTCCATCCCGTTGGGCTGGTTCATCTACAACTACCAGCGCGCCGTCATCCCGGAACCGAACGAGATCGAGACAGCGCAAATCTCCTCCATCTTCTTCAACGACAGCGAAACCGAGCTCGCGCGCATCGTCCCGCCCGAGGGTAACCGCGAGCAGATCGCCCTGGAGCAGGTGCCCGAGGGCGTGCAGAACGCGGTGCTGGCCGCGGAGGACCGAGATTTCTGGACCAACTCCGGCTTTTCCCCCACCGGCTTCGCGCGCGCCGCAATCGGCCAGATCACGGGCAACACCGGCGCGGGCGGCGGATCCACCATCACCCAGCAGTACGTGAAGAATGCCCTTGTGGGCAACGAGCATTCCTACGAGCGCAAGGCCAAGGAGCTCGTCTACTCGGTGAAGATGACGAACCAGTGGGACAAGACCGAGATCCTGCAGGCGTACCTGAACACCGTCTACTTCGGCCGCAACGCCTACGGCGTGGAGGCCGCCGCGCACGCCTACTTTGGCAAGCCCGCCAGCGAGCTCACCTTCGAAGAAGGCGGCGTGCTTGCCGCCAGCATTCAGCTGCCCAGCCAGTTGGACCCGTGGACGAACCGCGAGGCCGCGGAGCAGCGCTGGAACTACGTCATGGACGGCATGGTGGAAATGGGCGTGCTCAGCCCGGAGGAGCGCGCCGGGGTGCAGTACCCGGAAACGCGTGACCCGGCCACCTACTCTGCCTACACCGAGGCCACCGGCCCGAACGGACTGATTAAGAACCAGGTGATCGCTGAGCTGGAATCTATCGGCATCACCGAGGACGACCTGACCAAGCGCGGCCTGCAAATCACCACCACCATCGACCCGGGCACCCAGGCCAACGTCGAGCGCATCGGCCGCGAGCGCCTGGCAAACCTGCAGGAGGATGCGCGTACCGCTGTGGTGGTCATGGACCCGTCGACAGGCGCTGTGCGCGCGTACTACGGCGGCGACGACCCGAGTGGCTGGGATTACGCGAACGCCGGCCTGCAGACGGGCTCCACGTTCAAGATTTTCGGCTTGGCTGCGGCGCTGCAGCAGGGCATTCCGCTGACAGCGACCTTCGACTCCTCCCCGGTCACCCTGCCCGGCGGTCAGGTGGTGACCAACTGGGACGGCGGCGGTGGCGGCATGCTCAGCATGTCTGAGGCCACGCGCCAGTCCTCCAACACCGCCTACCTGCGCATCCAGGACGACCTGGACAACGGCACCCAGGACACGGCCGATATGGCGCACGCGCTCGGTGTGGCCCGCTCCATCCCAGGCATTCCGGTGACCCTGCGCGAAAACGGCGGCCAGCCGTACGAGGGCATCGTGCTGGGTCAGTACCAGTCGCGCGTGCTGGACATGGCCACCGCCGTGTCCACCCTGACGAACCGCGGCGTGATGCACCCGACCCACTTCGTGGAGCGCGTCGTGGACGCCGATGGTGAGGAGCTGTACAAGGTGGACGCCGAGTACACCGAGCGCCGCGTCTCCCAGCAGGTGGCGGACAACGTCATCCAGGCGATGCAGGGCGTGGTCGGCTACTCCAACGCGACCCTGGCAGGCGGGCGCCCCGCCGCAGCCAAGACCGGCACCGCGCAGCTGGGCGACACGGGCATGAACAAGGATGCATGGATGATCGGTTCCACCCCGCAGCTCGCTGTCGCGGTGTGGGTGGGCACCGCCGACAACACCTCCCCAATCTTCAACGAGTGGGGCGGCAACATGTTCGGTTCCAGCACTCCGGCCAAGATCTGGAAGGAGATCCTGGACACCGAGCTAGAGAACCAGGAGATCCAGCAATTCCCCGACGCCGTGCCCGTGGACTGGGGCGTGAAACCCTACTCCGGCGGCACCGGCCTGGGCGGCTACGACTCCAGCTACAGCACCGGCTACAGCAGCACGAACCAGTCCTACCAGGCTCCGGTCCAGCCGAGCGTGGCCACCCCGGACACGGCGGGCCAGGCGCCGGCGCCAGCTCCTGCACCTGCACCGGCTCCAGCCCCGGCACCGGCGCCCGCGCCTGCGCCGGCTCCAGCCCCGGCACCCGCGCCGGTGCCTGACCTGCGCGATGCGGTCAACGACGTAATCGGCCAAGTCCAGCAAGCAATCCAGTGAGGCAACCCATGACGACAGCCACTTCGACTCCTGCAGACGGCAAGGCCGAGCGCGGTCAAGACACCAAGACCCGCGGCATCTGGCCCGATCCGGCAGACCGCGTCCAGCCCGGCCGCACCGAGGCGCTGGCCAAGGGCTGGGTGAACATGCTGGGTGGGCCGATGGGCCGCTTCGCCCAGATCGGCCGCGCCCGGTTCTGGACGCCGCTGCGGGCGATCCTCGCCGTGGCCTACGTGTTCCTTTCCCTGGGCGCGCTGCAGAAGTCACACTGCGCGGGCGGCAAGGCCGACGACAACGGCATCATCCAGCTGAACTGGGACGGGAACCGCCAGTTCACGGCCGCCTGCTACAACGACATCATCCCGCTCTACGGCGCCCGCGGCTTGGACCAGCCGGGCTTCGTCTACGACTACTCGTGGGTGGAAGAGGGGCTCACCCGCTACATGGAGTACCCCGTGCTTGCGGGTATGTTCCAGCAGCTCAACGCGCGCCTCGCGCAATGGACGTACGGGTTGGTCGATTCCTTCCTGCCCGAGTCCGGCTGGTACTTCTACGTCACCGCGCTGACCATGTCCATTCTGTGGGTGTGCACCGTGCGCATGGTGGCTGAGCTCGCCGGCAACCGAATCTGGGACACCCTGCTTGTGGCCGGCTCCCCGCTGCTGATCGTGCACGCGTTCACGAACTGGGACATCCCGTCGATCTTCTTCGCCGTCGCCGCGATGCTGGCCGCGCGCAACCGCAAGTGGTGGCTCGCCGGCGCGCTGATCGGCCTCGGCACCGCGTTCAAATTGTGGCCCCTGTTCCTGCTCGGGGCGTACCTCACGGTGGCGATTCGCAAGCGCGAGCTCGTGCCGTTTTTCAAGATGCTCGCCGCCACCGTCATCGCCTGGGTCGCCGTCAACCTGCCGATCTACCTGCGCAGCCCCGAGGCATGGGCGGAGTTCCAGCGGCTGAACACCGACCGCGGCTGGGAGTGGACGACCATCTACGCCGTGCTGTCCCGCGAATTCGGTTGGACCGGCTTCGACACCGGCGAGGGCGCGCCCGTGATCCTCAACGCCGTGACCCTGATCCTGTTCCTCCTCGGCTGTGCGTTCGTGCTCGTCCTGGGGCTGCGCGCGCCACGCACGCCGCGCATCGCGGAGCTGGTAGTGCTGATCGTGGGCTTCTTCCTCATCTTCAACAAAGTGTGGAGCCCCCAGTACTCCCTCTGGTTGGTCGTCCCGGCCGTGCTCGCCCTGCCGCACTGGCGTCTGCTTTTGTCCTGGATGACGGTGGACATGATGGTCTGGCCCGTCCTCATGTGGCACATGATGGGCACCGACAACAAGGGCGTTCCCGGCTGGTTCCTGGACATCTTCGTCCTCGGCCGCGACGCCTTCATCATCGCAATCATGGTGCTCGTCGTGCAGCAGATCGCGGGCAAGCGCCCGGACAAAGTCCGCGACGCCCACAACGGCCACGATCCCCTCCTCTCGCTGCCGTCCGAGTGGAAGGAGCCACTGCTTATCGACGACTCCGTCACACCCGCACCGGAGCCCGTCGACAAGCTGTGACTGCTCCAACGATTCTGGGCATCGCTTCCATTGTGGTGGCGTTTGCGCTGTTCAGCTCCTCGTTCTACATGGCGGTGAAGGGGCGCAAGCGGCCGGCGATCGTGATGGGGGCGGTGGCGTTTGTGTTCATGACGCTGATCCCGGTGTCGCTGGCGCTGTTCTTCGCGGTGCCGAACCCGACGTAGGGTTTGTGGCCGTTGCGTACGGTGGGGTTTCTTGTAGCCACCGCAACCCTAGCCATTGGCGGTCTCACGGCCTGTGATGACTCCGATGACCAGCCGGCCACCGTCACGGTCACCGACGCCCTCGCCGTCTCGGACTCCGTAGTGACCGAGACCGAGGATGACGACGACGCTTCTGCCGCTGCTGCGCCTGATCGGTACGTAGTCGGTCAGTAGGTCCCGGCGCAGATGCCGATACCAGGATGCCGAGTTGGCGGCCAAAACCCGGTGAACTCGGCATCCGGGTATCGGCATTTGTGGATCGGGGTCTTATATCGCGTTGGGCGTTGTTGGTGTTTCAGGTTTCGCGTGTGATTTATCTCTTTTACTACCGTCCTGAAAAGTGGGGAAAGTCACGTAATCTTCCGTAGGTAATCACAGCGAATACCTGACTCTCACGGAGGTTCCACCCATGTCCGCATCCCGCATCATCGCAGCTTCGACCGCAATCGCGCTTGGCGCTAGCGCCCTGGTCGCTCCCTCGTCCTTCGCCGCCACCGTTGGCGCCAAGGATGAAAAAGGTTACTGCAAGGTGACCTACACGGACGCCGAGAAGCAAGCAGGCCTCGAGACTGCAAAGAACTCGACCGCAGCCCTCAAGGCTGCCTTGCTCAATGCCTACGAGTCCGTGTTCAAGGGCTCGAAGGCGATCGCTGGTGACTTCCTCAACGAGGCAGACGTCAAGCAGTACGTCAAGGCATCTGTCGTCTACTACAACGCGCTAGTGAATAAAGAGGACACTAAGCAGGCAGAGGAGCTGGTCGCAGCGGCAGAGGAGAAATTTGAGGTTGTTCTTGAGAAGTACGCCAAGAAAGCGCAGTCCGTCGGCCTGAGTGAAGAGGCGGCCACGGTGTTTCTAGCGGAAATTGCGGAGGACGAGGCTCTGGCTCAGGTGTCCAACCCCAAGACCACCACACCAACCACCATCAAGGGTGATGCGAACGCGAAGGTGGCCGGTCTCGCCGATTCCCTTGCTGACCTGAAAATTGACTCAGCGGGGCTCACTGCTGACCAGAAGGCAAAGATCACCCAGGCCGTCAAGGATGACAAGGCGCTGAACGGGTTCAAGGACACCTTCGCAAAGTGGGAACAGGCGAACGTTGAGGCACAGAAGGCTTGCGCTGCAGGTAAGGCGACCGAGGTGAAGTACCCGACCCAGGTCGTGACGAAGGACGGCGTGACCCTTCCGTCCTCCATTGGCGGCTCCTCCGAGGGCGGCTCTTCTGAGAGCACCGACGGCAAGCTTTCACCCGGTGCAATTGCTGGCATCGTCATCGGTGTGCTCGCAGTCCTGGGCGTCGCCGCGGTATTCGCCGCTCCGATGTTGGGCATCCAGCTCCCGTTCGAGCTGCCGCAACTGCCGTTCTAAGCCGGCACCTCAACTCTCGTACCACCCGCCCCGGTTTTCTACCGGGGCGGTTCTGACGTGCTGGGGTCCCTTAGTGCGGCTCAGATGCCGATACCAGCCAAATGCCGATACCAGGATGCCGAGTTGGCGGCTAAAACCCGGTGAACTCGGCGTCCTGGTATCGGCATTTGTGGATCGGGGGGCGAGGGACTGTCTCTTATACACATCTCCGAGCCCACGAGACAGGCAGAAATCTCGT
>ERZ1031260.1-NODE-1-length-126777-cov-39.079513_pt1 | contig 126777 bp, 108 predicted proteins | sample MGYA00517287_ERZ1031260 | MGnify/ENA primary metagenome ERZ1031260 (study PRJEB33718, sample SAMN03159811) | human skin metagenome | collected 2014-02-25 | study: EMG produced TPA metagenomics assembly of the PRJNA266117 data set (Human skin bacterial metagenome... | reverse complement strand
GGCGCGCGCGGTTGCGCAGGCGGCGGTAGCCGTAGTCGCGGAAGATGCGCACCACATTCGCCCACACCTCCGGTACCTGCTCCAGGGTGACGAACGCGCCCAAGGACTGTGCGAGCATCGGGTTCGTGGACAGGCCGCCGCCGACGTAGCACTCGAAACCGGGGCCCAACTCCGGGTGCTCGACGCCGATGAAGGCGAGGTCGTTGACCTCGTGCACCACGTCCTGGCGCGCGTTGCCGGAGATGGCGGACTTGAACTTGCGGGGAAGGTTCTGGAACTCGTCATCGGTGAAGATCTGCTGGATCCTCTCGATGGCCGGCGTGGCGTCGATGATCTCGTCCTTCGCAATGCCCGCGACGGGGCTTCCAAGCACCACGCGCGGGACGTCGCCGCAGGCATCCAGGGTGGTCAGGCCGACCGAGTCCAGCTTCTCCCAGATCGCCGGGACATCCTCCACCCGGACCCAGTGCAGCTGGATGTTCTGCCGGTCCGTGAGGTCCACGGTGGAGCGGGCGTAGTCACGCGAGATCTCCCCCACCGCCCGCGCTTGCGCCGTGGTGGCGATGCCGCCATCGAAACGAATCCGCATCATGAAGTACTTGTCTTCCAGCACCTCGTTGTCCTCGCCGGTGAACTCACCGCCCAGGTTCTGCTTGCGCTGGGTGTACAGGCCGAGCCACTTGAACCGCGGGTAGAGGTCCTCGCGGGCGATGGAATCGAAGCCCTGCTTGGAGTAGATGTCGATGACCCGCTGCTTGACCTCGAGTACGGGTTCGACCTGCTTGAGTTCCTCGTCGTGGTTGAGGGGAGCGGAGCCGTCGATAAGCCACTGGCCCTCGGGCTTCTTCGCGCGGGTTCTGGTGGGTGCGCTCACTGGCGATCTCCTTGTACAAGTCTGTCTGCTTGCGAGCAGTGTGCCGTACCGCCCTGTCTAAAACAACCTAGCGTGCGAAAGTGCCGGTTAGAGGGGTGAATAAAATCGTCAACGAATGAAAATGGCCGGGAGTTTAAGACAGCTCTGTCTATCGACTATAGTGGCGTGCAATTCCCGCACCACTTTTGCGAAAGGACACCACCCCATGACTTTGCGCGTCGCCGTCGTCGGTGCTGGCCCCGCCGGTATCTACGCCTCTGACCTGCTCATCCGCAACACCGAGCACGACATCCACGTCGACCTGTTCGAGCAGATGCCCGCCCCCTTCGGCCTCATCCGCTACGGCGTGGCGCCCGACCACCCGCGCATCAAGGGCATTGTGAAGTCGCTGCACACCGTGCTGGACAAGGACAACCTGCGCCTCATCGCAAACGTCACCGTCGGCCGCGACATCACGATCGACGACCTCCGGAACTACTACGACGCCGTCATCCTTTCTACCGGCGCCGTGCGCGACCGCGACCTGCTCATCCCCGGCGGCGACAAGTCCATCGGCGCCGGTGAATTCGTCGGTTTCTACGACGGCAACCCGCGCTTCGAGCGCAACTGGGACCTCTCCGCCCGCGAGGTCGCCGTCATCGGCGTGGGCAACGTCGCCCTCGACGTCTCCCGCATCCTGGCCAAGACTGGCGACGAGCTCACCGTCACCGAAATCCCGGACAACGTCTACGAGTCGCTCAAGGAGAACAAGGCCGAGGTGGTGCACATGTTCGGCCGCCGCGGCCCCGCCCAGGCCAAGTTCACCCCCAAGGAGCTGCGCGAGCTCGACGAATCGGAAACGATCCAGGTACTCGTGGACCCGGAGGACATCGAATACGACACGCTTTCAGAGCAGGTGCGCCGCGCCGACAAGTCCATTGACCTCAACTGCCAGGTCCTCGAGCAGTACGCCATGCGCGAGCCGGACGATTCCCCGCACAAGATCTACATCCACTTCTTCGAAGAACCCGTCGAGGTGCTGTTGGAGGGCGAGAACATCGTGGGTATCCGCACCGAGCGCCAAGAGCTCGACGGCGAAGGTGGCATCAAGGGCACCGGCAAGTTCACCGACTGGCCGGTCCAGCAGGTCTACCACGCCGTAGGTTACCGCTCCGAACCCGTCGAGGGCGTGCCTTTCGACCTCGAGCGCCACGTCATCCCCAACGACGGCGGCCGCGTCCTCGCCTCCGCCGAGGAAGGCGCCGGCGTGGAGGGCAAGCTCTACGTCACCGGTTGGATCAAGCGCGGCCCCATCGGGCTGATCGGCAACACCAAGTCCGACGCCAAGGAAACCACCGACATGCTCATCGCCGACGCCGACGCCGGCCTGCTCCAAGCCCCGGTACACACCGACCCGGACGCAATCCTTGAGTTGTTGCGCTCCCGCGGCGTCGACTACGCCACCTGGAAGGGTTGGTACCAGCTCGACGAGGCCGAACGCGCCCTCGGTGCAGCCGACCCCAACTTCCCGCGCGAGCGCAAGAAGATCGTCGAGTGGGACGAGATGCTCTCCCACTCCCGCGCCGGGGAGTAGGTCCCGGGCCTGACATGTACACCGAATCGACACGTCCGCGTGACGTGTCGATTTTTTCGCTTCAAATCGACATGTCGGGGTCCATTCCCTGGGATGGCCCTGTAACGATCGACATCTTTGGGGTGTCGCCACTTTTCATACTTCCTGGTCAGGGGTTTATAACGAAAAGTGCATGTAATGTTTTGCAGGAGTGGCCCGGGCGGGCGGTCGCCGGAGTCGAATTTGGTGGCCCGGGCCGAAATGGGTGTGCGATGGACGTAACCCCCTGCGATGGGTCAGCGGCGCGTCAGAATTTCCAGCGCGGCGGTGTTCAAAAACACCTTGGACCGACCGACCTTCCATTCGTCCAGTACCCCTGCCTTCACCAGCGCCGCAAGCCAACTGGACGCAGTCTGCCGCTTAGATAAACCACGGTCGATCACGTCGGCGATCCGGATGTAAGGCTGGATGAACAGCAATTCTGTCAGCTCGGCTGCTGGGGAGATGCCCAACTCCCGAACGCGTTCGGTGGTGGTGTCTTGGAGGGACCGGAGGTCGTCGATAAGCAATGAAGTGCTCTTTGCTGAGGCCGCGACGGCTTTCACCATGAACAGGATCCACTTTTCCCATTCGCCGCGGGCGGTGACGGCGTTGAGGAGACTGTAGTACTCGTCCTTGTTATCCACGATGTACCCGGATAAATACAGTACCGGCAGGGACAGCACCTCCTCCTGGAGCAGAAGGAGGATGTTCAAGATTCGGCCGGTGCGCCCGTTGCCGTCGTAAAACGGGTGGATCGCTTCGAACTGGTAGTGAGTAGCTGCCATGAGCACGAGCGGATCGAGGCCGTGGTCGGAGTAGATGAAACGCTCCCACGCCGATAGGTGCCGTTGGATAACCTCGAGGCCCTCTGGCGGGGTGTAGATCCGGGTCTGTTTGTGGGGGTCACCGATGTAGGTACCAGGCGTCGACCTCAGTGCCGCGTGTCCGCCTTGTAGGGTGGAACAAATTTCCACCGCGGCCTTTTCCGATACGGGGCGGTGTTTGAGCACCTGAACCCCCTGGCGAAGCGCGTCGCGGTAGCGCAGCGCTTCCTTGGTGGCGGGGGACGGTTCGGGGTCGACGCTCCACTCCGCGCGAAACAGTTCGTCGTTGGTGGTCACAATGTTCTCGATCTCAGTTGAGGCCTGTGCCTCACGCAGCGGGATCGTGGACGTGATGATCTCGGGGTTCGGGATCAATCTGCAGGCAGTGTTCAGTGCCGCCAGCTCACTCCGGGCCTCGATGACGGCCTTCAACACCCGCGCCGTCTCCAACTCTTGGACAGGGGGGAGCGGTGGCAGGTCGTTATAAGGGACTTCCGGGTTGAACGCCCGGACCGTGTGTGTGGATGCCATATCGGTCATGTCGAAAGAATAAACACGTCCCCGCGACGTGTCGATTTTTTCAGGAAAAATCGACATGTCGGGTGTTTTGGGGCCGGTTTTAGGGGTTGCCCCTGTAACGATCGACATCTTTGGGGTGTGTTGTCTTTTCATACGTCCTGGTCAGCGGGTTATAGCGAGAAGTGCATGTAATGTTTTGCAGGAGTGGCCCGGGCGGGCGGTCGCCGGGGTCGGAATCGGGCTGAGACCACCATCGATCGGGCATCTTCTGTAAGAATCGACACCTTCCTGGTGTATGTACTTTTCATTTACTCTGGTCAGGAGGTTTCGACCCCGAGCGGCGGTAAGTTCTTACAGCGGCTCGCGCCCACTGGCCCCCAGCACGAACGTCAATCTACGATGACCCGGTGGATTTAGTCAGAATCATCGGTCGGTATGCCAAGCCATATTCCGGCCTTGTCGTTGGAGTGCTGGTGCTGCAGCTACTCACCACCCTGGCGACGCTGTACTTGCCGGACTTGAACGCGGACATCATCGATAACGGTGTGGCCCAAGGCGACGTGCCGTACATCTGGCGCACCGGCAAAACCATGCTCCTCGTCGCGTTCGCGCAGGTGCTCACGGCCGTGGCCGCGGTCTGGTTCGCCTCGCGCGCCGGAATGAACACGGGGCGGGACATCCGCAAGGCGGTGTTCGACCGCGTCACCGAGTTCAACGCTGAGGACATGGGGCGCTTCGGCACCGCCACCCTGGTCACCCGCGGCACCAACGACGTGCAGCAGATCCAGATGACGTTCCTGCTCACGCTGAACTTCATGGTCGCGGCGCCGATTATGGCGGTCGGCGGCGTGATCATGGCGCTGCGCCAGGACGCGGGTATGTCCTGGCTGGTCATCACCGCTGTGGTCACGCTTGCGGTAGTGGTCACGATCATCGCGGCGGTGCTCATGCCCATGTTCCGCAAGATGCAGACCCGGTTGGACACCATCAACGGCATCCTGCGCGAGCAGATCGCCGGCATCCGCGTCGTGCGCGCCTTCACCCGCGAGGACCACGAAACCGAGAGGTTCACGGAGGCCAACCACAATCTGACGAAGCTGTCGCTGAATATCGGCCGCGTCTTCGTCACCATGTTCCCGGTCATCATGCTCATCCTGAACCTGGCCACCGCGGCCGTGCTCTGGTTCGGCGGCCACCGCGTGGACGAAGGCCTGCTTAACGTCGGCGCGCTCACCGCGTTCATGCAGTATTTAATGCAGATTCTGGTGGCCGTCATGATGGGCGTGTTCATGCTCATGATGCTTCCCCGCGCGATCGTGTGCGCCCACCGCGTCCAGGAGGTGCTGGCCTACCAGCCGAACAAAGCCGCCGAAACTCAAGACGCCCCCGATGGCACCGTCCTTTTCCACGACGTCACCTACCAATACCCCGGCGCCGCCGAACCCGTGCTCAAGGACATCTCCTTTAAAGCCGAACCCGGCACCACCACGGCAATCATCGGCTCGACCGGCAGCGGCAAGTCCACGCTCATGGGCCTCATCCCGGGCCTATACGCTCCGACGACAGGCACCGTCGCCACCGGCGGCCGCGTCTCAATGGCGCCGCAGAAACCGTGGCTGTTTAGCGGCACCGTCGCCACGAACCTGCGCGTGGCCAACCCCGACGCCACCGACGAGGAGCTCTGGGAGGTGCTCCGCGTGGCGCAGGCCGGCTTCGTCGAGAAGCTGGACATGCCCATCAGCCAGGGCGGCACCAACGTCTCCGGCGGCCAGCGCCAGAGGCTGTGCATCGCGCGTGCTCTCGCAGCGCACCCGAGCATTTTGCTTCTCGACGACTCCCTGTCAGCCCTCGACGCCCTCACCGGCGCCGCGTTGCAAGAGGGGCTGGACAGGCTGCCCATGACGAAGATTCTGGTGGCCCAGCGGGTGGCCAGCATCGAAAACGCGGACCAGATCTTGGTACTCGAGGCCGGCGAGATTGTCGGGCGCGGCACGCACCAGGAGCTGATGAGATCGTGCGAAACCTACCGGGAGATCGCGCGCAGCCAGGAGGCGGTGGACGCATGAGCGAACAGATGACAGACGCTCAGCTCGCTGAATACGAAGAGAAGATGGCCGGCGACGACTACTCCAGCAAGGCGCCGCGCAAAGCGAAACACTTCTGGCCGAGCGCGAAGCAGCTGCTCGGGTTGCTCGCCCCCTACAAGCTGGCGCTACTTGCGGTGCTGGTGATGAACATCGGGTCGGTGCTCTTAAGCGTGTGGGCGCCGCGGGTGATGGGCCGGGCGATGGACGTGATCTTCTCCGGCGTGGTGTCGAAGCAGATGCCGCCCGGTGTGACCAAAGAGCAGGCCATCGAGGGTTTGCGCGCCGCCGGCCAGGACCGCTTCGCCGACATGGCCGCCGCGATGGACCTCAACCCCGGCAGCGGCATCGACTTCACCCGCCTGGGCCAGCTGATCGGGTTGGTGCTCGCCTTGTACGTTGTCGCGTCGCTGTTCATGTGGGCACAGGGGGCGGTGCTGAACCGGCTAACCATGCGGGTGGTGTTCAACCTGCGCCAGGACGTGGAGCGCAAGCTGCACCGCCTGCCGCTGTCCTACTTCGACACCCGCCAGCGCGGCGACGTGATGAGCCGCACCACCAACGACATGGACAACGTCCAGCAGGCCCTGCAGCAGTCTCTCGGTTCCCTGTTCAGCGCGGTACTGACGGTGGTGGGCATCATCGTCATGATGTTCGCCATCAGCCCGCAGCTGGCCCTCGTTGCCCTGCTCGCCATCCCGCTGACGGGCGTGGTGGTCGGGCTGATCGGCACCCGCTCCCAGAAGCAGTTCCGCACGCAGTGGAAGGCCACCGGCGATGTGAACGGGCACGTGGAGGAATCGTTCTCCGGCCACGACGTCGCCGTGATCTTCGGCCGCACCGAAGCGATGCGCGCCGAGTTCGACCGTCGCAACGAAGAGCTCGCCGCAGCCGCGCAGAAGGCGCAGTTCCTGTCCAACTCGATGCAGCCAATCATGCAGTTCATCAGCTACCTCAGCTACGTGGCCATCGCGGTGCTCGGCGGGGTGAAGGTCGCATCAGGCAGGCTCACGCTCGGCGACGCCACCGCGTTCATCCAATACTCCCGCCAGTTCAACCAGCCGCTCGGCCAGATCGCCGGCATGATGCAGATGTTGCAGTCCGGCGTGGCCTCGGCCGAGCGCATTTTTGAGCTTCTCGACGCCACAGAGGAAGACGCTGAGGACCGGAGGTCGTCGATAAGCAATGTGCGCGGCGAGGTCGAGTTCCGCGACGTGGCGTTCAGCTACGGCGACGACCCGCTGATCCAGGGGCTAAACCTGCGGGTCGAGCCGGGGCAGACCGCCGCGATTGTGGGGCCGACGGGTGCGGGCAAGACGACGCTGGTGAACCTGATCATGCGATTCTATGAGGTGGACTCCGGCGCGATTCTCCTGGACGGGGTGGACATCCGCGATATCCCGCGCACTACCCTGCGCTCGCACGTGGGGATGGTGCTGCAGGACGCGGTGCTGTTCAAGGGCACGATCAGGGAGAACATCCGCTACGGCAGGTTGGACGCCACCGACGAGGAGGTGCTGGAGGCGGCGCGCGCGACCTACGTGGACCGGTTCGTGCGCGCGCTTCCGGATGGTTACGACACGGTGGTGGACCAGGACGGCGGGTCGCTCAGCGCGGGCGAGCGCCAGCTGATCACCATCGCGCGGGCGTTTCTCGCGCAGCCGACGCTGCTGATTCTCGACGAGGCGACGTCGTCCGTTGATACGAGGACCGAGGTGCTGGTGCAGGAAGCGATGAAGGCGCTGCGTTCGGACCGCACGTCGTTCGTCATCGCCCACCGCCTATCGACGATCCGGGACGCCGACCTCATCCTCGTCATGCGCGACGGCCGGATTGTGGAGCAGGGTTCGCACGCCGAGTTGATGGCGTTGCGCGGGGCGTACTGGGAGCTGCAGCAGACCCAGTTCGCGGAGGACTAGCCCACCCGGTTCCGAATCCACATAAAACTCACAAGTTTCCCCAACGTTCACCCAGGCTTCACCTAATGCAAACAATTGTCACCTAGCGTCTAAGAGGCACGTTTGCCAGTTTGCTCGAGAACACGATTGGGAACAGATGAGTAAAGACAACAAGAGCGTCGCGCCCGAGGGCGGCAGCACCGCTGTAAAAACGCACAGGAAAGATTCCGGCAAGTCCGACCCGGAGCTGGGGGACACCCAGTATCTGGAAGATAACGACGTTGATGCCGACGACGAACGCGAGGACCCGCTGGGCTTCCTTCCGTTCGAGGGCACCGCGAAGCAGGTAGCGAACTGGATCGCCGTGTTCCTCGGTATCTGGATCCTGCTCAACGGTGTGGGCATGATCGGCGACGGCTTCAAGATGGCCGCCGGCGACCGGGCGCAGGAGCTCTTCTCCTTCGCTGAGAACCCGTTCGTGGGTCTGGCGATCGGTATCGTCACCACGGCCATCATTCAGTCCTCTTCCACCACCACCTCCATCGTGGTGGGCATGATCGCCGGTGGTCTGCCGCTGAACATCGCAATTCCGATGCTGTTCGGTGCGAACATGGGTACCTCGGTCACCTCGACCCTGGTTGCGCTGGGCTTGGCCGGCAACAAGAAGCAGTTCAAGCGCGGTTTCTCCATGGCGACCGTGCACGACTTCTTCAACCTGATCGCCATCGCCTTCTTCTTCCCGCTCGAGATCTTCACAGGCTTCCTGGGCAAGACCGCAACCGCCATCGCTCCGTCGTTGGCTGGTGGCGGTGACAGCGTGTTCTCGAAGGGCTTCGAGGCCTTCGGCGACTTCATTGACATGATCACCGAGCCGCTGGTCGATCTGGTCGGTGGCCTGGTCGAGCCCCTCGGCGATACGTGGGGCGGCATCGTCCTCGCCGTTATCGGTGTCGTCTTGATCCTGCTGTCCATCAGCTTCATCGGCAAGATCCTCAACGCTCTGCTCGTGGGCAAGGCGCAGGACATCCTCTACGCCGCACTGGGCAAGAACGCCTTCATCGGTGCGCTGTCCGGTGCCCTGATCACCGCCCTGGTGCAGTCTTCATCGACCACCACCGCCCTGACGGTGCCGCTGGCCGCCTCCGGCAAGTTCGAGGTCCGCACCCTGTTCCCGTTCGTGGTCGGTGCGAACATCGGTACCACCGTCACCGGCCTGATCGCGGCGTTCTCCGCCTCCGGCGCGGAAGCCCAGGCCGCGATGGCAGGTGCCTTGGTGCACACGCTGTTCAACCTTTTCTCCGCGATCCTCATCCTGGGTGTGCCATTCCTGCGCGGCATCCCGCCTCGCTGCTCCGACTGGTTGGCCTCCCTGGCGGAGAAGAACAAGATCTACGTCTTCATCTATATCGGTGGCGTGTTCTTCGCTATCCCGCTGCTGGCAGTCTTCATTTCCAACTCCCTGATGTAAGGAACCTTCGATGACGAACCCCACCAACGAGACCCCGGACCTCAGCCCGCTCGCGCAGGACCTGATCCACGCCGAGGCGCCTGACGAGGCCCTGGAGGCCCTGCTCAACGAGCTCGAAGAGACCGCCGCCGAACTCCGCACCGAGCTCGAGGCTCGCGGCCGCAACAAGCAGCAGCTTGTCGACGAATCCCCGGCTGGGGACGCACCGGCCGTCGCAAAGCGGGAGCACAAGAAGATCAACCCGAACGTCACGCCGGAGCAGGAGGAAGAGCTCGAGCACTTCCCCGAGTACTGGACCACGGGCAAGGGCGCTTGGAAGAACCTGTTCCAGATGCTGCGCGAGTTCCGTAACGAGATGCGGGAGGGCAAGAAGAATGCGTAAGCAACTCACCGCCGCGGCGCTGGCCGCTATCACCCTGTTCGCCGCTGGTTGCTCCTCGGAGAAGACGCCGGGCGAGGGCGCGATCAAGGCCACCGGTTCCTCCACCGTCGAGCCGATTACCCGCTACATGGCGGACCGTTACGACTTCGACGTGGACCTCGAGGGCATCGGCTCCACCGACGGTTTTGAGAAGTTCTGCAACGGCGAGGCCGACATCAACGACGCTTCCGTGGTCATCCCGGGCGCGGGCGAGCCGATCGACTTCCAGAAGCAGTGCGCCGACAACAAGGTGGAGTACGTTGAGCTGCCGATCGCTCTCGACGCCATCACCCTGGTGAAGAACACCGAGAACGACTGGGCGAAGGACCTTACGATCCAGCAGCTCCACGACATTTGGTCGAAGGAGTCGGCTGTGACCAAGTGGTCCGACATCGACCCGTCCTGGCCGAACGAGGAGATCACCCTCTACGGCCGCCCGGAGGGCTCCGGCACCCTCGGCGTGTTTGAGACGCTGGTGCTCGACGGCGACGAGATCCGCGACGACTACAAGTCCACCGACGACATCCAGGAGCTGTCGGAGTGGGTCGCCGAGGACAAGAACGCGCTGTCGTTCATGGGTATCGGTAACTACCTGGCCACCGAGGATCCGACGCGCAACAAGATCGACAACGTGCTCGTCGACGGCGTCGCACCCACCGCCGAGGAAACCAAGAGCGGCAACTACCCGCTGGCGCGCCCGCTGTTCATCTACGTGAACAAGAAGTCGGCCGAGCGCGAGGACGTGGACCAGTTCGTCACCACCTACCTGGACAAGGTCGAGGCCGTGCTCCCGCGCGTGTACTTCTACCAGCTCCCGGAAGAGGAGTACGCCAACTCCGCGAAGCGCTACGAGGACAAGACCACCGGCACCGACGCTCGCTGGCACCAGTAGCCTTCGCTTATCGACGGCTCCCCGCCGACGCCTCTCGCGCGCCGCCCTATCCCCTGGGCGGCGCGCTTTTTGGCGTCAAAAGCCAAGGAGGGCGAGTGGGACGACCGCGACGCCGTCGAGCCGTCGGTAAGCATGAGCACCCGTGTTGATCACCACCAGATCGGAGACTTGCCCCCGCATTTTCTCCTTCAACCAGTGCAGATGCTGCACGTCGCGGTCGGTCACCACGGGGGAGAGCTTCACCTCAATGGCGAGCAGCGCCCCGTCCTCCCCTTCCACGATGAGATCTACTTCGTGGGAGCCGTCCGCCATGCGCAGGTGGTAGGTTCGCCCCTCAGCAGCTTGCGCTAACGTGCGGACACCGAGCGTGACCAGCGATTCGAAGAGCGGGCCGAACATGTGGGCCCCTGACTCGCTCAATAGGCGTGGACTACTCAACCCGAGGAGGCGCAGCGCAAGAGCGGGGTCTGCGAGCTGGTGCTTCGGCGACTGCGCGACCCGCTTCAACGGATTGCGAAACGTTGTCCAGCCCGGGACCGGATCGAGCAGCCAGAGTTGTGCGAGGTGATCCCGGTAGCGCAGGGTCGTGGTCTTCGCCAGCTGCATACCGTCCCCGCCGGTGGCGGCATCGAGGATCCGACTGTAACTCGCGGTCGTGGAAGAGGCAGCAGCGTATGCCGCCATCCACCGCTTCAACGTCTCCGGGCTGCGAACGGTGAGCCCCTGATCCGGAAGGTCGCGGTCGATCACACGCTGCAGGTAAGAATCCAACTGAATGCGCTGGGATCGCAGGGACATACCCATGATGTCGGGAAAGCCGCTCGATGCGATCGCGTCGGCGTAGTCGGCGATAGCGAATGAGGTCTCGCCTTCAATGGCCGCGGGCTCCGGACTGTTAAGCAGGTCATTCAGTGAAACCGTAGGGGTTTCCAGACCCCGTTCGTGCAATCCCATGGGCCGCATCCGAAGCGATACGATTCTGCCCGCCCCACTGTGGGTACCGGATGCGTCAACGGGCGTTGCAGAACCGGCAAGAAGAAACCGGCCCGGAGCGGCACCCGCATCCACCTGCCTCCGGACGAAGTTCCAGACCGGCGGATAGTACTGCCACTCGTCTAAAAATATGGTGCCGCCCGGTTGGGTGGAGAACTCGGGGTCATTCTCGACCAGCGCCCGCTGGGGTTCGAGATCGAGCTTGATCACCCGGGCTGATCGACGCTCCGCGGTGCCCGTTTTCCCTACTCCTTTTGGCCCATCGAGGGCGATGGCAGCTAACTCCGGCATAAGCTCATCAAGCTCATAATCGATGGTGCGGTGAAGATAGTCATTGACCTTGGACTCCATGCCTGTACGCTACCTTTTTCGGGCGTTCTGCGCTACCTTTTTCGAGTCTTCTGCGCTACCTTTTTCGGGCGTTCTGCGCTACCTTTTTCGGGTCTTCTGCGCTACCTTTTTCGGGTCGCACGGACAGTGTCGTGCGCGCAGGTAACATATCCAACCGTGAGCACCCCCTACGGCAATTACAGGATCAGCGACGCCGAGCGCATGGAGGCCATGGACGCCCTCGGCCGCGCCCTCGGTGAGGGCCGTTTGACCATGGAGGAGTTCGACCAGCGCTGCCTCCAGGTCGCGGAGGCCCAGACCCATGCGGATTTGCAGCCGATTCTGGGGGATTTGCCGCCGGGTGGGGGGCAGGGGGCCGTCGAAAAGCATGTGCCCAATGAAGCCGTGCTGTATTCACAGGCCGAGATCATGCGGGCGCGGCGCAGCGGGCAGCGGATGCGCGCAGGCACGTTCTGGCTGGGCACCATCGGCGCGTTCGGGTTGACGACTGTGTCCCCGGTGTTCCTGCTGCTCATCCCTACCCTGTTCATCCTTCTCTACGTGATGAAGATCGGGCCGGACTCCTGGTACACGCCGTCCCTGCGCCAGCTGGAGGTGCAGCGCCGCCAAGAGTTGAAGGCGCGCCAGCTGGAGATCGAGTCTGCGAAGGCGCACCAGCAGGCGCTCATGCGGGCGCAGCGCAAGGACCAGTTCAACCAGCTCACCAACGACGCCTTGGATGTGGCGCAACAGACGGTGCAGCGCTTCAAAAAGCAGTAACCTCTTGGTGCATGAGTGACAAGCACCGGCACTTTGATCAGGCGACCAAGCTCAAGAACGTCTTCTACGACATCCGCGGCCCCGTCACCGCCACCGCCGAGCAAATGGAGCGCGACGGCCACACCATCTTGAAGCTGAACACCGGCAACCCCGCCATCTTCGGCTTCGATGCGCCGGACGTGATCATGCGCGACATGATCGCCAACCTGCCCACCTCGCAGGGCTACACCACCTCCAAGGGCATCATCCCGGCACGTCGCGCGGTGGTCACCCGCTACGAGCTGATCGAGGACTTCCCGCCCTTCGACGTCGACGACGTCTACCTGGGCAACGGTGTCAGCGAGCTCATCTCCATGGTCACGCAGGCATTGCTTAACGACGGCGACGAAATCCTCATCCCCACCCCCGACTACCCGCTGTGGACCGCGGCCTCCACACTCGCCGGCGGCAAAGTCGTGCACTACCTGTGCGACGAAGAGGACGATTGGAACCCGTCGCTCGAGGACATCCGCTCCAAGGTCACGCCTCGCACAAAAGCCATCGTGGTGATCAACCCGAACAACCCCACCGGCGCCGTCTACTCGCGAGAGGTGCTGGAGGGCATCGCGGACATCGCTCGCGAGTTCGAGCTCATGGTGCTCGCCGACGAGATCTACGACCGCGTACTTTACGACGGCGCCCAGCACATCTCCATGGCCGAAGTCGCCCCCGACCTGGTCACCGTCACGTTCAACGGCCTGTCCAAGGCGTACCGAGTCTGCGGGTACCGCGCTGGCTGGATGATCATCACGGGCCCCCGCCGCCGCGCCACCGGCTTCATCGAAGGCCTCGATCTGCTCTCCGGCACCCGCCTATGCGCGAACGTGCCCGGCCAGCACGCGATCCAGGTGGCGCTCGGCGGCCGGCAGTCGATTTACCAGCTCACCGGCGAGGGCGGGCGGTTGCTGAACCAGCGCAATGCGGCCGTCGAGAAGCTTCGCGAAATCCCGGGTGTCTCCGTGGTTGAGCCGAAGGGGGCGATGTACTGCTTCCCCAAGATCGACACCGAGATGTATCAGATCTACGACGACGAAAAGTTCATGCTCGACCTGCTCAAGGCCGAGAAGATCCTGATGGTCCAGGGCACCGGGTTCAACTACCCCACCCCGGACCACTTCCGCGTGGTGTTCCTGCCGTGGCGCTCCCAGCTGGAGAACGCCATCGAGCGCCTGGGCAACTTCCTGGCGGATTACCACCAGCATTAGGGGTTCCGGCGACCGATTTGAGGATGTATCCTGCGGGTATGACTTCTGTGCCAGTGCCGAGCGAGGCGTTCCGCGATAACGCGCGAACCCTCCGTCAGGCCATGCGCGAAGCGGCGCGATCCTCGTCCGCCGAGGTTGTACTTTCCCATCACGAGGCGGAAACGATTCTCCAAGTACTTGAAAGTGCGGATTCAGAGTTCGAGCGCCGAGAGCATGTAGCTCGGAAACTTGCGGATTTCTCAAATGAGATCGGATTCACTGAGTAGCGGGAACCCGCGACAAAGAGTGCCGGTCGTATTCACCGATGCCAACATTCTTTTCTCACGTGTGCTCCGAGACTATTTTCTCTACAGCGCTCACATGGGAGCGCTGGATCTTCGATGGAGCCAAGAGGTTCTGGACGAGATGTCACGAAATCTCCGTATCTTCATCGGTCTCGATGAAACCTCTACACGCCGTCTAGAAGAGCTCATGAACGAGTTCCTCCCTGATGCGATGCTCAAAGGCCCCACCAAAGTAGTTCTTCCGCACGAAGTGGAGGTTCATCCGAAGGATCGCCATGTACTCGCGGCTGCGCTCGCGACGGACGCGGACATATTGCTCACCAACAACACGAAAGATTTTCCCGCTGATTGGATGACGCGCCACGGCATCGAGCTCGTTCAGCCTTCGGCGATGATCTCTCGCCTACTAACGGACTTCCCAGGAGAATTTCGTGAAGCACATCGTCTCTGCGTTGAACTCAGTGCCTCAAAAGATGAGGAAACAGTCCTCAACCACCTTGGAAAAGCAACGGACCCCGCCACTGCAGCCGAAGTCCGAAGGTTCGTTACCCGGTAGCCAGCTTCGCGTTGTTTCGCGATCCAGATGAATTGCCAAACTTCAGCTCGTATGTTTGGTGATATGCTCCCGCGACATGACGTGGTTGCAGGTTGAGTACGAGACGCTGCCGTGGGCTAGCTCCACGCAAGAGCTTTCCCGCCGCGCCGCGCGGAACTCGCCGCGCACGTACGAAAGCGCGCTGGTTTCCCCGATCGCGCAAGCCGAGCTCGAGCTGCCGAGCGATACTCTTGCGCTGGTGGAACGCGCGACTATCGCCGCCACGCGTTTCGACGCCACCGAGGCCCACCGCGTCATCCCCTTCACCCCGCTTCTGCTGCGCAGCGAATCGGTGGCGTCGAGCAGAATCGAGCACCTCACCTCCTCCGCGCGCAGGATCCTGGAAGCTGAAGTGACCGGCAGGGGCAGCGCGAACGCCACGTTGATCGTGGCCAACACCCGCCAGATGGCGGCCGCGATCGAGCACAGCGGCGCGACGGTTGAAGACATCCGCGGGATGCACCGGATCCTGCTCGCGGAATCGGCCCCTGATATTGCCGGCGTATTTCGGGAGCAGCCGGTGTGGATCGGTGGCAGCGATCACCACCCCGGCGACGCGCTGTTCGTTCCTCCCCACCAACGCCACATCGCAGGGCTGATGGCGGACCTCGAGTCCTTCATCGCCCGGCACGACCTCCCGGTGCTGGCGCAAGCCGCTATCGCGCACGCCCAGTTTGAAACCATCCACCCGTTCGCCGACGGCAACGGCCGCACCGGCCGCGCGCTCGTGCACGCGATTCTGCGGGCGCGGGGTGTGACCTCCAGCGTGGCCCTGCCTATTTCGGCGGGCCTGCTTGCCCAGGTCGATGACTATTTCGCAGCGCTGGACGCCTACCGCGCGGGCAACGTGGAACTGATAGTGGAGCTAACGGCCCGCGCCGCTCTTGAAGCCGTGGAGCGCGGGTCCTGGCTGGCTGCTGAGCTCCTGGAAATCCGCGCGGAGTGGAACGGCATCCTCACCGCGCGCAAGGATGCCTTGGCGTGGCAGGTGCTCGACCTGCTCATCCGGCGGCCTGTGCTCACCACCGCAGCCGTGGCGGAAGAGTTCGCGGTGTCAGCGGAGACTGCCCGCAACGCACTAGACCGCCTGGAAGCTGACGGCATTGCCGCGTCCGCCCAGGTGGACAAGCGCCAGCGGGCCTGGCGCTCCCCTGATGTGCTTTTGCTTCTCGACGACTTCGCCGCCGCGGCCAGCCGCCGCACCCCGGGCTAGCCCGCTACTTCTCCGAGCTGCCGTAGCGGGTGACGCTGGACTTGTCCCGCGCAGAGGAGCCGTTCTCGAAGTCGATCGAGGTGACTGCCTTGCCAGGCTCGGCGGTGCACCAGTCGTACATCACTGCCGACAGAGCAACCAGGCCGATGATGCCGCCGACGATCTTGCCCGCCTGCTGCACCTCCGGCTGACCGGCGATCTGCTGGAACTGGCGGTTAACGTCGTCGACCTGCTGGCGGATCTCGCGGAACGGATCGTCCCGGCGCCCACCGTGGCCGAATCCCAGGTCAGGCGTGTTGCGGCGGATCTGCTCCTGAATCTCGCGGTTCATCGCATCGATCTGCGCTTGGCACTGGCCGGTGTACGGCTTGATGATCTCGCCGCCCACCGTCGCCAAGAGCGCAATCGGGATTGCCCACAGGATCGGCGAGCGCACCGCGTTGGCCACGCAACGCTTGATGACCTCGTTGCCGGAGGAACCGGCCGCAGCGGTCGTGGTGGTTGCAGACGATGTCACCGTCTCCGTTGCTGTTGCCGTCGCGGTGACAGTGCCCGGGGTCGGGGCGACCTGCGCCGGGCGGTAGCTGCCCGAGATCAGGTACGGCCCATCCACCTTGGCACCGTCGGTGCGGGCGTAATCGATCTGCACCTCCGTCAGCTCGCCGACGAAGTTCGGCTCTGGCACGAAGGTGACGTGGCCGTCCTCGTGGATCGTCCAGGTGCCCTGGTTCGGGATGGTGAGGGTGCGGGAATTGTCGCTAAGCAATGTGCCCTCGATGGGGCGGAACTTGAGCGATTGCTTATCGACGTTGCCGTCCTGCAGCACCACCTGCACCACAGTTCCCTGAATGGTGTCGATGCGCGCGCGGCCGGGCGTGAACTCGATTTCGGTGCCGGCTTGCGCGGTCGACGTGACGGTGGCGTTGTTGGTGATCGTCACCGGGTCCGGGGTGACCGTGACCGCGGGCAGCGTCACCGTGACAGGCGCCGGGGTGACCGTAACCGGGATAGTTTCGGTGCCGCCCGGGATGGTCGTGGTGACCGGGTTCGGGGTGACCGTCTTCGGCTCCGGGCTGATGGTCAGCGTGCTGGTGATCGCGCTGGGCTCGCCCGGGATGGTGACGACGGTCGTGATCGGGTCGTGCGTCACGGTGACCGGCGCCGGGGTGACCGTGACCGGCTGCGGCTCGTTGACCTGCGTGACCGTGGTGACCAACGGCTCGGGGGTGACGGTGACCGGTTCCTGTGTGACCGTGACGGCGTCCGGTGTGACGGTGGTCGTCTCGACCGGGTTGGTCACGGTGAGGACGTCGGTGGCGGTGGCGTTCGCCGTTTCGGTAGCGGTTTCGGTGGTCGGCAGGTTGTAACCCACGGTCACCGCCGCCGAGGCGTGCGCCCTCACACCGTCACTGTTGTAGCCGGTGTAGTTGATCGGGGCCGGGTCACCGGTGAAACCGTCCTCCGGGGTGAACGTGAAGGTGCCGTTGGCCACCGTCCAGGTGCCCTGGCCCGGCACCACGAGCGCCGTCACTTCCTGACCGGAGTTGGTGAGGATGCGCACCGAGTCGCGCTTCACCTCGCCCGAGTACTTCGGCGTCACGGCAATCGGGCCCGGGGTGCGGACGATGCGCTCTGCGTCCGAAAGCGCGAGATCCGCAACCGTGATGGTTGTGGGCACGTTCGAGGCGATTGTGGTCGGGACCGACTGCGTCTGAGTCACCGTGGTCGGGGTGCCGTTGATGGTGGTCGGCACCTCCACCGTTGTCGGGACCTCGGTGGTCACCGTCACCGGTATCTCGTGGACGACCTGCGTCTGGGTCACCGTCGTCGGAGTGCCGTTGATCGTGGTCGGTACCTCCACGGTGGTGGTGACCGGGGTCGCCTGCTCGGTCACGGTCACCGTCGTCGGGGTGCCGTCAATGGTGGTCGGTACCTCGCGCGTCACCGTCACGGGTGCCGCAGTTTCTGTCTGCGTCGCGGTGGTGAGCACGTTCGACGTGGTGGTTGCCGTCGTGGTCGCCGTCGTCTTGCCCGTCACGGACACCTGGTAGGTGGTGGTCTTGGTAGCACCCGTCGCGGTGGTGGCCTGCACGGTCACCGGGTCCGGCGTGCCGCTGAAGTCCTTCGCCGGGGTGAAGGTGACCACACCCGTCGATGGATCAATCTGGAACGCGCCCTCATCGGTCTCGATCTTGTTGTCCGTCGCGCCCGGCAGCGAGTACGTGATGGTCCAGGTGCTCGGGAAGGACGGGAACATTTCCGCGCCAGTCTTCGAGGTCTGGGTCTGGTTCACATCGCCAGTGCTTATCGACGGAGACGTCCTCGGCGAGCAGTAGTCGCCGGAGACCGTGCCGGTGTCGGTGGACTGCACGCCGTTGGTGTTCTTCGCGGTGTAGTTCACCGGGGTCGGCGTGCCGTAGAAGCCGTCTACCGGGGTGAAGGTGAACGTGCCGTTGTTATCGACGGTCCAGGTGCCCTGCCCGTCGACCTTGAGTTCCTTGCCTGCGGGTTTCCCGTCGGCACCGACGAACTCCACCGTGGACTTATCGACCGTGTCCAGGTACCTCGGCGTGACCTTCAGGGGGCTGCCGATGTTGCCGAGCACGGAGGCGTCGTAAAGGTGCACATCCACCGGCTCAACGACGGCGGTGTACTTCGCCGTCGGCGTGCCCTGCGCGTTCACGATCCCGATGCCCACCGACTGCGCCGTGCCGACGAATGCAGGGTCCGGGGTAAACGTGACCTGGCCGGTTGTCGGGTTGATGGTGTACGTGCCCTCGCCCGCGACGGTGAGGGTGTTGTTCTCCGCCGGGGTGCCGTCCGGGGCAAACAACCCGAAGACTGCCTGGTCCCACCAGGTGGCCTGGGCGATGTTCGGGAACATCTCCTTCGCAGTGAGACCCTGGTCTTGGCGGTTCTTGTCGTCGGAGTGCTGCGTCACGCCCTGCAGATTGGTCGTGACAGCCGACGTCGGATCCGGCGTGGGGTAGAACGCCGAGATCTGGCCGGGCACCTGTGCAGGGATACCGTCGAAGTTGGTGGCGGTGTAGTCGATGGGGGTCGGGCTGCCCACAAACGCGCCGCCCTCACCGTCAGGTCCCTGCGGAGTGAAGGTGAAGTTGCCTTGCTTATCGACGGTCCATGTGCCCTCGCCTGGCACAACCAGCGTCTTGCCGTCATCGGAGAGCGTGCTGCCTTGCGGCGCGATGATCCGGATCGTGCTCTTGTCCACCGTCGTGTCCAGGTACTCCGGGGTGACCGTGATCGGCTGCCCGATGCGGGTGGCCTTGGCGTAGTCGGACGGGATCTCAACACGCACCGGCACCACGAACGGCTGGTAGGTGCTGGTCATCTCGGCCGGCTGGCCGCTGGCGTCCCTGAGGCCGACGGTCTGGATCTCCACTGCCGGGGCCTGGCCGGTGAAGCCCTTCTCCGGCTCGAACTTCACGGTGCCCTTGACCGGGTCGATGGTGTAGGTGCCCACACCGTCGACCGTAAGAACATTGCCGGTTGCACCTACGAGCTGGAACTTCACCGGGCTGTTGGCTTGGCCATACCACTCGGTAGGCAGGTTCGGGAACATCTCGGCAGGGGTGCGGCCGGTGTCGTTCGCGCCCTTGTCGAAGCTGTTCTGGGCGGTGCCCTGCGGGCCGACGGTGGTGGCGGGGACCGTAATAGCCGCCGGGTAGGTGATGGTCACACCACCGGTGCCGGTCACCGTGCCGCCGTTAGTGGCCGCGGCGGTGTAGAGCACGCTCACCGGCGTGCCAACGAAGCCCGGCACCGGCGTGAAGGTGAATTCGCCCGTCGTTGGGTCGACGGTCCAGGTGCCTTGTCCCGGGATGTCCAGCGTCTTGCCGACGGGGTTGCCGGCAGCGTCGAGAAGCTGCACGCTCGTCGGGTTGATGGTAGTGCCGTAATCGGGCGTCGCCTTACCCGGCTGGCCGATCGGCGCCGAGTTGGTGGCGGACGGCAGCGTGTACGTGCGGTCTTCGACGGTCGGGATGTACTGCGCAATGAGCGTCGAGTTGACCTTCGTGCCGTTGGCAGTGGTGTTGATGGCCTGAATCTTCACCCCGCCCGCCTGCTTCGAGAGCTGGCCGCCAAGGAACCCGTCGACCGGGGTAAACGAGACCACGCCCGTTGCGGGATCGATGGTGTAGATGCCCTCGCCATCGACGGTGAGGGTGTCGACGAGGTTGGTGCCGTCCACGAGCTTGAACTGCATCGGCGCGTTGAACCAAGCCTCGGGCAGGCCCGGGAAGAGCTCCGCGGTGGTCTTGCCGGCGTCGCCCGGGGAGTTCAGGTCGGTGGATTTCTGGGTTTGGGTCGGGCCGCCGATGGTGGTGGCGGTACGGGTGACCAGCGGGTTGTAGGTCACCGTGACGGTGGACGGCTCGCGGGCCGCGATACCGTCGACACTCCTCGCGGTGTACTTCACCGGCGCCGGGTTGCCCAAAAAGCCCGCAACCGGGGTGAAGGAGAACTCACCGGTCGCAAGATCGACGGTCCAGGTGCCCTGGCCATCGACGGTGAGGGTGGTGCCGACGCGGTTGCCGGAGTCGTCGATAAGCGAAATGCTCTCGGTGTCGATCTTCGGCAGGCCGGCGATCGCGTAGTCCGGTGTGGCCTTGAGCGTGTCGCCGACGTTGCCGTTGGCGAACGCGGGCTGGAGGTACACGTTCGAGGCGGTAACCACGGGTAAGTAGGAGCCGTCCGCGCCGCGCTCCTGGCCGTTCGCGGTGGTGAGGTTGGCGATGCGCACGCCGACCTCCGGTGCGGGGCCGACGAAGAACGGGTCCGGGGTGAAGGTGACCTCGCCGGACGCGGCGTCGATGGTGTAGGTGCCAACGTTGTCGTACTTGAGCGCGGTGTTCGGCGCGATTGCGTTGCCGTTCCGGTCGACAAGCTGGTAGGTGAACGAGCTGTACCAGTTGGTGGGATACCCCGGGAACATCTGCTGGGCGGTCAGTCCGCGGTCGCCCTCGGAAGTGGTCCTGTCGGTGGACTTCTGCGTCACGCCCTGGGTGCCGAACGTCGTTGCCGGGCGACCGTCCGGCACGAAGTAGTCGACGGTGAGCGTGGCCGGGTCCGCCTGGATGCCGACGGTGTTCTTCGCCGTGTACTGCACCGGGGTCGGGTCACCGATAAAGCCGACCTGCGGGGTGAAGGTGACGGTGCCGTTGCTGTTGACCTGCCAGGTGCCCTCGTTTTCCACGGTGAGGGTTTTGCCGGCGGTCGTGCCGTCCGGGTTCAGCAGCTCAACGGTGTCCGTGTTGATCGCCGGTGCGCCGTCAGCCTGCGCGTAGTTCGGGCGCAACGTCACGGCGCGGCCGACCTGGTTCTGCGCTGCGACGTCCTTGAGCTGCACCGACGGCTTGGTCACCGTCGGGGTGTAGGTGGTGTTGACCTCGGAGTAGGACTGGTTGTTCGCGTTGATCGTGTGCGCGGGGCGGGTGACGCCGTACGCCATGACGCGGCCGTTGCCCTCGTCCGTGTTCGTGGTCATGTTGGACACGATCACGCGGATCGGGGTGGCCTGTTTGGTGGTCGGGTCGCCAGTTTTGAAGAAGTCGTTGTTCGGGGTGAACGTGACCTCGCCGGAGTCCGGGTTGATCGTGTACCGGCCCTCGCTGGTGTTCAGCTCGTTGGTGACGTAGCCGACGTAGTTGCCGTCTGCGTCGGTGGCAAACTGGTCGTCGGTGAGGTTGGCCAGCGCCGCGATCGGGTCGTTGCGGTCGATCTGGAACGCGTAGGTCGGCAGGTAGTCCCAGACGATCCCGTCGGTGACACCTTGGAACGCGGTCCTGGCCTGTACGGTCTGAGCGGTGCCGAGCGCGCCCGTAGACGTGAGCGGGGTGGTGGTCTTGCCCGGCAGGCCGGTGGTGGCGTAGTCGTACTGCGGCGCGGGCTGGCCACCGGGCTTCGACGGGTCGATCTGGATCGGCAGCGGCGGGGCGTAGCCGATGTAGCCGGGCGCGGGGTTCCAGGTGACAGAGAACGTGGAACTTTGGGAGATGTAGGTCCAGTCGCCAAGCTGAGTCGTAATCCTGTTGGAATTGCTGAACGGATCTGGGCGCACAGCAGACGTAAACCCATTGCGGTAGATCGTCTGGTTTGCGGGATCCCAGATGGTCAGCGGAACGGGGCTTCCCCACTGATCGTAGGTGCTGGTCTTCGCAATGCCGTCCTTTTCGACGGCGTCCAGGCTCAGGTAGAGGGCTCCGAAACGCGTTGACGGGCTTGCTTTCACCGTGGTCGACCACGGCACGGATGCCGGGTTTTGGTCGTCGTAGGTGACGGTGGTGCCCTGAACCGTGCGCGTCGCGGCATCGGCGGTTGGCAGGAAGGTCGAATCGGGGGCGGCCACGTGCACGGTGGTCAGGCCGAGGATGGCGACGGTTGCGGCGCCAATCGCACGGGTGGAGACGGATGCACGCGAACGCGAGCCTCGATCAGCCCGCAGAGAGGTAGTAGACATGGGTGCAATTTTCCGATCTGTGAGAAGTGGATAACTGGCTGAACACTACGTCCAGGCGCGGTTTATGTACCTCTCCAGAAAATCACAAATTGCCGGGAAATGGCCACCAAAACGTCGGCAGGGCGTCGATAAGCGAAAAGCCCTGGCTAGGGGCCAAGAAGCGCCACCGGCGCGACCACGATGCCGTCGGCGCGGGTGTAGGCCGGGCCGCCCCCTGTGACCACAAGGAGGACTGGGTCCGCCTCCAACTGGCTGGCAAAGCGCGTGAGCGTCGACGCCGCTTCGTCCACGACGTGCGGGTAGTGTCCAAGTTTCACTTCGACCAGAAGGGGCCGGCCGTTTAGCTGCACCACCGCATCGACCTCAAGGTTTGTGTTCAGACGGGCGTGGTAGACCTGCTCGTCACTGTACGCGCGCAGCTCGTGTACGACGAAGGATTCGAAGAGCTGCCCCGCGTACTCGGGGTCATTCACAACATCGCGCGGCTGCCGCCCCAACGCCGCAACCGCCAGGGCAGGATCGGTGAGGTGACGCTTCGGGGACTTTCGCAATGTAGCTTTGGAGCGGAGGTGGGTCGACCACGCCGGCTGATCCACCGAAATGAAGATCCGCGACAGCGCATCCAAATAATCAACCACAGTGTCCCGAGAAACCCCCACATCCTTGGCCAGAGAATGAATGTCCGCTTCAGTTCCAACATTTCGTGCGAGTGAAGCCAGGAGCCGAGTGACCCGCTCCGGACTGCGCTGAGCGCCGTCGGGAGTCCTGATATCAACATGTGCGACCTGTTCGAGGTACTCGCGGTTTGAGCGGAGCGCATCTTGAACGGTGAGACCCACGTTGTCGGGCCACCCGCCACGACACATTGTCTCAACGAGGTCGTCGAAGCTAAGGCTGCTCTCCGAGTAGCTCGGAGTCTCACCCTGCGCGAGCGCAGCGAGCGACACCGCACCAGAGGACTCCCCAGTTTCAAACATCGTGAGCGTCGACATAGTTACATGAGCGAAACGCCCAGCTCCCGAGTGTCGGGTGAGCTCCTCAGTTGGCGCCGTCGACCCGGTGAAGATGAATTGCCCCTTTGCCTGCCTGCGGTCGATCGTGTGTCGTGCGAGGTCCCATAGGTGAGGTTGAATCTGCCACTCGTCAATCAGCCTCGGAACATCTCCCTCGAGCAAACTTCCCGGGTCAGCTCCCATGAGAAACGGCACGCGCGGGTCAGTGTCCACACTCAGCACGCTGTTCGCCCGCTGCCGCGACGTCTCCGTTTTGCCGCACCCTTTCGGACCGCGAACTAAGACGCCACCTTTGCGTTGCAGCGCGTTTTCAAGCCGAGAATCTGCGAGCCGCGGAATGTACATGACATGCGATTATAGCGCTGACCCGACAGATTGTAACGCGGTCACTCGTCAGATTGTAAGACTTTCACTCTGCAAATTGAAACGCGATCGCTCGGCAAAATGTAATTCCCACTGTCTGCGAGCGAGGGCACGGAGTTGCCGGACCCGGCACGAGTTTCCAGCGGAACGGTTGTAGCGAATCGCCGGTTGGGGTCGATTCGCTGCAACCGTTCCGCTGGATTCTTCGCGGGCTGGGGTTACCCGAGGCGGGCTGATGGGGTTACCCGAGGCTGCGGCCGAGAGCGTGCAGCTCCCACCCGGCCCGTTGCCATTGTTCGACGGGGAGGACGTTGCGGCCGTCGATAAACACTTGCTTTTCGACGAGCTCCGCCGCATGCACCGGGTCCATCTGCTTGAACTCGTCCCACTCGGTGGCCAGAATGACAAGCTCCGCCCCGGTGAGCGCGTCCTCGAGGGACGCGGCGTAATCCAGCGTGGGGAACACCTTCCGGGCGTTGTCCATACCCTGCGGGTCGTACACGCGCACCGCGGCACCGGCCAGGGAGAGCTGGCCCGCCACGGCAAGCGCCGGCGAATCGCGCACATCGTCGGAGTTCGGTTTGAACGCGGCACCGAGCACGGTGATGCGCTTTCCGATCAGCGAGCCCAGCACCTCCCTGCTCAGATCGATCACACGCTGGCGGCGGCGCATGTTGATCGCGTCCACCTCGCGCAAGAACGTCAGCGCCTGGTCCGCGCCCACCTCGCCGGCGCGCGCCATGAACGCGCGGATGTCCTTCGGCAGGCACCCGCCGCCGAACCCGAGACCGGCGCCGAGGAACTTGCGGCCGATGCGGTCGTCGTGGCCGATGGCGTCGGCAAGCTGGGTGACATCCGCGCCGACGATCTCGCACACCTCAGACACGGCGTTGATAAATGAGATCTTGGTGGCCAGGAAGGCGTTGGCGGAGACTTTCACCAGCTCCGCGGTCTGCAGATCCGTGACGATGAACGGGGTGTTGTTCGCGAGCGGCGTGGCGTACACCTCCCGGGCGATCGCTTCAGCGTTGGAACCGGCCTGTACGCCCAGCACGATGCGGTCCGGTTCAATCGTGTCCTTGACCGCGTAGCCCTCGCGGAGGAACTCGGGGTTCCACGCAATCTCGACGGTGGTGCCCGGCTGTGCAAGCTTGTTTGCCCGCTCCTGCAACGCTGCGGCGGTACCCACCGGGACGGTGGACTTACCCAAGATCAGGTGCTCGCCCTCCAGGTGCGGCACCAGCGAATCGACCACCGCCTCCACATACCGGGTGTCCGCCGCATACGAGCCGCGCTGCTGCGGGGTACCCACGCCGATGAAGTGAACGTTGGCGAACTGGGCGACTTCTTCGTAGTTGGTGGTGAAACGGAGCCGCCCCGAAGCGATATTGCGCTCGAGCACCTCGGGCAGGCCCGGCTCGTAGAACGGGACCCGGCCGTTCTGCAAGGCCTCGATCTTCGCCTCGTCCACGTCCACACCCAGCACCTCGTGGCCGAGCTCCGCCATGCACGCCGCATGCGTCGCACCCAGGTAACCAGTCCCAATCACAGTCATCCGCATAACAGGCCATTATGCCTGGGGGTGGACGGTTCGGCAGGGCGGGAGCTGAGCCGGGCGATTTTGCAATGTTGCAATCAAGGGGCGCGGGTGCGGGACCTTAATTGCAAAAACCGCCGTTTTTGCAAAATAGAGGGGCGCCGGGGCGCTTATGATTGCAGCATTGCAATTAACCCAGGGTGAGATATGGCTACAGACTACAAACCGCTTAAGACAGTTTTCCACCAATCGCGTGATGGGAAGCGGGCCGCGGATCAAATGTACGTGTCTCGCTTCACCTCCCCGTCCTCTTTGCATTGGGACTTTTCTGTCGGAGAGAACCCGTTGTTCGCAACTAAGAGGCCCCTCGCCTACCAGCTCACGCCGAAAGGACGCGAGCTTCTCAAATTGCAGTAGGTGAGGAGCCCTTTGCTTATCGACGCCTCCGGCTAGTTCAAGTTCCCCTTCTCAGCCTCACCGGCGCCGGACTCAGTGGCTTCGCCCGTGGCTGCGCCGAGGTTGCCGCCGTTCCAGGCGGTGTCAGGGCGGTGGGTCTCTGCGGTTTCGACGGTGGTGACGGCGCCATCGATGTCGGCGTTGACGTTGTCGCGGCCGATCTCGTCGTCACGGTCGTCATGGCTACGGTCACCATGCTCACACTTGCACTCGCCGGGAGGGCAGTCGCAGGTCTGGTGGTGGCCACAGTTGCACTGGCCCGCCTCGTGGCCGCAGCCGCAGGCCTCGCCCTCAGGAGCGACCACCTTATCGACGGACCCCTCAGCCGGGACGATCTTAATTTCCTCACGCACTTCAGCGTTCGCGGGGTTGACCGGCTTGTCGTGGTTGCCACAGCCGCAAGATTGGTTGGACATGGGTTGCTCCTCTCGCTAGGTATAAATACAGCTCAACGGTACTTGTGGCGGCAGATCCCCGGGGAGACCACGAAAGGCAACGACCGTTTGGGCCGGTCAACGCCAGGATCCTTATTGCAACTGGGTTGCAATAGTCAGCATCCGACCACCCTAATGACCCTCGCCTGCAAACCGATCGATCCATTTGCAGAGTCCTGGGGGTTTGGCGTCCCACCCGTCACAAATCAATCCGTTTGCAGCGGGCGGGGGCGAGCGGCGGCGGGGCGGCGGGGCGGCCACCAGCACGACGCGAGCGCCGCCACACGAGACGCCCTACCGGAAGTTGAGGTACGCCTTCGACGGCGTCGGCCCGCGCTGCCCCTGGTACTTGGAACCCAACTTCGACGAACCGTAGGGCGTTTCGGCCGGCGAGGTCATCGCGAACAGCGCGAGCTGGCCGACCTTCATGCCCGGCCACAGGGTGATCGGCAGGTTGGCCACGTTCGACAGCTCCAACGTGATGTGGCCGGTGAAGCCGGGGTCAATGAAACCGGCGGTGGAGTGGGTCAAAAGGCCGAGCCGCCCGAGGGATGATTTGCCTTCGAGGCGGCCGGCGAGGTCGTCGGGAAGCGAGAAGCGCTCGAGCGTCGCACCCAGCACAAACTCGCCGGGGTGCAGCACGAATGGCTCGCCCTCGGGCACCTCAACGAGCGTGGTCAGGTCGGGCTGCTCCAGCTTCGGGTCGATGTGCGTGTAGCGCTGGTTATTGAACACCCGAAACAGGCTGTCCAGTCGCACATCGATGGAGCTGGGTTGGATCAGCCCTGCATCGAAAGGCTCGATGAGGAGCTTTTGCTTATCGACGGCCTCACGGATATCACGATCAGAAAGCAGCACCCGCGCCAGTGTAGTTGGGCGCTTTTTGGGCTGGGCGGGGGCGGTGCTAGTCTTACCTCTGCTGCATTTCAGGTGTGGCAATGCCGGCGTAGTTTAGTGGTAGAACATCAGCTTCCCAAGCTGAGAGTGCGAGTTCGATTCTCGTCGCCGGCTCTCAGGCAAACGGGGGTTAAGCGGGGGTCGTACACGGGATACCGGGGAGACCCGTGGCCGACAGGTACTTGGGGCGCGCCCCTCCCGTCACGAGCATGGTGTACCTCGGTGCGTAGGCCACCGCGCGGGACAGGGCCTGGGGGTCGTGGTGGAAGACCTCCCGCATGATCATGGTGTTGGTCTCCACAAAGACCAGCCGGATGCCGGTGTGTTCCACAATCTCGATGGGTTCCCAGTGGATCGGTTCCGACGACTCGAGTGCCATGAGGCAGCGCTTCGGCAGGTGGTGCCCACGGGCGAGATGAGTGCATTGTTCCAGGTCGACGTACCGGCACGCGTGGCGCAGGGGAGGCAGCGGGTACATTTTTCCGCAGCTGCGGAACGAGTTGAGCACCGGGGAGATCTCAAATACCTGCCCCATGCGCCGCCACAGCGCATCCACTCCCCTGCTCGTGCGCAGCCGGAACGTGAACTGATAGAAGGACATGTTCACGGTGAGGCAGGTGCCGAAGCGGCGGTACTTGGTGGCGGGGACCCAGTCCTGGACGGCCAGCTCACGCAACGGACACCTCGCAGGGGCCGATCGGCGACATCGACACCAGGTGGACGCTTCGCTTGGCATGACCGTCCTCGCCGGTCACCTCCGGACCGCGCAGCACGCCCCACTCGCGGTTGAAGTCGACAGCCTGCGACGCGCCAGCGGGGTCGTGGTTGTAGCGGGTGAACGTCCCGCCGGCGGTCTCAATGACAAGCTGCGTGCCGTCGACCTGCACGGACAGGATTTCGAGCCACAGCTCCTCCGGCCCGTTCGCCGCGTTGAGCGCCGGGATCCAGTGGGGTCTGTGGCCGCGCGCCACCAAGTCGCACTCGCGGTGGCCGTTGGACAGGGTTGCATCTACCCGGGACATGGGGATTCTCCTCTTACAATCGCACTTCCGGCGCGCAGTGGCAGCGCCGGCGGATCTTCTCCCGGGAGCACCGTGCGCGATAAGGCGCGGTTGCTAATCGACGACGCCGGGAGACGTCACCGTCAATTTCTTGATCCACCGGTCACCGTAGTAGACAGCTTTGTCTAGCGCAAGTTGGATAAACTCTTTGACCATGCAGCTCACTCGCGCACTCATGGGATTGGCCGCCGGCTACGGGGCGCTGCAGGGCCGGGAGAACCGGCCCAGCCTGCCGTTTAACGACCCCTCGTTTCAGCCCACGCACGAGACACCAGTGATGTACGTCCACGGGATCAATTCGCGGGCCGCGGCGTTTCGTCACAACGGCCAGCACCTGCGTGACAACGGTTTTTGGGTGTGGGGTTACGACTACGGGGACATGGTCGCGCCCGGTTTCTTCGGCGTCGGGGACCTCAACGCGATTGTGGGCGACGTCGCGGCCAACGTCGATCGCGTCTTAGCGGCGACGGGGGCGCAGCAGGTGGATATCGTGGCGCACTCGCAAGGGGCGCTGATGACCAAGATGTACATCGCCCGCGGAGGGGCTACGAAAGTCAGGCGCGTCGTAGCGATGGGCGGCAACTTCCACGGCACCGATTTCAGGGGCTGGGCGGGTGACCTGGGGCGCGTCGCCACGCACTTGCCCCGGCTGGCGTCGCTGACGGCTCGGGGTGCGCTGCAGCAGCTGGCGGGCTCGGAGTGGCTGCGGGACTTCGCAAAGGTTCCGGACACCGACCCGCGGGTGGTCTACACCTCGATCTTCTCCCCCGCGGACAAGGTGGTGACGCCGAACACCGCTTCCGAACTCGAAGCGGTGGGCGGCGCGGACGTTGCCAACGTGGACTCGGGGCGGTGGTACGGCGGGTACGCGCCCCTGCACATGCTCATGCCGCGAGACCCGCTGTACGCCGAGCTGACGCTGTGGGGGCTCACCCGCGAGGTGGGCGAGCACACGCCCCCTACCGTGGATTGGCTGGTGTAGTGGCTAAAACACCAGGGTGATGCCGTAGAACACCGAGATGATCAACAGGCCAATCACGGCGATGAGGGTCTGGTTCACGGTCCACGTCTTCAACGTCGTGGCAGCGTCGAGGCCCATCAAGCGGCCGACGAGCCAGAAGCCAGAGTCGTTGACATGGGAGGCGATGACGGAACCGGCCGCCGTGGCCAGCACGATGAGCGCAAGCTGCACGCCGGAGAACGACCCTGCCTCCACTGCCGGCACCATCAGCGCCGCCGCGGTGGTCAGCGCAACCGTGGCGGACCCCTGCGCCACGCGAAGCGCCGCGGCGATCAGCCAGGCGGCCAGCAGGACTGGGATGCCGAGATCGGACATGGAGTCGGCGAGTGCGTCACCGATGCCCGAGGTCCGGAGCACGCCACCGAACATTCCGCCCGCGCCGGTGATCAGGATGACGGAGCACACCGGTCCGAGCGCGGACTCCATGCGCGCCTGCACCTCCTCGCGCGGCACGCCGAGTCTGAAGCCCACCGCCACCATGGCAACCAGGACGGTCACCAGCAGCGCAATCGGGGTCTGGCCCAGGAAGGTGAGGGTGCGCGCCCAGGTCGCATCACCATCGATGCGGCCCGAGGTGGCCAGCGCATTCACGCCGGTGTTGCCGAAGATCAGCAGCATCGGAATGAGCATCAGCGCAATCACCGTGCCCGGCTTCGCGGGAGAGTGGGTCAGCTGCTGCTGGTCACCCAGAAGCGTGTCCGCCACCCGGTTCGGGTACTTCCCGCCCACGTACTTACCCCAGTGGTAGCCGGAGACGTACCACGTCGGCAGCGCCACCAGCAGGCCGAATAGCAGCACCAGGCCCATGTCCGCGCCGTAGAAGTCGGAGGCGGCAACAGGGCCCGGGTGCGGCGGCACAAAAACGTGCATCACCGAGAACGCACCCGCGGCTGGGATGCCGTAGGCCAGAATCGGGCCGTCGAGCCGGCGTGCCACCGCGAAGATGACGGGCAACATCACGATCAGACCCGCGTCGAAGAAGATAGGGAACCCCATGATCAATGACGCCAACCCGAGGGCGAACGGGGCTTTGTCTTCGCCGAAGCGTTTGACGAGGGCGTCAGCAAGCGATTGCGCACCGCCGGAGGCTTCGACGAGTCGGCCGACCATCGCACCCAAGCCGACGAGCAGCGCGATGTTGCCCAGCGTGGATGAGAAGCCCTTCATCAGGGTCGGCATGACGCCGTCGATCGGGATGCCCGCGGCGAGTGCGGTGAAGATCGATGCGACGATCAGGGCCACGAACGCGTGCAGCTTCAGCCGGATGACCAGAAAGAGAATGAGCGCGATCGCCGCCGCTGCGATTCCTAACAGCGGCCCGGCGCCGAGTACCGGTTCCCAAGTATCCATGTCCATGCTTGGTACCTTAAACGCCCGCCCGACACGGCCCCCTCGCCGGAGTCGGAAAGTTTAGCCGCAGCGCACGATGGGCTGGGGGTCGTACACCGTCGTCTGCGTTTCGCTGTCGATGAGGTTGCCGGCCAGGTCGTAGATGTAGCGGGTGTCAGAGGTGGTGAACCCCTGGGTGCCGGAGGACGGAACGCAGCTCGCGTCGGACACCGACACCGGCGACGGCGAGGTGTAGGCCCAGCGTCCGCCGTTGACGGATTCGACGTTGACGGTCTTCACACCCATGAGGGAGACGGTGACCTGGCCGCCGCCGACGCTGGTGGCGATGCGCACCGGATAGGGGCTGTCGTTGCGGAACTGCAGGTCGATGGCCCCTTCGTAGACAGTCGCTTCGCGCCCGGCCGGGTAGCGGGAGATGTAATAGGAGTGCGGGGTGTGGGCCACGTCGGTCATGCCGGCGAAGTAGGCGGCGTTGTACAGGGTGGTCGCGAATTGCGAGATGCCGCCGCCGACGGCGGTGTCCGCCCTGCCGTTCAAGATGATGCCGGACTTCACGTAACCCTGGGCGGTGCCGCGGGGGCCCGTGTAGCCGTTGAGGGAGAACGTCTCCCCCGGGTTCACGATGGCGCCGTTGACGGTGGAGGCCACCAGGGCAATGTTGGTGCCCGAGGCGCCCGAGTACCCGCCGGTGGTGAACGAGCCGACGACCTGGTCAAAGGTTGCGTTGTTCGCCTCCTCGGTTGTGAAGTCGGCGGGGACCGCCTTATACGTCGCCTCCCAGTCACGGGGCTGGTTGGACAGGAGGCGGGAATCGAAGTCGCGCAGGGTCACGTCCCAATCCACCACGGACCCGTCGACGGAGGGCTCGACGCCGCCGCCGGCGAGGACGCGGGCGTTTTGCATCTCCGTCTCGGTACCGGCGAGTTGCTCGCCGAAGATGGTGCGGGCGGCATCGTGATTCACGGCCGGTTCGATGCGCCCGTCGACGTTGGGGAACTCGACGATCTCCCCGAGGCGGTCCTGGGCAATCACCGCCTGCGCGCCGTCCTTGCCCCGCACAGTCAGGGGGCCGGCGAGGGCCGTTTTCACAGGTCCGGACATGGCGGCGGAGAGGGCAGCGTCGTTGATCGCAGGTTCGGTCTTGGTGGGTTCGACGCGCACGCCCTCCGGGTTGAGCCAGCCGGTGGTCAGCTCCTCGCGGAGCGCGGGTCGGTCGACGTCCTGGCCTGGCTGGGGGTCGACGACCTTGGCCGCGCCGGCTTCAATGCGCACCGCACCGTCGGCGGGCTCGACGTGCAGCTCTTTCACTAGGCGGTCGAGCTGCGGGTTCAGTGCGGCGTCATCGACGACGGTGACCGCGTCCACCTCGTGGGTGCGAAACAGGCCGGTGAGCCGGGTGATCGGGTTGGCGGACTGCACGCCGGCCGCGGTGACGGTTGCGGGCCAGTCAATGCCCAGACCAGCCTGGTCGGGGACCACAGTCGCTTCCTTGGCGGCGGCGTGGACGGTGACAGGTTTGGCGGGGACGTCGCCAAGCTCGCGCTCGAGTGCCGCTTCCGCCTCCTCGGGGGCCATGCCGCCGATGGCCACGCCGCCCACGGTGGTGCCGCGGGGCACGTTGCCGCGGTTCATTGCCAGGTCCGCGAGGTACAGCGCAAGCACCACCACGAGGACACCGAGCAGGGTCCACAGCGCGATCTTCCCGCCCCTGCGGGAGGGTTTGCTGTGCGAGGTCGGCGAAACGGTAGTCACCCGATTAAGGGTAGCCCGCGCGGCGACACGATCCCAGCTCGACCACTACAGCCCGACCACTACAGCCCGACACTGATCAGTTGCTGCTGCACCCGCGTCGCCGCCTCGTCGATGCGCGCTTCCGGGATGTAGCCCGCGCCGACGCACCACACGACATGGTCGATGATCTGCGGCAGGTCGGCGCCGGTGGACCACAGTGCCTGGTCGGCACCCGAGCCGATGGCGCGGGCGACAGCGTCGAGTGTGGGCGCATAGTCAAGGATCCCGCGCATGCCGGATAAATCGTCGGTGACCACGACCCCGTCGAACGGCACGCCGCCCGGGTAGTCGCCGGTGCGCAGCAGCCGGTATGCCTCCGGGTTCATGGAGCTGGGCACGCCCTCTGGGCCGAGGCCGGGGACGATCATGTGGCCCATCATCACGCTGGCCTGCGGGAAGGCGGCGAGCAGCGGGCCGTAGGGGCGCAGGTCGGAGTCGCGGATCTGCTCCAGTGGCGGGGTGGTGGCAAGGCCCAGGTGCGTATCCCCGGAGGCGCGGCCGTGGCCGGGGAAGTGTTTGAAGGTGGGGGTGACTTTAGCGTCGATAAGCCCCTGCGAAAACAGCGACGCGACCCGCACCACTTCGTCGGGGTTGCCGTTGAAGGAGCGGTCGCCGACGATGTCGAGCGCGGTGACATCGAGGTCGAGCAGCGGCGCGTAGTCTTGCGTGACCCCGCGATCGCGCAGCGCGCGGCCGATGTCGAAGCCGGTGCCCTGGATCACCTCCGGCGGGGTGCCGGCGAGCGAGCGCGGCGGCATGAACTCGCCGAACACCTGCGTGTGTCGCTGCACGCGGCCGCCCTCGAAGTCGATGGCCACGGAAAATGGGCGCTGATACTCGGCGCGCAGGGCGTTGATGTTGCGCCCCTCCTCCGTCAGCAGCGCAGGATCGGCCCAGCTCGGAACGATCAGCCCGCCCACGCCCTGGTCCAGCGCGAACCGCGCCTGCTCATAGTTCGCCACCCCGACCACCATGAGCGACGCCACGCGCTCGCGCAGGTCCGCGGGCACCCTCAGCTGCGCAGGCGACGGTTCTGCCGGCGCCAGCGTCTCAAGCTGTTGCGTATCGACGACCTCCGGTTCCACCGCCGCCTTCTCCTGCGGCGCGCACGACATCAACGCGAGGGCCGGAACCACGGCGAGGCTGCGGCGCGCCCGAACCAGCATCGTCGCCCACCTCCCGTATCTCTGGCCTCTCCTTGACCGCGTGTCAAAACGTCGCCCACTGTACACCCGCGCTGGTAGCCTATTTCGACATGTCGCACCGAGTATTCCCCCTGCCTGCACCGGCTCCGGAGCGCACCCTACCCCCAGTTACAGCGGCGTCTGCGATTTCTCCGGTGGTGGCGAGCGCCGTCGTCGGCGTGGTGCTGGGCGCAGTCGGTGTGCTGGGGGTCGCGTCGGTGTCCGGTCAGTCATCTGTCCCCGAGGGCGGGGCCGTCTCCGCCGATGAGGCGGTGCTCGGCGGCCCCGAGTACGGCTCGCGCCAGTAGGCCCAGCAAGGCCCGGCCAGGCCCGTCACAAGCCCGGTAGGCCCGAGTAAGGAACAGCACGGTGCGCAGTCACGTCGTGGGGTGGGTGGTGCTCACCCTCCTCGCCTTCTTCCAGCCGCCGGGCCAGGTGGCCGCCGACACGAAGCTGGACCTGGTGGTGGACCCTGGGCGGTTTTTGGCCCGGGCAACCCACGCATATACCGACGAGTTCCCCCTGGGCCAGGTACAGAACCAGGCCTACGGCTACCTCTTCCCCCACGGCGCGTTCTTCTGGCTCACCCAGGCGCTGCCGGATTGGGTGCAGCAGCGCCTGTGGTGGTCCCTGCTTTTGTGCCTGGCCTTTTCGGGGGCGCTGGTGCTGGCGCGTCGCGTCGGCATCCGTGGCACCGCGGCCCAGGTGCTGGCGGCGGGCCTGTACGCGCTATCGCCGCGTATTTTGACCACGCTGACGGCGATTTCGTCCGAGGCCTGGCCCGTCGCACTCGCGCCGTGGACCCTGGTTCCGCTGGTCAAACGCACCCCGCAGGTTGCCCCCGCGCTCGTGGCCGTGTTCTGCATGGGCGCGGTCAACGCCACCGCCACCATCGCCGCGTGCCTGCCGGCTGCGGTGCTCCTCCTCGCTCGCCATCAGCCCCGGAAGGCGGCGCTGTTTACCGTCGGCGCCGCGGCGGTGAGCGCGTGGTGGATCGGCCCCCTTATCGTGCTCGGCCGCTATTCGCCCCCGTTTACGGAGTTCATCGAGTCCGCGGCCGTGACCACCCGCTGGCTCAACCCCGCCGAAATCCTGCGCGGCACCACGAGCTGGACCCCGTTCGCGGACACGGAGCGCCTGGCGGGCCACCTCCTCGTGTCTGAGCCAGCGTTCATCCTGGCCACCAGCGCCGTCGCCGCCCTGGGGCTGGCAGGGCTCGCCCGCCGCGACATGCCGTGGCGCGGGCCGCTGTTGTGGGTCTTCGCCGTGGGCTTTGTCATCCTGGGCTCAGCGCACATGAGCACGTCGCTTTACGACGGCACCCTGTCCCCCTTTCGCAACCTCCACAAATTCGATCCCTTGGTGCGCCTGCCCTTGGTCTTGGGTGTGGGCCACCTCGCGTCGCGCGCGAACCGGCCGCAGCTCGTGGGCATCACGTTGGCCGCGGCGGTGGCGGTGGCCCCCGCGTGGTCGCTGCGGCTTTTGCCCCAGGGCACCTGGACAGAGGTGAGCCCGGATTGGGTCGCGGCAGGTCGCTGGCTCGATGAGCACGCGGCGGGAACCCGCACCATGGTCGTGCCGCCCGTGCCGTTCGCGCGACAGGACTGGGGGTGGACCCGCGACGAACCCATCCAGGCACTCACAAACGGGCGCGTCGCGTTCCGGGATGCGATCCCGCTGGTGGACCCGGAGGCGATTCGTGGTTTGGATGGGCAGGCGCAGGTCGTCGATACGCAAGCCCTGCGTTCGCTTGGGGTGGGCGCGGTGGTGGTGCGCCACGACGTCGAAGCCGAAGCGCCGGACCTGGGCGAGCCCACGGTGCGCTTCGGCGCGATCGACATCTTCATGTTGGAGCCCGCGCGCGACGCGATGATCACCGCCGACGAACCGCTGCGTATCGACGGCGCCGGCGAGGCCCTCCCCTTCCTCTGGCGCGAGCTCGGCTACTTCCCCGCCGTCCTCGCGCGCGCGGACGAGGCGGAGGTGGATGTGGTGACCGATACCCCGGCGCTCGCGGCGCGCAACTACGGCGACGGGCGCCAATCCGCCCACCTCCAGTACAAGTGGGACACCGAGGTGTCCAACCGGCTCGTCGACTACCCCTCGGCGGGCACGCCGGTGGCGGTGACCTCGGATGGGTTCGCGCGGGCGTCGTCCTCGTGGGCGGACGCGACCGCGTTCGGCGGTGCGGACGCCTCCAAATCGCTCACCGCCGCCTTCGACGGGCTGAAAGAAACTGCCTGGTGGCCCGCGCCCGGGGACGCCGAAGCGTGGCTCGAGTTCGAGGCCGGCGAGACGGTCACCGTCACCGCCACCGCCGACACCACGGTGATCCTGGACAACGGCTCGACCCGGCGCGCCGTGTCCCTGGTGGGCGGGCAGCCGCGCACCGTGCGCAATGACGCGTACCGGTGGCTGCGGCTCACGGAACCTGTGGGCATTGTGGAACTGTCCGGCGCCCCCCGCATCGTCGAGGTTCAAGGCACGGCGGACACCTATTTCTTCCAGCGCCTCTTCCCCGACACGGACGTGCTGCAGCGGCGCTTCACCACCGCCGTCGACGCCGAGTGGCACTTGAGCGCGCCCGCCACCATCGACGGCACCCGCCACGCCACGACCGTGTTCCTGAAGGCGGGCACGCACGACCTGCTCACCCGCGCCGAGACCCTCATGGTGACCCGCGCCGAGCCCGCCCTGCCTGGCTGGACGCCGCTTGGCAGCGAGGTCGCGCCCGCGCCGCACGAGCGGATCATCCTGACCACCCGCGCGTACAACGAGGGCCTGCGCGCGACCCTCGGCGGCACCCCACTCGAGCCAATGCTTATCGACGCCGCCGCCCAGGCCTTCCGCGTCCCACCGGGCGCCGCCGGGCAGTTCGAGATGACCTTCGCCGGCGAGGGCGCGTACCGGTACTCGCTGCTGTTCGGCGGGGCGTTCAGCCTGCTGATGGTTGCTGCGTGCCTGTGGGTGCCGTGGCGGCGCCCCGGCGCGCCGTACCAGCCCGCAGGCACCGGGAACGCCGCTCCGGTCGTCGCGGCGCTTGCGGCGTCGCCTGTGCACGGCTTCATCGCGGTGGCCCTGGCGGCCGTCGTGCGACGGTTCACCGTCCTGCCGATGCCGGCGGTGGCCGCCGGCGCGATGGCCGCGGCGGGGCTGATGCTCGCCCGCGCGCCGTGGCCGAGCGCCATCTACGCCGGCTCGGGCACCTTCTGCGTGATGGCGGGCCTGTTCGCGGTGGCCAGTCTGCGCACGAGGCGCGCGCCGGGGACCTCCACGAGCTCGTAGGAGATGTAGGCCACCGTAACCGAACCCACCACCGTGGCCGCGAAGACGAGGAGGAAGCGTCCGCCGAACATGGGCACCCCGAGCACCGGGAACACGAAGGTGAGCACCGCCATGTGCCACAGGAAGATGGAGTAGGACCAGCGCCCCAGCGCCCGGGCGGGCCCCGAGGACAGCAGCGTGCCGTGGTAGCGCGGCCCGAGGGCGAACGGGGCGAGGACCAGGGCGGCGAACGCGGTGCCCAGGATCACGCGGACGTTGAACTCAGCCGGGGTGGGGTGGGTCAGCCCCGCGGGCCCCACCACGCCGGCGAACCACGCCACCGGCAGCGCGCACGCCGCAAACGGCCACCGCGGACCCACGTAGCGCACCCCGGCGCGCTCCAGCTCCGCCAGTCCCAACCCGACGGCGAACCAGGGGGCGTAGGACGGCGGCCAGATTTGTGCGTTCACCACCTGCGGGTCGTAGTGGCCCCACACCAGCCACGGCCACGCCAGGCCCGCGACCACGGACACCGCCACGGCCACCCCCCGGCCCCGTGACCCGAGCGACAAGTACGCAGGCAGCACCAGGTAGAAGGCCACCTCCACGCACAACGACCACATATGGGTGAGCCCACCCACCAGCGAGCGCGGGACATAGAGCTGGGTCAGCGTGAGGTTCGCCGCCACCTGGGCCCAGCCCACGCCGCGAAGTTGCGGCAGCGCGAGCAGCACCACCGAGGCGCACACCAGGTAGGCCGGGGCGAGCCGGGCCACGCGCCGAGCGTAGTAGCCGTCCCGGCGCGGCCCGCGCGCGAGCAGGAAGGCCGACAGTGCGAAGAACACTGCCACGAAGTAGTCGAACCGCTCGAGCAAGGCGGAGCCGGTCGCGGTTTGAAAGGCGACGTGGGTGGCCACAATCCCCAGCGCGGCGACGGCGCGCAGGCCCTCGAGCTCCGGCAGCAGTTGGTTGTGGTTCACAGTGGCTAGAGTCTATTCGTGTGAAACGAGCAGACCGCGTCATCGCCGCATGCCTGGGCATCGCCGCGGTCTGCCTTGCGTTGAATCTGCTGTCGCCGGTGGTCATCGGCAAGCAGCGCACGCTCACCCCCGGCACCATGAGCGTGGTGTTTGACGGCCCCACCGGCTCCGTCACCCGCATGATCGAGCTGACGAAAACTCCGAAGGGCCTCGACGCGCTCGTGCTTATCGACGGCTCCGTCACCGACCACTTCCCCATCAACCCCTCCTCCCACTACCCCGCCATGCTGCCCGGCCAGCCGAAACGGGACGGTTTGGGGCCCCTGCTGCCATACTCCCCAGAGAGGCGCACCTACCCCCTGTTCGACCACACCACGAACAGGTCGGTGCCCATGGATTACGTCAGCAACGGGTCCGTGCGGGGAATGGAGACCTATAAATACCGAGCGCGCCTGGCAGACTGCACACGCGACGTGGATGCGGAGCGGCGCACGGGCCGGATCGTCGACGAGGTGTTCTCGTGCGGGGATGGGCAGTGGGTGCTCGCGGAGTCGTCGAAAAGCGAGCAGCTTCGCGCTGCGGAAAAGGACGTGCGGGTGCTGAAGGCGCTGCAGGTGATGGCGGTGCTGACCCGGTTCGTGGGGGCGGCGGCGTTCATTGCGGCGCTGGTGGCGTATGCGCGGCGCTAGCTGGCTGCGCCTCTTCGGCGGCGCGCTCGTGCTGGCGCTGACCTGGCCGTTTTTGGTGCCCGGGGAAGCGTTCGCGTTTCGCGACATGGTGGTGCTGCCGGAGATGGCGCTCACCCGCGCGGCCTTGGGCTGGGGCGACCTGCCCGCGCGCAACGTGCCGCAGGATGCGCTGTTGGCCGTCCTACCGTGGCCGGTGCTGTTCGTGCGCGCGCTAATCGTGGGCGCGGCCGGGGTGGCGGCGTGGTCGGGGTGGCGCCTTGGCCGAACCTCGTTGGGTAAGGCTGCGGCGATGACGGTGGCGGTGTGGAACCCGTTCGTCGTGGAGCGCCTCCTGCAAGGGCAGTGGTCGCTCGCCGCGGCGGCGTGGCTGCTGCCCGCGATCGCGCTCGGGTGGAGGGCCCGCTCGGCGTGGGCGGTGCCACTGCAGTGGCTGGCCTCGCTCACACCCACGGGCGCGCTGCTGGCCGGGGCCTTCGCAAGGGGGCACCGCGGTGCGTTGGTGACCGCGCTGACGTGCCTGCCGTGGGTCGCGGCCGGGGTGTTCGCGGGGGCGAGCGGGACGTCAAGTGCGGCGTCGGTGCGCGCCTTCGCGCCTCGTGCGGAGGAGTACGTGGGCACCCTCGGGTCGCTGATGGGCCTCGGCGGGATCTGGAACGGACAGGCCGTGCCCGCGTCCCGCTCGGTCGGGTTCGCCCTGTTCGGCGTGGCGCTGTTCGCCCTCATCGCCCTCGGCTGGCGCTCGGTGCCGAGGCGCTGGCTGTGGTGCGCGGGCCTTGGGTTCGCGGTGGCGCTGGCGTCGTGGGCGGGGCTCACCACCCCGCTGGTCCAGCATGTCCCCGGCGGCGGGCTTCTCCGCGACGGCCAGAAGTGGGTCGCCCTCGCCTCACCTGCGTTCGTCGCCGCGGCGGGCTCGCTCGATGGCCGCAAAGCCCTCGCCGCCTTGGCGTTCGCCCTGCTCCAAGTGCCGGACGCGCCTGTGGCCGTCGCCGCGCTCACACCCACGCGCGTCGAGGTCCCCGCGATCGACCACGACGGCCGCGACGTCTTCTTCGTCGACCAACCAGCGCTTTCGCTTATCGACGGCCATCCGGCCCTCACCCCCACCACCAAAGCCATGAGCGTGGTCGAACCCGGATCGTTGGTCGTGGACGGGGTGGCGGTGGACCCGCCGTCGCTGCGCTGGGTTGCCGCCCAGGCCGCGGCGAACGACCCGGCGGCGCTGGCGCAGCTGGGCATCGGGCTCGCGGTGCACCCCGATGGGACGGTGGTGGACACCGGCGCCCCGGCACGGCCCCTGCCACCTGCGGGTATCGCCTTGTTTGGCGTGTGGTTGTGCGTGCCGCTGCTGGCCTTTTCGCGCCGTTCTCGCCCGCTTGTGACGAAGGACACATCGCAGGACTAAAACGCTCTCACCTGCGGTTGTCATGCAATTAATTGGCCACAACCAATGAATGGCCCGTGCCAATCGTTGGCGATCTTGCATAGTTAATTTCCGATACCTAAAGTGAACGCCAGTTGAACACAAGGTAAACGGAAAGGAGGCCACCCGATGAAGATCCTGCGAGATCCCAAGATCATCGCCCTGCTTACGGCCTTCGGCATCGCCAACGGGCGTTAACCGCCGATCCGTAAACCACCCGCCATGTAATAACCGAAAGGACGCACACCATGCGCAACTACACCGACATCAACAACATCGACTTCTCCATCATCCGCGAGCGCGCACTGCGCAACATCCGCGAGGACCTGTTCACCGCGAACAAGGACTGGATCGACGAGATGGAATACAACGACGCCTTCGACGCCGTCGTGCGCCACCACAAGGCCACGGCAGAGATCGAGGACTTCATCCCCGTACTCGTCGAGGCCGAAATGAAGGAGCGTCTGCGCACCGGCCAGTTGTTCCCGGCCGTGGCGTAAACCGAAGCGTCGTGAAGCAAAAGCCCGCTAACTTGCGGGCTTTTTTGCTATTGTCGCCACGTCGGGCTGCAAGGTCCGGCAGGCCCACCCAGCGAACGCTAAAAACCCCACGCCGCCCGGGGGCAAACGGGCAGCTCGCATGGCGCCCCATGGCTCAGCGGGGCTGGAGCGGTTCGATTCCGTCCGAATGCACAATTCCCCGAGCCTGCACAACGCACACGGGCACCGCGCACTGCATACAATTCACTACCGCGGCGTTGGGGGTGGGACCTTGAACTTTTGAAGGAGGGACACATGCTGCTCGCAGAAGCACTGGCCAAGCGCGCCGAGGCGCAAGACCGCCTGAACCGCGTCCAGGAGCGCCTCGTCGAAGGCGCGCTGATGCAGGAAGGCGACACCCCGCCCGAGGACCCCGCGGAATTGCTGCAGGAGGCCGCGGCGCTCATGCAGGAGATTGAGACGCTCGTGCGCCGCATCAACCACACCAACGCGCAGACCCCGTTCGAGGGCGCCACGCTTACCGACGCCATCGCCCGCCGCGACGCCACACTTCGCGCCAAGCGCCTCTACCAGCAGGTCGCCGACGCCGGCACCGTCCGCGGCTCGCGCTACTCGGCGTCCGAGGTCCGCTTCGTGCCCACCGTGGACGTCAAGGCGCTGCGCACCATGGCCGACGACGCCGCGAAGGCCTACCGCGAGCTGGACACCAAGATCCAGCAGCTCAACTGGTCGACCGAATTGATCTAGAGCCGGTGCAACAGCTCCTCCCAGGCCCGCCCCGTCTCCTCCCAGGAGAAGCGGGCGGCCCACTCGCGCGCGGGCCCCGCCATGGTGCGTGCCTGTGTGAGCGCCTCCCGCACGACGTCGCCGAAGGTTTCTCCCTCGCGCACGAGCCGGCCGGTTTCGCCGTCGCGGATGGATTCGCACACCCCGCCCGCGTCCGCGAACGCCACGGTGGGCACGCCGTGCTGGGCGGCCTCGATCACCGCGATCCCCCACCCCTCCTTGCGCGAGGGCAACAGGTGGAGTGCGGCGTGCTCCAGCAGCGCGTGCTTCTCGGCCTCCGACACATGACCGTGGAACACCACCCTGTCGCCTAAGCCGCGCGCGGCCACGTACTCGCGCAGCTTGTCCTCCCACCACCCGGAGCCGACCACGTCCAGCACGGCGCCATCGATCCCTGCCACCGCGTCGATCGCGAGCTCGAGGCGCTTGTGCGGCACGAGGCGGGAGAGGGTGATGAGGTGGGTGCGGGAGTCGTCGATAAGCAAAGGCGCGTCGGGCATCGGGTCGACGCCGTTGCGGATCACCTCGACCCCCCGCACCCCGAGCGCCGCGAGATCGCGCCTCGAGGCCTCCGACACCGTCACGTACCGCGCCCCGCGGTACACCCGCGGCGCCACCCGCGACTCCAGGAACCAGCCGAGGCGCCCGATCACCGGGCCCGCCACCGGCCACTGCTCGCGGTGGCAGTGGTGGGTCAGCAGCACCACCGGCCGGCGGGTGAACAGCCGCGCGAAAAATGGGATGCCGTTTTGCGTATCCACAACCACGTCCGGCCGGTTGCGCCAGATGGAAAACGGGGCGAGGAGGTACACGCCGTACTTGCCGCCTGCGCGCTCGTACCGGATCCCGTTTCGCGTCGACCTGCGCGGCGCGTCCGTGTGCTTCGCGGTGCGGTAGATGACCTCGTGGCCCTGCGCCGCCAGGTACTCGCCGACGCGCTCGAGGTAGCGTTCCGACCCGCCGCCCTGCGGGTGCGTGCTGTCGCGCCAGCACATGAGCAGTATCTTCATCCGGGCGCGATCACGTCCAGTCCCACTTCGCTCGCTGCATCCGCCAGACGAGCGTCATAGGTCAACACCGCGTCGCAATCCATGTCCAGTGCAGCTTGCAGGTGCAAAGCGTCCAATGATCGCAGATAGGGCATAGGCAGTTGGCACGCTGAACGGAACGCCGTCTGGGTGAATGCTGCCAACGAGACTCCGCGGAACAGCAATGTCACCTCGCTCTGAGACACGCCGTATGCGTGCCCTCATCGAGCCAAACCAACATGGGCTGAGTGGTGGGTTCCTCTTTTAACAAGCACATGAACGCTGAGGTGTCCACGTATGCTCTTGGGAGTTCGCGCACTGGCCTAGACCCTGTCTGATCGGAGATCATCCAGCATTTCTTGGACCGAAGCTCCCTCGGTGACGCGAGAAATAGGTAGCTCCGACCACCCGCCGACCCGGGTCGCTGGACGAGTTATTGGCATCCGGGTCTGACGTTCCTCAAGGGGTGCGAGACGCGCCACCGGCTCACCGTTGACCGTCACCGTGAACCCTTGGCCGGCTTTTACTTCGCGCATGATCCGAGCGGAGTCATTACGCAGCTCGCGCTGGGATATCGACTGCTCCGGGGTTGCCATGACCGGCACTGTAGCACGGTTGCTACGGTGTGGGTGTGCACCGTACCCGCCGCCTGGCCACGCTGAAACGCTCGGTTCGGCTGCTGCGCACCTTCCGCTACGAGCAGTTCCGCCCGCGCATCTTCTACTCCATGCTCGCCCGCGACACGCATTCGCTTATCGACGGCCTCCGTCGCGACCTCACCGGCCAACCCCTCCCGGGTTCTTCCGTCTTGGACGTCGGCGGGGGACCTGGCTATTTCTCTGAGGCCTTCAGCGATTGCTTCTATGTCGGCCTCGAACCCTCCGTCTCCGAGATGTCCGCCGCGGGGTTAAGCGGCTACGGCGCGGTGCGCGGGGATGGCACTGCGCTACCCTTTGCCTCCGACACCTTCGACGTGGTCTACTCCTCCAACGTTGCCGAGCACATCCCCGACTGGCGCGCGATGGGTTCCGAGATGCTGCGCGTCGCCAAACCCGGCGGCCTGGTCGTGCTCAGCTATACGGTGTGGCTCGGGCCCTTCGGCGGGCACGAAACCGGGCTGTGGCAGCACTATGTGGGCGGCGACTTCGCCCGCCGTCGATACGCGAAAGTGCACGGCCACGAGCCGAAGAATGTGTGGGGCACCTCGCTGTTCGCCGTGTCGGCGCGCGAGGGCCTCGCGTGGGCGCGCGGCACCGGCAAGCTCGTGCTCGCGTTCCCGCGCTACCACCCGTGGTGGGCGTGGTGGCTGACGCGCGTGCCGGTGGTGCGGGAGTTCGCGGTGTCCAACCTGGTCCTCGTCCTCCGGGCGTAAGCGCCTTCACCAGAAAACGCGAAAGACCCGCCGGGTGGCGGGCCTTACGCGAAACTAGCAACAGATCCTGTCTGAAGCTTTCCGCCGACAACCGTAGCAAATCTCCACTTGCACGGTCCACCCCGCCCGGGTGGCTTATGCTGCCCTCATGCCAAGCATTGAAATTCCTGGGATCGGACGCGTCGGCGTCGAACAAATCGCGGGCCTAGCCGCAGGCCTCCTCGCAATCATCGGCCTCATTGTGGGCCTGACCGTGGGTGGGAAGGACGGCTCCTCCACCGGTGGCGCCGCTGCTACGACGGTTACCGTCACACCAACCCCCGTCACCACCACCGCAGCCGCACAACCGACGCCGTCGACGACGACCTCCGTCCCGGTGGGTCGCCCCTCGGCGACGACGACCACGGAGGCCAAGGCCCCCTCGATCGCCCGTGATGAGGCCCGCTTCCGCGCTGAAGCTCTCGCCTACTTCGCGCCCATCGAGTCCGTCCCCGGCCCGCTGCTGCTCATCGGCGCAGGCAACGAGAACGGCAAGTCGAAGTCCTTCGACTGGGAGCAGGACGCTACCGCCGTCGACAACACCGGCGGAAAGGCGAAGACCTTCGCGTACACGGAAGACGGGACCGTGCGCTACGACGCCTACCGCATCGACAAGGAGTTCTACGCCAACTTCAACGGCAACTTTTTCAACCTGGTGAAGGACAGCCACTTCGCCAACCAGGACTACGCAATCGCGTTCACGCAGGAGGGTGATTACTACTACGTCACCGTCGCTACGCAGGAGCGCCAGCGCTACCTGACGCCTGAGCAGGAAAAGGCGCTGGCCCGCCTCGCTCTCAAGGCGATTTTCTAACCCACCGTCTAGAAAAGCGGGGTGCCACCGAGAACCGGTGGCACCCCGCTTACGTTGTGCGTGAAAACTACTCGGTGCTGACGCCGCGGGTCGCGTTGGACTCAATGAGCGCCTTGGACACGGCCTCCGCAATGGCGGCCGCCATCTTCTGGGAGGCGTAGTTGGCGATCTTGATGCGCTCGCCCAGCTGGTCCAGCTCGTTGAAGATCTCCTCAGGCACGCGGGTCCCCAGCTCCTCGAGGTATTCGCGGGATTCCTCCAGGTCCGCCTTCCAGAGCTCCGGGTCGGGGTAGAGCGCCTCGCGCACGTCCTCGATCGGGGTGTCCAGGCCGGTGAGGTCCAGGTCCTCGGCGCGGGCGGTGTGGCCCACGACGGTCTCGATGGCGCCGACGCTGCCCTCGATGCGGTCCACAACCCACTTGAGCACGCGGGAGTTGTCGCCGAAGCCCGGCCACAGGAAGCGGCCGTCGTCGCCGCGGCGGAACCAGTTGACCAGGAAGATGGCCGGCATCCGGTCGCCGCCCTTTTCGCCCATGTCCAGCCAGTGCTGGAAGTAGTCGCCCACGTTGTAGCCCATGAACGGCAGCATGGCCATCGGGTCGTGGCGCAGGGAACCGACCTTGGCCTCCACCGACGCGGCGGTCTGCCCGGAGGAGAGCATCGCGCCCATCATGGTGCCGTGCGCCCAGTCGTAGGACTGGGTCACCAGCGGCACAGTGTCGGGGCGGCGGCCACCGAAAAGGATCGCGTCGAGCTTCACGCCGCGCCAGTCGTTGTACTCAGGCGCCGCGGTCGGGCACTGCTCGATGGCCACGCAGTAGCGGGAGTTCGGGTGGGCGGCCTTGCGGGAGTCCTCCGGGGTCCAGTCGTTGCCGCGCCAGTCAATGAGGTGCTCCGGCGCGTCGCCGTCCATGTCCTCCCACCACACGTCGCCGTCGTCAGTCAAAGCGACGTTGGTGAACAAGGTGTTGCCCGGCTCCATCGTCTGCATCGCGATGGGGTTGGAGGCGTAGTTCGTGCCGGGTGCGACGCCGAAGAAGCCGTTTTCGGGGTTCACGGCGTAGAGCCCGTCGTCGCGAAGCTTGAGCCATGCGATGTCGTCGCCGACGACCTCCGCGGTCCACCCCTCGAGTGTCGGGGTGATCATGGCCAGGTTCGTCTTGCCACAGGCGGACGGGAAGGCGGCCGCCATGTGGTAGGCCTTGCCCTCCGGCGAGGTGAGCTTCAGGATGAGCATGTGCTCGGCCATCCAGCCCTCCTCCTTCGCCATCACGGACGCGATGCGCAGGGCGTAGCACTTCTTCGCCAGGATGGCGTTGCCGCCGTAACCGGAGCCGTAGGACCAGATCTCCTTGGTCTCCGGGAACTGGGCGATGTACTTCGTCTCGTTGCACGGCCACGCGACGTCTTCCTCGCCCGGCTCCAGCGGCGCGCCCACGGAGTGCAGGCAGGGCACGAAGTTCTTGCCCTCGATCTTGTCCAGCGCCTCCTGGCCCATGCGGGTCATGATGCGCATGGACATGACCACGTACTCCGAGTCCGTCAGCTGCACGCCGAGCTTCGGGTCCGGGTCGTCGATCGGGCCCATGCAGAACGGCACCACGTACATGGTGCGACCCTTCATGGAACCCTCGAAGTGCTCGGAGATCTCTTCCTTCAGCGAATCCGGCTTGGCCCAGTTGTTGGTCGGGCCGGCGTCGCCCTGCTTGGTGGTGGAGATGAAGGTGCGCGACTCCACGCGCGCAACGTCGGACGGGTGGGAGCGGGCGAGGAAGGAGTTGGGGCGCTTCTCCTCGTTCAACTTGATCAGGGTGCCCTTTGCCACCAGGTCAGCCGCCATGCGGTCCCACTCTTCCTGGGACCCGTCAACGAAGACGACCCGATCCGGGTTAAACAGCTCGACCGCGTTGTTGATCCAGGCGATCAGCTGTTCATTGTCGGTGGGGGCCGCGCCCTCTAGGCGCTCGACTGCGAGGGTCATGTGTACTCCTTGAAGTGACTTCGCTTTTCTCCCCAGCGTATCCAAACGGGCGTTCATCCCGCTTGAAGTTTGGAATCTCCCCCGCAGGAGCAGTTGCTTTACGACGACCGGGGGTAGCGCTCACCCCCGCCGAAGGTCATCGTCGATACGCAAAATGCGCGGGCCGGGGGTAGCGTGGCGGGCTTTGTCCGCGGTATGGACAATGAACGGGATGAATACTGACAATCGTGGCGGCGCCGGCGAGCTGCCCGCGGGCCGCCCGCTGCAGACCGAGTTCGACACCGGGCTGGATTACCCGCGCCTGGGTTCGGTGACGTTTCGCCGCGGCACGCTGACGGACAACCAGGAAGCGCTGTTCGAGGAGCACTGGCCGAAGTTGGGCCGCGTACTTGCCGACGAACCCATCGACGTCGACGCCTGGTTCGGGCGCTCAGGCCACAAAACGATCGTGGAAATCGGCTCCGGCACCGGCACCTCCACCGCCGCGATGGCGCCGCTGGAGGCGGACACCAACATCGTGGCCGTCGAGTTGTACAAGCCCGGGTTGGCAAAGCTTCTGGGCGCGGTGGTGCGCGGCGGGATCGACAACATCAGGATGGTGCGCGGTGACGGCGTGGAGGTCCTGGCGCGCATGTTCGGGCCCGAGTCGCTGGACGGGGTGCGCATCTTCTTCCCCGACCCGTGGCCGAAGGCGCGCCACCACAAGCGGCGCATCATCCAGTCGGGCACGCTGAACCTGATTGCGACGCGTCTGAAACCTGGCGGCGTGCTGCACGTGGCCACGGACCACGCCGATTACGCGGAGTGGATCGACGAGCTGGTGGACGTGGAACCGACGCTTCTGTATAAGGGCTGGCCGTGGGATGACGCGCCGGTGCTCACAGATCGACAGGTGATCACTAAATTCGAGGGCAAAGGCCTGGACAAGGACCACGTGATCCGCGAGTACCTCTGGGAGAAACAGTGATGGACCTGCAAGCGCTCACCCACCCCTACACCCCCGGCGCGCCCGCCGGTCCCGAGAGCTACCTCTTAGTGTGGGACGCCCCGAACCTGGACATGGGCCTGGGCGCCATCCTCGGCGGCCGCCCGACCGCCGCGCACCGCCCGCGCTTCGACGCGATCGGCCGCTGGCTCATTTCGCTTGCCGACGACCGCTCCGCCTCCCTCGGCCACCCCATCGAACCCGAGGCCACGGTGTTTACCAACGTCTCGGCCGCCGGCGCGGATGCGGTACGCCCCTGGGTGGAGGCGCTGCGCAACGTCGGTTTCGCGGTGTTTGCCAAGCCGAAGTCGGACGAGGATTCCGACGTGGACGGCGACATGCTCACCCACATCGAACGCCGCCGCACCGAGGGCGTGCTCCAGGGACTCGTGGTGGCCTCGGCGGACGGACAGAACTTCCAGGAGACGCTCCTGGAGCTCGCCGGCGAAGGGATCCCGGTCACGGTGCTGGGCTTCCACGAGCACGCCTCGTGGGCCGTGAACTCCGCCGAGGTCGAGTTCGTGGACCTGGAGGACATCCCGGGCGTGTTCCAAAACCCGCTGCCACGCGTGAACCTGGACCAGCTGCCCGACGAGGGCGCGTGGCTGCAGCCGTTCCGCCCGCTGAAGTCGCTGCTGACCAGCACGCGGGATTAGAGGAGGTCGGCGTGTTTTACTCCTGGGGCCGCCTCGCGTACCGCCACCGCCGCGTCATCCCGGTTGTGGTGGTGGTGCTCATTCTGGCGCTGCAGGTGCTCTTCGGCTCCAAGCTTGGCGAGCGTCTCTCGCAGGAGGGCTGGGAGGACCCCCGCGCCGACTCCACCACCGCGGCCGCGATTGAGCTGGAGACGTTCGGCCGCGACAATTCGGGCGACGTGATCGTGCTTGTCACGGCGCCGGGCGGGGTGCAGGAGCCCGCGGTGTTTGACGCGGCGCGAACCCAGCTGGCCGCGCTGCGCGACCAGTTCCCCAACGAAATCGCATCAGTCACCAGCTACTTCGACCACCCCAACCCGCAGCAGATCTCCGCGGACGGCACCCGGGCCTTCGCCGCGATCGGGCTCAAGGGCGACGGCGAGCAGACGCTCAAGGATTTCCGCACCATCAAGCCGTCGCTGGACGCCATCACGCTTCCCGACGGCGCCACCGCCCAGATCGCCGGCGCCACCGCCGTGGCCGACGCGCTGGATAAGGGGATGGCCGACGACATTGCCCGCGCTGAGAAGATCGGCCTGGTGTTCGTCGCCGCGATCTTGCTGCTCGTCTTCGGCGGGGTGGTGGCGGCGGCGATGCCGCTGGTGGTGGGCATCCTGTCCATCATTGGCTCGCTGTCGTTGCTCGCGGTGCTGGCGCAGTTCCAGCAGGTAAATATTTTCTCGCAGTCGATCATCACGCTTTTGGGGCTTGGCCTTGCCATCGACTACGGCCTGTTCATGGTGTCGCGTTTCCGCGAGGAGCTGGACAAGGGCGCCGAGGTGGAAGAGGCCGTGGCCACCACCACCGCCACCGCCGGCAAAACGGTGTTCTTCTCCGCCCTCATGGTGGGCGTGGCGCTGAGCGGGCTGCTCATGTTCCCCCAGGCGTTTTTGAAGTCCGTGGCATACGGTGCGATCAGCGCCGTGGTGCTCGCGGCCGTCATCTCCGTGACGGTTTTGCCCAGCCTGTTCGGCATGTTGGGTCCGAAGATCGACCTGTGGTCAGTGCGCCGGAGGCGGCCCAAGGAACTCGAAACGACCGTCTGGTACCGCATTCCCGCCTGGGCCATGCGCCACGCCAAGGCGGTCACCGTGGGCCTGTCGGTGCTCCTGGTGGCGCTGACCGTGCCCATCGCGGGCGTCTCCTTCGGCGGCATCAATGAGACGTACCTCCCGCCGAACCAGGAAACCCGACAGGCGCAGGACGAATTCAACGAGGCCTTCCCCGCCTTCCGCACCGACCCGATCAAACTCGTGGTCACCGGCGCCACCAACGAGCAACTTGTGAACGTGGTGCTGCAGACCCGCCAGATCGAGGGCCTCGCAGCGCCCATGACGCCGGTGCACGCGACGAAGGACGGCACGACAGTCCTATCGGCGCCGCTTGAGGATAGGGCGGGAAGCGGAGACGTCGTGAAGCAATTGCGCGCGATCGACGCGCCCGTGGACACCTATGTCGCCGGCACGCCCGCGATGGAGGTCGAGTCGATCGAGGCGCTGCTGAACAGGCTGCCGTGGATGGCGCTGTACATGGTGTTGGCGACGTTCGTGCTGATGGCGCTGCTCTTCCGTTCCCTCATCCTGCCCGCGAAGGCCGTGATCATGAACGTGCTCAGCATCGGCGCGACCCTCGGCTTCCTCACCCTCGTGTTCGTCGAAGGGCTGGGGGCGGGCCCGCTGAACTTCACCCCGGGACCGCTGATGAGCCCGGTGCTGGTGCTCATCATCGCGATCCTCTACGGGCTGTCCACCGACTACGAGGTCTTCCTCGTCTCGCGCATGGTGGAATCCCGCGCGAACGGCGCGACCACGGACGAGGCGATCAAGCGGGGCACGGCGTTCACCGGCGGCATCATCACCGCCGCGGCTGCCATCATGATCGTGGTCGCCGCCGCGTTCGCGCTGTCGGACATCGTGATGATGAAGTACATCGCCTACGGCATGATCTTCTCCCTCGCGCTCGACGCGACACTCATCCGCCTGCTCCTCGTCCCCGCAGTGATGCACTTGCTTGCCGACGACAACTGGTGGGCGCCGAGGTGGATGAGGCGGGAGCCGGAGGTCGTCGATAAGCGGGGGCTCGAGGTGGCAATCGAGGACACCGTCGTGGACACACAGCCGTACCGCGCGGGCGTGTCGGCGGAGGACGACCCGGAGCTCGTGCCGTTCGAGGAGCTCATGCGCAGGCTGGAGCAGAAAGCCATTGAGCGCTAAGCGCTGGCTGCGGTGGATCGCGCCGGTGGTCGTCCTGGTCGCGGTTCTGGTCGTGTTCCGGGACCGGCTGCCGCTCCTCGGCGAGGCGTGGCGCGCGGTGCGCGCCGCCGCGCCCGGGCCGTTGGCGGCGTCCGTGGCGACGGCGCTGTTTTCCATCGCCGCGATGTCGGGCGTCATGCAAATCCTGCTCAACGTCGAAGGACGCATCGCCGGGCCGTTGGGCACCAACGCGATCGTGTTCGCCTCCAACGCGTGGTCCACCACCGTGCCGGGCGGGCCCGCGCTGTCGGCGTGGCTCACGTTCCGCGTGCACCGATCCTGGGGTGCGTCGACGGGGCTGTGCGGGTGGTTCTTCGTCGTGTCCGGCGCGCTGTCCACGGTGTGGCTGGTACTCATCGGCATTGTCGCCGTGGTGCTGCTCGGCGCGGACCTGTCGGTGGCGTCGCTGCTTGCGTCCCTCGCAGCCGCCGCGCTGACCATCGCGGCGGTGTTTTGGGCGACGACGCACCCCGCCGTGCTCAAGCGCTGGGTGCGGTTTTTGCCCTCGCGCGTGCACGAGCGCACCGTCGCGGTGATCGACCAGATTGCCGCCATCCGCATCTCCGCGCCCGCGTTTACCGGCGCCGCAGCGCTCTCGCTTGTCAACCGGTTGCTCGACTTGGCCACGATGGTGTTTTCCGTGTGGGCCGTGGCCGGCCAGGGCGTGGCGCTTGCCGGGGTGTGCCTGGCGTTCATCATGACCAAGCTGGCCGGCTCCGCCCAGGTCACCCCCGGCGGGCTCGGCACGGTGGAGCCCGTGGCAGTGGCAATGCTGGTCGCCGGGGGGTTGCCGCTCGCAACCGCCACCGCGGCGACGGTGGTCTACCGCGCGGTGTCGTTTGTGCTCATCACCGCGATCGGGTGGGTGGTCTACGCCGCGGTGTACGCCGGGCGCGGCTTCATGGCCGGGCGCCCGGCCGCTGGCAAAGCCGTTTGAGCTTGCGTGACGTTTTATCCTGCGCGCGGCGCGCAACTTGGGTCTATGGTGGCGCTACATGAGCGTTTCCAGAATGTTTTACGGGCGCAGCGTGGATTTTGAACGTGTCGTGCCCATCGGCTGGCACGCGCACGAGGAGGGGGTTGTCGCACTCCTGGATAGCTTCCGGCGAGTGCCAGACGGCCAGCGAGTGCGCCTGGCCAAGAAGACGTCGAACCTTTTCCGCTCCCGCGACGCGGGGAGCGCCGGGCTCAACGTGGAGGGCCTGCGCGGCGTCATCGCCGTCGACCCAGTAACGAAAACCGCCGACGTGCAGGGCATGTGCACCTACGAAGACCTAGTCGACGCGACCCTGCCGTACGGCCTCGTGCCACTCGTGGTGCCGCAGCTGAAAACCATCACGCTCGGCGGTGCCGTCTCCGGCATGGGCGTGGAATCCACCTCCTTCCGCAACGGCCTGCCGCACGAATCCGTGCTCGAGATGGACGTGCTGGTGGGCACCGGCGAAGTCGTCACCTGCTCGCGCGAGGACAACGTTGCGCTCTTCCGCGCGTTCCCGAACTCGTACGGCTCACTCGGCTACGCGGTGCGCCTCACCATCGAGCTCGAGGAGGTCGCGCCGTTCATCGAGCTACAGCACGTGCGTTACAACGACCTCACGGCCTTCCAGGACGCTCTGGCCGAAGCCGCCGCCGCAAGTGAGTGGGGCGGGCGCGCCCTGCACGGCCTCGACGCCGTCGCGTTCTCTCCCACCGAGCAGTACCTCGTCTGCGCGTTCCATGCGGACGAGGCGCCGGAGACCTCCGACTACACGCGCGACGCCGTGTACTACCGCTCGCTGCAGCACCCGTCGGGCGTGCACCACGACTTCCTCACTATCCGCGATTACATCTGGCGCTGGGACACCGATTGGTTCTGGTGCTCCCGCGCCTTCGGCACGCAGAACCCCAAGGTGCGCAAGTTCTGGCCGCGCGAGCTGCGTCGCAGCGCGTTCTATTGGAAGCTCGTGGGTCTGGACAAGAAGTACGACCTGGAGTACCGGTTCCTGAAGAAGCCGAAGGGCCTGCCGCGCACCGAGCGCGTCGTGCAAGACATCGAGGTGCGCGACACGCAGGTCGCCGAGTTCCTCGACTGGTTCTTCAAGGCCAGCGACATCGAACCGGTTTGGCTGTGTCCGATCCGGCTGCGAGACGGCGTCGATACGCTCGCTGGCGTCGGACTCGACGAGGAGGCACCGTGGCCGCTCTACCCCCTCGAGCCGGCGACGACATGGGTGAACGTCGGCTTCTGGTCCGGCGTCCCGGAGGTGGAGCCGGGGGCCTTCAACAAGGTCATCGAACGGAAGGTCTCAGACCTCGGCGGGCACAAGTCCCTGTACTCGGAGGCGTTCTACGACCGCGTCGAGTTCGAGCGCCTCTACGGCGGAGACCTGCCGGAGAGGATGAAAGCCCAGTACGACCCGGCCCGGCGCTTCCCGGGCCTCTACGAAAAGACAGTGGAAAACGCGTAGGAGAATGACCATGCAGATGACCGTGGCGGATATCGTCGACACCCTCTTCCCCTCTGGCACCCCGTTCAAGTGGGAAGCTTTCGACGGCTCATCAACGGGACCGGCGGACGCCAAGCACACCGTGAAGGTGAACAGCCCCGGGGGCCTGTCCTACATAGTCACCCACCCCGGCGACGTCGGCCTCGCCCGCGCCTGGGTCACCGATGGCCTGACGGTTGAAGGCGCACACCTCGCGCACCCCTACGACGTCTTCGATGACATGCGCACCCTCTACAACAACTACAAGCGCCCGAACCCGCGCGAGCTCGTCCGCATCGCACGCTCCCTGCGCTCCATGGGCGCACTGCAGATCCAGCCAATCCCGGAGGCGGAGCAAGCGTCCTGGCTCGAGCGCACCATCCGCCAGGGTCTCGCCCCGCACTCGAAGGAACGCGACGCCCAGGTTATTTCGTCCCACTACGACGTGGGCAACGACTTCTACGAGCTGTTCCTCGGCGACTCCATGGCCTACACCTGCGCCTACTACCCCACCCCGGACGCCACACTCGACGAGGCGCAGGAAAACAAGTTCCGCCTCGTCTTTGAGAAGATGAACCTTAAGCCCGGTGACAAACACCTCGACGTCGGCTGTGGCTGGGGCTCCATGGTGCGTTACGCAGCCCGCCAGGGTGTGAAGTCACTCGGCGTCACCTTGTCGAAGGAGCAAGCCGAGTGGGCGCAGGCGAAGATTAAGGAGGAGGGCCTCGAGGAGCTCGCGGAGGTGCGCTTCTTGGACTACCGCGACGTCACCGAGACCGACTTCGACGGCATCTCTTCGATCGGTCTGCTGGAACACATCGGGGTGAAGAATTTCGCCTCGTACTTTGAGTTCCTCGCCGGCAAGCTGCGCCCGGGTGGCGTGATGGTCAACCACTGCATCACCTACCCGGACAACCACAAGACGCCGCAGGGCGACTTCATCAACCGCTACATCTTCCCGGACGGCGAGCTCACCGGCTCCGGCACCATCATCTACGAGATGCAGGACCACGGCTTCGAAGTCTTCCACGAGGAGAACATCCGCTTCGACTACATGCGCACTCTGCACGACTGGTGTGAGAACCTCAAGGCCAATTGGGACGAGGCAGTCGCGCTCGTCGGCGAGAACACCGCCAAGTTGTGGGGCATGTACATGGCGGGCTCCGAATGGGGTTTCGAGCACGACGTCGTAGAGCTGCACCAGGTCGTGGGTATCAAGCTTGCTAGCGACGGCTCCCGCGCCGGCGCACCTGAGCGCCGGTGGTGGAACGACTCCGTGTTTTAGAGTGGGTGGCATGCGCAACACCATCTCCAAGCCCTACGCCATCGCTGCCGACTACGTCGCCGTCGCCGCCTTCGCCCTCTTGGCGCGCGCGGCGCACCAGTCCGAGGAGATGCCGTTCACCTTCACCGGGTGGCTGTCCACGCTGTGGCCGTTTGCCCTCGGTGTGACCCTGGGGTGGCTGATCACCCGCAAGAACAGCGGCGGCATCATCTGGATCGTCACCGTGGTCACCGGCCTGGTCATCTGGGGGATCCGCAACCAGTCGATCCCGCACTGGTCCTTCATAATCGTCGCCACCACCATGTCCGCGCTGCTGATGCTGGGCTGGCGCGGCGTGACCAAGCTCGCGCGGAGGGACTAGAAGCTCGAGCCCCAGTTCCACAATGGGTCGTGGTTATTCGCCGTGAGCCCGTTGATGAACCAGATGAGCATGCTGATCAGGTCGCCGAGAATATCGAGGGTGGAAGAAAGCATGGGGGGAACCTTACTAAAGCGGGCTGATGGTGTGTTTCTTCGGTAGGTCGGTCTCGTGTTTGGAGGCGAGTTGCCGCAGCGCCCGTCGTAAAGCGATGCGCGTCTGGTTGGGCTCAATCATCTGGTCGATGTAGCCGCGCTCCGCAGCCACGTACGGGGAGGTCATCTCCGCGTCGTAGAAGTCCATGAACATCTTCTTCATGGCCTCGCGCTGCGCTGGGTCATCGATGGCGGCGAGCTGCTTGCCTTGCAGCATGACCACGGCCGCGGCCGAGCCCATCACCGCGATCTGCGCCGTGGGCCACGCGAGGTTCAAGTCGCCGTTCAAGTTCTTGGACCCCATCACCGCGTACGCGCCGCCGTAGGCCTTGCGCACGATGAGCGTCACCTTCGGCACCGTAGCCTCCACGCCCGCGAAGGCGAACTTCGCGCCGCGGTGGATGAGGCCCTGGCGCTCCTGCTCCACGCCCGGCAGGTAGCCGGGGGTGTCCACGACGTAGACGATCGGGATGTTGTACGCGTCGCAGGTGCGGATGAAACGCGCGCCCTTGTCGGCGGCGTCCGCGTCGATGCAGCCCGCGAGCACCATCGGGTTGTTGGCGACGAACCCGACGGCGCGACCGTCGATACGCCCGAAGGCGCAGATGAGGTTCTCGGCGTAATTGGCCTGGATTTCGACGAGTTCGTCGTCGTCGCCGAGCTGTACGAGCAGGTCCATCATGTCGTAGCCGGCGTTGGTGTCGTCGGGCATGAAGGTGTCCAAAGCGGTGTCGTCGAGCTCCTCGTCCGCGGGCGCATCGACGACGGGCGCGGTGTCGAACGTGGAGGTCGGCAGGTGCGCGAGCAGGTCGCGGACGTAGTCGAACGCCTCCTCCTCCGATGCCACCACCGCCTGGATGTTGCCCGCCTGCTCCTGCACGCGCGCGCCGCCGAGTTCGGCGGACGTGATGTCCTCGCCGGTGACCTCGCGGATCACGTTCGGGCCCGTGACGTACATTTCGCTCTCGCCGTCCACGGCCACCACGAAGTCAGTGGTCACCGGCGCGTAGACGGCACCACCCGCCGACTTGCCCAGCATGATGGAGATCTGCGGCACGCGCCCGCTGAGCGGCAGCTGCCGCTTCGCAATCTCCGAGTACATGGCCAACGACGTCACGGCGTCCTGGATGCGCGCCCCGCCCGAATCCTGGATGCCGATCACGGGGCAGGAGATCTTGATGGCGAACTCCATGACCTCGGTGACCTTGCGGCCGAACGTCACGCCGACGGAGCCGCCGTAGACGGTTTTGTCGTGGGCGTAGACGGCGACGGGGCGTCCGTCGATACGCCCGTAGCCCGTGACCACGCCGTCGGAGTACACCGCGTCCGGGTCGCCGGGGGTGCGGGCGAGTGCGCCGATTTCGACGAAGGAGCCCTCGTCCAGCAGGGCGTCGATGCGTTGGCGCGGGGTGGTGCGGCCTGCCTCGTCGCGCTTGGCCCGCGATCGCTCCGAGCCCGGGTCCTGCGCCTTGTCCAGCCGTTCGCGCAGGTCTTGGAGTTTATCGGCGGTCGTCATCGCTTCCCTCGATCCATGCTTGCATATGCTTGCCGACGATCCCCACCGCCGGCTCATCCACCACCGCCAAGTGGTCCCCCGGCAGGTGGACAATGGTCAGGTCGCGCACGATAGCACCCCAACCGCCGTCCTCGTCGATGTGGGCGTAGTTGGGCTCGAGCCTGATTGCGCCCTCGTGCATCCCCTCGGAACGGAACAGGATGACCGGCACGTCGACGTCGGCCCAGCGGGTGAAGTCGAGTTTGTTCAGGATCTGGTTGTCCACGAACGACGCCCGCTGGTGCTCCAGCACGCCGGCGGCCAGGCCGTGCTCGGAGGCGTCGGTGGTGGCCAAAAACTCCGCGAGCATGGCCAAAAGCGCGTCCTCCCCAGCGGTGTCCAGCAGCTCGTAGGGCACCTCGAAGTCCAGCCCGTACGTCTCCTTGGCAAACGCGGCGTAGCGGCCCCAGCGCGCCTTCGTTTCCTTGGGGGTGTTGGGGATCGGCTCGGAGGGCTGGGTGGTGTCGAGCAGCGCGATGAACTCGACACGTTCGTTGCCCAGCTGGTGCGCGACCTCGTACGCTAGCGCGCCGCCGAAGGACCACCCGGCGAGCACAACCTTGCGCTCGCCCGCGATCCGGGTGATGTCCTTGACGTACTCGGCCGCACGGTCCTCTAGCGAGCCCTCGAGGCGCTCGACGCCGTAGACCGGCACGTCATCCGCCAGACGCCGCGCCAGCGGCGCGTACACCGAGCTCGACCCGCCCGCCGGGTGGAACACGAACACGGGCGTCGCGGTGCCCTCGCGGAAGACGCGGATGTTGCCGTCGACCGGCGTCTCCAGCCCCTCGCGCACGAGGTTCGCCAGCGGCTCCAGCGTCTGCGCGCCCAGCACGTCCTCCGCGGTGACCTCGATGCCGGAGCGCTCGCTGAGGTGGGCCGCGATCTCGCCCGCTTGGCTCTTGCTTATCGACGGCAACTCCGACGTCACCCCGGCCGCCGCCGCACCCGCATACTTCGCCCACGCCCCGAACACCATGCGCTCGGATGCGTCGCGCGGGGCGACGCCGACGCCGGTGTGGGCCTTCGCAGCCTCGCTCGCCGGGTCGCGCGCGTCGTCGTTGTAGGCGAGCGGCTGCGGCTCGTCGGTGCGGCCTGCCACGGCGTCCTCGACGATGCGAATGACGTCGGCGACGGAGGCGTCGCGAAGCGTCTGCACCTCCAGCGGCGGGATCTGGAAGTCGTTCTCGATGCGGTTTTTAATACGCATGCCCATGAGCGAATCCAGCCCGAGGTCGATGAGCGGCAGCTCGTCGGGCAGGTCGGCCGCGTCGTAGCCCATGGATTCGCTCACGATGTCGCGCAGGCGCTCCTCCACGGATTGGCCCGACGCGGGGTCCCAACGAAACTCGTCGGCGGGGTCCTCCTCAACCGGCTCCGCAACGGGTTCCGGTTCCGGCGCGGCGGGCACGTCCAGGGTGAGGGCGAAGGCCTCGGCGAGGAGGACGGAGCCGTCGTAAAGCTTGATGCCCACCCCGGCGACAGAGGGGGTGACGATGGTGGTGACCTCGCCCTCCGCAGGCAGCACGCCGTGCTCCTCGGTGGCCGCGACGCGCGCGCCCGGCGCGACCTCGGCGGCGGCGGCCTCGATGAGCTGGTGCGGGCTGAAGATCTGGTCGGCGGGGGTGCTGAACGCGATGTCGCCGCCCGGTAGCCGCACGCGCGAGCCCAGAAGCGACACGCGTGACGACGACGGGCGCGCCGGCGTCCAGTGATCGACACGCTTGAACTGCGTCTTCGGCGCCTCCACGACCGGACCCGGCCCGTAGATCGCCGCGAAGTCGACGGGCGCGCCGCCGACGTAGAGCTTGGCGGCGAGGTCGATGAGCGATTCGAGCTCATCCACCTTGCGCTTCGTGGTGTAGAGCAGCTGCGCATCCGGCTTGCCCAGGGAGAACGCGGTGTTCATCATGCCCATCAGCGCGACCGGGTTCGGCGTGATTTCCACGAGCGTGGTGTGGCCCGCGTTGAAGGCGGCCTCGGTGGCGTCCTGGAAGTAGACGGGCTGGCGCGTCATGCGCAGGAAGTACTCGTCGGTGTGGACGACGCTTCCCGCGGGGTAGACCTCGCCGCGGTCGACGGAGGAAAACAGCGGCACGGTCAGCGGCCGCGCCTCGATGCCGGCGATCTCCGCCGCCAGGTCGCCCATGATCGGGTCGAGCGCGCTGGTGTGCCCGGCGCCCCTGACCTGCAGTTTGCGCGCGAACTTCTCCTCGGCCTCCAGCGCCGCCACCAGGTAGTCGACGGCCTTGCCGGGCCCGCCGACGGTGGTCATGCCGGGCCCGGCGTAGACGGCGGGTTCGACCCCGGCGGCCTCCGGGTGGTTGTCCACGAACTCTGCAAGCGCTTCGCGGGAGAGCTCCACCACCGCCATGGCGCCTTCCTGATCGGTGCCGGCGATCATGGATTCGCCCTCACCCATCAGTCGGGCGCGCGCGCAGGCGATGAGGATGGCGTCCTCGGCGGAGATGCCGCCGGAGCCGTACCCTGCCGCGATCTCGCCCATGGACATGCCCATCGTGGCCGCGGGGCGGATGCCCATGCTGGCCAACAGGTCGGTCTGCGCGATCTGGATCGCGGTGATGGTGACCTGACCGGTTTCGGTGTCGTAGGTCTTCTCGTCGTCCTCGATGATGTCGATCATCGACCAGCCGGCCTGGAACTTGACGATGTCGTCGAGCTGGCGCATGCGGGCGTCGAAAAGCGGGGAGCGGCTCATCAGCTCCTTGGCCATCTTGCGGTGCTGGGAGCCGAAGCCGGAGTAGACGAAGACGGGGCCCATCGGCGTGGGCGCGTCGGCGGCGGCGATGCCGGGGCCGATCTTGCCGTCGGTGACCTGTCGCAGGCGCCGCACCGCCTCTTCAGTGGTGGTTGCTTGCACGACGGCGGCGGAGCGGCCGTGGTTGCGGCGCGCCAGCGAGCGGGCCAGCGGCAAAAGGTCGCTATCGGGGCGGGATTCGAGGAAGTCCGCGAGCGCGGCGGCCGCCTCCTTGCGCCGTGAGGGCAGCAGCCCAGACACGGCGAGCGCGGCCCGCGGGAGCTCGCTGAACGGGGCTTCGGTCGGCGTGGGCGCGGGGTAGTCGGCCGGGTCGAAGTCCGCGACCACCACGTGCGCGTTCGTGCCGCCGAAGCCGAAGCCGGAGATGCCCGCGATGCGCCGGCCGGAGTAGCGCGGCCATTCGCGGGGGTCCTGGACGACCTCGATGCGCTCGGCGTCGAAGTCCACATAGCGGTTCGGCGCGGAAAAGTTGATGGATTCGGGGATCGTGTCGTGCTTGAGCGCCTCGAGCACCTTGATCAGCGCCACCACACCCGCGGCGGACTCGGAGTGGCCGATGTTCGACTTCGCCGACCCCAGCAGTAGCGGGCGTGCGGCGTCGCGGCCGCGGCCGAGAACCTCGCCGAGCGCGGTTGCCTCGATCGGGTCGCCGAGGATGGTGCCGGTGCCGTGGGCCTCCACCAGGTCGACGGTCAGCGGGTCCACACCGGCATCCGCGTAGGCGCGCAGCAACACGTCCACCTGCGCCTCCGGGTTGGGTGCGGTGAGCCCGTTGGAGTGCCCGTCGGAGTTGGTGGCGGAGCCCTTGATCACCGCGATCACCCGGTCGCCGTCGCGCACCGCGTCCTCGACGCGCTTGAGCACGACGAAGCCGGCGGCGTCGGAGCGGACGATGCCGTCGGCGTCGTCGGAAAACGCGTGGATGCGCCCGGTCGGCGAGATCACGCCGAGCTCAGAAAACGCCAGCGACGCAAACGGGTTGGCCAGGATGTTCACGCCGCCGGCGAGTGCCACGTCGGCCTCGCCGTCGCGCAGCGCCCGTACCGCGTGGTGCACGCTGACCAGGGACGAGGAACACGCCGTGTCCACGTTCATCGACGGGCCGCGGAAGTCGAACGCGTATGAAATCCGGTTCGGGATCACCGCGGACGACGCGCCCGTGAGCGCATACGGGTGCGCCTCCGCCGGGTCTGCGACGATGAGCATGCCGTAGTCGTTGTTCGACGACCCTACGAACACACCCACGGCCTCACCGCGCAGTTGGTCGGCGGGCAGGCCCGCGTCCTCCAGCGCCTCCCACGCCACCTCGAGCATGATGCGCTGCTGCGGGTCCATGTTCTGGGCCTCGAGCGGCGAGATTCCGAAAAACTCGTGGTCGAACGCGGCGATGCCGTCCATGTACCCACCGTTGGTGTTTTCCTCCGCCATCTTGGTGCGCACGACCGGGTCGCCCAGGTACTCGTGCCACCGGGGTGCGGGGAGGGGGCCGGTGGACCCGCGGCCGTCGATAAGCAGCTGCCAAAATGCGTCGTTGTCTTCCGCGCCCGGGAAGCGGCCTGCGGAACCCACGATGGCGATATCGTGCGCCTTCGCTTGACGACGAACCTCCGGCACCACCCGCACCCCCTCACCCGGCGCCGCGGCCGTGAGCGCCTTCGCCAGCGACGCCACGGTCGGGTACTGGTACGCGATGGTCGGGTCGACCCGGCGGCCGAGGAGGTTCTCCAGCTCGCCGGAGAGGATGACCGCGTCGCGCGACGACAGGCCGTAGGTCTCGAGCGGCGTCGTCGGGTCCACGCTTTGCGCGCCGGTTGCCCGCTCGACCCACTCGGTGAGCCACTGCGTTAATTGGTGCTCATTCATAACAGTTGAGCCTAACGCCCGCCTACCCTCGCTCCATGAACCGCTTGGCGTTGACGCGGCGCGCGATCTTGCCCGCGGAGGAGCGCGCGATCATGTTCGGCGCGTAGAACTCGATGGTGTCCGGCGAAATGCCGTGCTTGGTGGTCACGGCGGCGCGGATGGCGTCCTCGGCGGCGGCGTCGCCGTCCTCGGTGGCGTCGTCGGCGCGTTCGATGAGGATGACGAGGCGCTCCACGTCGTCGCCCGGGATTGCGAAGGCGGCCACGGAGTCGCGGCGCACGTGGTCGGAGGCCTCCATGACGGTGGCCTCGATGTCTTGCGGGTAGTGGTTGCGGCCGGCGACAACAACCAGGTCCTTCACGCGGCCGGTGATGTAGAGGTGGCCGTCCACCTGCACGCCCAGGTCGCCGGTGGCGCACCAGCCGTCGGTGGGCAGGCCCTCCTGGATGGCGGATTCGAGGGTGTTGTGGAAGGTCTCCTGCGTCTCCTCCGGGCGGTTGAAGTAGCCGGCTGCGACGTTGTTGCCGTGGACCCAAATCTCGCCGACACGGCCATCTTCCACCTCGTGCCTCGTTTCGGGGTCAACGAGCGCGAAGTGCATCCACTTCACCGGCTGGCCGTTGGACGCCATGGGCACGCCGCCCTCGGTTTGCACCGCGCGGCCCTCGGCGAGCGCCTCGCGGTCGAGGTTGATGAACTTTGGGCGCTCGTCGGTGCGGTCCGTGGCCACGAGCAGGGTGGTCTCCGCCAGACCGTAGGAGGGGCGCAGCACCTGGCGGTTGAAGCCGGAGGGAGCGAACGCCTCGATAAAGCTGTCCACGCCCGCGCGCGAAACGGACTCGGAGCCGCAGATGATGCCGTCGATGGAGGTGAGGTCGTAGTCCTCGGGCTTCTCCGGCGCGGCGTAGCGGGCGCAGAGGTCGAGGGCGAAGTTCGGCACGGCGGCGTAGGTGTGGATGTCCGCCGGGTCGTCCTCGCGGCGCGCCATGCGCTCGATCCAGCGCTTTGGCTGCTGGATGAACTCGCGGGGGCTGAAGATCTCAATTTCCTGGCCCAGCAGCAGCACGAGGGTGGCCACGATGATGCCCATGTCGTGGTGCAGCGGCAGCCAGCTCACGGCGCGCATCGGCATGTGGAACACGATCGCCTCGTAGATCTGGATGACGTCGGTGACGATCGACTCGTTCGTAATGATCACACCGGCCGGGTTGCGCGTCGAACCGGAGGTGTACTGCAAAAAGCACACGTCCTTGGAGGTGTCGCGGTCCTCGGTGACCGCGATGGGTTCCCACGCCTGCGCCAGCGAATCGGGCAGCGAATCCACGGACAGGATGCGGGGACGCTCCGCGCCCGGCAGCTCCGCGAAATAGGAGCGCACGGCGGCGGCGCCGGCGGTGTTGGTGACGACGACGTGCGTCTGGGCGTCGTCAAGCACAGCGCGCAGGTGGTCCGCGTGGCCGGGCTCGTTCGGGTCGTACAGCGGCACCGGCACCTGGCCGGCGTACATCGCACCAAGGAAGCCGAACAGGTACGCGGCGGAGTTCTCCGCCATGATGGCCACCCGGTCCCCGGGCGAGCCGATCTGCGCCAGGCGCGCCGCGACCGCCTTGATCCGCGTGTTCACCTCGGCTCGGGTGTACACGGTGGCGGTGCCCTCGGCGTCGGTGGAGAAGTCCCAGTCACGCAACGCGACTGCGTCCGCCCCGCCGGCCTGAGCGTGGGCCTGGTAGAGCAGCTCCATCAGCCGCGGGAGGGTGAAGTTGGGGGGAACGACGATGTTGCCCCGCTCGTCCATGAACTTTGCAATCAGCTGCTGTAGATCCATCTATCCTCCTTGGTGTACGACGGACCGCACCCAATCTACTGTCCACTGGGTGGCGGTGGTCCCCTCAATCACGCCGGGGTTGGTGGCGTAGAGGGAGTGGTTGCCATTGGCAAGTATGAGGTCGCGCGCGCGGTCCATGGCGTTACCGACGCCCACGGGCGCGTCGCACACCCCGTCATTCGGCGCGCAGATTTCAAACGCCCGATCCGCCACCACGCCGAAGCCGCCGGGGCGCGGGCCCGTCATGGTCGCACCTGGCGTGACCGCGTCCGCGACCCGCTGCAGGGGCTGCAGCGCGATCTCCGCCCCGACGCCCGCCACCGGCACGCCCGGATTGACGCCGACGCCGTTTTCCCGGCGGCCGTCCGCGATCATCACCGCGCCCGCAAGCCGCTCCGGCGGGATGGGGCCGTTGCCATTGCCTATCGACGACGCCACGTCCCCCACAATCACCGCACCCTGCGAAAACCCCGCAATGATGAAACGCGTGGAGTGGCACTGCTCCGCAACGTGCGCGAGCTCCCCGCGCAGCTTCGCGGTGCCTTCGGCGCGCGATTCGTCGTACGTCATCTCCTCGCGCCCGCGCTGCGTTTGAATGTTGCGGAACTGCGCGGTGTACGGCACCGTGAACACGCGCACCTGCTCGATGTCGTACTGCTCTTGGATCGGGCGCGTGATGTTGAGCATGAGGCTCGCCGGGTTGGCCTGTGGGTTGAACGGGTCGTCCTCGGGTGAAGATTCCCACGTTCCGGGCACAGATACGAGCTCGACCGCGGGGCACCACGCGGGCTCCGGCGGCAGCTCCGGGACGCTCTCGGACGTGGTGGGGCGCTGGGCTTCAGGCTCGAGCGGCCCGGTCTCCCCGGTGCGCCACTGGTAGATCCCAAGGGCAATGAGCGCCAGCACTACGATGACACCGGCCACTACAAAAGCGTTGCGCGATCGGCGCATAGTCCTCCTTTTAGCCTGTTAGCCGCAGAGGTTCGCGCGCGCCGTGTCGCTGATCAAGGCGGCGACCTGCGCGGCGTCCATGTCGGTGCGGCGCTGCTCCACGAGCTGCCCGGCCACCGCGTCGCGGGTAATGGGGTCGTTCGCGCACACAGTAAGCCCCGTTGCTGTGAGCTGATCCTCAACGCCCTCGATATTCAGTCCGTTTTCCCGCAGATGATCCAGGAAGGCCTGCTCCTCCGGCGAGTACGCCGCAGCCTGCGACGGCACACTTTCCACCTCGTGGGCAGGCTGGTCGCCACCCCCTGACGGCACCGCCGCGGCTGTCGCGGAGCTCGCGGTCGAACTCGCCGTACTCGTGGCGGTACTGGTGGCTGTGCTGGTAGCGGTCGAGGTGGCCGTCGCGGTTTCCGTCACGTCTTCGGAATCCACCGTGGCGCCCCTGCATGCGGTGATGGCGAGAAGCGGAGCCGTCGCTAAGCAAACTGCGAGCTTGCGCACTACTTCTTCCTTACGTTGACCGCGCCGTTGACCTGCTGGATCGTGCCGCGCTGGAAGTCGATGGTCAGGCCGCCCGCCGGGATGGCCGCCATGTCGGAGGTAGGCCAGCCGAGCTCGCCCTGCTCGAAGCCGCGCTTGCCCCACTCGTCGAAGATGTCGCCGTAGAGCACGACGTGGGCGCCGGTGGCCGCGGACCAGTAGATGTTGCCCTTCTCAAACTGCTGGAAGGCGCCGCCGCGGATCGCGATCTCGTTGGAGCGCGGGAAGCCGAGAGCCGAGGTCGCGGTGCCCAGCTCGCCATACTTCTCGCCGATCGCGCCGTGGACCACGTAGTGCGAGTTGTCCGGGTTGCGGGTGAGGTAGCCGCCCTGGAACTTCTGCACGTAGCCCTTGCCCACCTGGTTGGCCTCGGCAACCGGGTACTTCAGGTCCCCGCCTTCGTAGCCGTTCTTGCCCCAGGCCTCGAACATGTCGCCCGGGATGGCGTACGCGCCCGTCTCCGGGGTCCAGTAGATGGAGCCGTTTTCGAAGTGCACGAAGCGGCCCTTGCCATCCGGGGTTTTCTCCTCGGTGGTCTTGGGGAAGCCGAGCCAGCCCGCGGCGCCGCCCAGGCCGTTGTACTTGGCCAGGATCGCGCCGTAGAGCGCGTGGGCGCCGGTCTGCGGGGACCAGTAGGCGGTGCCGCCGCGGAAGTCCTGCGCCTTGCCGCGGGCGTTGGCGCCGGCGTCGTACTCGTCGTTGACGCAGGTGCCGATCACGCCGCTGGCCGTGGCCTCGGCGATCGCGCCGATCGGGGTGCACTTGGAACCGCGGTCGCCCTCCGGCACGTCGAGGGCGTTAGCGATGTAGGGCCAGGCCTGCGCCATCTCGAACTGCCAGTATTCCCACGAGTGCACACCGGAGGGGCGGAAGCGCACGATCGGTTTCACGGAGGTGCGCGAGGCGTAGTCCACGAAGGTCTGGGTGGACAGGCGCGAGATCACCTCGAGACCCATGCCGGCCGCGTTGGCCTGGCCCTTGGCCACGGACTCGGCGTTACCGAAGTCGTCGCGGCCCGACCCGGCGGAGACGTAGACCGTCTTGCCGGCGAGGTTTTCAATGCCCAGCTTCGGGTCGTGGTCGATCCAGTCCTGGGAGCCGAGCGGGCCCCACATGGCCTCCGAGTTGTAGCCGCCGGCGTCCAGCTGCGCGGCCTTGATGGCGGTCGGCATGCCGGTGGTGGTGGTGTCCAGGTAGCCGGAGAAGGAACCGACGAAGTCGAACAGCTGCGGGTTGCGCTCCGCCAGGTTCATCGCGGCGGTGCCACCCATGGAAAGCCCGACGACGGCGCGGCGGCCGTTGGAGCGGAACTCGTTGTTCAAAATCGGCACGAGCTCGCGGGTGAGGAACGTCTCCCACTTGTAGTGCTTGCCGTTGTTCTCGCGCTGCCAGTCGGAGTAGAAGGAGGACTCGCCGCCCACCGGCAGGATGACGTTGACGTTCTTGTCGGCGTAGAACTGCTCGATGTTCGTTTCGATGGTCCAGCCGTTTTCGTCGTCGCGCGCGCGCAGGCCGTCGAGCGCCCACACCTCGGGGAACTTCGCGCCCGGGTTGGAGTGCCAGTCGCGGGCGAGGAGGATCTGCACCTGGATCAGATCCTTCGGCATCGCGGCGGACTTGATGAACACCGCGACGCGGCGGCTGGTCAGCCACTCGATGCGGTCGACCTTCACACCCTCGGGCAGGCCCGGAATTTGCGGGTTGCGGTCGACCTCGATCGGGGTGCGCGCCGGCGGGTCGGAGGGGCGCAGGCCGTCGGACAGGCCGCGGTTGCCACCGCGCGAGGACAGCGCCGACGAGAGGTCGGAGGACGCGTCTTGCGCCGTGGCCACGGGAGCCGCGGGCACAAGCGTCGCGACGAACGCCGCAACGGCCGGCAGCGCCACCGCGGTGCGCCAGGTCTTGGGGGATCGGGATGCTCGCATGGGTCTCCTACCTTCAGTCGCTTGAGTCACGTTAGCCACAAAGCTTAAGTTTCACTTGAGACTTTACGCGAGCGCGACACGCCGGAGGATTACCAGGCGTTCATCACATTGAGGATGCGCGGCTTCGTCGCCTCGAGCTGGCCGCCGAACTGGTCCCAGTTGTGCAGGCCGGTGGGTGTGAACACCGCGGTGTGGGCGACGCCGGTGGCATTCGCCTTCAGCGACCAGGCCCGGGTGGTGGTGTTGGCGATACGCTCCAGGGCGATACCGGAGGCGCGGTGCTGCGGCAGGTACTTCGCGTCGGCCGGGCCCGGGATGCCGGAGCCGGCGGAGACGTAGATGTCCTTGCCGCGCAGGTTGCCCATGTTCAAAAACGGGTCGTTTTCAAAGCGGCGCGGGTTCAGGCTGGAGCCCCACATGGCGTTGACGTTGTACATGCCGCCGTCGAGAAGCGCCGCGCGAAGTGCCGTCTGCCCGCCGGGGACGGTGGTGGTGAGGTAGCCGGAGAACGACAGCACCTGCTTGAACTGGTTCGGGTGCAGCGCGGCGAGGTTGATCGCGGCGGTGCCGCCCATGGACAGGCCCAGGATCGAGTTGTTCGTGGGCGAGACGCCGAAGTGCTGCTGCAGGTACGGCGGCAGCTCCTTGGTCAAGAAGGTGTCCCACTTGTAGGTGACGGGGTGGTTGAAGTCGTAGGTCGCCGGCGCGTTCCAGTCGGTGTAGAAGGAGGACTGCCCGCCGACCGGCATGACCAGGGTGATGTTGTGGTTGACAAAGGTGCGCGCAGCGTTCACATCCACGAGCCACGCGTTCGACGAATCCATCGCGCGCAGCCCGTCGAGCATGTACAGCGCCGCGTTGCCGCCGCGCTGCGAGGGCTGGATCTGCACCGGGATGTGCCGGTTCATCGCGGCCGACCACACGTTGCAACGCTGCACCCAGAACTGCGCCGGGTCCCAGGTGCAGCCCGGGCGGAGCCAGTCGCGGTGCGCGGCGCTCGCCTGCGGCGCGCCCACCACGGCACCCGTCACCGCTGTCAGCCCGGTCAACAGCGCCACCAGGACAGCTCCGAGTTTCCGGCGCAGCGTTGTCTTCGCGTTCATGGTTCCTCCACCCTTCTCAGGCACCCTTCAAAGGCAATAAACAAGATCACGTTATCAATTTGAACGCGGCCAAGCGATCCGCGCCCCATCCCGGGAGCTCTCGCCGGGGGAGGTGTAGGCCGAAGGGTCGTCGTCAAGCGTGAAGCTCCTGCCCGGACCCAGCGAATAGCGCACGTTCTCCCAGAACCGCGACCAGCTCATGGGCTCGCGCGAGGTAGCCAGAAGGGCGGCGATTTCGGGGGTGCGCAGCGCGGCGCGGGCCTGCTTCGCCACGTCGGCGTCGATGTATTCGGGCAGCGCGTCCAGGTCGGCGTCGGTGTCGGCGACCTGCCACTCGAAGCTGAGTTGCTTGTCGTGGCCCACGCGCCCGTCCGGGTCGCGCGGCATGCGTGCGGCGAGCGGGGTGGCCAGGCCCACGGTGTCCAGGATGCGCGCGTCCAGTGGCGCGTTCATGCTGGTCATGCCCAGGTTGATCATGTAGGCGGTCGTGGGCACGTCGCGCAGGTCGCTTGCGTGCGGCGAGCGGGTGCGGGGGAACCACTCGTAGGCCTCCGGGTCCTGGCTCACGCGCGCCAGGGTGATCATCGCGTCGTTGTTGTCCAGCGCGTCGGCGAGCGAGGCGTCCCAATCCGTCATCAGTTTCGAGGTGAGGAAGTCCTCGGCGTAGCGCGGCGCGGACTCGCGGCGAAGCGCCATGGTCCAGAACTCGCGCTCGTCGACAATGCCGAGCTCCTTCTCCCCCACCTCGTAGAGCTCCCAGTCAATCGGGTGCGCGCGCACGACGGTCACGCTCGCCCACACCACGACCGCGGTCGCCAGCGCCGCGCTCATCCGGGTAAAGGGCACCGCCATTACGGGCAGCAGCAGCGCGAACAGCGGCAGCAGCCACATGCGCCCGTGCATGAAGTCGCCGCCCACACGCAAGACGTAGGCGATATGCGCGGTCGCGCACAGTTCCACCAAGAGCACGATTGCTTGACGACGACCTCCGGCCCCCCTCATCCCCCACACCATCAACCCCACGGCTGGGAGGAGCGGCAGCCACAGCCAGTAGTAACCCACGAAATCTCGGAGGTACTCGAGCCCCTGGGCCCACTCGGCGTCGGCGGCGGATTTGGCCACGGCGGTGTGCGGGGTGATCAGGCCGTAGTAGCCCATGCGGAAGAGCTGGTAGGCGGCCGGGATGGGCAGGGCCGCGGCAAGGATGCCGGCGGTCTTGCGGGGGTGAAAGGCGATGACCATGAGCCCCGTCACCCCGCCGTACAGGGCGAGCTCCGGCCTGACTAGCCAGGACAGCCCGCACCAAAAGGCGAGGAGGTACACGCTCGACCTGCTCGACCACTGCACGAGCAGGGCCCACCACACCGCGATCCACAACAGCGCCAGGCCCCACTCCAACCCGGAGGTGGCGAAGTCGCGCGCCACCGGCAGCGCCAGGTAGATGACGATGCCGAAGGGGATCACCGGGGAGCGCCAGAAACGGGCGCTGGCGTACGTGGCCACCACCGCCGCGATGACGGTGCAGGCCAGGGCCAGCCACATCGCGATGTCCTCGAGCCGGGCGTCGGTGGCCCAGCCGAACAGGGCGATGAGGTACTGCCACAGCGTGGAGGTGTTGGCCTCCACCCGCTCGCCGGCGTTGAACACGGGCCCGTTGCCGGCGAGGATGTTGCGCACGGTGCGAAGCACGATGAGCCCGTCGTCGGACATCCACCGGCGCGTCCACCCGCCCCAGAACGCGAACACGCCCGCGACCAGGGCCGCGGCGAGCGCGGAAAGGCGGGCGTGTTTGGTCATTTGGCCGAGTCTACTGCCAGACGGGTCTACTGCCAGAACGCAGGCACGACATAGACGGCCATGGCGATGCAGAAGAGCCAGGCCAGGGCGAGGGTTTGCAGGACGCGGTCCTCGAGCGCCACCTCGTCGGGTGCGCCGCCCTCACCGGAGTCGACCACGGAGGCGTAGCGCAGGATGGCGATGACGAACGGCACCATGGACACCTGGTACCAGATGGCCTGCGTGCCGCCCACTGCGCGGGAGAGCTCGAAGCCCCACAGCGCGTAGGACATGACGACGGCGGTGGCAGAGAGCGTCCACACGAAGCGCAGGTAGGTCTCGGTGTAGCCCTGCAGTGAGCGGCGGATCTCCGCACCGGTCTCCTTCACCAGCAGAAGCTCGGCGTAGCGCTTGCCGGAGGCCATGAACAGCGACCCAAACGCCGCCACCAGGAGGAACCACTGGGATAAGTCGATGCCGGCCGCCACACCGCCGGCCATGGTGCGCAGCATGAACCCGGAAGACACCAGGGCGATGTCGATCACCGGGATGTGCTTCCACCCGAAGCAGTACCCGAGCTGCAGCGCGATGTAGATGCCGATGACCCAGGCCAGCGACGTGCCGTCCGTGGCCAACAGGGACAGCCCCAGCGCGCCCAGGATGAGCAACGCCGACATGATGTAGGCCAGGTTGATCGGCAGCATGCCCGAGGCGATCGGGCGGAAGCGCTTCGTGGGGTGGCGGCGGTCAGCTTCCACGTCGCGCGCGTCGTTGATCAGGTAGATCGAGGACGCACCGAAGCAGAACACCACGAACGCGATGAGGACATCCACCGCAGTGCGTCCGTTGAACGCGTCCGCGCCAGCCGCCATCGGCGCCGCCAGCACGAGGACGTTTTTCACCCACTGCTTCGGGCGCAAGCCCTTGATCATGGCGTCCGGCAGGTTCTTCGGCGGTGTCTTCTTCATCACCTGATCCACGCCGGAGGTGTGCGGCTCCGACTTGATCAGGGGTTCGTCGACCGGCTGCTGGATCGTTCCTTCGAGATGACGGTCTTCCACTTAGATCCTCTTCTCCGCTTTAACGGTCGCCTTGGCAATGCCCGCCCCCAGCGCCGCGCCCGCAAGCGTGTCCGTGGGGTAGTGCACGCCGAGCACGTTACGCGAGAGCATCATCACCGGCACGAGCAACCACGGCCAGCGCTTGCCCGTAATGTCCGCCAGGTGCACCGCCGCGGCCGCCGTGTTCGCCGCGTGGGATGAAGGGAACGACAGCTGCGACGGCGTGGCCACCCCCACCTTCACACTCGCGTCGTTCGGGCGGGGACGCCGCACAATGCGCTTCAGCACCACCGTCGCCGCGTGCGCGGCAAACGTGCCTGCGCCAAGTGCAGCCCACTTCTTCCGCCTCCGCTTATCGACGGCTCCGCCCGCCAACGCAACCCCCAACCAGCCCAAATCGTGCTCACCGAAATGGCTCAGCGTGCGCGCCGCCTTCACGGTCGCTTGGCTGTAGGCCAGGTCCTGGATCGCGACCAGGAGCTTCGTTTCCTTACTGGGCATCGAACACCTTCCCCCAGTTCTCGCGGTTGGATAGCTCAGGGCGCGCGTCGCGGTAGATGCGCTTGAGCTCGGGCCAGCGTTGTTGGATCTGCTCGCGGAGTTGTTTCTGTTCGTTGGCAAGGTCGTCGGCAAGCTGTTTGTTCCTCTTCCGGAAGGCCACCCCCGTGCCGCCGGCTGTCGACACCGTCGCCGAGTCGAGGCGCGCGAGGGTGAACCAGCGAGCCTCCTCCGCGGTGAGGTTGAGCTGCGGGGCGTCCCAGTGGCCTTTGTCCTCAGGCTTGGTCAGGTGGAGCAGCGCCTTGGCCGCCCACGGCAGCTTCTTCACCTTGGCCAGGCGCCCGCCGATCTTCTTCGTGGGCACGCCCGGCGCACCCGTCGGCGCGGGTAGGTCGGCGGCAGAGGGCACGATCTGCGCGTCCGAGTACTTGGAGCGGATGCCCTGGATTCGCGGCAGCGAAGATTCGAGGATGTCGAAGAGCTGGTCGGGCCCGGCGAGGAAGTCGCGCATCGCCTCGTTTTGGATGGCGATTGTGGAGTACTCCATGCACATGTAGTGCTTGTGCGTGGATTTGCGCATGTTTTTCAGCATCGCCTCCGGGTTTTCGGGACCGTAGATGGCCGCGACAATCAGGCGGTTGCGCATGTGGAAGTACGCCTGCCAATCGATCGCGTCGTCCTTGTCCGCCCAGGCCATGTGCCAAATGGCCACGCCGGGCCAGGTCACCGTCGGGAAGCCTGCTTCCTCTGCGCGGAAGGCGTACTCGTTGTCGTCCCACTTGATAAACAGCGGCAGCGGCAAACCGATCCGCTCCGCAACCACGCGCGGGATGAGGTCCATCCACCAACCGTTGTAATTCACGTCGATGCGGCGGTGCAGCGGGCGCGAGGTGGTCTTCCTCGGATCCAGGTCCTCCTCGTCCGTGCCCACGTAGCCCAGCGGGTACTTGGCAAAGTCGTGGTCGTAGACCGCGTGCTCGGCGGCGCGGAACATGAAGATGTCCTTGTCCACCGTCTCACCCGTGGTGCGCAGCTGGGAGCGGTCCTGCAGGTTCAGCATCTGCCCGCCCACCAAAAACGGGTGCTTGGCGTAGCGCGCCACCTGCACCGCGCGCGCGATGGAATCCGGCTCAATCGCGATGTCGTCATCCATGTACAAGATGAACGGCGCGTCCGTGCGCCCCAGCGCCTCGTACATAATGCGGGCGTATCCGCCCGAACCACCCAGGTTGCCCTGCGAGAAGATCGTCAGCTTGCCATTGAGGTTGCGCTCCGCTTCAGCAAAGTCCGGCTCTTCTCCAGGGTGCTGGTTGCCCTGGTCAGGCATGAGCACATCCGTGATGCACTCGGCCACAAACGGGTCCTCCGCCAGCGCGTGCAGCGCGTCGACGGCGTCGCGCGGCCGGTTAAACGTTGGAATGCCCACGGCGACCTGTTTGGGCTGCGGGGGGACGACGGAGCCGTCGGCAAGCAATTGCTCTTTGGGGGCGGTGGGGGCGACCCACGCAGCGTGCGTGACGCGCGTGTCCTCGTCCGCGGTGATGTCGAACCACAGCCAGCCGCCGTCCTCGAAGTTCGCGAGCTTCAGTGGGATCTCTGTCGGGCCCGTCACCTCTTTACTGGTGACCGCGACGCGGGTGCCGTCGTACTTCGAGCGGTAGACGGAGACGGTGGCGCGGCCCTCGACCTCCATCGCGAGCAGCACCGTGTCCAACTGGCTCCAGCGGCGCCAGTAACTCGCCGGGAACGCGTTGAAGTACGTTTCGAAGCTCACCTCTTGGCCCGCCGGGACCCTAAACGAGGTGCGGTCGTCCCAGCTCAGGCGCTGCGTGTTCTGCTCCGGCTCGATGAGGTAGAGCATGCGCACATCGCGCGGCTCGCCCTTCTTCGGCATGAGGATGCGGGCAAGGACACGATCCGCGTCCCGGTTTGCGTGCTGATCCACGGCTCTCACTTTCTTGCTGGATAGCTTGAGTGGGCAGTTGGGTTTTAAGCGTAACGGTTCAGTCTCGGTTTTCTGGCTGTGGCTCGCGGTTGACGGGTCGCTGGCGGCCCGCGATACTCGTGCGCATGGGTTCAGCGGGTAGGGATTACGCGTTCGGCGGCTTCCTCATGATCTTGGCGACGCTCGCCATGGTCTTTCTCGACGGCTCCCTCGCCGTCTTCGTCGCCATCGCCGCCGCGGTGTCCGGCATGGTGCTGTTCGTGCGCGGCGCGCAGATCGAGCACTTCAACGAGGACCCTTTGGCTGTTGAGGATTACGGCATCCCCGGCCCCCGCGGCGAGGGGTTCAGCTCGCCTGGTTCCCCCTCACTGCAGAACTACGATTCCGGGCCTGGTTCCGACTTCGCCCCCGGTCTCGACTCGAGCTTCGACTGGGATGCGCATTACCGCCGCGAGTTCGGCGAGGGGTCTGGCGGTTCGGGTGGCGCTGGTGGTCCGGGCGGCGCGGGCGGCGCGGGTGGTCCTGGCGGTCCTGGCGGCCCTGACGGCAGCACGAGGCTGTAGCTCCTCCGCGGCAGGGGAATGCCACACACCAAACGTTTGCTAGGGCCAAACCTGAATTCGGCAGCAATGTCGGGGGCACCACCGCAACGCGACCTGCGCCTTTAGGGGTGCTCGATGTCCATGGGCCCCCTCTAATTCGGGTTTCGCCCAAGCAAGCCATGGGAGACAGTGACAAGAGTGGAAAGGAACGGTGTCGAATGAGCAATCGCAAATTCGAATTTGTACCGGCCCGCGGCTCAGCCAGGGTATCGAGCACCGTGAAGCACTACACGGACAAGTACAAAAACCGTTCGGCCGAGGGGCTCCGCCTGGAGAAGAAGCGAAAGGCGCGCCCGGCGAGAACTCGTGCAGACGAGGAGGCAAAAGAGCGGCGGCAGCAGCAGCGCCACGCCGACCGATATGCGCTCGTCTGCCATGACAGCTGGGGCCGGGACGATCACAGCATCGACTCGGGTTCGAGCGTGCGCGCCTATCGTGGCGGGCTGCCAGTGCAAGGCAAACGTCGCTAGCACCAATTTGGTTCGCTGCGTCTGTTGGACCTCGCTACCTACGGCCCCAGCGCCCCGATCGGGACCACTGCGACACCGTCGTTGCGTCGGATGGCAGGGCCCCCGGAGGTGATTACCACCAACGCCGGATCGTCCTCGAGGTGGCCAGCGAACCGTTTGAGGGATTCGGCGGCGTCATCGATTACCTCGGGACTGTAGCCAAGCTTCACCTCGACCAGCACGTCCCGTCCGCCGACGTTTGCGACCGCGTCGACCTCAAGCTTCGTATTAAGCCGGGCGTGGTAGACCGTTCTGCCCGTGAGCGCCCGCAGCTCGTGAACCACGAGGGACTCAAAGAGCTGGCCGAAGTAGGCGGGATCGCGCAGCAGGTGTTCCGGACCGCGGTCGAGTGCGGCCATGGCAAAAGAGGGGTCTGCGAGGTGGCGCTTCGGAGCTTTCCGCAACGTAGCCTTTGAGCGGAGGTGCGTGAACCACGCGGGCTGATCTACGGAGACGAAAATGCTCGCCAGTGCGTCGAGATAGTCCCTTGTCGTTTCACGCGAGGAATCGGAATCGGTCGCAATGGTTTGCAGCTCTAGCTCTGTGCCGACGCCACGAGCCAGCGAACGGATCATCCGCCTCACGCGCTCCGAGTCGCGATTCACCCCTCCAACAGTGCGGATGTCCACGTCCACGACGGTTTGGATGTAATCGCGGACGTTGTCCAATGCGTCTCCAAGCGGAAGCCCAACGTTGTACGGCAATCCGCCTCGGCACACCCTTTCAGCGAGTTTCGGCAGCGTCAGCGCGGGCGCAGCGAACGGCAACGGGTCACCAGCGACCACTGCGGCGAGAGAAACCGACCCGTCGGATTCCCCGGTCTCGAACAAGGTCATCGTCGACATAGTCATACGGGCGAACCGGCCCGCGCCCGAGTGGCTCGTCGCGTCCGCCCCAGGTGCCGTGGAACCGGTAAAAATGAACTGCCCTTTCGCCCGACGCTCATCAATAGCGTGCCGTGCGAAATCCCACAGTCTCGGCTGCAACTGCCATTCGTCGATCAGGCGCGGCGTCGCACCCTCCAACAACAGCCGCGGGTCCGTATCCATGGCAAGTGAGACGCCGGGATCAGTCTCCACATTGAGGAAACTCGCAGCTTGCCGCTTCGCCGTCTCTGTCTTGCCGCAACCTTTCGGCCCTTGAATCAGCACCCCGCCCTGTCGACGGAGCGCCTTCTCCAATTCGCCATCCGCGAGACGCGGTAAATAGACGCCAGACATGGACCTACATCGTAGCAGCTAGCAGGTCTAGATTGGCATCTTGAAAACAAGTTGCTTGGCATTTTGCAAACGACTTGGTTGGCATTTTGAAAACGGGGCGGGCCGGGGGCTCGTCGATAGGCAAAAGCCCCTTTACTGCCCCAACATCGTGCTTGGCGAAGCGAGAGCCTTGCGGTCCCGCGCGAGAATGAGGCGGTCCAAGTCAGCGAGCACCGCGTCGACATCGGACGGGTTGTAGCGGCGCTCGCGCCGCGCCCGCTGCAGCTCGCGGCTCGCGGCACGGAAGGCAACCTCTTGCATCTCCACCGCCCCGGCGCGCGCACGCTTGAAGGCATCCTTGCGCTCCTCTGAACCCTCGGGGTCCTGCAGCCGCTTCTCGGCGATTGACTCCAGCCAATCCTGCACCATCGCGTAGGCCTCGGCCTGGTACTCCTCGCCGTGCTCACGCACCGCCTTGCGCGCGGCATCGTAAGCGCGCTGGTTCAACTCCTCGAGCGCCTTGTCGGCGCCGGGACCATTTTGCAAGTCAAGCTTATCCACGAGCCACGGCAACAGCAGTCCTGGCAGCACCATTGTGCACGTCAAGACAGTCAGCGCGATGACGGAAAGTTCGCGGTGGTAGCCAGTAGCCGACGGCGGGATAGCCAGCACGAGCGCCAGTGTGACCAGCCCGCGCATGCCCGCCCATGCCATGAGCAGCACCTCCTGCAGGCGTAGCGGCGCGATATTGGTACGGCCCTTTTTCTGGTTGAGCTTGCACAACACCCACATCCACGCGAAGCGCACCGCAAAGGCGACGATTGAGAGCACCACACCCACCTTCACCGCCTGCCAGATGTGCGTGCCGGCGGTATCCATGGCGTCGCGCACGCTCATGCCGATCAGCCCGAAGGCGACGCCGGTGAACAGCAGCTCCACGGTCTCCCAGAAGGAGTGGCCGGTGAGGCGGTCTTCCGCAGTCATGGCGGAGCGCGACGACATCTCCACTGCGGCAATGACGATCGCGATCACACCCGAGGCGTGAATGGCCTCGCAGCCTGCGTAAATGGCGAACGGCAGCACCCAGGTAAACGCGGTGCGAATCACGGAATCCGGCACCGAGTTGGCGAACATGGCGGCGAGCCTGCCCACGACCAGGCCAACGAGCACGGCGACGACCGCCGCGTAGAGGAACTGCAAGAACCCCTTGCCAAAGTCCACCTCGCCGTGCGCGACAGCTGCGGCCATGGCGACGTTGAAGGTAACAATGGAGGCGGCGTCGTTGAACAGCCCCTCCGTCTGCAGCGTGCCGGTGATGCGCTTCGGAATGCCGGCCGGGCCCGCCACCGCGTCCACCGCCACCGGGTCAGGCGGGGCGATCGCGGCGGCGAGCACCATCGCGGTGGCCAGGCTCAGCCCCGGCAGCATCCACATTGCCGTGGCCGTCAGCGCCGCGATGGTGAGAAACACCAGGATCACCGACATGGTGAGCACCACGTTGAGTTGCGAGCCAATCTGCCCCCAGCTCGTGCGCCTAGCCAGCGACCACAGCAGCGGCGGCAGGAAGATCGGCAGGATCAGGTGCGGATCAATAGAGACGGTGTCAATGCCCGGGATGAAAATCACCGGGGCCACCACCACGGTCAAAAGCGCTGGCCAGGGCAGACCGGTGCGCTCACCGATCGCGGCGACAAGGACGGTGGCCAGCAGCAGGCCGATAAGTGCGATGAAAGTTCCCACGCGGGGTCAGTGTACGGTGCGGCACGGGCAAAAGCAGGTGCCGTCGAAGTTGATCCTTCACCTCAACGTTCGTCGACTCGGTCCCGCGCAACCCAATAAAGATTGCCACTAAGGTAAGCCATGCCTTAGTGTGATCACGTTAGGTCAGGCAGACCTATCTGGAAATTCTTTGAACACCTACGAAAGGTGCAACCTTGGCATTCTCTACCTCTCGCGCCCTGAAGGGGATCGCAGCCACTTTCGCCGCGGCGCTCATGCTTGCCGGCTGCTCCGGCGCATCAAGCGATCCAACAGCCGCTCCCGAAACCTCCGACGCCAACGGGTCAGAGGAGCGAATTGTGACAATGGGCCTCGGCGACGTCGATACGGTCCTTGCCCTCGGTGAACAACCGGTCGGTTACGCCACCTGGCAACAGAAAGGTTCGGGGGACCCTTCCGGGCTTGGACCGTGGGCCAAGGACAAGCTCACAATCGACCCGAACCCGATCCGAGACACGACCACCGAGTTCAGCACCGACACTGCCGAAAAGGTGGCCTCGCTCAACCCTACAAAGATCATTGCAGTGAACAGCGGTCTCGAAGCCGACAAAAAAGCACTGCTCGAGCAGATTGCGCCAACCACCTTCCACTCGGATAAATATCAAGATTGGCAGGTGCCGTGGGATGAACAGATTAAGGAAATTTCCAAGGCTTTGAATAAGGAGGCCGAAGGCGAAAAGCTCATCGCCGACTCCGAGCAGGCTTTCCAAGATTTCCGCGAAGCTCACCCTGAGTTGCAAGGCAAAACAGCGGTAATCGGCATGCCTTACGACGGGAAGTTTGGCGTATATACCTCGGGCGACGGCCGCGGCTCCTTCATTGAAAAGCTTGGGTTCAAGATCCCAGAGAAGTTCAACGGCGATGGCTCCAGCTTCTTCCTCGACTGGTCGCCTGAAAACTACGTCGACTTCAATGACGTGGATTACCTCTTCGTGCTGGACTACTACGGCGCAATCGATGCGCTGAAAAACGACGCCACCTTCATGGACCTCGATGTGAATAAGCGTGGCGGGGTCTACTGGTTAGACACCGATACCGCCAATGCAATGAGCATGCCGAACCCCCTCACCATCCCGTACGCAATCGAGCAAATCGGAAAGTCGCTCTAGAACACCAGGCGGAAGTGGTGCTTACCGGGGGACAACCAGTGGGCCCCCATTTACTGGGTCTGTTGTCACGACAGCAGGCAGATGAAAAACGCGGTCTAGTAAAGACTCGGTGAGCACCTCAGCGGGCGCACCGACCGCGTCCACCTCGCCACGCTGCATCACGATGAGTTGATCCGAATAGCGTGCTGCGAGGTTCAAATCATGCAGCACCATAAGCACGGTTCTGCCCTCCTGATCGGCGAGTTGACGTACGAGCGACAAGACTTCGACAGAGTGAGACAAGTCTAGGTAAGTCGTCGGCTCGTCCAAGAACACGAGCGGAGTCTCCTGCGCTAAAACCATCGCAATCCAAGCGCGCTGACGCTGACCACCAGAAAGCCGCTCGAGCGGACGGTCTGCAAACTCCGTGATATTGGTCAGTTTCATCACTGCATCGACCACACGTGAATCCTCAGTCGAGCCCTGTCGCAGCCAAGATTGATGTGGGTGGCGTCCGCGGCCAACCAAATCACGAACTTGCAGCCCCTCGGGAGCAACCGGAGTCTGTGGCAACACAGCAAGCTGGCGTGCAATCTCGCGGCGCTTCAGATTTGCCAGGTCCACGCCGTTCAGCGTTACTGTGCCACAGTCACGCGTAAGAAGCCCTGCCGCAGCACGCAACAGCGTTGACTTGCCACAACCGTTTGGCCCGATGATTGTGGTGATTCCGCCTTTGGGCACGTCGAAATCAATGCCATTGAGTATGACGGAATCGCCATAACTTACCTTAAGATTTCGGCCTTGAAGCATCATATGGACACCTTTCGTGTTGCACTCAACAGCGTGTAAAGCAGCACTGCGCCACCAATTACAGTTGTGGCTATCCCCACCGGCAGGTTCCCCGGCACCAGGACTCGCAACGCCAAGTCAGCAACAGATACGATCGCCGCGCCAGTAAGCATCGCGGTTCCTAATGGCGGCGTTGCTGCATGTGCGAGCTTGTGTCCGATCTGTGGTGCGACAAACGCCACGAACGCTATCGGCCCAGACGCTGCAACGCCCATCGATGCCAGCATTACAGCCATCATCATGAGGATGAGCTGGGTACGGCGGGGCTCTACCCCGAGGCCAGCAGCAGTGGCCTCCCCAAGAGAGAGCGCCTCAAGTTTGAAGGCTGCCCACCGCAACAGTGGAATAACAACTGCCAGCGCAATGAGTACTGCGAGGACATCGTGCCAACTAGAGGAACCCACTGAACCGGTTATCCACGCCTGCGCCTTGCCAACATCCCGATAGTCGGCGCGAACAAGCAAGAACGAGTTATAAGCCATCGCCAGCGCATTGATGATGATGCCGGCAAAAACAAGCTGGAAGGACCCTAAACCTGCACCACGGCTCAGCCACCAGATTGCAGCAGATACTGCCACTCCACCGAGGAATGCGCTGAGTGGTACTCCCAGTCCACGCAACATCATCCCGGTACTTCCACCAGCGAGTAACGCGGTCAAAGCGAAAGCAGAGGCGCCCGAGGTGACCCCCAAGATGTCCGGGCTCGCCAGCGGGTTCCTTGTAATGGTCTGGAAGATCGCCCCGGCAAAGCCCAGCGCAGCACCTACACCCAGCGCCGTAACCACTCGTGGCAGGCGCCACTCGAGAACTATGGTCCGGGTCAACTCCGCCGTTTGGCCCATGAAAGCGGAAACTACGTCTCGAACCGATAGCTCGAAATCTCCGACCATCACACCACCAAGCGCCGCTGCCAAGGCTAGTAACGCAAGAACACTGTTCATCGCGAATACCCGCATCAGAGTTTCGTCCCCTTCCGCAAGATATGCAGCGCAAATGGGGCCCCAACGAAGGCAAGCGTAATGCCGACCTGCAATTCTCCAGGGCGCACGATGGCGCGACCAATAACGTCGGCAAGCAAGAGCAACGTCGCCCCAGCCAGCGCGGAACACGGCAGCACCCAGCGGTAGTCCGGGCCGGTGAAGGTACGTACGAGGTGCGGAACAACCAGGCCAACGAACCCGATCGGTCCGGCTCCAGCCACCGCTGCGCCAGTAAGCAATGCAACCAGAACGATACCCAAGGTCCGCGCGATAGAAACTCGGACGCCAAGTGCGTTTGCCACGTCATCCCCCAAGTTCAGGAGGTTTAGCTGATTCGCCGAAGCAAAGGCGCCCACGAGCCCGAGGACAATCACGGGAGCAAGGACCGCGACCACCTGCATGTCACGTCCGGCGATAGCACCCGCTGTCCAAAACCGCATCTCATTAAGGCTTTGAGTATGCGTTAGTACGATGCCGCTCGTCAGCGCAGAACAAACCGCGCCCAACGCGGAACCTCCAAGTACCACCGTGATCGGCGCCGATCCCAGACTTCTCATGCTGAGCAAGAAAACAAGCGCTACCGCAAGTATCGCCCCGAGGAATCCCACCCCGACAGTGCCCAATACTGTCATTGACCCGTGAAAGGAAATGGCTGCTGCCACAGCAAGAGCCGCACCAGGCCCGACGCCCAGCAGGTTTGTGTCTGCTAACGGGTTTCTGGTATGGCCCTGCAGCATTGCTCCCGCAGTGCCCAGCGCTGCTCCCACCAGCAAACCAAGCAGGGTGCGCGGAACACGGAGCTGCGCGATGATCTTCGCCTCATCGCTGGACGCCTCAGATTGTTCGGCGGTGTCCGAGAACACCAGCATGATTCCATCACGAACCGCGCGCACTGTTGCCTCGAAACCCATTTCGCGCGCCCCGATCAACAGCGACACCAGCGCTGCACACACAGTGGAAACCACAAGGAAGGCGACCAGGCCAACACGTTTAGTCACGCTGTAGCTCCGTTACCGCCAGTACCCCATGAACGACACGTGGTGGCGAGGCACTCCTGTCTCCCCCACCAGGAGGTGCCTCATCGCCGTCACCGCAGTATTCTTCCCTGCGATCCAGTAGTAGGTGTGTCCCGCGGTATCCGGCGTGGGAGCTATGGACTCACCACTGCTGGAATACGTGGGTGTCTCCCAGACTTCATCGAGCTGGGCTCCATCCACAAAACCAGGTTTTCCAGTTTCCAACGTAGCGGAGGCATTACGGGATCCAACTTCCTGTTTCAGCTGCGCAAGAAGCAAGCCTCCGTAGTCGAAGTCCCCCTCCGCACGAAAGTGCCAACGGACATCAACCTGTGAAGGGGAGTCGATGGGCAGGTGATTGCCGGCGGGCACCTCGATATCAACCGACCCGGCGAGCCCCTCGGGCCAATCCCCCAAGATACGAGCCATTGCAGGCAACGCGGTTTCATCGCCGTAAAGACGCGCAATCACAGCAGATCCGGGGTTAAATTCAATACCAACACCGGAATCATCGTCGCGGGTTGGTCCAATGATCAGCAGCTGCTGTCCAGGGTGTGCGTCTTGTGCCCACGCCGAGGCGGGACCGGGACTATCGCTGTGCAAAACAAAATCCACATCCACTTCGTCAGGGCCGTCAGCACTTCGCCGGAACTCCCGAATGGAATAGGTACGCAGGTGTCCGCGCATGTGCTCCGGCATCGCACGCCACGTCTCCCACCACCCCTCTTCCGGAAGCTCGAACAGACCACTGGCAGGCGGGATCAGCAGCTTGATACGCAAATCCCTGATAGGAACGGCGGGCCCCATGGCGTCGACCCCGGTGAACGTCACCCGCTGGAAACTCGGCGCAATGCGTTCACTGCGGACGACGGTTGCAAGGAAAGGTCTAAAACTCACCCTGCGAACTATATAGGCTTGCCTAACCTAAGGAAAGATCCGGCTGCACCCCAGGAAACGTAGTTACTCCCCCAAGCCGGTCGGCGCTTTGTTTTTGCTGAGAGGAGAACCGAGGGCTCAGCGAACCCCCAGTGGCTACACCGCGTCGAAGAACTCCACCGTGGTGCCGTCGAGCACCTTCGAGGGCACCCCGATCTTGCCAGCGTCGCGGACGGCGGCGTAGCCGGATAGGCGGTCGCGGTAGTGCAGGAAGCGCTTCAGGCCGCCGAGCTCGGTGACGTCGACAAGTTCCGCGCCGTCGAAGCTGTGCGGGTTGTCGTTGTACTCGGCGATAACCCCCGTGCAGCCCGGGCAGTCGGGGTGGACGAAAATCTCTTGCGTTGCCATGCCGCCGACCCTAATGGCCGGGCTCCGCGGCCGCCCGGTCCGCCCCGCCGCGGCCCGTCCCTCGGTCCCCCGTTGCGGAGCGGGCGGGAACCCGGAAAGGGGACCGTGGACGAAAGCGCCACAGCGCCCTAGTGCCCGCGCGGCTGGCTCAACGGTTGGCCGGACTCGAAGAACGGGCGCAGCTGGTTGTCGAACAGGGTCAGCGCCGCGGCGATGGCCATGTGCATATCCAGGTACTGGTAGGTGCCCAGGCGTCCGCCGAAGAGCACGTTGTTGTTGGCCGTTTCGGTGGCGGCGAGTCGTCGATAAGCGGAAAGCTTCTCGCGGTCCTCGGGCGTGTTGATCGGGTAGTACACCTCGTCGTCGTCCTCAGCGAAGCGCGAGTACTCCTTCACGATGACGGTCTTGTCGTCCGGGTAGGAAGAGCGCTCCGGGTGGAAGTGGCGGAACTCGTGGATGCGGGTGTAGGGGACGTCGGCGTCGTTGTAGTTCATCACGGGCGTGCCCTGGAAGTCGCCGACCTCGAGTACCTCCTGCTCGAAGTCGAGCGTGCGCCAGCCCAGGCGGCCCTCGGCGTAGTCGAAGTACTGGTCAAGCGGCCCGGTGTAGACCACCGGGGCGTCCGGGGAATCCGCGCGGAGCTCCGAAGCCACGGAGAACCAGTCGGTGTCCAGCTGGACATCGATGAGCTCGTGCGACGCCATGCGCGTAAGCCACGCGGCGTAGCCGTCGACGGGCAGGCCCTCGTACTTGTCGTTGAAGTAGCGGTTGTTAAACGTGTAGCGCACCGGCAAGCGCGAGATGATCTCCGGCGGCAGGTCGGTCGGGTCGGTTTGCCACTGTTTGGCGGTGTAGTGCTTCACAAACGCCTCGTACAGCGGCTTGCCAATGAGCGCGATGCCGCGTTCCTCCAGGTTCGTCGCGGCGGCCGGGTCGAGGCCCTCGCGCTGCTTCTCGATGAGCTCGCGAGCCTCCTCCGGCGAGTAGTAGCGCCCGAAGAACTGGTTGATCAGGCCGAGGCCCATCGGGAACTGGTACGCCGTGCCGTCGTGCATCGCGAACACTCGGTGCTGATAGTCGGTGAAATCGGTGAAGCGGTTGACGTACTCCCACACGCGCTCGTTCGACGTGTGGAACAGGTGCGCACCGTATTTGTGCACCTCAATGCCCGTTTCCGGCTCCTGCTCTGAGTAGGCGTTGCCGCCGATGTGGCCGCGCTTCTCAACCACCAGCACGCGCTTGCCCAGCTCGCTCGCGGCCTGCTCCGCCACCGTCAGCCCGAAAAAGCCAGATCCAACAACAATGAGGTCGTATTTCATGGCCGTCATTTTCGCACAATTGCTTATCGACGACCTCCGGCGCGACACGCCCCACAAACCTCAAGTCTTTCTTGAGACTTTAAATTGCACTACACTGCGCACTGATTCACTTTTGCCACTCAAATCACAGGAGTTACACCGTGAAACAGCGACGTCAGCTACAGCCGGCACGCGCGGTGCGGGTCGCCCCGGCGGTGCTCGCCTCCGCGGTCGTGTCGGCCCTCATCGTGATCGCGCTGGTGGCCACCGGCGGCCGGATCGTGCCAGTACAGTCCATCGGCGCTCCCGCGCCCGAGGTGTACTCCGCCACCGAATCCTTCGCCTCAGGTGCGAACATGGACGTCCCCGACGCAGCCATCCGCACGCAGGGCGGCGAGGATGTCGAGGTCCGCCGCGTGGTCAAGGAGTTCACGCGCGAACGCGAGTTCTCCATGATCGGTCTGACCTGGACCGGCGACCGCGACATCGCCGCGTTCGTCCGCGCGCAACAGGCGGACGGCTCCTGGAGCGAGTGGATGGAGATGGACCAGGCCCTCCCGCCGGCCGGTGCCACCACGTTTGGCACCGAGCCGATCTTCGTCGGTTCAACCCACCGCGTCCAGGTCTCCACCGGCAACGTGGACATGCTTGAGGGCGGGCGCACCGTCTCCACCGCCCCCACCACCGCGCGCGACCTGCAGGCCGTGTTCCTCGACGGCGGAGTGGGCACCGTCGAGGGCGGCATCGCCCCGGTCGCCGACAGCTACACCTGGGGCATGCCGAAGGTGATCACTCGCGCACAGTGGGGCGCCGGTCGGTCCAATTCGCCGTACTACACCGAGCCCACCACCACGGCGACGGTGCACCACACCGCCGGCTCGAACGACTACACCGAGGCGCAGGCCCCGGGTATCGTCCGCGGCATCTGGAACTACCACACGAATAACCTGGGCTGGGGCGACATCGGCTACCACGCGCTGGTGGACAAGTACGGCAACATCTACGAGGGCCACGCCGGCGGACTCGACCGTGGCCCGCAGGGCGCGCACGTGGGTTCCTTCAACCAGAACACCTGGGGCGTGTCCATGCTGGGCAACTACATGGAGGCCACGCCGACGCGCCAGTCGCTTCAGGCCATGGGCGAAATCATCGGCTGGAAGGCGGCCGTGGCAGGCTTCGACCCGCTGGGGTCGAGCTACCACTACGCCGAGGGCAACTTCCGGGGTTCCAAGTACGCCGCGGGCCAGGGTGGGCTGTTCCCCAACATCAACGCGCACCGCGACTTCCACTACAACGACTGCCCCGGCGACAACCTCTACGCCAAGATGGGCCAGATCCGCTCCGTCGCGGCCGCGAAGTACAAGACGCTCAAGGCGGGCGACCGCGCCGGCGCCGGCAACACCACGACAACCACCAACCCAGCCAACACAGCCAACCCCGCCAACCCGGCCAACGCAGCCAACGACGGCACCGGCTCCGCAGCCGCGGACGTGGTCCTCGCGGCCGAGGACCTGTCGTCGACACTGAGCTCGAAGTCTGAGACCACCGTCAACCCGGACGGCACCGTGACCACCGTGGTCCGCGGCTCGGGCGACGGCTCCACCTCGGGCTCCGCGGAGCGCTCCCTGGAGAAGCTCTCCTCCGGCGATCCGGTGGCCATCGCCGCCGTAGCTGGTACCGCAATCGGCGTCCTCCTGCTGTTCATCGCCTCCCAGGGCATCATGCCGGGGCTGAAGAACGTCGGCGGCGTGGAGCTCGCACCGGGCTTCACCCTCCAGGACGCGGCGAAGGTGTCCAAGCAGATCAGCCCCGCGGTGGGCCCGGCGCTCGACGCGTTCGGCTCCTCCAACGCGGCATCGATCTGGTACACCCTTGAGCCGACGCTGGGCAAGCTCGTCGCGGGTGTTGGCGGGCCTACCGGCCCGGCGGTCGCCCTTTACTCCGGCGGCGTCGCGGCGCGCGACGCCAAGGGGCAGATCTTCACCCTCGTGGGCAAGATCGCCGAGGCGTGGCTCCAGCAGGGCCTGGACGCCGGCCCACTGGGCATGCCGATTTCCAACCAGTACTCCCCCGCCACCGACAACGTGCGGGTGGACTTCGAAGGCGGCTCGATCGTGTACAACCCGACCACCAACGCGGTCAACATCAACGTGCGCTAGAAGCTAGGCCAAACCGTAGGAGCGCGCCACCGCGTCCTCCCAGGCAGCGACCAGCCGGTCCCGCTCGGGGCCGGCCATTGCGTTTTCCCAGCGGGTGGTGGGTCCGAGGGACAGTGGTTCGTCGATAAGCGAAATGCCCATGGCTGCCGCGGAAGCGGCGCCCATCACCGTCGTCTCGATGTTCGCCGGCCGCTCCACGCTCAACCCCAGGATGTCGGCCTGCATCTGCATGAGCAGGTTGTTTCGCGTCATGCCGCCGTCAACCATCAGCGCGCTCGGGCGCCCACCCATCGCGCACACCACCTCGCGCGCCTGCAGGCACGTCGCTTCCAGCGCGGCCCGAGCAATATGCCGCTTATCGACGAACCTGGTCAACCCCACGATCACACCCCGCGCATCCGGCCGCCACCTGGGGGCGAAGAGCCCAGAAAATGCCGGCACGATGACCACCCCGCCGCTGTCGGGGACTTGGGTAGCGAGCTCCTCCGACTCGGCGGCCGTTGTGAGTATCCCCAGCTGATCGCGCAGCCACTGAATCAAGCTGCCGCCGACCGCCACCGACCCCTCCTGCGCGTACATGGGGGCCTGGCCCTCCACCTGGTATGCGACCGTAGTCAGCATTCCGTTCTCGCTGAACCGGGGCGTCGTGCCCGTGTTCTGCAGCAGGAACAGGCCGGTGCCGTACGTCATCTTGGCGTCGTTTTCGTGCAGGCCGCGCTGGCCGAACAACGCAGCCTGCTGGTCCCCCAACACCCCGCTGATGGGAACCCCGGCCAGCGGGCCGCGCCGGCGGATCTTGCCAAAGCTGCCCACCGACGGGCGGATCTGCGGCAGCACGGCCCGCGGCACGTTGAGCTCGGCGCACAGCTCGTCGTCCCAGTCCAGGGTGTCAAGGTCCATGAGCAGGGTGCGGCTGGCGTTCGTCACATCGGTCACGTGCAGCGCCTGCTCCGGCTCCTTCGACCCGCCGGTGAGGTTCCAGATCAACCAAGTATCGATCGTCCCGGCAAGCAGCTCCCCCTTCTCCGCCCTCTCCCTGGCCCCCGGCACGTTGTCCAGGATCCACGCCCACTTCGGTGCCGACGGGTAGGAGTTGTGGAGCAGCCCGGTCTTGCGTAAATACCGCGTGGGGTCCCCCTCGTGGTTCGTGCGGGTGTCCTGCCACACGATGGCGTTGTAGATCGGCCGGCCCGTCCTCTTTTCCCAGATCACTGCCGTTTCCCGCTGGTTGGTTACCCCGAGGGCGGCGATGTCGCTTTCGCTGATGTCCTCCTTCGCCATCGCCTCGCTCAGCGCCCGGCGCGTGTTGCGCCAGATTTCCACCGGGTCGTGCTCCACCCACCCCTTCTGCGGCATGTGCTGCGTGTGTTCGTACTGCGACTTGGCTGCCACCTTGCCGTCCGTGTCCACGATGTAGACACGCGTCGAGGTCGTCCCCTGATCAATCGCCGCAATCAACGCCATGCGCGTGAGTTTACGGTTTGGGTGGGGGCCGGAGGTCGTCGGTAAGCGGGAGCTTTCGGGAACCAGCGCATCGAGGTCTACTTTGACCGGCCGGCAATGTAGACCTCGATGCGGAAACTGAGAGGATCCCGCCGTAAAGGACCAGGTCGCGTGTCTATACATGTCATCGAGGTCTACATTGGGGCGCTCGAGATGTAGACCTCGATTCCGTGGCACCTTATCCACAGCCAGACCCCGGTGGCGGGCGGGTTTATCCACAGGCCCTTTACCATGCTTAGGCGATTGGCCATGATTGGGGCATGGGCGGGAATGACACAGCGGCGCGGCGTCGCAGAGAAATCGAGTTGATTCGAGAGGTTGCAGCCACCACCCGCAAAGCGGTGGTCACAGGCCCGGCGGGAAGCAGGCTCTGGGACATCGCAACCTATCGCTGGGTGGAACAGGTTGACCTGGTGATACCGGGAAGTTCAAAGTCGTGGGGGTCACACAGAACGTTCAGTGATCGGGTCTACCGCAGCGGGAGTCTGGGGGAGGACTCGATCTTGCAGTGCATGGGCATCCGGGTCGCCACCGGCATCCGGTGCTTGTACGACTCATACCGGTATTACGGCCGGACGGAGGCGTTAGTGCAGATTGAGTCTGCGCGGGCCCAATTCGACCTCACCGCCGCCACGCTGCTGGATCAATCTCAGGCTTTACCTAGCGGGAGGGGGATCCGGGGTTTCCGCGAGCTCATTCAGTACTCGGGCGGCCTGTCTTTCAGCCCGCTGGAGACCCTCAAACGCGATGCGCTCCTGCGCGCAATACAGAAGGGGCAGTTGCGCGGCGTGGTAACGATGGAGTATCAGATCGGGTTTTTCATAGCGAACGAGGACGGCGGGCCAGGACTCGCATGGGTAGACATTTTGATTAACGGTTTTATCGCTATCGAAGCCGACGGTCTGGTGAAAAAAGATGGCACCTACGGAGATGCTGTCGACAAAACGTTGCTCGAACGTCATCGCGAGGTGGAACTGCAAAAGCGTGGCGCGATAGTGCTTCGAACCAGCTGGCACGAGCGGAATGAGCAGTTCATCGAACATGTGCAGTTGGCCATCGACCTCAACCCCGGCACCAGGGTGTTGCCTAACCGCAGCGAAGAAACGTACCGCGAGTTTCTCACCCGGATCGGACGCTAACTAAAACCACTGCTCGAGCACGATGGCCACGCCGAACTCGTCGTTGGTGGCGGTGACATGGTCCGCGGCGGCGATGAGCAGCGGCGCGGCGTTGGCCATGGCCACGCCCGTGCCGGCCCAGGCGAGCATCTCGAGGTCGTTGGGCATGTCGCCGAACGCGATGGCCTCAGACGCATCCACCCCGTAGCGCTCGGCCAGCACCGCTACGCCGGCGGCCTTGTTCACCCCGGGCCGCGACAACTCAATCAACCCCTCGTCCATGGAGTACGTCACGTGCGCCACGTCGGCGTCGATAATAGGCGCGATGAGCTCGTACATCTGCGCCGACGTCATCTCGTGGCAGCGCACCAAAAGCTTCGCGGCGGGAACGCTCACGAGCGTTTGCTTATCGACGACACCGAACCGGCTATCCCACGCATCCGGGTTATAGGTGGGGGTGATCAGGAAGCATTCGTCCTCCGGGTCGAGGGCGGACGAACCAACGCGCTCCACACCGTAGCCGTAAGTGATCCCACGCTCTCGGGCAATCGGGGTGAAGACGTGCTCCACCGCCTCGACTGCCTCCGCCATCGCATCGGGGGCCAGCTCGAAGGCGTGCACGACAAGGTCCTCTGCGGGGTCGTAGACCACGGCACCGTTGGCGCAGACGCACACTGGTGTAAGTGGCAGCTGCTCGAGGATGGGGATGAGCCACCGGTGGGGCCGGCCCGTCGCTAAGCAAAAGTGCGCGCCTGCATCGACTGCGCGGGCGACCACCGAGCGCAGGCGCGGGGAGACGCGGCCGGCGGAGTCGATGAACGTGCCGTCGATGTCGGAGACGATGAGGCGCGGGGCGGGCATGTCAGTGCTTCCTGCGCTTCCGGCGGGCTTTCTTGGCGTCCCGCTCGGCGCGCTCGCGGGCGTAGAGCTCGTCCGCCTCCTCGATCGTGGGGGCGGTGCCGCCGAGAGCGACCGGCATCCAGGCCTCGCCGGCACCGTCGCCGTAGCGAGCGGCGTATTCGGCGCGCGATTCCTCGAGCAGGATCTGCATTTGGCGCTTGAGCTCGGCGGTGTCCGCGTCCGCATCGCCGGTGAGCGTGACCGGCTCGCCGTAGCGGATGATGATGGGCACCTTGCGCCAGCGTTTGGGCAGGTCCTTCGTCCATACGCGCTGGGAGCCCCAGATGACGCAGGGGATCAGCGGCACGTCTGCCTGGTGCGCGATGCGCGCCGCGCCGGTTTTGAAGTGGGAGAGCTCGAAGGAGCGCGAGATGGTGCCCTCGGGAAAGATGCCCACGAGCTGGCCTTCGCCCAGCACGCGCACGGCGGCGTCGACGGCGGTGCCGCCGCGGGCGCGATCGACCGGGACGTGATGCATGGTGCGCAGCAGCGAACCCAGCACCGGCACCTCGAACACGGACTGCTTGGCCATGAAGCGCACCAGACGCTCGCCCCGGAGGTGGGGCCCGACGCCCATCAACGCGAAGTCCGGGTAGCCGGTGTGGTTGCCGGCGATCAGTGCCGGCCCGTCTGCGGGGACGTGCTCGGTGCCGTAGACCGTGATGTCCCAGCCCGCGGCGATGATGAACCGGCGGATTGCGCGCACCGCGAACTGGTACAGCCGCTCCGCCGCCTCGCGGTGCGGAGCGAGGCGCTCAAACGTGATCGGGACTGAAAAACCCCTCACCTTCATGGTCATTGCGGGCTCAGTACGTCCTTGCCCACCCACGGGCGAAGGGCCTCGGGCACGCGCACGGAGCCGTCCGCCTGCTGGTTATTCTCCAAGATGGCCACGAGCCAGCGGGTGGTGGCCAGGGTGCCGTTGAGGGTCGCGGCGATTTGGGTCTTGCCGTCCTCGTCCCGGTAACGGGTGGCCAGGCGGCGGGCCTGGAAGGTAGTGCAGTTCGAGGTGGAGGTCAGTTCGCGGTAGGTGTTTTGCGACGGCACCCACGCCTCGGTGTCGAACTTGCGGGCCGCGGAGGAGCCCAGGTCGCCGGCCGCGACGTCGATGATGCGGTACGGCACCTCGACGGCGGCGAGCATCTCGCGCTCCAGTCCCAGCAGCTTCTGGTGCATCTCTTCGGCGTCTTCCGGCTTGCAGTAGACAAACATCTCGAGTTTGTCGAACTGGTGGACGCGCAAGATCCCCTTCGTGTCCTTGCCGTAAGAACCGGCTTCGCGGCGGAAGCACGAGGACCAGCCGGCGTAGAGCAGCGGGCCGTTGGACAGGTCGATGATCTCGTCCTGGTGCAGGCCCGCAAGCGCGACCTCGGAGGTGCCCACCAGGTACAGGTCGTCGCGCTCGAGGTAGTAGATCTCCTCGTCGTGCGCGTCGAGGAAGCCGGTGCCCTTCATGATCTCGGGGCGCACCAACACGGGTGGGATGGTGACCACAAAGCCGGCCTCGCGCGCCTTCTGCGCGGCGAGCATGAGCATGCCCAGCTGCATCCACGCGCCGTCGCCCACCAGGTAGTAGAAGCGCGCGCCGCCGATCTTGGTGCCGCGCTTCATGTCGATGATGCCCAGGGCTTCCCCCAGGTCAAGGTGGTCTTTGACCTCGAAGTCGAACTCCGGGACCTCGCCCACGTGCTCAAGCACCACGAAGTCCTCCTCCCCGCCTGCCGGCGCCCCGACGATGGGGTTGGGGATGGCGAACTGCAGTTCGCTCACCCGGGCCTCGGCCTCTGCCTGCGCCGCCTCCGCGTCCTTCACGCGCGCCTTGAGCTCGTCGGACCCCTGCAGCAGCGCGGGGCGCTCCTCCGGGGTGGCCTGGCCGATCTTTTTGCCGAAGGCCTTCTGCTCACCGCGCAGCTCGTCGGCGGCCTGGATGGCGGAGCGACGGGCCTCGTCGGCGGCGATGAGCTGGTCCACCAGCGCCGGATCCTCCCCGCGGGCGACCTGGGACTGCTTGACAAACTCGGGCTGTTCGCGCACAAACTTCAGATCAATCACAGCTGTTTACCTTACCTTGTCCCCCGCCACCGGCAGCGCGATTACCAAACTGGTGATAACCACCGCGCTACACTGGCCCTATGATCACTGACGGCCCCGTACCCAAGCACGCCCAGCTGCGCGCGGAGCTGGAAACCATGATCGCCACCGAGCTCGCACCGGGCGACCCGCTGCCCGGCGAACGCGTATTGGAGGAAAAATACGGTGTCTCCCGCATCACGGTCCGCCGGGCGATCGGGGATCTGGTCTCTGCCGGGAAGCTGCGCCGGGTGCGCGGCAAGGGCACGTTCGTCGCCCCAGCGCCGCTGGTCAGCCGCCTGCACCTGGCCAGTTTTTCGGAGGAAATGCGCGCCCAGGGCGTCGAGGCGTCCTCGCGCATCCTCACCGCCGAGCTCGAGGCCGCCCCCGACGAGGTCGCGGAGTGCTTCGGCGGCGGCGACTCAGATGGCGACCACATCCACCTCACCCGGTTGCGCCTGGGCGACGGCCAGCCCTACGCGGTGGATGACGCCTGGTACAACGCCGCCCTCGTCCCCGACCTGCTGAGCCACGACCTCACCCGCTCCGTGTACACCCTGTTGGATGAGCAGTACGGGCTGGGGGTCACCGACGCGGACCAAGGGGTGAGCGCCGTCAGCGCCGGGCCCGCCAACGCCTCGCTTCTCGACGTCTCCGCGGCCGACCCCCTCCTCCACGTCGTGCGCCGGGCAAATAGCAACGGGCAACCGATCGAGTTCTGCTCCTCGGTGTACCGCACGGACCGCTACCGGCTCTCGACCCGGGTTGTCCGCGACCTGGAGTGAGGGGGATACTGGGACACCATGTCTGACACCCTGTCTCGATCGAGCACCGCCGTGCGCGCCGTGGCCATTGCCGCGCTGGCCGGTTCGGTGGGCGCGTGGACGTACGGCCTGACGTCCGGCACCCCGGAGGCCGACACCTCGGCAGAGAGCACGACGACGGTGGTGGAGGAGCCCCCGGCCCCCTTTACCACCGCTGACGCCGGCGCCTGCCTGACCTGGGAGGTGGCCGAGGACGGGACGATCCGCCACTTCGAGCAGGCGGATTGCGCGGGCCCGCACCGCTTCGAGGTCTCCCTGCGACAGGACCTGGCCACCTACCCCACCTCGGAATTCGGCCCGCAGGCGGGCATGCCCAACCAGACGCGCCAGGCCCAGTTGCGCGAGGAGCTGTGCGGCGCGGCCACGCTGCGATATTTGAACGGGGTGTACGACCCGAAGGGCCGCTACTCCGTCGCCCCGATCCTGCCGCCGGCGGACGCGTGGGCCCGGGGCGACCGCACCATGCTGTGCGGTTTGCAGGAGACGAACAGCGCGGGCGAGCCGGTGCTGACCTCTGGCAAGGTGGCGGACGAGGACCAGGCCCGCGTGTTCGAGGCGGGCCAATGCGTCACCATCGACGCCGCCAACACGCTCAACGAGGTCCCGTGCGCCGACCCCCACCAGCTCGAAATCGTCAGCCGGGTCAGCCTCGCCGAGCAGTTCCCCGACCACACCCCCAGCGTGGAGGAGCAGGACGCCTTCCTCGGCGACGTGTGCACGAAGGCCGCCCAGGATTTCCTGGGCGGGGAGGAGCAGCTCTACCAAATCACGCTCAGCCCCTTCTGGACGACGCAGCCCGGCGCCTCCTGGGAGGGCGGCTCGCGCAGCGTGAACTGCGCGCTGGTGTTCTCGCGGCCGGAGGGCGGCTTCGCCACGCTGCGCGGCTCCGCGAAAGATGGCAGGGAGCAGTTGCTTATCGACGACTCCGTTCCCGCCCCGCGGCCCGAACGACGCCCACTGCGCGACCAGAACCCGGTGCCGTAAATGTTGCCGGTTAGCGACGAGGCGTTCGAGGACATGATCAACGACGCCCTAGACACCATCCCGGAGGAGTTCGCCCGCCACATGCACAACATGGTGGTGCTGGCGCGCGACTACAACCCGGACAACCCGACGCTGTTGGGCCTGTTCGAGGGGGTTCCGCTCACGGAGAAGCACGCCAACCACACCGGTTTTTTGCCGGACGCGGTGTTCGTGTACAAGAACGCGCTGGAAGCGATCAGCGTGGACGAGGAGCACCTGCGCCACGAGGTGAAGGTGACCGTGCTCCACGAGGTCGGCCACTACTTCGGCCTGGAGGAGCACGAGCTCCACGCGCTGGGCTGGGGTTAGCGCCCTTGGCGCGCCGCCTCCACCCAGGCGGTTGCGGCCTCGGTGCGCTGGTTGGACGATCCGGCCGCGCCTGCCCCGGCGCGGGGCCAGGAGCCCAGGAAACGCATGGCGGAGGCTCGCAGGTACGCCCCGCGCAGCGCCTCGGCCACGGGGGCGTCTTCGATGTGTCCGACGACGTCGACGAAGAAGTTGTAGGTGTTGGGCGCGTCGCGGGTCGGGCGCGATTCGATGCGGGAGAGGTCCACGCCCCGGTAGGCAAATTCCTGCAGGATGGCAACGAGGGTGCCCGGTTCGTTGGGGGCCTGGAAGACGATGGCGGTGCGGTCGTTGCCCGTGGGCGCCGGCGGCGCGGCGCGCTTCCCGGCGAGGATGAAGCGGGTGCGCGCGGTGTCCAGGTCCGCGACGCCGCGTGCGTGCACATGGAGGCCGAAGACGTCGGCGGCGCGCTCGGGGGCGGCGGCGACGTCAGCTTCCCCGTCCGCGACCATCTTCGCCGCCGCGGCGTTGGACGCCGCTGGCACGAATTCCGCGTTCGGCATGTGGGTCTGCGCCCACTGGCGAACCTGCTGGTAGGCGACGGGATGGGTGGAGAACCGGAGGGCGTCGATAAGCGAATGCCCTGGCTTGGTCATGATTGCGAAGGCGATGGCGAGCTCGGTCTCGCCGAAGATTTGCACGCCGGGCGCGGCGACGAGCGCGTCGGAGGTGGAGGTGACGGCGCCGTCGACCGAGTTTTCGATCGCGCACACCGCGTAATCTGCGGTGCCGGCCTCCACGGCCTGGAGCGCGGCGTGGGGCGAATCGACGGGCAAAAGCTCCGCGTCTGGCAGCTCGAAGCGGCGCGCGGCCTCCTCGGTGAACGTGCCGGCGGGGCCCAGGTAGGCGATGGTGTGCATGCTCACAGCGTATCCGCGCGAAGGGCGAGCAGCGCGTAGGTAATCAGCCAGTGCGTGGCGGCGAAGTTATCGCCCTCCAGGTGGTCGCGCGCGCCCGCCACCAGCGGGTACGTGAGCGCGCGCATGTTGCCAGGCAGCTCTTTTTGCAGCAGGCGCAGCATCCAGGCCCGGGTCAGCGCCAGACCGTGCAGGTGGGTGAGCTTGCCGTCGCGCGCGTCGCTGACCTGCGGAACCTGGGTGTAAAACTGCACTGCCGCCGCGGGGTCCGGCAGGAACTCGGTGAACCAGGAGTGGAATTGCTCGGGCTCGAGCACCCGTTGCATGAGCACCGCCTCGGCCAACCCGTTAGGCAGGAAGTCCGTGCCGCCGAGCTCCCAGGCAAACGGGTAGTCCCTGTCCTCGCCGAACCACTCGATGGCGCGCTGGGCCACCTTCTCGCGCGTGGACTCCCCCACCGCTTCGTGCATGAGGTAGAGGGCGAAGGCGGAATTGTCGTGCACGCCGTGGCGGACCGGGAAGCGCTGGGCGGCGAGCCACCCCTCAATCGCGCCGTCGAGGTGCACGGCCAACGGCTCAAGGGCCTCGGCCCAGCTGTCGGTCACCGACAACTTCGACGCCCGGCACGCGCGCACCAGCTGCGTGGCCCACGCCCACCCGTATGGGCGCTCGAACAGGGGGTGCGCCTGAAGGTATGCGACCTCCACCGCGATGTTCTCCGGGGTCAGCCGCGCCTCGATGGCCCCCGCGAGCTCGTCCCACTGTTCCTTTTGCATGGAGTAGTTCAAAAGCTGCACGCCGGAGGCGAGCATGTGCACGCTCGAGTGCCAGTCGTAGGCGCCGTGGAAGGCGGGGTGGAGCTGGCTCGGGACGACGGTGACGTCGTCTGGCCCCGCGCTTTCGTGGTGCGTTGATGCCGGGTACTCGGTGGCCAGCACCTTCACGACTGTGCTCGCCCACGAGTTCGCGGTGGTCCGCGGGATGTGTCCCCTCATGCGGCTAAAGTTACCGCATGCGCTCGCGGCTGATCACGGAAATTGTGTTGGTGCTCGCCATCAGCTTCGGCACGTCGGGGCTGCGCGCGGCGCTCCGGCTCGTGGACTCGATGATGAAGGCCCCGCTCAACGAGCAAAGCACAACGATCCACGACGCCGCCTCCACCGTTGCGTGGCTTGACCTTGCGCTGCAGGCCACCTCGGCGCTCACCTTGTTCGCGTGGGGCGGGCTGGCCCTCTACTTACTCGGCGAGCGGCTGGGGTGGCCCCGGTGGGCCGACCTCGCCCGCGGCGCCGGGTTCGCTGCCCTGATCGGCATCCCCGGCCTCGCCCTCTACGTCGCGGGCGTGCACTTCGGCCTGTCCAAGGTGGTCATCCCCACCACCGAGGCCGTGCGCATCCCGGTGAGCTTGCTCTGGTCCTTTGCCAACGGGTTTGCCGAAGAAATCGTGGTGGTGATGTACCTGATCACCCGCCTGCGCCAACTGGATGTCAAACCATGGGCCGCGATCGGCGCGTCCGCCGCGCTGCGCGGGTCCTACCACTTGTACCAGGGCGTTTCGGCGGGCTTCGGCAACCTCGCGATGGGCGTCGTCTTCGGCTGGTACTACCTGCGCACGGGCCGGGTGTGGCCGCTCATCCTCGCCCACTTCCTCATCGACGCCGTCGCATTCATCGCCTACCCGCTCCTCGACTTGTCCTGGCTGGGGATCTGACGCCTGCCCCCGCCGCGGGTTCTGCCACATGCGCCACACTGGTTACACTGAGCCCATGGCAACGACGCCCCACTCCAACGACCCCCGAGACCGCGCGGGGGAATACGTACTGGGCAGCGACGGAAAACCGATCGTGGACCGCTACGGCCGCCCCGTCCGGCGCCGCCCAGCGCCACCCGCACAGGTCCAGGCACCACCCGCACAGGTCCAGGCACCACGGCAGGCACAGACTCAAGCACCACGGCAGGCGCCGGCCGAGACGCGGATCGTCCCCCGCGAAGCGTACGAACCCCGGCGCGCACCCCAACACCCGCGCCAACACCCGCGCCGCGAGCAACGCGAGCAACCTGTGCCCATGCAAGTCTCGCGGCGGCGGGAGAAGCCGCGTCGGGTACGGAGGCGTCGGAAAGCGGTGGGCCCTGGGAGGATTCTCGTCCTGCTGCTCGCGCTGATCATCGGCGCCACATTGCTTACCGACGCTCGCGTTTCCCGCGTCCAGGCCACCCCCGACGCGCCGATCGCCGACACCTCAGGCACGAACTGGCTGCTCGTGGGCTCCGACTCCCGCGCCGGCTTCAGCGAAAAGGACGTCGAGCGCCTGGGCACCGGCGGCGATTTGGGCACGACGCGCACGGACACGATCATGCTCATGCACATCCCGCTGACCGGGCCCGCGACCTTGGTGTCCATCCCACGCGACTCCTACGTGCCCGTGCCCGGGTTCGGCTACGACAAGATCAACGCGGCTTTCGCCCTGGGCGGGCCGCCGCTTTTGGTGCAGACGGTGGAGCAGGCAACGGGATTGCACGTGGACCGCTACGCGGAGATCGGTATGGGCGGGCTCGCCGCCGTGGTCGACGCGTCCGGTGGAGTGGAGATTTGCGTCGCCGAGCCTATCGACGACCCACTGGCCAACATCAACCTCCAACCCGGGTGCCAGAAGATGGACGGCGCCACAGCGCTGGGGTACGTGCGCACCCGTGCCACCGCCCAGGGAGACCTGGACCGCGTTGCCCGCCAGCGCGAGTTCATGGGTGCGCTGGTGGCGCGAGTCCTCTCGCCCGCTGTGCTGCTGAACCCGTTCCGGGTGGCGCGGCTGGCGTGGGTGGCGCCCTCCCTGGTCACGGTAGGAAGCGGCGACCACGTGTGGAACCTCGTGCGCATCCCGCTCGCCATGCGCGGCGAGTTGGAGACAGTAACCGTGCCCGTCGGCGGGTTCCAGGACACCGACGTGGGCAACGTGGTGCTCTGGGACGAGTACGCCGCCGAGGAGTTGTTCGCCGCGCTGCGCTAGCCCGCTACGCGAGCGGGTCGCGGCGCACGGCGGTGGAGCCGGTGCCGGCAACCGGGGTGGAGCCGGTGGGCTGGGCGCCGGTCCAGGTGCCGTCGGCAAGCATGCGCTCCTTGCGCTCCTCCCAGAAGGTGGCGTTCTTGATGCCGAGGGCCTGCGGGTCAAACTGCGGGTCCAGGCCGGCCTTCTTCTGGCGGCGGAAATCCCAGAGGCACTTCAGCGCCGGGACCTGCAGGAACAGGATGGCCACGATGTTGAGCCACGCGGTGGCACCCACGCCGATGTCACCGAGCGCCCAGGCGGTGCCCGGGGTGGAGGTCGCACCGATCAGGACCGCGATGACGATGAGAACACGCAGGATCCAGATGATCGCGGTGCGCACGGCCGGGTTCTTGATCCAGCGGTTGAGGTAGGCGAAGTTCACCTCGGCCATGTAGTAGTAGGCCAGCACGGTGGTGAAGGCGAAGAACATGATGGCCACGGCGACGAAGGTGGGGCCGAAGCCCGGGAGGAAGGAGTTAAGGCCCTCCTGGACGAAGCCCGGGCCGACCGGCACACCCTCCGGCAGCGCGCCTTGGTACTTGACGCCGCCGTCCTCGGACTGGTCCTCGAACACGCGGTACATGTCGGTGGACAGGATGATGAAGGCGGTGGCGGAGCAGACGAAGAGGGTGTCAATGTAGACCGCGAAGGACTGCACGAAGCCCTGCTTTGCCGGGTGGGACACCTCGGCCGCGGCAGCGGACTGCGGGCCGGTGCCCTGGCCTGCCTCGTTGGAGTAGATGCCGCGCTTGACACCCCAGAGGATGGCGGCGCCGAGCATGCCGGAGAACGCTGCTTCCTTGTCAAAGGCGGCGTTGAAGATCATGCCGAACACGTGCGGGATCTGATCTGCGTTGACGATCATGATGATGATGGCGAACACGATGTAGATCACCGCCATGAACGGAACGACCAGCGAGGCGAAGTTGGCGATGCGCTTGACACCGCCGATGACGATGAAGGCGAGCAGCACGGCCATGATGACCGCGGAGATCCACACGTTGATGCCCCACGCGTTTTCCACCGCGGCGGCCACACCGTTGGCCTGGATGCCGGGAAGGAAGTAGGAGGTGGCCAGGATCATGCAGATGGCGAAGAAGATCGAGTAGACCTGCGCGAACGGGCGGGCGGCGGTGTGCTTGTACGCCTTTTCAATGTAGTAGGCGGGGCCGCCGCGGTACTCGCCGGTGTCCAGGTCGCGCTCCTTGTAAATCTGCGCGAGGGTGCACTCGATGAAGGAGGTGGCGGAGCCGAGGAAGGCCACAATCCACATCCAGAACACGGCGCCAGGGCCGCCGAATGCGATTGCGGTGGACACGCCCGCGATGTTGCCCACGCCGACGCGGCCGGCCAGCGAGATCATGAGGGACTGGAACGAGGAAATTCCGGCCTCGGAGCTCTGGCCGCGGGAGATCTGCTTGATCATGTCCGGGATGCAGCGAATCTGCATAAACAGGGTCACGGCGGTGAAATACACACCTGCGCCGAGGCAGAGGTACACCAGCCATTTCGACCAGATAATGCCGTCTAGTGTGCTGAGAAACGCGTCCACGGCGCCTCCTTTTACTCGAATGGGTACTCAAATGGGGATGAATAGTATGACCACGACCGCATGATGATCATGGAAAGAATGTAGACCATTCACGTGTGCCATGTGTCACGTTTGGCGGAAATTCCCCGGTTGAATCTACCCAGATTTCTAGTTACTTTATCGGTATGAAAACGATGAGCATGACGGAGGCGTCGCTCGCGGGCGTGTCGGCCCTGGCGGGCTCCGCCGAAGCCGGTGAACCCGTCGAGTTGTCGCGCCACGGCCGTGTGGTTGCAGAGGTCGTGTCCGCCGGAGAGCTCGCCAACCTGCGGCGGGAAAGGGACCAGCTTTTGGAAGCTGTCCTTGTCCTCTCCCGTGTCGCCACCGACTCCGGCGGCAGAACCGACCTGGACGACGCCCTCGCTGCTTTCGGGCTCGACCGCCACGAGCTGGAGGCCGAGCTGGACGCTGAAATTGCAGCCGGGCAGCTGTGACAGCGCCGAAGGCGCGGGTGCGCCTGACCGATGACGCGGTGGATGACCTGAAGCGCCTCGCAAAGCGTGACCCCGAGATCGCCCGCCTCATGTTCCGGCGGATGCTGCTCCTGGAGCGCTCCCCGAACGCGGGTGAACCGTTGCTCGGTTCCCTCGTGGGGTTTCGAAAACTGAGCGCAGGTGACCGCAAGTACCGGATTGTGTGGCGGGAGACGTCGGATCCCGACTTCGAACCGGTGCTTGAGATCGCAGAAGTGTGGGCGGCAGGCGTGCGTACCGGCGGCGAGGTGTACGACGAGGTCCGCTCACGGGTGGAGAAGATGGGTCGCTCCTCAAACCCGCGCACTCGGGCGCTCGCGGACGTGCTCGCGCAGATGGGGAGCGGCTTCGCCGCCATTTCGGCGCACAAAGAACCTGCACCCGCACCCGCCCTCCCTAGTTGGCTGGCGCAGGCGCTCCAGGATCAGCTGGGGATGTCCCCGTCCGAAATGGGCACGTTGACCGAAGCGCAGGCGCAGCAGCTGCTGGTCGAGCACTGGAGCCGCCCGGGCCGCTAGCCGAAGAAGGCCTCCCTGCGCTTCGCCTGCTCCACCGGATCCGGCACGGGCAGGGACCCGACGAGGCGCTGGGTGTAGGCCTGCTGCGGATTGGCCATGACGTCCTTGCCGTAGCCGTATTCGACCAGGTCGCCGTGGTAAAGCACGCCCACGGTGTGGGAGACCATGTCCACCACCGCGAGGTCGTGGCTGATGAACAGGGCGGCGAACCCGAGGTCGCGCTGCAGGGATTGGAACAGCTCCAGCACCACGGCCTGGACGGAGACGTCGAGGGCGGAGGTGGGTTCGTCGGCAATCACGAGCTCCGGGTCGAGCACGAGCGCGCGGGCGAGCGAGACGCGCTGGCGCTGCCCGCCGGAGAGCTCGTGCGGGTAGCGGGAGGCGAACTCGGCGGGCAGCTCAACCGCCTCGAGCAGCTCGACGGCGCGGCGCTTGCGGTCCGCGGCAGAGGCGTCGGAATTGACCACCATCGGCTCGGTGATGCACTCCCCCACCGTGAAGTAGGGGTTGAACGACGTCGCCGGGTCCTGGAACACGAAGCCGACCCGGGTGCGCAGCTCACGCAGGTCCTTGGCGGCGATGCCGTTGAGGTCGTGGCCAAGCACCTTCAGCGATCCGCCGGTGACCTTCTCCAGCCCCACCATGGCGCGTCCGATGGTGGTCTTGCCGGAGCCGGATTCGCCCACGAGCCCGAACACCTCGCCCGGGTGGATGGAAAACGAAACGCCCTTGACCGCCGTGAACGACGGCGCGCCGAGGCGGCCCGGATACGTCACCTCGAGTCCGTCCGCCTCGACCACCGGCACACCGGCGCGTAAGCCCTCAAGTTCAGCAGGCGGGGTCAGCGCGGACAGCGACGCGGTTCCCAGCCGCGGTACCGCGGCCAGCAGTTTCCGGGTGTACTCCTCCTTGGGGTTGGCAAAGAGCTCCCGCACGGGCGCGCGCTCGATGATGCGGCCCTGGTACATCACGGCCACGCTGTCGGCGAGGTCGGCCACCACACCCATGTTGTGGGAGATGATAATGATGGAGGTCCCGCGTTCGTCGCGGAGCTTGCGCAAAAGCTGCAGGATCTCCGCTTGCACGGTGACGTCGAGGGCGGTGGTCGGCTCATCAGCGACGATGGTGTTGGCGCCGAGCTCGATCGCCATGGCGATCATGATGCGCTGCTTCTGCCCGCCGGAGAACTCATGCGGGTAGCGGTTGATGCGCTTTTCCGGCTCGGGGATGCCCACGGAGCGAAGCGCTTCCACGCAGCGCGCCTTCGCTTCCTTCTTTGAGATCTTCGGGTTGTGCGCCTTCAGCCCCTCCGCCATCTGCCACCAGATGGGGAAGACGGGGTTCATTGCGCTCGACGGCTCCTGGAAGATCATGGAGGCGTCCTTGCCACGCATCGATCGCAGCTCGTCTTTGCTCATGGCGGTGACGTTGTTGCCCTCCACCAGCACGGCGCCCTTGGACACGGCGGTGTCTCCCAGAAGGCCCAGCACCGAGCGTGCCGTCACGGTCTTGCCGGAGCCGGACTCGCCCACCAGCGCGACGATCTCGCCCGGCGCGACCTCGAGGTTCACCCCGCGCACGGCGTGCACGAACCCGGTGTCGGTGTTGAAGCCGACGTGCAGATTCTGAATGTCTACGCGGTTCATGCGGTTGCCTCCTCGAAGCGGTCGACGTCGTTCGCCTTTACTTTCCTGCGAACGCGCAACCGGGGATCGTTCAAATCATTCAGCGACTCGCCCACCAGAGTGATGCCCAGCACCGACAGCACGATGGCAAGGCCAGGGAAAAGCGCTGTCCACCAGATACCGGAGGTGACGTCCGACACCGCGCGGTTGAGGTCGTAGCCCCACTCCGCGGCGGAGGTCGGTTCGATGCCGAATCCGATGAAGCCCAGGCCTGCGAGCGTGAGGATGGCCTCCGAGGCGTTCAGGGTGAAAATCAGCGGCAGGGTGCGGGTGGCGTTGCGGAAGATGTGCACCGCCATGATGCGCCAGTGCGAGGCGCCCACAACCATGGCGGATTCGACGAACGGTTCCGCTTTCAGTCGCATCGTCTCCGCGCGGATCACGCGGAAGTATTGCGGGATGAACACCACGGTGATCGAGATCGCGGCCGCCGCGATACCTCCGAGCGCGCTCGACTTTCCACCGGTAAGCGCAATCGACATGACGATGGCCAGAAGCAGCGAGGGAAACGCGTAGACGGCGTCGGCGATCATGACCAAGATGCGGTCGAGCCAGCCGCCGATGTAGCCGGAGATGAGGCCGAGCAGCACGCCCAGAATGATGGACAGCAGTACCGAGGCCACGATGACGGCCACTGCGGTTCGCGTGCCCCACACCACGCGGGAGAACACGTCGAAGCCGGAGACGGTCGTGCCCCAGACGTGCTCGGCCGACGGCGGCTGCTGGGTGCCGAAGGATCCGCCGTCGCCGGAAGTTTGGGACCAGGTGTACGGCGCGATCAGGGGCGCAAACAGGGCGGTCAGCAGGAGGATCGCGGTAAGCACGAGGCCCACCACCAGCATGAAACGCTGCAGGCCGGCCGACCGGACGAGGTCTTTGACAATGGGTAGTTGTGCGACGGAAGCCATTAGAACCTCACCCTCGGGTCGACGAACGCGGCGATGATATCCACGATGAAGTTGGTCACCGCCACAATCACGGCCATCAGCATGACGATGCCCTGGACGGCGACGTAGTCACGCGCCTGCATGTACTGCACCAGGATGTAACCCAAGCCCTTCCACTCGAAGGTGGTCTCGGTGAGCACGGCGCCGCCGAGCGAGAGGGCGATCTGCATACCCATCACCGTGATCACGGGGATCAGCGCGGGGCGCAGGGCGTGGTGGGTCACCAGCCTGCGCTCCTTCACACCACGGGAGCGGGCGGACTCGATGTACTGCCGCTCGAAGGTGCCGATGATGTTGGTGCGCACAAGGCGCAGGAACACGCCGCCGAGCAGCAGGCCCAGGGCGATGGAGGGCAGCACCGCGTGCGAGGCGACATCCTTCATCAGGCCCACGTCACCCAGGCGCAGCGCGTCCAGGCCGTAGAAGGGGGTGGGGTTGGTGATGGATCGGAGGGTGGCTTCACCGGCCGTCGATACGCGTCCGGCGACTGGGAACCAGCCGAGCTGGACGGAAAAGACCAGCTTGAGCAAGAGGCCGACGAAGAAGACGGGCGTGGCGTAGGCGAGGATGCCGAAAATGCGCAGCACCGCGTCGGGCCAGCGGTCGCGGAAGTAGGCCGCCACCATGCCACCGGGGATGCCAATGAGCAGCGCCACGATCAGCGCGTAGAAGACGAGCTCCGCCGTCGCCGCGCCGTAGGTGACAAGTAGGTCGGTGACCTGGCGGCCGTCGGTGAAGGTGGTGCCGAAGTCGCCGCGCGCGACGTCGCCGAGGTAGTCGAAGTACTGGACGAGCAGCGGCCGGTCGTAGCCTGCTTCCTCCACGCGGCGCGTGAGTTCGTCCGCGGGCAGGCGGCCACCGAGCGCAGCGGAGATCGGGTCGCCCGTCGAACGCATGAGGAAGAAGACGGTGGTGACCAGGATGAAGATTGTGGGGAAAATAAGCAGAAAACGAATAAGGATGTAGCGCAGGAAACTCCCGCCGCGATCCTTACTCGTTTTCTGGTCGTTTTCCGCCTTGACGGCGGTAGTCATGGTGTCAGGCTGCCTAACTTGGTTGGCTTACTTCTTCGGCTTACTTGGTAATCGGCCCGTAGTGGAGCATAAACGACGAATCCAGGGTGACCCCGTCGACATCCTTGCCCGCGATGGCGAACTGCTTACCCTGAAGCAGCGGCACGGTGGACAGCTCGTCGGCCATGTAGTCCTGGATCTCCTCGAGCTCCTTGTCGCGCTCATCGGCGTCCGGCTGGGTAGCGGACTTCTTGATCAGCGCGTCAATAGCCGGATCCTCGAAGTGGTTGCCCAGGAAGTTGTTGACGGTGAAGAACGGCGTCAGGTAGTTGTCCGTGTCCGGGAAGTCCGGGAACCAGCCCAGCTGGTAGACGGGGTACACGTCGCTCGTGCGGTCCTTGTTGTACTGCACCCACTCGGTGGACTGCAGGTCAACCTTGAACAGGCCGGTGTCCTCCAGCTGGGACTTGATCGCCGCGTACTCGTCGCCCGACGACGGACCGTAGTGGTCCGGGTTGTACTGCAGCGCGACGTCGACCGGGGTGGTCACTCCGGCGTCCTCGAGGAGCTGCTTCGCCTTATCGACGTCCGGTTTACCATCCGACTTCAAGTACTTGTCCTTGATGGATTCCGTAGCGGCACGCATGGACTCCGGAACCACGGAGTACAGCGGGGCGAAGGTGCCCTTGTACACGTTCTCCGCAAGCGCCGGGCGGTCGATGGAGGCGGCGATGGCCTGGCGCACGGCCTTGGCCTTCGCCGGGTCTGCGTCGTCGGACTTCGCGCCGTAGGGCATGGTGTCGAAGTTGAAGACCATGTAGCGGATCTCGCCGCCCGGGCCTTCGATGACCTTCACCTTGTCGTCCTTACGCAGGTCCTCGATGTCGGTGGCGGTCAGCGAGCGGTGCGCCACGTCGATGTTGTTCTGCTGGACGTCCAGCTTCAGGTTGGAGGCGTCGGCGTAGTACTTCACGTCCACGCCGTCGTTCGCCGCCTTGCCCAGCAGGCCGTTGTAGTCGGCGCGCGGGGCGTAGGAGATCAGCTCGTTCTCCTTGAAGTTGTTGATGGTGTACTGGCCGGCAAACGGCTTACCTGCGACGACGTCCGGGTTCTCCAGCAGCTTGTCGGCCGGGAAGACGTCCTCGTCCACGATCGGGCCGACCGGGGAATTCAGCACGAACGGGAAGGTCTGGTCGTTGCCTTCCTTGAGCTTGAACACCACGGTGGTGTCGTCCGGGGCCTCAACCGAGTCGAGGTTGGCCAGAAGCGAGGCCGGGCCGTTCGGGTCGTCGATCTGCACCTGGCGGTCGAACGTGAACTTCACGTCGGAGGAGGTCAGGTCGTTGCCGTTGTCGAACTTCAGGCCGTCCTTCAGCTTCACCGTGTACTCGGTGGGGCTGGTGAACTCGGCGGATTCCGCCAACGACGGCTCCGGCTGGGCATCGTCCTCGCCCACCGGAGACTCGAGGAGGAAGCCGTACACCTGGCGCATCACGTGGTAGCTGCCGTTGTCGTAGGACCCGGCGGGATCGAGCTTGGTGATCTTGTCGGTGGTACCGATGGTGATCACACCGTCACCGGCCGGCGCGACAGCCGCGTCGGAACCCTCGGAGGCCGCCGTCTCGGTGGTCGAGGTCTCGGTGTTTGCGCAGGCAGTGAGCGCCAGGCCGGTGGTCAGGGCGAGGACCGGCGCAAGCAGGGCGGCACGGTTCTTCGTCGTCATAGGTTTCTCCTAGCAATCCGCGACGCCTCTTTAGGTGGCGACGTTTCGGGAAACTGTAGCTAGATCGAAACTTGGGGGACCCCAAGAGTTACCGAATTGTTATCTAAATCGGGTGTTCCGTACGCGAACGGCGCCCAGCGATTCGCTGGGCGCCGGCTCGACGAGAGAACTATCAGACGCGGTTACAGGTAGTGGTAGTTAATCTCCGTTTCAGGGTCGAAGAAGACGGAGCCGCCTTCCATCGGGCGCAGGTACACGGTGTCGCCCTGGTCGACCTCGATGCCGCGCGGGACCTTGACCGTGATGCGATCGCCGCGCACGGCGATCTTGCTGTCCGCCTGCTCTTGGCGGTGACCGTAGATGTAGAGCTCGGAGCCGAGGTGCTCGACGATGTCCACATACACCGGGAGGCCGTAGTCCGCACCCGCCTGGTTCACGCCTGCGATCTCCCAGTTTTCCGGGCGGACACCGACGATCACGCGGTCACCCGTCACCTTGGAGGCCAGTTCGCGCGGCATGAAGTAGTCCAGTGCGTAGTTTTTTCCACCGACGGCGCGACCGTCGATGAACGGAACATTCTCGATCAGCGTCATGGCCGGGGAGCCGATGAAGGTGGCGACAAACGTGTTCCCTGGGTTGTCGTACAACGTGGCCGGGGTGTCCACTTGTTGGAGGATTCCCTTCTTCAGCACACAGACGCGGTCACCCATGGTCATTGCCTCAGTCTGGTCGTGGGTGACGTACACCGTAGTGGTGCCAAGCTCACGCTGCAGCGCCATGATCTGGGCACGCGTGGACACGCGCAACTTTGCGTCGAGGTTCGATAGGGGCTCGTCCATCAGGAACACCTTCGGCTGGCGGACAATCGCGCGGCCCATGGCCACACGCTGGCGCTGACCACCGGACATAGCGGAAGGCTTCTTATCGATGAGCTCCTCGAGCTCGAGCATCTTAGCGGCAAAGTTCACGCGCTCATCGATGGTTGCCTTGTCGACCTTCGCGTTTTGGAGGGCGAACGCCATATTCTCCCGCGCTGTCATGTTTGGGTACAACGCGTACGACTGGAACACCATCGCGATGTCCCGGTCGCGCGGGCGAGTTTCGGTCACGTCGACACCGTCGATGAAGATCTGGCCTTCGTCGACTGGCTCGAGGCCCGCAAGCATGCGCAGCGTGGTCGACTTACCGCAGCCAGACGGGCCGACGAGGACGAGGAACTCGCCGTCGCCGATCTCGAGGCTCACACGACTCACCGCCGGTGGACGTGCCGGGTCGTAGATACGAGACGCTTGGCGGAACTCAACGGTTGCCATATGCGACTCCTTTCACTTCAGATGGGATGCGGGTGCAGTCTCGCTACTTGTTCAAGTTCGGGGTGATGTCGCGGTCGACGACCTGCTGAGTCTCTTTATCCAGATCAGCGAAGACCTTCTCCACGTCCTGGCCACCGACGGTGATCTTGTCCAGCGCGCCACCGATGCGCTTACCGCCTCCCGGCACAAACACGCGGGCGTAATCCTGCGGCTTGGTGTTCTCGTTCAGCTGCTTGATAGCGGTCTCGGCGTTCGGGTTCTCCTCGAGGTACTTCTTCTCCTCCGGATCGTCGAGCGCGTCCTTGCGCACAGGCATGTAACCGGTCTTCTGGGTGAACTTGATGGTGTTCTGGGTGTTGGTGATGAAGTCGATGAACTTCACGGCGTTCGCCTTACGTGCATCGGAGATGCCGTTCGGGATCGCGAGGCCCGCACCACCGGTTGCTGCGGACGGGCCAGGGCCCGGCAGGTAGGTGGTGATGAACGGCACAGTGGCGGAGTCGGTCAGTCCGCCGAGGGAACCGGTGGACTCAAGCAGGCCGGACGCCTTGCCGTTGCCGAACGCCACGGTCGGGTCGGTGGCAATCTCGATGTGGCCCTTCTTCACCTGGTCTTGGAGGAACTTGCCGGCTTCGACGGTCTTCGGGTCGGAGAACGTCGGCTCCCACTCCTTGGAGTAGCCGCCGCCGAAGGCCCACACCATGCCCTGGAAATACCAATCGAGGTAGTTGGAGCCGTCGGGGATGACCAGCGCGGCGTTGCCGGTGGTGTCCTTCAGCTTGGTTGCCCACTCGTCGAACTCTTCCCACGTCTTCGGGCCGCGGTCCGTCGGTAGACCAGCCTTAGCCAGGTCGTCGGTGTTCCAGTACATCAGGTTGGTGGAGCGGGAGTATGGAACGCCGTAGTGCTTGCCCTCGTAGGCGTAGTCCTCGCGCAGGGTGTCCACGTAGGACTGGTAGTTGATATTTTCTTGTTCCCACAGATCGTCCAACGGGGTGGTCGCGCCGTTGAGTGCGAAGTTGAACCAGGTCACGTCGGAAGCGACGATCACGTCCGGCAGGTTGGAACCCGCCAGCGCAGCGTTGAACTTCTGAGCCAGCTCCTCATAGGAAGCGCCGCCATCTACGAGCTCGACGTCGAGGTCAGGATTCTCCTTCTCGAATGCCTCGATCATCTCGAGCTCGACGTCCTTTGAGCTACCGGGGTGGTTCGACCAGAAGATGATCTTGTTGTCGTCTCCGGAGGAAGCGTTGCTGTCGCCCGTGGAACTGGAATCGTTGCCGCCGGTAGTGGAACCGCCGGCACAAGCCGTCAGGGAAAGAGCAGTAATGGTGGCGAGGCCGGCTGCGGCGATGCGCTTACGCAGAGTGTTGTTTGCAAACATGGGGATTACTCCGTTCGGATTGAATGGGTGGGTGGTGGATGAAGTTGTCGGAGCGGGAAAGGGGTTACCCCTTCACCGCGCCCGCGGTCAGGCCCTTGATCATCTGCTTCTGCAACAGGAGGAACACGATAATCATCGGCAGGGTGGTCAGAACGGTTCCGGCCATCACCGGCGCCCAGTTAGTCAGACCCTCCGCGTCCTGAAGGCGGGTCAGACCCACTGGCAACGTTGCGGATGCCGGGGTGTCGGTAATCAGGAACGGCCAGAGGTACTCATTCCACTCGTTGACCACGGTGATGAGAACGAACGCGGACAGCGTCGGCCAAGACATGGGCAGCACCACTCGAAAGAGAGTGGTGAAGAACCCGGCGCCGTCCATGTCGGCGGCCTCCAGGATTTCGCCCGGCAAGGAGAGGAAGTGGTTGCGCATAAGGAAGCAACCGAAAGCCACGCCTGCGAGCGGCACGATCACCCCGATCCAGGTGTCGCGCCAACCCAGCTGCGCGGCAAGCGCGTAGTTGGAGATGATGGTGATCTGGTTCGGCACCATGAGGGCTGCGACGACGATCCAGAAGAGTGCTTCGCGGCCCGGGAATTTCAGAAACGCAAAGGCGTACGCGGAGAGTACGCCGAGAACGACCTTGATCACTGTCAAGATCAAGGTGATGCCGATCGAGTTTCTGAGGTACTGCTGGAAACCAGACGTTTCCCACACGCGCGCGTAGTTCTCCGGCACCAGCGGATCCGGCCAAAACGTAATTGGGTCGGAATAGACGTCCTGGTACGTCTTGAAGGAGGTGATCACAATGAAGTACAGCGGCACCATGATCACCAACACGGTCAACACCAGACAGATGTAGCCGACGATCTTCATGGCGGGGGAGCTGTAATCGACGCCCTCACCTTTGCGCTTGCGCTGGATGTCGGTGATCACCGGTTCGGCATTGGACTGGCTACCCGGAACCGGGGGCAGGTCGCGGGCCTGGGGGGACTGCCCTGCACCCGGGGAGGCCGGGATCTGGGCCTTTTTCTTACTCTTCTTGGGAACCGCGGTTGACATTTATCTATCCAGCCTTTCCTGGACGCGAACCTGCAAGACGGTGATGATGAGCACGACAAGGAACATGATCGTTGCCACGGCTGCGCCATAACCAGCGCGGTTGTTCACGAAGGTCTCGGTGTACACCTGGAACACCATCGTGGTTGTGCCGTAGCCGAACGGGCCACCGCGTGTCATCGCGTTGATGATGTCGAACACCTGGAAAGAGTTCAGCAACACGGTGATGAGTAGGAAGAAGGTGGTGCCCCGCAACTGGGGCAACACGACGCGGAAGAAGTGGCGCGTCGCAGGGGTGCCGTCGATCTCGCTCGCCTCGTCCAGGTCATCGCGACGGCCCTGCAGCGCGGCGAGGTAAATCACGAACACGTAGCCGACGTTCTTCCAGATGTATGTCACCGTGATCATGAATAGTGCCCAGCCGGACTGCTGATAGAAGTTCGGCACCGGGATGTTGATCAGGTTTAGGAAGTATTGGATCAGGCCGTAGCGCGGGTCAAACACGAACTGGAACGCCACACCGATGGCGGCACCGGCGATCACATACGGGGCAAACACCATCGAGCGCACGGCTGAGCGTCCGATCAGTGCTTGGTCGAGCAGGATCGCCAGCAGCAGACCGATCACCATCGAGCCGGCGACGGCGAAGAAGGTGAAGATGACTGTGTTCCACACAACCTGTGGGGTTTCAGGGGCCTTGAACCAGTCGATGTAGTTCTGCAAACCCACGAAGGACATGGTGGGAGAGGAAATGTTCCAGTCGTAGAACGAGATCCTGATGTTGTCGATCAGCGGGCGGTAGGTGAAGAGGATAAGGAGGAAAAGGTTGGGAAAGATCAGCAGGAACGCTAGCCCCACCTGCTTCCAGTCAACCCTCCCCCTTTTCTTTTTGTAAGTCGCTGCATACTCGTCGGAGACCTCCGGCTCCACCGAGATCGCAGGAATCATCGTGTTCATGCGCAGAAACCTAAATTCTCTGTGTGAACAAACGATGAACTTGAAGTTTTGTTTCGCGTAACAGTTGGGGCTGGAAAATGAACGGTAGACGACCAATTGGGGTCGCCCCTTTTTATGCAGCCAGACTGGCTGATTTCAGCCCCGCTAAGAACGCGCTTAGCGGATTCTTAGATAGTCACCTGACGCGACTTGATGTTGTCCAGTTGCTTGCGCTCGTCCGCACTCAACGCGGCGTCGTTCGCGTACTCAGCGGTAATCGCCTGGTCAAGCTCAGCCAGGGCCTCCTCGTAAGATCCTGCATCGGCCGAAGGGTCCAGGTCAAAGACCGGAACCACCAAACCGTGGGTGCGAAACGCACCGGCGAACTTCGTCCCCTCGCCCAGGTTGAGCTCCCCACGAGCGGCGATGCGGGCCAGCGCAGCGAGCATTTGGGCCTCGCTGTCTTCGGTGCGCACCCAGCGAATGTGCGCCTTGCCGCCGCCGGGATTGACCCACCACACGGCACCCGGCAGCCCCGCGCCCACCTGCTGAGAGGGCAGCACGGCGTCGTTGGCCTGGCGCAGCGCGTCGCGTACCTGAGGCGGCACGGTCTCGCCCTCGGCGAACCACCAACCGAAATCCTGGTGGGTGGTGATCTCCGGGCGGGCGTCCGCCTCGAGCAAGCTGTCCAGTGCGGGCTGCGAACCGTCCGCGATGGTCGACTGCAACGTCTCACCCGGCTCCGCCGACACGACCCAGTTCAGCGCGTACGCCAGGTCCCGGCCCGGGTTCTGCGAGTGCGACTGCACTTGCAGTGCGACGAAGCGCTCCCCGCCATCGCGCACGAGCGCCGCGCCCGCACCCGGCAAGACTGTGACCACGTTGACCGGGGTCCCGTTCACCGAGAACTCCGCCACGGCGGAGGGGACGAACTCCTGCAGCGCAACCAGGTCCGCCTCGGCGGCCAGGCCACCGAACGGGCGCGGGTCCTTCTGCAGCGCCTCGCGCTCGGCGGCGCGTGCTGCCAGCTTCGCCGCGCGGCGACTCATCCCCTCCGGGGCCGTTTTCTGCTTCTTGGGTTTGCGCACTGTCATGGCGGTCATCGTAACAACTGCCGGGCCAGCGACGTTTACGCGTCTGCGCTAAAGGTCTCCACGGCAATGTGCGGCAAGTCAGTGCCGACCAACGATGCACCCTGCGCCTTCAGCCATAGCATCTCTTTCGGTAGGTTCACGGTCCATACATAGGTGCGACCGCGGCCGTCGAAAAGCGAAGGCTCTGCTTGAGCTTGCCAGATGGACGGGCCCGCGCCGCAGTTTCCTACCTTTTCAAACGGCACGTCGCCGCGCCCGGTGAGCAACGGCTCCGGATCCAACAGGAGGAATGTCTCCAACGCAGGCAACAGACGCTGGAACCGTTCAATCGCCTCCGCGTTGAAGGAGATCAGGTGCACCCGCTCATCCGACTCCATGCCCCGCGTGCGCAGCACGTCGGCGACGGCCTCCTCCAGTCGCTCCCCAAACGGGGAAGGGTGCTTGGTTTCGATGAGGATATGCTTGCCCGGGTAGTCGTCGAGAAGCTGCAGCAGCTCATCCAGTGTCATGATGGTCTGTGGGTCCTCGGGCGTGCCGAAGTTCAACCCGCGCAGCTCAGCGAGCGTCATCTCGGCGACCTCGCCGGAGCCGTTCGAGGTGCGGTCGACGCTCTGGTCGTGGATGACCACGACCTCCCCGTCCGCGGTAAGGTTCACGTCGCATTCGATGCCGACGATGTCGAGCTTGAGCGCCTCCTCAAACGAGCGGCGGGAGTTCTCCGGGTACAGGCCGTTCAGGCCGCGGTGGGCAATGATGCCGGTCATTGTGCGAGAACCTCTCTTGGTGCGAAGCCGTAGGTGGATAGCGCGAGGTCGGGCAGATCCGTGGCGATGACGTCCACACCGTTGTCCGCGCACCACTGCATCTGGCGCGGGGTGTTCACGGTCCACGTGTACGTTTTCAGCCCGCGCAGCCCCAGAAGCTTGTGGCGGGCCTGCAGGTGCGCAAGCGAGGGCCCCACGCCGTAGGGCCGCGAAAGCATAGCGCCGGCCGGGTTCCACTTCTTTTCCTTGACGCGGAAGAGGTAGAACGTCTCCAGCTCAGGGGCGAATTCGGTGAAGTAGCGCACGGCGCGGTGGGAAAAGGAGATGATGTGGGCGCGCTCGGAATCGTGCATGCCCGCGTAGCGCAGCGCGCGCAGGGTTTGCTCGTCCACCTCTGGGCCGTAGATGGTGGGGTGCTTCGTCTCAATGTAAATGTGCTTGTCCGGGTAGCCCTCGAGCAGCTCGAGCAGCTCGTCCAGCAGCATGATGTGCTGCGGTTCCTCGGCGGTGCCGCAGTTGAGGGTGCGCAGGTCCCGGTAGTCCATGCGGTCGACGCGCCCGAGCGCACCCGTGGTGCGGCCGACGGTGGCATCGTGGAAGACGACCAGTTTTCCGTCGCGCGTGAGCCGCACGTCGCATTCGATGCCGTGGATCGGCAGCTCGAGCGCCTCCGTGAAGGCGCGCCGCGTTAGCTCGGGGAACCGGCCGGAGAACCCGCGGTGGGCGACTATGTTCGGCGTCTGCACGCCTCCTGACCCTACCCCCGCTTCCCGGGCGCGCAACCGGAGCAGTTATGGGACAATGAGCAGCGTGCTTATCGACGACCTCCGGCAACAACTCCCCACCTCCCTCAAACGCGCCCGGTTCCGCTTCAACTTCAAGCGCGACGGCGTCATGGCGCTTCCCATGCAGGTGGTGGATGTCATCGCTGACCTGTCTCCCGGCGTGCGCATGAGCGGGCTGCGCCGCCTGCCGGAGAGTTTCCGCGCCGGTTTGGTGGGTGCGGAGGTCGCCACCTGGGGTGCCGTGTCACCGTCGCTGTTGCCCCACAACTGGTGGGCCACCGCCGCCAACGTGGCCGTGCTGCAGGGCATCGGCCACGGTGTGGCCACGATTCTGACGCAGGCCGCGCGGCCCGTGACCCCGAACAGTGCACGGGGTCCACTGCCGGGGCCGGTGCGCCTGGCCATGTCGGGCGTGACCGTCGGCGTCATGGTCACCTCGGTGCGGCGGCGCCTGGAGCAGGAGGACCTGGTGGAATCCGACGACAACTTCAAGGTCGCCGACATGGCCCTTGGGGTCTCACTGGGCGCGTTGGGGTACGGCGCAGTGCTGCTGTTGGGCGAGGCGATCCAGTCGTTTATCGACGCCCTCGAGTCCCTCCTCGGCCGCAAACTCCCACCGGTGACGTCTTGGCCCCTGGCCATCATCGGCGGCGGAGCGGTGCTATTCCTCGTCGGCGACCGCCTGGTGGTGCGCCGCTTCCTCGCCTCCGCCTCCAAGTCCGCGATGGAGCTGGACAGCGAGTTCATGCGCGGCGCCACGCAACCGAGTGAGCCTGAGCGCTCCGGCTCGCCTGAGTCCTCGGTGGACTTCCAGTCAATGGGCAGGCAGGGCCGGGCGGTGGTCGCGGGCGGGCCCCGCAAGCGCCACATCGAACGCCTCTTGGGTGGGTCGGCAAAAGAACCCATCCGCGTCTTCGTCGGCCTGCACGACCTTGACCCCACCGAGTCCCCGGACTTCGACGCCATGGCCGCCGAGGCCATCGCCGAGATGCGCCGCACCGGCGCCTTCGAACGCGGCCACATCGCCGTGATGTCGGCGGCGGGCACGGGGTGGATCAACGACTTCCACACGTCCGGTTTCGAGTTCGTCACCCGCGGCGACTGCGCCATCGTGGCCATGCAGTACTCGTTCCTGCCCTCGGCGTACGCCTACCTCGCCGACCACGAGTCGCCCGTGACATCCTCGCGCACCCTCGTCGAGGCGATCCTGCGCGAGCTCGCCCAGATGGACCCCGAGACGCGACCGAAGCTCTACGTCGGCGGCGAGTCGCTGGGGGCCTACGGCGTGTCCGACGCCTTCGAAAGCGTCGACGAGTTCCTCCGCGGCACCTCCGGCGGCGTGTTCACCGGCGTGCCCGGCTTCGCCCGCAACCACTCCGCCCTCACCCAATCGCGCGAGGAGGGCTCCCCGCAGCGCCTCCCGCTTGTCGACGGCGGGCGCCACGTCCGCTTCACCGCCCACCCCGACCACATCCACACCGACTACCTGGGCCGTCCCTACGCCAACGCGTTTGAGCAGCCGCGCTACATCTTCGCCCAGCACGCCTCCGACCCCGTGGTGTGGTGGGAACCCAGTCTGCTGTGGAAAGCCCCCGATTGGCTCAAGGAGCCGGGCTCGCGCGGAACCCCCGCACCCGAGACCCAGCACGTCGACGTCCCGGCCGGCCTGCGGTGGCTGCCGCTGGTGACTTTCTGGCAGGTGGGCATCGACCAACTAGCCTCCCAAGAGTACCCCTCCCCCCACGGGCACAACTACCACGACGAGACCGTGGCCTATTGGAACGCGGTGGTGCATGGTTCGGGCGGTTTGGACCCTTCAGAACTCCGCCGCGTCTCGCTGTGGATCCACAAAGACGCCACCAAGCTGCGCAAACCCTCCGACGGGTTCCCCTCCAAGCACGGGTACTAGATGCCGCAGGCGACCCCGGTGGAGTGGTGCGGGCAGTACCCGTTGGGCACCTTGTGCAGGTACTGCTGGTGCTCGTCCTCGGCCAGGTAGTAGGAGGCGCCTGAGGCAACCTCGGTGGTGATGTCACCGTAGCCCGCATCCCTGAGGTCGGAGCTGTACTGCCTGATCCACGCCCTGATCTCTTCGGCCTCACCTTCAGTGTCGGTGTAGAAGGCCGAGCGGTACTGGGTGCCCACGTCATTGCCCTGGCGGTAACCCTGGGTCGGGTCGTGGGCCTCGAGGGCAACCCGCACGAGCTCCTTCAAGCTGATGACAGATGGGTCGTAGACCACCTCCACCAGCTCGACGTGGTTGGTCTGGCCGGTGCACACTTCCCCGTAGGTCGGGTTCGGGGTGATGCCGCCGCCGTAGCCGACCGACGTGGACTCCACCCCGTCCATCTCCCAGAACATTTTCTCCGCACCCCAGAAGCAACCGATGCCCACAAGCAGGCGTTTCTGGCCTTCCTTCCACGGGCCCGTGATCGGGGTGCCCAGCACCGCGTGGGGGCGTGGGTTAGCCAAAATGGGGTTGGCGCGGCCGGGGAGGGCCGCTGCGGCGTCGATAAGCGAAGGCGTGCGTCCAAAGATGAATCCCATACCTGCCCTAACGAGTACGCACGCGACCCTGTTCCCAAAAATCCGTACCATGGGGTGGCGTAACTGAAGTCACACGAAAGGACATACTCATGGCTGTTTACGAGCTTCCGGAACTCCCCTACGCGTACGACGCACTTGAGCCGCACATCTCCGCTGAGATTATGGAGCTGCACCACGACAAGCACCACGCCAACTACGTCAAGGGCGCCAACGCCGCGCTCGAGGCGCTGGAGGCGGAGCGCAACGGTGAGGCTGACGCCGACAAGATCCGCGCGCTGAGCAAGAACCTCGCGTTCAACCTTGGTGGCCACACCAACCACTCCATCTTCTGGAAGAACATGGCACCGAACGCCGGCGGCAACCCGACCGGCGCGATCGCTGAGGCCATCGACCGCGACTTCGGCTCCTTCGAGGGCTTTAAGAAGCAGTTCTCCGCAGTGGCTAACGGCCTGCAGGGCTCCGGCTGGGCCGTCGCGGGCTACGACCACGTCGCTGGCCGCCTGATCATCCAGCAGATGACTGACCAGCAGGGCAACATCTCCGTGGACTTCACCCCGGTGCTCATGCTCGATATGTGGGAGCACGCGTTCTACCTGCAGTACAAGAACGTCAAGGCTGACTACGTCACCGCTTGGTGGAACGTTGTGAACTGGGACGAAGTCAACGAGCGCTACTCCAAGGCCGCTGCCTAACCCCATATACAACAACGCCCGCCACGGTTTCCCGCGGCGGGCGTTGTCGTTTCCCTGTGATACGTCGAGTCCTGGTGAACTCAAGAGAGATACTAGGTTAGGCTAGCCTTATCACGCAAGGGGTTGGGGGAAATAAAATTCACCCACCCGTTCAGGCCCTAACATCGAGGCCATGCAGAAAGGCTCCCCCGAATACCGCAGGGCAACGCTGGCCATGCTGGCGTTCGGCCTCGCCATCTTCAACACCCTCTACGCCACCCAGGCCCTCCTGCCCACCCTGACCGCCGAGCTCGGGGTCAGCCCCTCCACCGCGGCGCTGACCGTCTCGGCCGCCACCGGAGCCTTGGCGCTGTGCGTCGTGCCGGCGTCGATCCTTTCGGAGAAGTACGGGCGGGGACGCGTCCTGGTGGTCTCGGCGCTCGCCGCCACCGGGCTGGGTCTCGCGCTGCCGCTAGCACAGACAGCGACGCAGCTCATCGCGCTGCGCGCACTCCAGGGCGCCATGATCGCCGGCACACCCGCCGTGGCCATGACGTGGCTGTCCGAGGAGCTCGACCCAGCCGACCTGCCCGGCGCGATGGGGCTCTACATCGCGGGCAACACCATCGGCGGCCTGTCCGGTCGTCTCATCCCGGCGGGGCTTATGGAGGTCACCACGTGGCGCTGGGCCCTCTTCGGATCTGCGGCGGTCGCGTTCTGCCTGGCGCTCGCAGCCGCGGCGCTGTTGCCGGGGCAGAGGAGGTTTGAACCGAAGGCGTCGATACGCATTGGCTCCGAGGTCACGGCGATGGCGCGGCACCTGCGCAACCCACGGCTAGTGGGGCTGTACGCGACCGCGTTCGTGGCCATGGGCGTGTTCGTGTCCATGTACAACTTCTTCGGCTTCCGCGCGGTGGCGCAGTTTGGGCTGCCGGCGGCGCTGTCGGGCCTGGTGTACGTGGTGTACCTGTCCGGGACGTGGTCGAGCGCGCGGGCGGGCGTGATGGCGAAGCGCTACGGGCGCGGTCCGATCATGCTGGTGGGCGCGGGGCTGATGTTTCTAGGAGCACTCGGGGTGGCCAGCGAGCAGTTGTGGGTGGCGCTCGCTGGGCTGCTGGTGTTTACGGCGAGTTTCTTTGCGCTCCATTCCACCGCCTCCGGGTGGGTGGGGCTGATCGCGCGGCGGGACCGGGCGGAGGCGTCTTCGATGTACGTCTTCTCCTACTACCTGGGGTCGTCGGTACTGGGCGCTGCGACGGGTCGGGCGTTCGAGAACCTGCCGTGGGCCGGGTTCATCGGGGTGCTTGCCGGGCTGTTGGCCGTGCTGGTGATGAGCGCGGCGGCGCTGTGGTGGGCGGAACGCGGCGGCTCCCGCTAGGGCCTAGACCTCCCCCAGCACCGGCACGCCTGGCGCGCCTGCGGCGAGGAAGTCCCGGACCGCCCGGGTGGCGCGGCAATCGTCCTCGTTGTAGCGCAGGAGCATGGCCCGGGCGTCCTCGTCGCCGAGGCGCCCGGCGCGTCGCAGCGCCACGGAGCGCTCCCCGTCCACGTCGTCGTCCTCCCACTCGAAGCCCGCCACCGGCCCGAGCACCTTGAGGCCCAGCCCGTCGGTGCCCACGAGCGAGCGCCTGACGTGGGCGAAGACATCCACCCACTCGTCCGAGGCGATGAACGCGGCCACCTCCGCCTCATCCACCGAGTCGAAGCGGCGTGCCGACGAGCGCAGCCAGTGGTTCTCCCCGCCGGCGGCGTAGCAGTAGGCGCGGAAGCTCAGCCCCTGCTCAAGAGCCGCCGACCGCACGCCCATGAGCCACGTCCAGAAGGCCGTGAAGTTCGCCTCCTCCGCGGCACCGCCGACCTCCTCCCACGTCACGAACGGGCGGTAGACCTCCCCGTCGAAGGCGCCCCACAGGTAGGCACCCTGATCCAGGTAGGCCTCCATGTCCACGTCCACCTCAACATCGGCACGGGGCGCGGGCGCGAGCACGGGCCGTTTGAGCACCGGGATGCCGGCACGCCAGGCGCGGGCGAGGGACGCGGCGTCGGCAGGGGCGCCGTCGATAAGCGATTGCACCGTGGTGAAGCCCTTGTCGCGCCACACCTCGCCGCGGCCGCCCGGCAGCAGCAGCGAGATGTCGTCGAGCTCTTCCAACCGCGACTGGCACAGCGGCCAGAACCTGCACGTGGCGCACTGCTTGAGGCGCACCGGTTCGGTGGGCAGCGGTGCGCGCAGGGCGGCGAGCAGCGGCGGGAGGTGGCGCTCGATATCCATGAGGTAGGCGCGTGAGCGGTCTTGGCCGATGACCGCGCAGCGCCCGTCGGCTGCATCTCCAAGCAGAAGATGCGCGAGCCCCAGCCGGTACCCGTCGATGGTGTGGTGGCGCGCCTTCGCCCGCACCGTCAGCGGCTTGCCCAGCCCAAGGCGGCCGGTGGGCACCATCTCCAACGTGGCCTCCGCGTGCGGCCGCGCGACCCGGTGGTTGGAGATAATCACCGGCGCGTACCCGGCCTCCGTGCGCACGAGCACGTCCACCTCCGCCTGCACCAGCTCGCCCTCGATCTCCCCTTCCAGCTGCGCGTTCGTGATTAAGGTGGCGCCCCGCTTCATCGCGTCTCGCGTATCGACGACTCCGTTGCCACCCACAGCGTCAACATCCACCCGCAGAAACCGCTTGCCCCGCCCGTCGCCGACGGCCCGTTTCACCGGCAGCGCATCGAACACCACTGCGCGGGCGGCGTCGATCTGGGGTTGACGGATCAACGCGTCTGGCAGCTCGGGCGTCTCCGGGTGCGCGCGGCGCTGGCGCAGGCGGTACCGGCAGCCCACAAGGTCCGACGCTTTGATGGGTTGCTTGTTGTCGTTCACGGTGCTTGCCACGATATGCCAGGTAAGGTTGGTGCGCGAAACGTTACGCGATTCTTATTCGAGTCTTATCCGAGGAGCATTGACCATGGGCATTTTCGATGTCATCCGCATCATCCGCAGGGCCCGCGCCCTCACTCAGGGCAGGGTTCCAGCCAAAACCCAGGCGAGGACCCGCGCCGACATTAAGGCACAGGCCCGCGCGCAGAAGGCAGCAACCAAGGCCGCACACAAGGCAGCGAAGAAGCAGGCGAAGCTGGACAAGCGCACGCTCGAACTGCTGGACAAGGCAGAAAAGCGCCTGCTGAAGGAAGAGAAGCAGGGCCTGAAGCGCAAGCGCAAGCACGAAAAGGAGCTTGCAAAGACGCACATGAAGCGCATCGAGAACTCCGGGATTACCAAGAAGAAGGCGAAGCAGGCGACCGGCGCCGCCCGCGCCCTGGTACCCGTCCTGCTCCCGCTCGCCTACAAGGCGCTCACTTCCTGGCAGCAAAAGCAGGTTGATTCCCGCGCCTCCGGTCTGGGCCTGAGCTCGCAGGACCTCGCGCGCCACTCCGGCCGCGGCGCGGAGCTGAAGGCCCGCATCGAGGCGGTGCGCCAGAACGTGGAGCAGACGGAGTCCCTCGGCGAGGGCTTTAAGAGCGATGCCCGCGTGCGCCTGTCCGAGCTGGAGCAGGCGGTGCGCAACGCGGAGCACGCGAACCCGGAGCAGCGCCGCCTGGCCCACAACTCGATCGACGAGGACCTGACCAAGCTCGCCGCCGACGTGCGCGAGCAGCTGACCAAGCACGCCAAGTAGGCGCCTAGAGCACGCCCTGCTCGCGGGCCGACGCCACGGCGGAGGTCCGCGAGCGCACTCCCAGCTTGTCGTAGATGTGCACGAGGTGACTCTTCACCGTTGCCTCGGACAGCATGAGTTCCCGGCCGATTTCCCTGTTGGAGGACCCTGCCGCCACCAGCTGCAGCACCTCCAGTTCGCGGGGCGTCAGCGAGGATCGCGGCGCGCGCTCGCGTGTCTCCAGCCGGTTGCGCACGACGGGCGACATGGTTGTGTCGCCGCGGGCCGTGGAGCGCACAGCTGCCACAAGCTGCTCCGGCGGGGCGTCCTTGAGCAGGTAGCCCACCGCACCGGCTCCGATCGCGCCCAGGATGTCCGCGTCCGTGTCGTAGTTGGTGACCACGAGCACCTTCGGCGGGTGCTGCATGGTCGCCCGGATCTCGGCGGTGGCCTGGGCGCCGGTGGTCACGCGCGCACCCTGGGCGCCGGGGCCGAAGCGCAGATCCATCAGCACGACGTCGATGCCGCCGGCCTGCGCCGCGGCGATGGCGCCTTCGGCGGTGGCCACCTCCCCGACCACCATGATGTCGTCGGCCGCCTCGAGCACGGCGCGCAGGCCGAGCCGCACGATCTCGTGGTCGTCAGCGAGCAATACCCTAATCATCACCATCCTCCTTTTGGTTGATCGTAGTGGGTACCGCAACCGACACCGCCGTCGGCCCGCCGGGTGCAGATTCGATTTCGAAGCGACCACCCAGCTCTTCCGCCCGCGAACGCATCGCGCTCAGGCCCAAGTGCCCCAGCCCCGACGGCGCGTCGCCCTGCGCCTCCACGTCGAACCCGCGGCCGTTATCCACCACGTCCAGCCGCACCTCGCCCGGCCCGAACGTCAAGGTGAGGCGGCAGCGGCTGGCGCGCGCGTGGTTGACCACGTTCGACACCGCCCCTTGCGCGATGCGCAAAAGCCCGGCCTCCACGCGCATGGGTAGCTGCACCGGGTCGCCGTCCGCCTCCACCTCGATGGTCAGCTCGCCCGCCGCGGCGAAGTCCGCCGCCACCCGCTCGAGTGCCTCACGCAGCGACGACTCCGTCAGCGGTGCCGGCGTCAGCGCCGCGATCATCGCCCTCGTCTCCGCCAGGTTGTTGGACGCGGCCCGGCGCGCCGTCTCCATCTTGCGCAAGGGCTCTTCCAGCTCCCCCGCCGCCGCCGAGGCCCGCACGTCGCGCTCCGCCGCCCGCAGCAGCATCTGAATGGAGGAGAGGTTTTGCGCCACCGTGTCGTGGATTTCGTGGGCCAAGCGCTCGCGTTCCTGCGCCACCCCGGCCGCCCGTTCCGTATCGACGAGTTGCTCGCGCGTAGCCAGGAGCTCGTCGATAAGCATTTGCCTCTCGCGGCTCACCTTGTCGATGGTGGTGAACGCGTAATTGATCGCCATGACCACCACCGCGGACAGAGCGGGCCCCATGATCCCGCCGAGGGTGAGCCCGTGCGGGACCTGCATGGCCACCGCGATCGCCAGCCCCACGCCCACCCACGCATACCCGCGCCAGGTGTTGAACGCGCGCAGGTAGACGAAGAAGAGGGCGAACACCCAGTACACAGCAACCGGCGAGACGGTCATGTCCGCCACCCACACCGCGGTGATGCCGATCGCCCAGATCGCGCGCCCCCACGTGCCCCAGCGATGCATCTCCACCATGCCGTAGAAAAGCAGGAACGCGAACCCGCCAACGAGCACGATGTGCAGCAGCGCCTCATTGAGCGGCATCCGCGCCAGCGCCCCCAGCGACACCACAAGCAGGCACACCGCAAGGATGGTGATGCCGGTATCCAGCGCCGTGTTCTCGGTCGCCTTGCCGGGGTGGCGCTCCAACATCACTAGTCTGGAGCTCATGCGTCTGAGACTACCCACCGCGCTGCTCCTCCTCGCGCTCGCAGGGTGCTCGCAGGAGCCCCCGCTTGACGACGAACCTCCGGCCCCCACCTCCCCAGCACCCGAGACGCTCCCGGTAGAAGCGCTCCCGCACACCGACCGAAACGGCTGGGACGCATGCCCCTACCTGGACACCGCGTGGGTGGAGCAGACCAACGGCCAGCGCGTCACCGGCGTGGGCGCAGACCGCCGTTTCGACCCTCCCGCCTGCCAGTTCTGGTCCTACCCCGAAGAACCGCAACTGACGGTGATCGTGCGGCGCATGGATTCCGAGGAGGCGGCGCGCGCGGTGGTGGACTTCTTCGCCCCGGTGGATCTGACCCAGCCCGCGACGCTGCCCGGCGGGTGGCAGGGCGGGCGCCACGGCGGCGGGGACGTGCCCGGGCGCATCGGCGCCGCGTTCTCCGTGTCCAAGGGCCCGGTGGCCGTGACCGTGTTCACCAACCAGGACGAATCGGTGAAAGCCGAGGCCGTGGCGCAAGAGACCGTGAACAACCTGGAGCTGTAAGCGTGCCTACCATCACCGTCTCCGCCGTCGTATTCCGCGACGCCATGGGCCGAGTGCTGTGCGTGCGCAAACACGCAAGCCCCCGCTTCCAACTGCCGGGCGGCAAACCCGAGGGCGCGGAAACTGCCGTCGAGGCCGCGGTGCGCGAAACGCGCGAGGAAGTCGGCATTCACGTCGACCCCGAGCACTTGAGTTACCTGGGCACCTTCAGCGCCGAGGCCTCCAACGAACCGGGCCACACCGTCACCTCACGGGTCTTCGTGGCCCCCGCGGGTCGCGTTGCGCCGGTCGCCGCCGCCGAGATCGCCGAAGTCGCCTGGATCGACCCCACCCGGCCCGACCGCGACCTCGCACCACTCCTTCGCTCCCAGATCTTCCCGGCCCTTGCCCCGCGCGAGCTCAAGGCTGTGGCCGTCTACGCAGGCGCGCGCCCCGGCACCGTGCCTGCGAACGCCCTGCTGGCCCGTTCCTTCGGCGAGGCACTTGCGCGGCGCGGGATCACGCTTGTCTACGGCGGGTCGAAGCTCGGGTTGATGGGGGAGGTGGCCGAAGGGGCGTCGACAAGCATCGGCGTGCTCACACACCACCTTGCGCAGTACGAGCTGAGGTACGACGGGCTGACGCGACTCGAGATCGTGGACACCATGGCCGAGCGCAAGGCCCGCATGAGCGAGCTCGCCGACGCGATCGTGGCGCTGCCGGGCGGCGTGGGCACCCTCGACGAGCTCTTCAACGACTGGACCCACCAGCAACTCGGCCTGGGCCTCAAACCAATCGGTCTACTTGGCCGGGACTTTTGGGCACCGCTTCTGTCAATGGTGGACCACATGGTGGCTCACGGATTCGTGCGCGCCACCGACCGCGACCACATGGTGTTCGCCGACGACCCGAACGAGCTCTTAGACGCGCTCGCGGCCTGGACCCCGCCGGTGCCGCGCTGGTTGTAGCGGCTACACCAGGTCCTACACCGCGACGTCGTTATAGGGCATCATCGACGACACCCAAGGAAACACCACTTCCATCAGGAGCAAGAACACCCCGGCAAGGATGATGGCGGTAAGGAGCCACTTCACTACCGGCGGGCCGGGCAGCAGCCTCCACAGCGCCTCGTACATCTAGCGAACCTCCTTCATCGCTGGCGGCAACGCTCCCGACGGGTCCTTCGGCTGCACCTCGGTTTGCACCGCGTGGATGATCATGCGCTCCGCGTTGGAAAACTGCGGGTGGCACGTAGTCAGTGTGATCAGCGGCAGCGCACCGTCCGGCACTTTCACCGACTTCGTGCCGGGGATCGGGTTGACCACGTTGATATCGCCCGGCAGCGTGATGTGGCGGCCCAGCACCCCGGCGTAATCGCCAGCAGCCACCCGCTCATTCACCGGGCCAGGCAGACACGGCGCGCCCTCCGCCGCGCGCGCCTGCGGGTCGGATGCCATCGGCATCACGCGGTACGTCACCCACTGAGACTGCGTTTCCACCACGATCGCGTCGCATGTGCGCAGCGCCCCCAGGTCATTGAACGGCGCGCCCTTGCCCACGCGGTGGCCGGCGACCGCAAAGTTGCCCGGCTGGCCCGGCAACTGGGTGCCCGGGTAGTGCCCGGGACCGGCCAACAGCTGCTGCTCCTGCACGCCCTCTAGGATGGCGAATTGGTAGTCCTGCCCGAAGGCTGGGATGTACATCTTGGAAAACGCGTTGCCCAGCTCCACCGCGCGCGCGGCGCGGGGGTTGACCCACTGCTCCTCCAGGCGCGATTGCACCTTTTCCTGCTTTTGCGCGGAGGCGATGTTGGTCCAATACGACTCGTAGAACGCGAACAGCAAGAGCAGGGCGCCCAGGGTGAGAAGGAGCTCACCGACGACCGTCGATACGCTTGGGCGGCGGCGCGGTGATCTTGCGGGTTGTGCTGTGGTCATGGCGCTAGATGGAGTAGTCCGCGGGCGGGGCGCCCAAGGTCAGTTCGGCCAGCGACTTCGCAGTCGCGAGCGGCTCGACGCTGCGGGCGAACCGGGCCCCGGCCAGCCCGCCGTCGAGGAAGATCAGCAGCTGATCGGTCAGACTCGCGGAATCGTAGCCGTTCTTCTGGTTCAGAAGCTCCGTGATCGTGTCGTGCATCCAGGTCCGGTGCGCCACGCATGTGGCCACGATCCGCTCTTCCGACTCGGTCTCCGGCCGCGGGTACTCGTTCGCGGCGTTGAGGAACGGGGAGCCGCGGAAGTCCTTCGCCGGCTCCTCCTCGATCGCCATGTCGAAGAACGCGAGGATCTTCGCATCCGCACCCTGCGCGCGGGCGGCGCGTTCCTCCCAGCGCCCGCGGTATTGCCCGTCCAACTCCTCGAGGTAGGCAATGACCAGGTTGTCCTTGGAACCGAGAAGTGAGTACAGGGAGGCCTTGGCCACGTCCGCTTCGCGCAGGATCCGGTCGATGCCGATGACGCGGATGCCTTCCTCCGTGAACAGCTTGGTCGCGGCGTCAAGCAGGCGCTGGCGCGGGCTGGGCCGGTCGCGGCGGCGCGCAGCCGGCTTCTTCTTCGTGCCAGTGGCCATGACGTGCTCCCTTTCTCCTGGATTCCTACAATATAGACAAACCTGTTCAGTTCTTCCACCTTCAGATTCACGGGCCCGCACTGGCGACCGGTGCCGCCTTTCCGGCACAGAAAATTCCCCCGGTTCCTAAAGAACCGGGGGATTTGCGTCGGGCGCTTAGCGGCGGCGACCAGTTGCGAGGTTCACGATCCACAGCAGGATCACCGCGCCGAGGAGGCAGGTAAGGAAGCTAAAGATCCAGCCGCCACCTGCGACGTCCACGCCAAACAGCGTCAGCAGCCAGCCGCCGATGAGACCACCGATAACGCCGACCAGGATGTTCAGGCCGATGCCCATCTGAGCGTCACGGCCCTGGATCATGGAGCCGACCCAGCCTGCGAGACCACCGATAATGAGCCAGCCGAAGAAACCGAGTGTAGGAGTCATTGCAAAACCCTTCTAAAGAACTTTCGAATTTAGGATGCAGACCCCATTATCCACTCTTCCGCCGCGGATACCGCAACGGTTGCGTAACAATCAGCCCTCGGTGCGAACCACCATCATCGGGCACGGCGCGGACTGCAGCAGCGCCCTCGAGGTAGAACCGAGCAGCATGCCCTTGAATCCGCCGCGTCCGTGCGAGCCGGTGATGAGCAGCTGGGCGCCCTCCGCCGCCGCCGTCAACGCACGCACCGGCCGGTCCCGCGTGATGGCGGTCGAGACCTTGACCTCCGGGTACTGAGCCGACAGCTCGTTGAGGTAGTTGCCTAGGATTTCGGCCTTCTCCTGCTGGACCGCCTGCCAGTGGTCCTCTGCCACCGTGTACCCGGCGCCAGGGCCCTGGATGTTCGTGTCCACCCAGGTGTGCACCGCAAGCAGTTCGGCCCCGCGGGCCGCAGCCTCCTCAAACGCAACCTCGGTGGCCCGCTTGGACACATCGGATCCGTCCACGCCCACGACCACGGGGCCGTACTTGTTGGCGTCGGTCACCGCGTTGTCCTCGCGCACAACCACCACCGGGCAGTGGGCATGAGCCACCACTGCCCCAGAGACGGATCCGAGCACCATGCCGGACAGCCCGCTCAGGCCCCTGGATCCCATGACGATCATTGTGCAATCGCGGGACATCTCCAGCAGCATGTCAATCGGCGAACCTTCCGCCACCGCGTGGCCGATTCGCAGATCCGGGGCCACCGACAACGCGATCTCTCGCGCGCGCTCGATCGTGGCCATGGTCTCGCGCTGCAGGTCGTCGTACATCTCCTGCGGCGGCACCATGCCTTCCGCGTAGAGGAACTGCGGCATGGTGTAGCTGGAGGCGAGCCGCAGCGGGATACCTCGCTTCGTGGCGGTGTTCGCAGCCCACCGGACTGCGTTGTCGGATGCGGCGCTGCCGTCAACAGCAACGACGACGATATCTTCGCGGGTCATGAGTCAGCCCTTCCTAATGCACGACAGGTTATATCCACATCCTACCGCCGCACCGGGAGAGCTAGCGCGGGATCTCCACCGGCGTCGCCGCCGGAGCGTTCGCCGGGTAGAGGATCTGGTAGATCACATTCAGAAACTCCATGATCGCCTTGCCAATGCCCTGGGAAAAGAAGCCGACCAGCGGCTCAACCATCGCGCCTAAATCCATGGCGGATAACCTACTACACATTATGGCGAGGAAGAAGACCCGCAATGCCGCCCCGCTCCCACCGCGCGGAGGGCTCGGCGCCTCCCGCATCAGGGTCAGAGAAGACGGACCCACGGTGGCCTTTGAGGTGGTCGCCTGGGCCGTCGATACGCAACGGCACCGCCACCCTGACGACGACCGCGAGGCCGTCCTCGCACGATTCCACGCGGGCGAAGTCGTGCTACGCGACGGGTCCCCCCTCACCCCCCACACCGAACTCGCACCCGGCACCGACGTGTTTTTCTACCGTCGGCCGGCACCCGAGAAGGCGGTGCCGTACGACATCGTCACCGTCTACGAGGACGATGACATCCTGGTTGTGGACAAGCCCCCATTCTTAGCGACGATGCCCCGCGCCGCACACATCACCGAAAGCGCCACCGTGCGGCTTCGCCGGGAGACCGGCAACGAGGAGCTCACCCCGGCCCACCGCCTCGACCGCGCAACGTCCGGGCTCCTCCTTCTGACGAAGCGGGCTGAAATGCGCGGCGCCTACCAGGAACTGTTCGCCAGACGCGAGGTGGACAAGGTGTACGAAGCGATCGCGCCCCTCCAAGACCTCGCGGTACCGGCCAAGTGGGCCCACCACCTGTCGAAGGAACACGGCGAGCTCGCTACCGTGTGGCACCCCGAGCGTGAGCCGAACTCCTTCACTGAGTTGGCGGCCGTCGTCCCCCTCACCGGAGACGAGGCTGAGGCGCTCCAGCTGCGCTACGGACACCCAGGTCCGCTCGCGCGCTACGTGCTGCACCCGATCACAGGGCGCACCCACCAGCTCCGGGTGCAGATGATGCTGGAGGCGGCCCCTATCTTGGGCGACCGGATCTACCCGGAGCCTTTGCCTGCTGAGACCGAGGACTTCGCCACACCGATGCTGCTGCGGTGCGTTCGCCTTGCGTTCACGGATCCGCTCTCGGGTCATGTGCGGGAATTCTCGGTGTAACTACCCTCGCCGGAAACGAGCAAAGGCCCGCACGGTTGTGCGGGCCTTTGCTCATTGTGTGTAGTTGTTGGGTCGGCGGTAACCTACTCTCCCACTCCCTCCCGGGGGCAGT